>Ga0302305_1001098_pt1 | contig 15679 bp, 10 predicted proteins | sample III_Palsa_E2_3_FD_198764 | JGI IMG/M metagenome (GOLD analysis project Ga0302305, IMG submission 198764) | Peat permafrost microbial communities from Stordalen Mire near Abisko, Sweden - III_Palsa_E2_3 | ecosystem: Environmental > Terrestrial > Soil > Palsa > Peat permafrost | place: Sweden... | reverse complement strand
GTTCAAGCCATGTACGCCAGTAGCTCAATTGGCAGAGCAGCGGTCTCCAAAACCGCAGGTTGGGGGTTCAAGTCCCTCCTGGCGTGCCACTTTTTCGAGGATCGATGACGGGTGACGATGGCAAGCTGGCCGTAAGGGCAACTTGCCACTGACACTTGATCACTGTGCATGAATACCAAGGCAGAACAGCAGCCCAAAGGCACGAATGCCGCCGATGTTGCCAAGCTGGTATTGGCGGGGCTGATCCTGATTGGCGGCATTTTCGCCTATTCCTGGTTCGGCAACGATTCCAGCATTCCTCCGTCCGTGTTGCTGCTCGGCGTAGTGGCTTCCCTGGTCATTGCGCTGGCGATTGCCGCTTTTACCGGCCTTGGTCGTCGGGTCAAAGGTTTTATTGGCGAGTCGCAGTTCGAGCTACGCAAGGTCGTCTGGCCGACCAAGGACGAGACGATCAAGACCACCGGCATCATCATTGTGGTGGTGATTGTCCTGTCGTTGTTGTTGGGTCTGATCGATTGGATTCTGAAGTCGGTCATTCTCGACTGGCTGCTCAAGTTGGGTACCTGAGGTGGAAAACATGAGCAAGCGTTGGTACGTGGTGCACGCCTATTCCGGTTTCGAGAATCAGGTGAAGCGGTCTCTGGACGAGCGCATCAAGCGCGCCGAGATGGAAGAGCGGTTTGGCGAAGTGCTGGTGCCGACCGAGGAAGTGATCGAAATGCGCGGTGGCCAGAAGCGTCGCAGCGAGCGCAAGTTCTTTCCGGGCTATGTGCTGGTGCAGATCGAAACGAATACCGAAGGCAAATCGCCGCGGATCGATGACGAGTGCTGGCATTTGATCAAGGAAACGCCAAAGGTGATGGGCTTTATCGGCGGTACCGCCGATCGTCCGCTGCCAATCAAGGATAGTGAGGCCGAGGCCATCCTGAGCCGCGTTCGTGAGGGCGTCGAGAAGCCGCGTCCGAAGGTGTTGTTCGAGCCAGGTGAGATGGTTCGCGTTACCGAGGGTCCGTTCAACGATTTCAACGGTGTGGTCGAGGAAGTTAACTACGAGAAGAGTCGCCTGCGCGTTGCGGTGCTGATCTTCGGACGGTCGACTCCGGTTGAGCTGGAATTCGGTCAGGTCGAGAAGGCTTAACTAAAACGGCCTGATCAATCCGGCCCTGTTCATATAATTCGTGCCTTGGCACGGGGCTTGCTGAAAACCAGGCCGGTCTCTATACTGCGCGGTTCACGTCAAACTCTCACGAGTTTGGCGTGTCCGTGTTTCAGGGTTTGCACGAGGCAAACCTTCCTTCCATCCATGGATCGGTGAACAGCGAGGAGCCGCAAGGCGCCTGGACTCGCGAGGAAAAACGCAATGGCAAAGAAAGTCACTGGTTATATCAAGCTGCAGGTCAAGGCCGGTCAGGCCAACCCATCGCCTCCCGTGGGCCCCGCCCTTGGTCAGCGCGGCCTGAACATCATGGAGTTCTGCAAGGCGTTCAATGCCGCCACGCAGAAAATGGAGCCCGGTGCGCCGATTCCGGTTGTCATCACCGCCTACTCCGACCGCAGTTTCACCTTCGCAATGAAGACTTCTCCGGCCACGTACTGGCTGAAGAAGTTGACCAATACGGCCAAGGGCTCGCCGAAGCCGAATACCGACAAGGTCGGCAAGGTTACCCGGGCTCAGCTCGAAGAGATCGCCAAGCAGAAGGGTCCCGACCTGACTGCGGCTGAACTCGAAGCTGCGGTGCGCACGATCGCCGGTAGCGCCCGTTCCATGGGCCTGGTAGTGGAGGGTTAAGACATGAAAATCACGAAACGTATGAAGGCCGCGCAGAGCGCGGTGCAGCTGGGCAAGTTCTACGGCCTGGACGAAGCGCTGAAGATCATCAAGGACAACGCCAAGGCCAAGTTCCCCGAGTCGGTGGACGTGGCAGTGCGCCTGGGTATCGACGCGAAGAAGTCCGACCAAGGCGTGCGTGGCTCCTCGCTGCTGCCGCACGGCACCGGCAAGACCATCAAGGTTGCCGTGTTCTGCCCGCCGGGCGAGAAAGCCGAGGCCGCCAAGGCCGCCGGTGCCGACGCTGTCGGCATGGACGATCTGGCCGAGCGCATGCAGGCCGGTGATCTCGACTTCGGTCGCGTCATTGCCACACCAGACGCCATGCGCGTGGTCGGCAAGCTCGGTCAGCTGCTGGGTCCGCGTGGCCTGATGCCGAACCCGAAAGACGGTTCGGTGACCGCCGACGTCGCCACGGCTGTGACGAACGCCAAGGCCGGCCAGGTGAAGTTCCGTAACGATAAGGCGGGCATCATTCACGCCACCATCGGCAAGGCCAGCTTTGACGCTGCCCAGCTCGCGGACAACCTCAACACGCTGATCTCCGACGTGCTGAAGGCCAAGCCGTCTACGGCGAAGGGCGTGTTCCTGCAGAAGGTTGCACTGTCCAGCACGATGGGCGTCGGCGTTGCCGTCGATACCTCGACGCTGGCTACTGCCGCCAAGTAACGAATCAAGTCCTGTGCCGGCGCAAGCCGGTACAGGCAGTTTTTGAGGGCAGCTCCGGCTTCGCATGAGGCACGGGGCGGCTGTCAAAGACCGCAGGCGTGATCAGCGCGCGACGACGACGGGCAGGAGGCTCATATATGGCAGGGAATCGCCGTTGTCGCCAGCGGGATCGCTTAATCGGGTTCTTGTGAATCCGGCCAGCGTAGATGGTGCTGCCCAATCTGGAATTGTTTTTTTCTGGAATGGCCGACACCCGGGGCACTGGTGCCCCCGACGTCAAGGACGGCGTCGCCCAGGACCGCAAGCGGCAGGAGCCGTGAGCGGAGTTCATTTGGAGGAGTGCAATGGCTCTAAATCTTTCCCAGAAACAAGTAGTAGTCGCCGAACTGGCAGAAGTTGCCTCGAAGGCTCACTCCTTGATTGCTGCCGAGTATGCAGGCACCACGGTCGCTCAAATGACCGCGATGCGCAAACAGGCACGCGAGTCGGGTGTGTACTTGAGAGTTGTCAAGAACACGCTGGCTTCGCGCGCTGTGGCAGGCACCGACTTCGACGTCGTCAAAGACGTACTCGTCGGTCCGCTGCTGTATGCATTCTCGACAGAAGAGCCCGGCGCTGCCGGGCGTCTGATCAAGGAATTTGCCAAGAGCAACGACAAGCTGAAGGCGAAGGTCGTCTCGGTCGAAGGCAAGCTGTTCCCCGCCGAGCACGTTGATGTGCTGGCGTCGCTGCCGACCCGCGAACAGGCGCTTTCCATGCTGGCCCGCGTACTGGCCGAGCCTGCTGCAATGTTTGCGCGCGCCATCAAGGCCGTGGCCGACAAGCAGGACGGTGGTGGCGAAGTTGCCGCCGAAGTTCCGGTCGAAGCCGAGCCCGCTTAAGTTCGATTTCTATTCAACTGAATCCAATTTCCAGAGGTAAATAACATGTCCCTGTCCAACGAACAGATCGTTGAAGCCGTTGCCGCCAAGTCGCTTATGGAAGTGATGGAGCTGGTGAAGGCCATTGAAGAGAAGTTTGGCGTGTCCGCTGCTGCGCCTGTCGCCGCTGCTGGCCCGGCCGCTGCTGCTCCGGTTGCCGAAGCACAGACCGAGTTTGACCTGATCCTGAAGACCGCCGGCGCCAAGAAGGTCGACGTGATCAAGGCCGTCCGCGCCATCACCGGCCTGGGCCTGAAAGAAGCCAAGGACCTCACCGAAGCCGGTGGCGTTCTGAAGGAAGGCCTGTCCAAGGATGACGCCGACAAGTTCAAGAAGGACCTCGAGGCTGCCGGCGCTACTGTCGAGCTGAAGTAATCGGCGTTTGTACGCCGACGCTTTGACTTGACGTCAAGCAAGCCTGGGGGCGAAAGCTCCCGGGCTTTGCCTGTTAAAGCTGAACTTCAAGGCCGTGTGGGCATCGAAGCGATAGAGAAGCCTCAGCGATTACCGAAAAAATACAGCGACAACCGTTAGAAGTCAGTACTGAAAGATCGATACATGTGATTCGCGATCTTTGATTAATGCCTTTTGACGCATCGGGCGACAGCACATCGTCATCCGGTCACCAGCGGCATCAATAGTTCTTACCATTTAGCCGGTGTGTGCACCACCGGCGTCACTGCGAACCGAGGCGCTCCCGATCATGGCCTACTCGTTTACCGAGAAGAAACGCATCCGCAAGGACTTTGGCAAGCGTCCGCCCGTACTGGGCGTACCCAACCTGCTGACCATCCAGACCGATTCCTACCGCGAGTTTCTGCAAGAAGAGATCTCGCCCAAACAGCGTGCCGAAAAAGGCCTGCATGCCGCGCTGAAATCGGTGTTCCCGATTACCAGCTATTCCGGCAACGCGGCGCTGGAGTATGTCGAGTATCGCCTCGGCGAGCCCGCGTTCGACGAGCGTGAGTGCCGCAATCGCGGCATGACCTTCGGTGCGCCGCTGCGCACGACCGTGCGTCTGGTCATTTATGACAAGGACAGCCCGGCCTCGAAGAAGGTGGTTAAGTACATCAAGGAGCAGGAGGTCTACATGGGCGAAATTCCGCTCATGACCGACACCGGCACCTTTATCATCAACGGCACCGAGCGCGTCATCGTCTCGCAGCTGCACCGTTCGCCAGGCGTGTTCTTCGATCACGATCGCGGCAAGACGCACAGCTCGGGCAAACTGCTGTTTTCCGCCCGCGTGATTCCTTACCGTGGCTCGTGGCTCGATTTCGAGTTCGACCCGAAGGATGCGCTGTTCACCCGCATCGATCGTCGCCGCAAGCTGCCGGTGACCGTGCTGCTGCGCGCGCTGGGCTACAACAACGAAGAGATGCTGGGCATCTTCTTCGAGCACAACGTGTTCCACCTCGGCAAGAAGGGTGGCATCACGCTGGAGCTGGTGGCCGAGCGTCTGCGCGGCGAAACGCTGAGCTTTGATCTGGCCATTGGTGGCACAGTGCTGGTGGAAGCCGGCAAGCGCATCACTGCGCGTCACGTGCGTCAGCTGGCTGCCGAAAACATCACGGCGCTGGAAGTGCCGGACGATTACCCGGTTGGCCGCATCGTGGCCACCGATATGGTTGATCCGGCGACCGGCGAGCTGCTGGCCTCGGCAAATGACGAAATCACCGCCGAGCAGCTGGAAGCCTTCCGCAAGGCGGGCATCGAAGTCGTGCCGACGCTGTACGTCAACGATCTCGATCGCGGTGCGTACATCTCGCACACTCTGCGCATCGACAACACCAAGACGCCGCTCGAGGCGCTGGTGGAAATCTATCGCATGATGCGTCCGGGCGAGCCGCCGACCAAGGATGCTGCGCAGAACCTGTTCTTCAATCTGTTCTTCACCTTTGATCGCTACGATCTGTCGGGCGTCGGCCGGATGAAGTTCAACCGTCGCGTGGGCCGCAAAGAAATTCTCGGTCCGGGCGTGCTGTACGACCACAAGTTCTTCAGCGAGCGCAAGGAAGAGGCTTCCCAGGCGCTGGTCCGCGAGCAGGGCGAAACGTCTGACATCCTCGACGTGCTGAAAGTGCTGATCGACATCAAGAATGGCCACGGCACCGTGGATGACATCGATCATCTGGGTAACCGTCGCGTACGTTCGGTTGGCGAAATGGCTGAGAACACCTTCCGCATCGGTCTGGTGCGCGTCGAGCGTGCGGTGCGTGAGCGCCTGTCGCTGGCCGAGGCCGATGGTCTGACCCCGCAGGATCTGATCAACGCCAAGCCGGTGGCTGCCGCGGTGAAGGAGTTCTTTGGCTCCTCGCAGCTGTCCCAGTTCATGGATCAGAACAATCCGTTGTCGGAAGTGACGCACAAGCGCCGCGTGTCCGCGCTCGGGCCTGGCGGCCTGACCCGCGAACGCGCCGGTTTCGAAGTGCGCGACGTGCATCCGACCCATTACGGCCGCGTCTGCACCATCGAAACGCCGGAAGGCCCGAACATCGGCCTGATCAACTCGCTGGCCGTTTACGCCCGCACCAACTCGTACGGCTTCCTCGAGACGCCGTACCGCAAGGTCGCCAACAGCAAGGTTACCGACAAGGTGGATTACCTGTCGGCGATCGAAGAAGGCGATCACGTGATCGCGCAGGCGAACTCCCCGCTGGACAAGAGCGGCAGCTTTATCGAGGACTTCGTGTCCTGCCGTTTCCGCGGTGAATCCGAGCTGCGTCCGGCCGCCGAAGTCGACTACATGGACGTCTCGCCGATGCAGACCGTGTCGGTCGCGGCGGCACTGGTGCCGTTCCTCGAGCACGACGATGCCAACCGCGCCCTGATGGGTGCGAACATGCAGCGTCAGGCCGTGCCGACGCTGCGTTCGCAGACCCCGCTGGTGGGTACCGGCATCGAGCGCGCCGTGGCGCGTGACTCGGGCGTCATTGTCACGGCCAAGCGTGGCGGCGTGATCGATCAGGTCGATGCGGCCCGTATCGTGGTGCGCGTTACCGAAGAAGAAGTGGGTGACAACGATGCCGGCGTCGATATCTATACGCTGACCAAGTACACCCGTTCCAACCAAAACACCAACCTCAATCAGCGCCCGCTGGTGAACGTGGGTGACGTGGTGGAGAAGGGCGACACGCTGGCCGATGGTTCGTCGACCGATCTGGGCGAGCTCGCGCTCGGCCAGAACATGCTGATCGCCTTCATGCCGTGGAACGGCTACAACTTCGAAGACTCGATCCTGCTCTCCGAGCGCGTCGTGCAGGAAGACCGCTACACCTCGATCCACATCGAGGAGCTGTCGTGCATCGCGCGTGACACCAAGCTGGGTGCCGAGGAAATCACCGCCGACATCCCGAACGTGGGTGAGCAGGCGCTGGCCCGTCTCGACGAAAGCGGCATTGTCTACATCGGTGCGGAAGTGAAGGCTGGCGACATCATGGTCGGCAAGGTCACGCCGAAGGGCGAAAGCCAGCTGACGCCGGAAGAGAAGCTGCTGCGCGCGATCTTCGGCGAGAAGGCGTCCGACGTAAAAGACAGCTCGCTGCGCGTACCGCCAGGCATGGACGGTACCGTCATCGACGTGCAGGTCTTCACCCGCGACGGTATCGAGAAAGACAAGCGCGCCAAACAGATCGAGGAAACCGAGGTCAAGCGGGTCCGCAAGGATCTGGACGATCAGTTCCGCATCCTCGAAGGCGCAATCTACAGCCGCATGCGTACCGCGCTGGTCGGCAAGTCCGCGATGAGCGGTCCGGGTGGCCTGAAACGTGGCGCCGAGATCACTGACGCCTATCTGGACGGCCTGAAAAAGGACGACTGGTTCAAGGTCAACGTCAAGGATGAGGAAGTCACCGAGTTCCTCGAGCGCGCGGCCGACCAGGTCAAGCGCCACAAGGAAGAGTTCGACAAGCGCTTCAAGGAAAAGCAGGGCAAGATCACCCAGGGCGACGATCTCGCACCGGGCGTGCTGAAGATGGTCAAGGTGTTCCTGGCGGTCAAGCGCCGCATCCAGCCGGGCGACAAGATGGCTGGCCGTCACGGCAACAAGGGCGTGGTTTCCAACGTGGTACCTGTTGAAGACATGCCGTACTCCGCCGACGGCGTGCCGGTCGACATCGTGCTGAACCCGCTGGGCGTGCCGTCGCGCATGAACATCGGACAGATTCTGGAAGTCCATCTGGGCTGGGCCGCGAAAGGCTTGGGCAAGAAGATCCAGAAGATGCTCGAAGCGCAGGAAAAGGTCGCCAAGATTCGCGAGTTCCTCGACCAGATCTACAACGGTCAGGTATCCGGTGCGGTGCAGTACGTCGATCTGAAGTCGCTCACTGACAAGGAGATCTTCACCCTCGCGCACAACCTGCAGGAAGGCGTGCCGATGGCGACGCCGGTGTTCGACGGCGCCGAAGAGAGCGAGATCAAGGCGATGTTGAAGCTGGCTGATCTGCCCGTGTCCGGTCAGACCATGCTGTATGACGGTCGCACTGGCGAAGCGTTCGATCGCCCAGTCACTGTCGGCTACATGCATTACCTCAAGCTCAACCATCTGGTCGACGACAAGATGCATGCCCGTTCCACCGGTCCGTACTCGCTCGTTACCCAGCAGCCGCTGGGCGGCAAGGCGCAGTTTGGCGGTCAGCGCTTCGGCGAGATGGAAGTGTGGGCACTGGAGGCTTACGGCGCGGCATACACGCTGCAGGAAATGTTGACGGTGAAGTCCGACGACGTGCAGGGCCGCAACCAGATGTACAAGAACATTGTCGACGGCAACCACGAGATGTCGGCCGGCATGCCGGAATCCTTCAACGTGCTGGTGAAGGAAATCCGTTCGCTCGCCATCGATATCGATCTGGAAGAGATCAAGTGACCCGCGCGCATACAGGAGCCAAGCAATGAAAGACCTGCTCAATCTGTTCAATCAGCAGCGCGCCACGCCGGATTTTGATGCAATCAAAATCGCACTGGCGTCGCCCGAGCTGATCCGTTCGTGGTCATTCGGCGAAGTCAAAAAGCCGGAAACCATCAACTACCGTACCTTCAAGCCCGAGCGTGACGGCCTGTTCTGCGCCGCCATCTTCGGGCCGGTGAAGGACTACGAGTGCCTGTGCGGCAAGTACAAGCGCATGAAGCATCGTGGCGTGGTCTGCGAGAAGTGCGGCACGGAAGTGACGCTGGCCAAGGTGCGTCGCGAGCGCATGGGCCACATCGAGCTGGCCAGCCCGACCGCGCACATCTGGTTTCTCAAGTCGCTGCCGTCGCGTATCGGCCTGATGCTGGACATGACGCTGCGTGACATCGAGCGCATCCTGTACTTCGAAGCCTTCGTGGTGATCGATCCGGGCATGACCGCGCTCGAGCGTGGCCAGCTGCTCAGTGAAGACCAGTATCTCGAAGCGACCGAAGAGCACGGTGACGAGTTCGATGCCCGCATGGGTGCCGAGGCCGTTTTCCATCTGCTCAAGTCGCTTGACCTGCCGGGCGAAGTCATTCGCCTGAAGGAAGAGATCACCTCCACCAACTCCGAGACCAAGCTGAAGCGGCTGACCAAGCGCGTGAAGCTGATCGAGGCGTTCCTGGAATCCGGCAACAAGCCGGAGTGGATGGTGCTGACCGTGCTACCCGTGCTGCCGCCGGATCTGCGTCCGCTGGTGCCGCTGGACGGTGGCCGCTTTGCGACCTCCGATCTGAACGATCTGTACCGTCGCGTGATCAACCGCAACAACCGCCTGAAGCGTCTGCTCGAACTCAATGCGCCGGACATCATCGTGCGCAACGAGAAGCGCATGCTGCAGGAATCGGTCGATGCGCTGCTGGACAACGGCCGCCGCGGTCGTGCGATCACCGGTACCAACAAGCGCGCGCTGAAGTCGCTGGCCGACATGATCAAGGGCAAGCAGGGCCGGTTCCGTCAGAACCTGCTCGGCAAGCGCGTGGACTACTCCGGCCGTTCGGTGATCGTGGTCGGTCCGACCCTGCGTCTGCACCAGTGTGGTCTGCCGAAGAAAATGGCGCTCGAGCTGTTCAAGCCCTTTATCTTCGCCAAGCTGCAGGCGCGTGGCGAAGCCACCACCATCAAGGCCGCCAAGAAGCTGGTCGAGCGCGAAGAGTCGATGGTCTGGGACATCCTCGAGGACGTGATCCGCGAGCATCCGGTGCTGCTGAATCGTGCGCCGACCCTGCATCGTCTCGGCATCCAGGCATTCGAGCCGAAGCTGATCGAAGGCAAGGCGATCCAGCTGCATCCGCTCGTCTGTACCGCGTTCAACGCCGACTTCGACGGCGATCAGATGGCCGTGCACGTGCCGCTCTCGATCGAGGCGCAGCTGGAAGCGCGCGCGCTGATGATGTCGTCCAACAACATCCTCAGCCCCGCCAACGGCGAGCCGATCATCGTGCCGACGCAGGACGTTGTGCTGGGTCTGTACTACATGACCCGCGAGCTGATCAACGTCAAGGGTAGCGGCATGGTGTTCTCCGGTATCGCCGAAGTGCGCCGCGCCTACGACAACCGCGCCGTTGAGCTGCATGCAAAGGTCAAGGTGCGCATGAACCTGGTGACGATTGCCGAGGACGGCGCGCGTACCAGCGCCGTGTCGATCGTCGACACCACGATCGGTCGTGCCCTGCTGGCGGAAATCCTGCCGGAAGGCCTGCCGTTCGAACTGGCCAACACCGAGCTGACCAAGAAAAACATCTCCCGCCTGATCAACCAGAGCTATCGCCTGCTTGGTCTGAAGGAGACGGTGGTTTTCGCCGACAAGCTGATGTACACCGGCTTCCGTTTCGCCACGCGCGCCGGCATCTCCATCGGTATCGATGACATGCTGATCCCGGCCGAGAAGAAGCCGATTCTCGAAGAGTCCGAGAAGGAAGTGGTCGAGATCCAGCAGCAGTATCAGTCGGGCCTGGTCACGGCCGGCGAGCGCTACAACAAGGTGGTCGACATCTGGTCGCGTACCAGCGAACTGGTGGCCAAGGCGATGATCGACGGCATCGGCACCGAGAAGGTGAAGGACGTCGACGGCAAGATGGTCAACCAGAAGTCGATGAACTCGCTGTACATCATGGCTGACTCTGGCGCGCGAGGTTCCGTGGCGCAGATTCGTCAGCTGGCCGGCATGCGCGGACTGATGGCGCGTCCCGATGGCTCGATCATCGAGACGCCGATCAAGGCGAACTTCCGCGAAGGTCTGAACGTGCTGCAGTACTTCAACTCCACCCACGGCGCTCGTAAGGGCCTCGCGGATACGGCGCTGAAGACGGCCAACTCCGGTTACCTGACCCGTCGCCTCGTCGACGTGGCGCAGGACGTCGTGATCACGATGGACGATTGCGGCACCGAGAACGGCGTGATCATGCAGCCGATCGTCGAAGGCGGCGATGTGGTCGAGCCGCTGCGCGAGCGCGTGCTTGGTCGCGTGGTGGTCGAGGACGTTTACGCCCCCGGCGACGACGATCAGCCGATCGTCACGCGCGATACGCTGCTCAACGAAGCACTGGTCGAGAAGCTGGACAAGGCGGGCGTGCAGATCCTCAAGGTCCGCTCGCCGATCACCTGCGCCGCCGCCCATGGCGTGTGCAAGTTCTGCTACGGCCGCGACCTGGCCCGTGGTCACCTGGTCAACATGGGTGAGGCCGTCGGCGTGGTTGCCGCGCAGTCCATCGGTGAGCCGGGTACTCAGCTGACCATGCGTACGTTCCACATCGGTGGCGCGGCTTCGCGTGCGGCTGCAGTGGACAACGTGACGGTGAAGACGACCGGCTCGCTGAAGTTCAACAACCTCAAGTCGGTGCAGCACAAGCAGGGTCATCTGGTGGCCGTGTCGCGTTCAGGCGAGCTGAGCGTGATCGATACCAGCGGCCGCGAGCGCGAGCGTTACAAGGTGCCTTACGGCGCCATCATCGCGGTCAAGGACGGTGCGCCGGTCAAGCCGGGCCAGACGGTAGCCAACTGGGATCCTCATACCCATCCGATCGTTACCGAAGTGGCCGGTGTGGTGCGCTTCATCGACTTCCTCGATGGCGTCACCGTGCAGAGCCAGACCGATGATCTGACCGGCCTCGAGTCGGCGGTGGTCACCGATCCGAAGCGTCGTGGCGCGCAGGCAAAGGATCTGCGTCCGATCGTGCGCCTGGAAGACAGCAAGGGCCGCGAGCTCAAGCTGCCGGGTACGGACATCGCCGCGCAGTACTTCCTGCCGGCCGGTGCCATCGTGTCGATCCAGAACGGTGCCGAAGTGGGCGTGGGCGACGTGGTTGCCCGTATCCCGCAGGAGACCTCCAAGACCCGTGACATCACCGGTGGTCTGCCGCGCGTGGCCGACTTGTTCGAGGCGCGTAAGCCGAAGGAGCCGGCAATCCTCGCGGAACGCTCGGGCATCATCAGCTTCGGCAAGGACACCAAGGGCAAGCAGCGCCTGATTATCAAGGATGTCGACGGCAACGAGCACGAGGAGCTGATTCCCAAGTGGCGCCAGGTCATCGTGTTCGAGGGCGAGCATGTCGAGAAGGGCGAAACCGTCGTCGACGGCGAGCCGAGTCCGCATGACATCCTGCGCCTGCTGGGCGTGGAGCCGCTGGCCTCGTATCTAGTCAAGGAAATTCAGGACGTTTATCGGCTGCAGGGCGTGAAGATCAACGACAAGCACATCGAAGCGATCATTCGCCAGATGCTGCGCAAGGTCGAGATCGTCGAGCCGGGCGAGAGCCACTACCTGCGCGGTGAGCAGGTCGAGCGCGTGCGTATCAATGGCGAGAACGATCGTGCGATCGCCAAGGGCGAGCGTCCGGCCGAGTATCAGTCGGTGCTGCTGGGTATTACCAAGGCGTCGCTGGCCACCGAGTCGTTCATCTCGGCAGCCTCGTTCCAGGAGACCACCCGCGTTCTGACCGAGGCAGCCGTTCGCGGCACACGCGATACGTTGCGCGGCCTGAAGGAAAATGTTATTGTCGGCCGCTTGATTCCGGCAGGTACGGGACTGGCCTACCACGCTGCGCGTCGTCGCAAAGGTGGTTTGACCGACTCGGAACTCGACGCATTGTCAGGTTCCACCCCCGTGGTGTCCTTTGCTGAGGCACCGGCTGGTAGTGATGACGGCGGCGAATAAACCCTGCTAGGGCGTTATTTGCTGACCAGACGAAGTGGGGCGCAAGGATGCGCCCCGTGTTCGGCTCAAGGATGGCAGGGTGTTTGGTTGCCTCTGGTGACTTGCCCATGTTAAATTCCCGCTTCTTGGCAGACCGAGCTTCTTCGGGCTGCCTTTGATGTTTTCAGAATCAGGTTTTCAGGATTAGCTTCGCATGACGACAGTCAATCAATTGGTGCGTAAATCCCGCAGCCCCAAGACCTACAAAAGTGGGTCACCGGCACTGCAGGCCAGCCCGCAGCGTCGCGGCGTTTGCACGCGCGTATACACGACCACTCCGAAAAAGCCGAACTCGGCGCTGCGTAAGGTCGCCAAAGTGCGCCTGACCAACGGTTTCGAGATCATCAGCTACATCGGTGGTGAAGGTCACAACCTGCAAGAGCACTCGGTGGTCCTTATCCGCGGCGGTCGCGTAAAGGATCTCCCCGGTGTGCGCTACCACACGGTGCGCGGCAGCCTCGATTGCGCTGGTGTTACCAAGCGTCGTCAATCGCGCTCGAAGTACGGCGCCAAGCGCCCGAAAAAGTAAAGGACTCGAAACATGTCGCGTAAAGGTTCACATCCCGCCCGTCAGATCCTTCCGGATCCGAAGCATGGCAGCCAGCTCATCGCCCGTTTCATCAACATGGTGATGAAGAGTGGCAAGAAGTCGGTCGCCGAAAGCATTGTCTACGGCGCACTGCTGCACATTGGCGAGAAGAACGGCGAGCCGGTTGCGCTGGTCGAGAAGGCTCTCAACAACATCGCGCCCGCTGTCGAGGTGAAGTCGCGTCGCGTCGGTGGTGCCACGTACCAGGTTCCGGTCGAAGTTCGTCCCGGCCGCCGTATGGCACTGGCCATGCGCTGGGTGATCGACGCGGCGCGCAAGCGCGGCGAGACCTCGATGCCGAAGAAGCTGGCCGCCGAGTTGCTGGAGGCGTCGGAAAGCCGTGGTGGTGCTGCGAAAAAGCGTGAAGAGACTCATCGCATGGCTGAAGCTAACAAGGCGTTCTCGCACTACCGCTGGTAAGTGCTGTTTGTTGCAGGCGCGCCAAGCTTTTCCGAGGTCAACTCCGTGGCACGCACCACTCCCATCGACCGTTACCGTAATTTCGGCATCATGGCCCATATTGATGCCGGAAAAACCACGACAACGGAACGCATCCTGTTCTACACCGGCGTCAGCCACAGGATCGGCGAAGTACACGATGGTGCGGCCACGATGGATTGGATGGAGCAGGAGCAGGAGCGCGGAATCACCATAACGTCGGCGGCGACGACGGCGTTCTGGAAAGGCATGGACCAGTCCATGCCTGAGCATCGATTCAACATCATTGACACGCCGGGACACGTTGACTTCACCATTGAAGTCGAGCGATCCCTGCGGGTACTTGACGGTGCGGTGTTTGTGTTGTGTGCGGTCGGTGGCGTGCAGCCACAGTCGGAAACGGTGTGGCGCCAGGCCAACAAGTATTCGGTGCCGCGGCTGGCTTTCGTCAACAAGATGGATCGCACCGGTGCGGATTTCGACAGTGTGGTTGATCAGCTGAAGTCGCGCCTCGGCGCCAATCCGGTGCCGATGCAGGTGCCGATCGGTGTCGAAGAGGGCTTTGAAGGTGTCGTAGACCTGCTGAAGATGAAGGCGGTTTTCTGGGACATGGAGTCCCAGGGCATGAAGTTTGATTACCGGGAGATTCCGGATGACCTGAAGGACGCTGCCCGCGAGGCGCGCAATTTCATGGTCGAGTCGGCGGCGGAAACGTCCGAAGACCTGATGAACAAGTATCTGGAAGAGGGTGATCTGGCTGAAGAGGATATTCTCGCCGGCATCCGCGCAGGTACTTTGGCGGCAACCTTGATTCCGGTGTTTTGCGGCACGGCGTTCAAGAACAAGGGCGTTCAGGCGATGCTCGATGCAGTGGTGCAGTTTCTTCCGTCACCGTCCGATCGCCCGCCGGTCGCGGGTCTTGACGAGGACGAGCGGAAGATCACGCGCACGGCCGGCGACGATCAGCCGTTTGCCGCGCTGGCTTTCAAGATCATGACGGACCCGTTTGTTGGCTCGCTGACTTTTTTTCGCGTTTATTCGGGCGTGCTGAAGTCGGGCGACGCGGTATACAACCCGATCAAGAACAAGAAGGAACGCATCGGTCGCCTGCTGCAAATGCATGCGAACGAGCGGCAGGAACTGAAGGAAGTCTGCGCTGGCGACATCGCAGCGGCCGTCGGCCTGAAAGATGTGACGACCGGCGACACCCTGTGTGTGCAGGATCATCTGATCACGCTGGAGCGAATGGTTTTTCCGGAGCCCGTCATTGCGATGGCGGTCGAGCCGAGAACCAAGGCAGATCAGGAGAAGATGGGCGTTGCGCTGGGTCGCCTCGCGTCGGAGGATCCTTCCTTTCGCGTGCGTACCGACGAAGAGTCCGGGCAGACCATCATTGCCGGCATGGGTGAGCTGCATCTGGATATTCTGGTTGACCGGATGCGTCGCGAATACGGCGTTGAGGCGAATGTCGGCAAACCGCAGGTGGCCTACCGCGAGACGATCCGCAAGCAGGTCAGGCAGGAAGGCAAGTTCATTCGCCAGTCCGGCGGCAAGGGCCAGTTCGGCCATGTCGTATTGGAGATCGTGCCGCAGGAGCGCGGAAAAGGTTATGCGTTCGAGAACGCCATCGTTGGCGGTGTGATTCCGAAGGAATACATCCCGGCGGTCGACAAGGGTATCCAGGAGGCGATGACCAATGGTCCGCTGGCTGGGTTTCCGGTTGTCGACGTCAAGATCCGCCTGGTCGACGGGTCGTATCACGAGGTCGATTCCAGCGAAATGGCGTTCAAGATCGCCGGCTCGATGGGCTTCAAGGAAGGTTTTGGCAAAGCCAGTCCGGCATTGCTGGAGCCGGTTATGAAGATCGAAGTGGTAACGCCCGAGGATTATATGGGTGATGTCATGGGTGATCTGAGCCGCCGTCGCGGCGTGCTGCAGGGAACCGAGGACACCAACTCGGGCAAGGTGATCAATGCAACGGTTCCGCTCGGTGAAATGTTCGGTTACGCCACCAGTCTTCGTTCTCAGACTCAGGGCCGCGCCACGTACACCATGGAGTTCGATCACTATGCAGAGGCGCCGACCAACATCA
>Ga0302305_1001096_pt1 | contig 15701 bp, 18 predicted proteins | sample III_Palsa_E2_3_FD_198764 | JGI IMG/M metagenome (GOLD analysis project Ga0302305, IMG submission 198764) | Peat permafrost microbial communities from Stordalen Mire near Abisko, Sweden - III_Palsa_E2_3 | ecosystem: Environmental > Terrestrial > Soil > Palsa > Peat permafrost | place: Sweden... | reverse complement strand
TGTGACAAGCAGCTCCTTCGATGCGAGGTCGTATCGGCGTCGCCCGTTCCGACCGACAAGTCTCACCCGCAGTTTCTGATCTTCTTCCATCAGATGGTGTCCACCTACTTGGGTGGACGCCTCATGCCTCAACCCACTCAAGGGCAAAAGGTGCGGGGAAATTCGCGCTTACGACTGATCAGATGGCTGATCACAGAAGCCAATAACGAAAAACCCGCTTGATCTCGCGATCAGACGGGTTCTTCACGTGGGACTGGATAGCACCAAACAGAAAACGGGCCCCGTAAGGGGCCCGTGCTGTGTCGTTAGGTAAGATCGAATTAGACGCTGGTGATATTAGTGACCTGATCTTCATTCGTAAGCCCGGTGAACGTGATCACGGTGCCGTCAGTAAGGCTGGCGGTGATGCCACCGCTGACCGTAGCCCAAGTGATATCCGTCGAACCGCCGAAGCCCTGGAGTTCGAGCGTATCGGAGGAACCGGCAAGCCAGTTGTCGATGGTGATGGTGTGAGAGCCTGTAGATAGCGCTCCGACTTCGAAGGTATCGGAACCACCGCCGCCAATCAGAGTGGAGTCCCCACTGCCAGTCACTAGCGTTACATCGCCCGTGCTGCCAGCCGCGTTGATGTAAGTGGCGCCAGCGCCGGCTTCGAGAGTGTCGGCATTCCCGCTGTTGTCGGTCACCTGATCATAGAGAGTGCTTGTTGGAGCGCTCGATCCGCCCAAGAAGAAGTTGTAGGTCTCGCCGAGCCAGAGCACCGCACCAGTGCCACCGCCAGCGTTGATAGTGGTCGACCCACCATCGCCAGCGAGAGAGTTGGTGGTCGCAGGGCCGGCGCTGACAGTGCCGCCACCGCTAACCGTGGTGTAGAGCGTTCCATCTATGTCGAAGCCAAAGGTGTTACCACCGCCGCGGACTTCGGAATTTGAATCGCCATTGGTAAAGGACAGGAAGCTATCGTTTTCGCTGATCAGGACCGGTGTGTAGCCGGTGGCGAGGACGGTTTCGTTCCCAATGCCGGCATTGACGGTGTCCAAAAACGTGGATGAGGAAGCAGTGGTTGGCCCAAGGAAGGCAATATCCGAGGAGTCCTGGTACAGGTTGACGATGGAGCTTCCCGTGCCGGTTATGATGGTAGAGTTGCCATACAAATCGTTAACGGTATCGTTGCCGTCACCGAGCACCACACCCAAATCGCCGGTATCGGTCCTACCACCTATCCAATAGTTGCCATCACCAGCGGTGATGTAGGCACTGGAATTGTCCAGCAAGAAGAACCTACCGCCGCCCGAGCCTGCGAGGACGCTGGTAGTCCCGGCGCCACCGGCTGTAGTGCTGTTGGTGATGTCAAGCTCAATCTGGCTTGTCGCCCCATCGATGATCGCGCTGTAGTTGGCGGCGGCGATCGTGGTCAAGCCCGTAGAAATGTCGAGAACAGGTTGGGTGGTTGATGTATAGGTACTAGTACCGGGGGTGTCCATTTGGTATTCGGACAGGAAAGGGAAATCCTTAATCAGAGCGAGATCCAATAGCAAGGACGCCTGATACCCAACCGAAGAGGTGCTCGTGTAGTAGAGTATTTGTGAAGTGTTAACGCCGCCGGTCAGTGTTGCTGTCATGTCCCCGCCTCCAGAAATTGCCCATCAGCGCCGGGCCAATGCGTAAAGTATTCGTAAAGAAGTCATAGTGCAGTGCGGAACCCGAAGGCAAGAGTTAATTTGCGTAAAGAAGAAAATTTACCATGTCTGGAAAATGACGACGGTTTTTCGAACATAGTCTAGAAAAAGAGACGCATGTTCATGATTGAGCTAAATGTGAGCGCCACTCCGCGTTTGTGCTCAAAAGAACAGCAATCAGAAATGATTTTACCCCGTCATGCCACGTGATTCACTTCTACAGCTTAGGAATTCGCATCAAGGCGGCTCAGTACACGAGCCGTTTTAGGATTAAGCAGAGCCGTTAATCGATGGTGGGCAGACAAAAGTTCACGCGAGATAAGTGCAAGCACTCAGTCGCAACAATCGCCGTGGAAATGAGAAGTGAGGAAGGTCGCTAGGTTGGCTGGCCCGACGAAACCCTCGTCGCTCGGCCTCTAGAGGCCGCCAAATTGCTTAGGCTTTGATGGATGAGACGCCACGCACTTTGCTTTGGCGTGGCTTGCCCTAGACCGTGCCGTTACACTTGCGGGGTTTGCGTCCTCCCAGCATTTCGCGCTGCGGATGGGCGATTAGCCATTTGGTTCTGAGCGTGCCTCGGCGCAGCACATGTTTATAGCGAGTTCAACCAAAGATTGAGTGAGGAATCCTTAGCGGAGGCTAACATTTTGAGCTCTCGGACGGATCCCGTTCCGATACGCTACTCTGGATAGCTCTTATCCTCGCTATGGTGGCATTTTTGATTATCTGATGCAGCTCGGGCGCATTCGGGACGTGAATTCGCCGGATCGGACGCTCCACCGAGCTTTGATGTACCGAATGCCCGCCCATGGCCGGTCGTGTTGTCTTGCCGAGGCTGAGAGGGCTGTGACGACACTGGAGTCGGCGGATGCTGATCCGACCGTCTGCATGGCGTCCTAAGCGTCTCCTCCAGAACAATTTCCAAAGTAGTGCTGCCCAGCCAAAGCCCGCATTCCTTCCGCCGACTGCCAAGTTGTGCGATATCCACAAAATAACTCTGTCGAAGCTGGAGCTTACTTCGGCCAGGGGCCCTGGCTGTCTTTCACTCGCCCCGAGGAAATAATCACTAGGGCATGGCAGGTTGAGGCGCGCTTGCTAATCGGCGCGCCGTTGTAAGTAGAAGTGCGCGGTCGGCGGGGCTGCATTCGCGGTAGAGCCGCAATAGTGCCAGCTCATCGCCTGTGCCAGCACCAGATGGCGCTTGTTTGTTGGCGCCGTAAAGGAGCCACTCGACCGAAATGCCTAGGACGGTGGCAATCCTAGACAAATTTCCGGTAATTTGGCCCGCTCTTCCAGTTTCCCACTGCGCCACCGCGCTGCGTGAGACGCCTGTCGCCGCAGCGAGCTGTTCTTGGGTGAAGCCACGCTCGCGGCGGGCTTCCCGGATGCGACGGGCTTGCGCTTCGAGATCTGTCATGGGGCCTTGATGTCAAAAATTCTAACGAAACACAAGTTAGTATTATTGACGTTTATCAGTTAGTATGTATAACGTTCGGTTAACGCCACTTTGTGGCGGGAAGCGACGGGAGAGAGATATGGCGAGTCGGCAACAGAGTCAGACGACGAACGACCCCAAACAGCCTGTTGATGATCGGGAGCGGCCGCCATTACCGTCCGGGCATCCGACCGCCTGGCAGATACTCACCAAAGGAACATTGCTGGAGGGGACGGTCTATCCATTGCCGGTGTTCTTATGAGTTCGGCACCAAACAAGGCCGAAGAGGGCCGAGTGGAATGGCTGGGCCGTAGACTAGAAGAGGCCGGTGCCACCCTGTTGGCGCTGCCACAGCGTGGAATAGGGCCACAGCTACGCCAAGTCCGGTGGCCCGAGACTGCAATAGAGGGAAGCGACAACACCATAACCAACGGGGAAAAACTGAGCGGCGGGCGTTTGCGTGCTCCGGTGCCGAGCGCTGCGGAGATTAGCCGAATGGACGAAACCTTTGCTTGGATTGGACTGATCCCGCAGGATCGAGTGGTGCTGCGACGGATAATTCATGCACGCTCATTGGTGTCGCCGTTGACAGGGAGGCATATATATAGTTGGCGCAAGGTCGCGGTGTTGCTCGGAGCCGACCATCGGGCGCTGCAGCGCTGGCATTTGACCGGGTTACTGTTGATTTTGGACGGTTTGCAAAAAACAGGAAAAAGATCTTGCTAATTCGCCCATTATAGGCTATTAATCCTTTTATGATGAGACGACAACTACTCGCGGCTCCGGAGCGTAGCGGATGATCCGGGGAGTGGGTGGTCGAAAGAAGGATAGGACAAAGCCGGATGACGTCGGACGAGACGACATCGCGGGCGGGGACGGCAGGACGGGCGGCGGGGCAGGGACCTTGTCGCCTGTTTTCGGTGCAGAATTGGAGACGCCGGATCCACTTTCGCCGCTGGATGTGATGCTTCACGCGATGCGATCCAAGTGGCGACAGGGTGATCATGATGGCGCCGCCTGCCTTGCTCGGGTAGCAGCGCCATATGTGCACCCTAAAGCCAGCGCAGGCCGGGACGAAGGCTTGTCTCCGATTCAGGGATTGAGCGATGCGGAACTTAATCTCATCGTCGGAGGAAGCAAGGCGGGCCGAGGCGGAAGCAGAACTGAAGGTCAGGCAAGAAGTCAGGGGGTCACTGAGGAAGTGGGCGACTGAGGCACTGGCGCCGTCCGAAATAAAGCCGGCGCGGCATCACCTGTTATTATTGCGGCGACTGGAAAATCTGATGGCGGGGCGCAGCAGTCCCAGACTGATGGTCCATATGCCGCCAGGAGCCGCCAAATCGACTTATGGATCGGTTTTGTTTCCTGCTTGGGCTTTAGCGAGGCAGCCGAAGTTTTCGGTGCTACTGGCTTGCCATACCGCGTCACTGGCGGAGCATTTTGGACGTTCCGTGAGGCATTTGGCGGTCGAACATGCTGCTAGATTGGGGTTCGCGCTTCGGACCGACGAACGATCGGCTCAGCGATTTTCGACCAACCAAGGCGGTAGCTTCTTTGCGACCGGAGTGCATGGGCCGCTGACCGGGCGAAGAGCCGATCTGGTAATCGTAGACGACCCGGTGAAATCCTCGGCGGAGGCAGAAAGCCGGACCGCCAGGGATGCACTGCACGAATGGTTTCGGGTGGATCTGCTGACCCGGCTCCGGCCGGGCGGGCGGGTGGTGTTGATAATGACGCGATGGCATCCCGACGACTTGGCGGGACGACTGGCGGCGGATGGGGGATGGGATGTCCTGTCGCTTCCGGCGTTGGCGGAGCTGGACGACCCGCTTGGCAGGGCAGCGGGCACGCCACTTTGGCCAGCTTGGGAAGATCGAGCGACGTTGGAGAAGGTGAGAACCTCGGTAGGCGAGCGTGCTTGGGCTGCTTTATATCAGCAGAGTCCACGAGCCCGTCAGGGTGGAATGTTTGATCCAACGCGGATACAAACAATTCCCGCCGAAAGCATACCGCAGCTTCGGGAAATCGTACGAGCGTGGGACCTGGCTGCAACTGCTGACCGGGGCGGGGCCGACCCCGATTGGACTGCGGGCGTAAAGTTAGGGCGGTTGGCAGACGGACGGTTTATGGTCCTCGACGTAGTGCGGCTGCGAACTGGACCGGCGGGAGTAGAGGATCTAATCTTGGAAACGGCGGCACGGGACGGAAACGAGGTACAGATATCTTTGCCGCAGGATCCAGGCCAAGCAGGAAAATACCAAGTCCAGACATTGGTTCGTCGATTGGCCGGATACCGGGTGACCGCGAGCGTGGAGGCTGGATCAAAGGAACTGCGCGCCGGACCGGTAGCGACCCAGATTGACGCCGGTAACATGCTGATGGCACGGGCCGGTTGGAACCAGGCGTTTTTGGACGAAATCAGGGACTTTCCCCATGGTACCAAAGACGATCAGGTTGATGCCCTATCGCGGGCATTTATGACTATCGCGAATACGCCGCAGCCGGCGCGAGTGCTGCGGGTGCCTTTGTTCGGGCGCTAGTTCTCGGGGTTCGGGGAAAACCGGACCACGCCCAGAAGTAATCGTTCGATCCCAGAGGTATTAGATGTTTGAATCGATCTGCAATTTCATTGCGGAAGACCGGGACTATCCGGAGCGTACCCGGAAGCTTAACGTGTTTCAGAGAATTCTCGACGGAACCTTTTACGACGGGTTGCCCTATGAATTTCAGGACGAGCGGACGGGCGGCGGGGAGTATATTCCGCTCCGACTGCGCAGACCGTCGGTCCGCTATGCCTTGGCCAGGGTCGTAGTCGAAGATTCAGTAGCACTCCTTTTCAGCGAGGGGCATTTTCCGACGTTTGACTGTCAAGATCATGAGATTCGCACTGTCTTGGCTGACGTTGCTAAAGAATGCCGGCTGAACGAAGTAATGGTCGACGCGGCGATCCGAGGCTCCGTAGGGTCGGTAGCATTGTTGGTACGCGTACTGCGCGGTAGGCTGTTCGTGTCTAGCATGGATACACTATACTTAACGCCCGTGTTCGATCCTCTGGAGCCTGATACTCTAAAGTCTGTTACGGAGCGCTATAAGGTGCGCGGCACGGTACTAGCAGCGGATGGTTACGATATTCCCGATCCCGCGGCGCAATATTGGTTCATGCGAGTTTGGGACACGAAGTGGGAGCGATGGTACGATCCTTGGCCGATCGGCGTCGATACTCTGCCGGCAGAAGATCACGCTCGCTCCGTCCGCCATGGGTTAGGGTTCGTCCCGATCGTATGGATACGCAATCTGCCCGGTGGCGATCAGATTGACGGCAACTGCACATTCCGGGCGGCAATCGACACATCGATCGAGATAGATTACCAACTTTCGCAGGCGGGACGGGGGTTAAAGTATAGTTCCGATCCAACATTGCTGATCAAGGAACCCGCAGGGATTGAAGGCGAAATGGTGCGAGGTGGCGCGAATGCCTTGGTATTGAGCGAAAAAGGCGACGCGAAATTACTCGAGATCGGCGGAACGGCTTCGCAGGCGGTGATCGAATATGTAAGGACGCTCAGGGAATTTGCGCTCGAAAGCGTTCATGGAAATCGGGCCGATGCTTCGCGTCTGTCGGCGGCGACTTCGGGCAAAGCTCTAGAGCTTATGAGCCAGGGTTTGGTCTGGCTCGCTGATAATTTAAGAGTGAGTTACGGCGAAGGTGGGCTGCTGACGCTTGCAAGGATGATCCTGCGAGCCACTCACCAATTTAAGCTTCGAGTGCAAGGGCGTGATGTCGAAGGGCTGGATGTCAACGCAAGACTGTCGCTCACGTGGCCGCGTTGGTTTGCGCAAACGGCGCAGGATCGGGAGGCCGATGCGAGAACATTGGCGACGCTTGCACAGTCACAGCAAATCAGTCGTGAAACGGCAATAAAATCCATTGCTGACACGTACGACATTGAAGATGTCAGCGGGGAAATTCGCCGCATTGAGGCGGAAAAGGAGAGTGTATGACGGACCAGGTTTTATCCCCAGAGGACGAATTGGAGTCACTACGAGCGCGAACCAGGGAACTGGAAACTCGGCTTTTGGAGACCGAGGAAACTACCCGAGCGAAACTAGTGCGGGCGGAACTGAGGACACACGCCGTGCGTGCTGGGATGATTGATCTGGACGGATTGAAGTTAGTCGAAACCGACGAATTGCATCTATCGCCGGATGGAGAGATCGAGGGCGCAGCAACGCTGATGGCCTCGCTCCGCAAGCGTAAACCTTGGCTCTTTGGGGACACAAGCAGTTCGAGCGCAGCGACACCTCCGCCGACCGCGCCTCTGAAAAAGAAACTTGCTACCGAAATGACTACCGACGAATGGCGTGCCGCGCGAATCGATATCCTGCGTTATCGCTGACGCGTCTTGGCTTGATAACTATAATCTATTTTAACACCCCGGCGCGACCGGGAAATTGATTAGGGACACAGATGGGCATTCAAAATTTCCCGGCCGCGCTGCAGCCGATTATTCAGCAAGGCTTCTTGGAACGCGAATTTCAGCAGGCGTTACGCTCGCGGCTTGGTTATCGGGCAGTGGCAGACCGGGAGGAAATCGCCGTCGGAGTCGGTGAGACCTTGACTAAGACTCGCGCTGGGTTGAAATCGACGGTAACCATTCCGCTCTTGGCATCAAGCAACACTAATCTGGATAACGGGTTGAGCTCGGCCGGCTGGAATGTTGAGCAATATACGATCTCGATCAATCATTATGCAGCCACGGTTGATTTGAACATGGTCACATCGAGAGTTGGGATTGCCAATCAGTTTCTGCAGAACGCGTATGTAAACGGGGAGCAGGCGGCGCGGAGTTTGGATGAGATTGCACGCAACGCGTTGTTCAACGCTTACTTCGGCGGTAACACCCGCGTAAGGGTGACGCTCGCGGGGGCTGGTCCCTTGGTCTCGGTCGATGATGTTCGGGGCTTCCAGTATGGGTTTGTGAATGGTGTTCAGCAGCCGGTTTCCAGTACAAATCCGCTATTGGTAACTCTTGGTGCTGATGTTTATACACTAACGGGTGCTGCTGCGGATTTGATCAACTTGTCGACCACACCCAACGGTGTTTCCGGCGCGTTGACATTCTCGAGTAGCGTGGTTGTCGCTGACGGAACTGCCGGCAACAGCGTACAGTCGGCAACCGGTTCGGTGATCGAGCGTCCTAATGCCCGCGGAAACACGAGCCAGTTGACCGTGGGCGATACTCTGACCATGGATTGTCTGTTGGATGCCGTGGCACAACTTCGGATGAATGCCGTACCGGAAGTTGATGGCGCCTATAATTGCTATCTGGATCCGGTAAGCGCTCGGCAGTTGTTCGCCGATCCGGATTTCAAGCAGTTGTTCATGGGAGCAACAGCGGCGAATATCGTTTTCCGACAGGGTATGGTCAATGATTTTCTCGGGCTGCGCTTCATTCCGACTACTGAGGCATTTGTACAGCCACATCCGACCATCAGTGGTGCGTATGTGCGCCGTCCGATCATCGTTGGCCAGGGTGCTCTAATCGAGGGCGATTTTGCCGGGATGGCGTCGCAGGATTTCGCACCAGAAGGCGCATTGATTTCGCTGGTGGATAACGTATGCATGGTGACCCGCGAGCCGATCGATCGGCTGCAGCAGATCATCGCGCAATCATGGTATTGGATCGGCGGCTTCTGTACGCCGTCGGATACGACCACGACAAGCTTGACTGTGCCAACCGCAACCAATGCAGCGTACAAGCGCGCAGTAATGGTGGAGCATATTGGATGAGCGGGGCCACGGCGGCGTCGCTTACCGATCCTCAGAAGGTCGACGTGCGCCGTTTCTGCGGTTACCCGGCCTTTGGCAGTGGTGCTGACGGAAATGCGGGATGGCGATTCTATCAGGTCTCCGGCGCGCTGGAGTATCGCCTGATCAATCTCAGCGTGGACGAAGCGGTGGTGGTCAGCAATATGCTGGTCACGCTCAATGGCTTCGAGACCACCCTGGCGGGGAGCGTCGGTGATCTCGACACTGATGCAGCGGGACCCTGGACGCGCAATAAGGATGAGGTCAAAGACCGCGAGGGGATGCTCGCGCTGTGGTCGCGACGTCTGTGCGCGTTTCTGGGGGTCCCCCCGGGACCGGCCGGTTTAGTGAACGGATTGCAACTGATCATGTAAGGATCGGTGATGAACCAAACAAAACTGCTTGCGAAAATTGCCGCCGGAAACGGCAGAGTGGCGCAATATTTAGGGACGATTTGTTCACAGTATCGTCCCTCCGGTATATCGACCCCGATCGCGGCCGGAAATCTGGTCGGATTGCTGCCGGTGCACTTGACTCCGGCGGAGAAACTCCAAGAGCATCCCGGGTGGGTCGGCGTGTTTGACTATACTGGCACTTTACAGGGCGACTACTTGGTGACGACGACCGTGACCTACTTTATTGCCGCCCAAGTTGCATTCACACCTTTGATTTGCGTGCAGACTAACGCGATCATGAATCTGGTCCGGCCGTTGGGCATAACAGCAATTGGGAGTGGTGGTTATAGTGGAGTGATCGCTTTGTCATCAGATACGTTGCTCACCGGGTGGCCTGCTTCGCTCCAAGCATCGGGACGAGCGAAACAGGGCGTGGTTCCAAATGATGATGGGCTCAGCGCGTGGGTGTTCTTGCTGCCCGCGATTCCAGTGGTTCCCATGGTGGCAGACATGATAACGGACGATCTGGAACGAACCTTTGTTGTTACTGCCGCGGAGCGAACCAGTCTTGGGTGGCAACTGCACGCAAAACAGGCGTCAAGCTAGTGGCGGACCAGTCGGATGTCGAAGTTGCGCTCGTCGGGCAGATACAGTCGATCCTATATCCAACCAGCACGACCGAAGTGAGCGCGATCGGTGCGATCTGTCGGGTCTATCGAGGATGGCCGCTATCAGCGTCGCTTAATGCGGATTTGGCCGCAGGAATAGTCAATGTCTCGGTGCTACCTATTGCCAACTCGATCAAACCGCTGGTGAGCTTCAACGATGGATGGTTGGGTGGCGCCGTCGCACCGGGAATGGTTGCAACCACTTTTGGGAATAGCGTGGTGTTTTTGGGTACCGCAGGGATCGGACAATTGGCGGGGCTGCTCGTCGATGGTGTTCCCTATGTCTATAGTTCAGTTGCTGGCGATACGGTACTGGACGTGGCCGCGCAACTGGCCACGATGGTCGCCGGGAATATTGCGGCGATCAGTTCTGGCGATACCGTAACCGTGCCGGGGGCCATTTCGGTGGTTGGGCGCGCGGCCGCGGATGTGGGTCAGTGGCAAGAGATTCGGCGCCAGAGGCAGAGCTTCTCAATTATATTCTATTGCTCGACGCCACAACTGCGTGATGCAGCTGTGGCGTGGGTGGACTTAGGTCTAGCTGCGTTAAGATTCGTTGCTCTCGCAGACGGTTCGAGTGGCAGAGTAGTATTTGGCGATACAGTGAGCCAGGATCAAAATCAAATCGCAAGTATATATCGACGAGATCTTACGTATCATGTGGAGTACGCTACTACTTTGTCGATGACAGCAACAGAGATGATGTTTGGTGGTCTGGGGTTAAACGGGTCTACTAGTTACTCATAAGTCAGCGAGCCGCGTATTTGCGCCTGCGCGCATTTTCATTCTAGTTGGGGATTAATTCATGCCGATTGTTCAGCAGGGCACGGTGAATACAACCGCGCTTATTGTGCCGGATCTCTACGTACAGATTGTCGCTCCACAGAATCTGGTCCTGAATGGGGTTCCGACCAACTTGATCGGAGTAGTGGGCAGCGCCACTTGGGGGCCCGTCAATCAACCGGTTATCGTCGGCACCATGACTGACTACGCGCAGTATTTTGGCGCTGTTCAGGCGCGCAAATACGATATGGGGACCGCAGTGGCGGTAGCTGTGCAGCAGGGCGCACAAGCGTTTCGCTGTGTGCGAGTGTCGGACGGAACCGATCTCGCGGCGAGCGTGACCTATATGCCGAGCGGGACGGAAGCGAGCATCATCGCTTCCGCGCGCTATACCGGGAGCTTGGGCAACCTGCTCACGATCTCGCTGCAGCCAGGGACGCAATTTGGATCGTACCGCATGGTGGTCGCGGCGCCGGGGCTGTTCCCAGAGGTATTTGATAACATTTTGGGTACGGGCGCGTCGTTGTGGGCCGCGTTCGCCGCGGCTGTGAATTCGGGCCAAGGCGTCGCGCGGGGAGCATCGCAATTAGTGATGATCACGGCGCCTGGTGGAGGGGCGGCTTTTTCGGCAGGCACTAATTTGGGTCTTTCCGGCGGGACTGATGGAGCAACCGGCGTGACCGCCGAGACCCAGGTGGGTCAGGATATCGTGCCTCGCAAGGGGATGTATGCGCTGCGCGGCCAAGGTTGCTCGATTGGAATGTTGACTGATGCAGATGACTTCACGCAGTGGACAACACAGGCGGCCTTTGGGCTTTCTGAGGGTATCTATATGATCCTGGTCGGTCCAGCGGGAGACACGATTGAGGATGCGGTTACGGTTAAGGCCACCGCGGGCCTCGACTCTTATGCCGCAAAGTTGATGTTCGGCGATTGGGCATGGTGGCAAGATCAAGTAAATGGCGTTACCAGGCTGGTTTCACCACAAGGATTTGTAGCGGGACGGCTAGGAAACCTGTCGCCTGAACAATCCAGTCTGAACAAGCAACTATATGGTGTCGTTGGCACTCAGAAGTCGACCATTCCAGGGAGTCCGCAGATGTCGACTTATTCATCAGCGGATCTGTCTGCGTTGTTGTGGGCCGGGATTGACGTGATCGCCAACCCGCAGCCGGGAGGTAACTATTGGGGGGTTCGCGGCGGCCATAATTCAAGCAGCGACGCCGCGACTAACGGCGATAATTACACCAGAATGACGAACTATCTTGCGGCGACGTTGAATGCCGGTATGGGGGTTTATGTTGGACAGTTAGTGAATAATAGCTTGTTTCAGCAAATTCGCGCCACAGTGATGTCCTTCCTGCAGAATTTGGTGTCTCAGAATATCTTGGCATCGGTTGGCACGACATCACCGTTCTCGGTGATCTGCGATGCGTCGAATAATCCGATCGCACGCACGTCCATCGGATATGTGCAATGCGATGTACAGGTCCAGTATCAGGCGATCAATGAGATATTCATTATCAATCTGGAAGGCGGACAGACAGTGAGCATTCAGAGCCAGACGTTGCCCTCGGGCCAGGTCTAGGGAGAACTGAGGGATGGCAAGCAGTAATTTGTTTTCGGTTGGACGCGATTGCCAACTGGTGTTGATCGGTCCTTCGGGGCGCGTGGATCTTACGCATGTGACCGGGTTTGAGGCGCGTCAATTGACGCAGCAGATTCGTGTAACGCGATTAGACGGTACTAATCTGGGTACCAATTTGCCACGTGGCTGGGAGGGCGAGTTCGAGATTGAACGAGGGTCGAGCGCCGCCGAAGACCTAATCAACCAGACCGAACAGAATTATTATGCCGGCGGCGCGATGCAATTTTCGACTTTGTACCAGTATATCAATGAGACCGATGGGTCGGTTTCGACGTGGCAGTACTCGAACGTCGTTGTTCGTCTCACAGAGGCGGGAGTGTGGCAAGGCGACAGTGGTGTGAAACAGAAACTTGACTTCTTTGCATCCACGCGGCAGCGGATGTGAGTGTAGATATGAGCCCATCTGAAAAGATCATCTGCGCGGCTGTTCGCACTAGCGAAGTTCGGGACACGCTTGGGCGGCGTTTGGTGTTACGACGATTGAACGCAGTCGATCGTTTACGGCTGTTCAAAGCTCTCGGACCGGTGCTGTCGGAGAACGCCGCCTATTTGGGACTGGCTTTGTTGGCAGTGTCGGTTACATCTATGGATGAAGTGCCGTTGCCGGCCCCTGGATCTGAGGCACAACTGGAGGCGCTCATCTCACGGCTCGGCGACGAAGGGCTTGAAGCGGCGGCGTCGGTGCTTCCTGCTGACCAGTTGCCGGTAGAGCAACAGGTGCTTTACGCGGGAAACTGAGCCGGCACCCCGATCTGATCGATTGCCTCTATTTGGTGAAGAACGGGGTGCCGTTTGATGTGGCGTTCTCCTTAGAGATTGAGGACCGCCTGGCTTGGGTGGTGGCGCTTGGGACGTTGGATGGCGGAACATTCGACTTCTACTCTATGCGTTGGAGAGACCAGAAATGAGCAATCCTTTCGAGCGCTACTGCGGAGTTACGGTGAATGCGGCACTTGGAACGTTGCGATTGCCGAGAAGGGCGATCGATGCCGCACAGCTTAGGCGATTGGTGGTCGCCGGACGAATGGCAGCCATTGCCGCGCGATTCGCGGTCGGACGACAAATGGGAGTTGCTGGCGCACGATTTGTGAAACACCCTGCCCACGAAGCCCTAAGCGCGGGGCGTGTCGCGATGAGGGTTGGCACGCAGAGCTTGCGATTGGGGCAACCTGCGGCGGTTTCGCCTTCCTCGCGGACTAAAAGCCAGAATTTGGCTCCGGGATCCGAGCGGCCTGATTGGCCGGTTCAGCGGGTCGCTATGGGCGGCTCCGGGCTGTTTGCGGATGCACCCGGCCGCCGTGTCGGAGCTGTGGCTGCCCGGCTTGGCGGGACGGCAGTCGGCGGCGGAACGGCGTTCGTGAGTAGATTTCGGTTAGGCGCCGGGGGCATACGGGCGGGGCTTAACCGCTTCGCGGTGAGGCTCGGAGCTGAAGCGCAGTCCGCGGCAAAGAGCGCGATAAGGGTCGGCGGGAACGACAAAATAGCGGCAGTAGGGCGGCGCCAGCTAACGGCCGTTTCCGGGATCGCACGGCGGTCGGTGGCCCCGGTGAATCACGCCAGTTCAACGGCGCGCCAGCAAGGAGGCGTTCCGGTCGCGGCGAGTAACGAACAGATGGGTGGCACTGCCGGAAATAATCAGAGTCGTGACATGCAACGAAAACTCAGCGATCGGTTGGTGCGAGAGGCATTGCTGCCCCCGGCGGCGGCGAGCGGATTTGATACGCGTCTGGGGCCGGATTGGCATGGCGTTGGGAGCTTGTGGTGATGTCGGATATTACTTTGACACTCGGAGATATCAGCTTTCAAGGGTTTGAGGTTCCGGCATCGATTTGTTTGACAGGGAAGCAACGGCTGGCGATTCATCGCCTGATGAGCGGGGCGCAGATTATCGATGTACTTGGCCGCGATAAAGAAACTATTGAGTGGGGAGGAGTACTTTCCGGCGCCGACGCTTCTGCCCGGGCGTGCGAATTGGATCGGTTGAGGTTGGCCGGAACGCCGTTGGATTTGAGTTGGGATATTTACTCCTTCGAAGTCTTGATTGAGGGTTTTGTCGCCGATTATCGCAGCCCGTCGTGGATTCCCTACACGGTGTCCTGCGCAGTGGTTCAGGATCTTTCGTCACCGGTGACCGAAGCGGTTGTAGCGGCCATCGATTTGATCGCGGCGGACGTGGCTACGGCTGGGCAATATACGAGTGTTACGGGATTTCAGACCTCTATGACGGCGGGGGGAATTTTACCCGGAAGCGCAGCTTATGCCGCGTCACTTGCTGCGGGGCTCACGGCTCAGGCCACTTTGAGTAATCAGTTGACCACTGCGGGAGCGTCACTGTCGGGTAGTTTCAGTTCGGCGCTCGCCGCGTGCGGTAACATGGCGAACGCGTCGGCCGGTATAGGATATTTGGCACGAGCGGTTACAAATCTGACAAATCTGGAGCCGTAGATGAAAACAATTACCGTCCCTGGCGGAAATCTCTTTCAGATCGCTGCTCAGATGCTGGGCGACGCCACACAATGGAATCGGATCGCGGAATTGAATAAGCTCACGGATCCGATGGTTTACGGTCTCACCAGTTTGCTGATTCCGGAGCGGAATAACCAGGCGGGAGGCGGGGTTGCAACTCAGTGAGGTCCGAACACCCGTCATACTCGCGCTAGCTGACGGGGCAGCAATTCCCGGCGTAATGGCGGCGAGAATCGTTGACAGCGCATGTTCAGCAGCCGATCGCGTCCAAGTTACATTTGCATTCAATGCTGCGCCCGTTGGGTATTGGTCCGGCTGGATGGCATCTTCGCTGGAAATTCGGATCGGCATAGATGGGGGATGGGCTTCGTTGTTTCTCGGGATTGTCGACTTGATCGAGTTCGATGTGACCGCCGGCACGGTTGAGATCGAGGGACGGGATCTTACGGCACTTCTGATCGACTATCTGGTTGAGGAAAGTTACCCGAATTTGACTGCGAGCGACATAGCTTCGCAGCTGGCGACACACGTGGGGTTGGTGCCGCAGGTAACTTCGACCACGGGGTTGGTTGGGCGGTATTGGAACTCGGAATGGTCACGCGCGGCGCTGGGGAATTACGGGAGAGCCCGTAGTGGCTGGGACCTTTTGATCTGGCTGGCCGCCGAGGAACAGTTTGATGTGTATGTCTCGGGAAACCAGCTCTATTTCGGTCCGCCCGTTGCGAGCAGCGCACCCCCGGCGGTGATCTTTCCGAGCGACTGCATAACGCTCAAACTCGAACGTTCCTTGAGGCTTGCAGGGGATATAGAAATAACGG
>Ga0302305_1001093_pt1 | contig 15742 bp, 12 predicted proteins | sample III_Palsa_E2_3_FD_198764 | JGI IMG/M metagenome (GOLD analysis project Ga0302305, IMG submission 198764) | Peat permafrost microbial communities from Stordalen Mire near Abisko, Sweden - III_Palsa_E2_3 | ecosystem: Environmental > Terrestrial > Soil > Palsa > Peat permafrost | place: Sweden... | reverse complement strand
AGCACTTCCCGACGTCAGTATCCGCCGCCGATCAAAAGCGGCTGCATGATGCGATTCTTGCTGCGATCGACAACGACGTGCGCCCTGCCTATAAAAAACTGGGTGAGTTCGTGGCCAAGGATTACGCACCTCACGGGCGCGCTGATCCGGGCGTCTGGAGCCTGCCGAACGGCGATGCGATCTACCGCTTCGACGTTGAACAGATGACGACTACCGAGGAAACGCCGGAGCAGATCCATGCGCTGGGCCTGGCGGAGGTGAAGCGCATCGAAGGCCAGATGACGACCATCGCCAAGTCGCAGGGCTTTGCCGATCTGGCCAGCTTCCGCGCCTCGCTGAAAACCAATCCGAAGACGCATGCCACCTCGCGCGAGGACATCCTCAACCGCTACCGCAACTATCTGGCGCAGATGCAGCCGCAGTTGCCCAAGCTGTTCGGTCTGCTGCCGAAAACCAAGGTGGTGGTGGTTCCGGTCGAGCCTTTCCGTGAGAAGGAGGCCGCGGCGGCGGAGTATCACCAGGGTACGCCGGACGGTTCGCGGCCGGGCCAGATTTTTGTCAACACGGGTGACTTTGCCAACCGCAGCATTCTGACGGTCGAGTCGACCGCGTATCACGAGGGCATTCCCGGCCATCACCTGCAGATCTCCATTGCGCAGACGCTGCCCGCGTTGCCGCCGTTCCGCCAGCAGGCTGGTTATACCGCCTATATCGAAGGTTGGGCGCTGTATGCGGAGCAGCTGGGCAAGGACATCGGCTTCTACCAGGATCCGCTGTCGAATTACGGCCGCCTGTCCGATGAGTTGCTGCGCGCGGATCGCCTGGTGCTGGATACCGGCGTGCACGACAAGCACTGGACGCGCCAGCAGATGATCGATTTTTTCCACGCACATTCGAGCGAGGATGAGCCCGACGTGCAGGCGGAAACCGATCGCTACATCACCTGGCCGGGCCAGGCACTGGCGTACAAGACCGGTGAGCTGAAAATTCTCGAGCTGCGCGAGCGCGCCAAGAAGGAGCTGGGCAGCCAGTTCGATATTCGCGCGTTCCACGACGAGATCCTCAACGGTGGCGCGCTGCCGCTGGACGTGCTGGAAACGCGCGTCAATGCCTGGATCGCCGCGGTGAAATCGGGCAAGGCGCCGGCGCACCCGGTGGCTTCCGCAAGCTGAGCCAAAAGCGCTGTCCGGCATGGCTCGGGCAGCGCTTTTGATTAAAAGGTCGACAAGGGTATGCGGTAAGGTTTGATACGTTGCCCGGGCTTTTGCATCGATTTCATTGCTTCCGATACGCAACTAGTCCGATAGTCATACAAACCTTTGTGGCAGGAGCGGCATCTATGTCCGCATGTGCAGAAAAAAAATGACGCGTAGCGTACTCATCATCGACGATAACCCGGCTGTGGGCGAGGCGCTTTCGCTGGCGCTGTCGTTACACGATATCCGGCCACTCATGGCGCTGACGCCCGACGAAGGGTTGGCGATGCTGCAGCGTGAGTCGATCGACGTGATCATCCAGGACATGAACTTCACCGCCGACACCACGTCGGGCGAGGAAGGTGTGGCGCTGTTCCGCGCGATTCGCGAGCATCATCCAGATTTGCCGGTGATCCTGCTGACTGCATGGACGCATCTGGAAACCGCGGTCGAACTGGTCAAGGCTGGCGCGGCGGATTATCTGGCCAAGCCGTGGGACGACAGCAAGCTGATCGCCACAGTGGAAAACCTGCTCGAGCTGTCGGAATCCACCCGCGAAGTGACGCGCACGCGGCGCGAGCGCAAGCGCCGGCGCGAGGCCCTGCAGGGTAAGTACGAGCTGGACAGTCTGGTATTCGCCTCCGAGGCAATGGCGCGCACGCTGGAGCTGGCCTGTCAGGTCGCCAAGGCCGACGTGCCGGTGCTGATTACCGGCCCTAACGGCACCGGCAAGGAGCGTATCGCGGCGATTGTGCATGCCAACTCGGCCGTGCGGCGCGGCGCGTTTGTCGCGGTGAACTGCGGTGCGCTGCCGGGTGAATTGATCGAGGCCGAACTGTTCGGTGCCGACGCGGGTGCCTACACCGGCGCCAACAAGGCGCGCGAAGGGCGCTTCGAGCTGGCCGACGGCGGCACGCTGTTTCTCGACGAGATCGGCAATCTGCCGCTGCCCGGCCAGATGAAATTATTGCGCGTGCTGGAGACCGGCCAGTTCGAACGGCTCGGCTCCGGCCGCACGCGGCAGGTGAAAGTGCGCGTGCTGAGCGCGACCAATGCCGATCTCAAGGCGATGATTCGAGCTGGCACGTTCCGCGAAGATCTTTATTACCGTCTCAACGTGATCGAGGTGAACCTGCCGCCGTTGACCGAGCGCAGCGACGACATCCTGCCGCTGGCGGAGTTTTTTCTGGATGGTCGCGCCGAGCTTGGCGATGCGGCGCGCGACGCGATGCTCAATTACCCGTGGCCAGGCAACGTGCGTGAGCTGAAGAACGCGATCGAGCGCGCTGCGCTGCTCGCCGGCGGCGGTCCGATCACGCCCGAGCTGCTCAATCTCGCGCCGCACGTGCCCACCGCCACGCGCAATCTGGATGAGCCAAGTCGCGAGACGGTGGAGGCGGCCTTGCACAAGGCCGATGGCGTGGTCAGCCGCGCGGCGCAGAACCTTGGATTGTCGAGGCAGGCGCTGTACCGGCGGATGGAGCGCTATGGTCTGGTGGCGCCCGCGTGATGGCATCTGGATGGCCAAATGATCTTGCGATGATTGGTGCGTGGATGAGGTTCGCCCCATGTGGCGCTGGCTAAACTCGCTACAGGCGCGGCTGACCCTGCTGCTGACACTGGCCAGCATTGCCGGGGCGTTGATCTATTCCGGCGTTACGCAGTGGCCGTTGCCGCAGCTGCTGGTATGGCTGCAAACGGAGTTGACGGTCAAGGATCCTTCGTCGACCACGGCCGCCGTGACCAAGGTCGTGCCAGTGACCCATCTGGGTATCTATAGCGCGCTCGGTATCTGTCTCGTGCTGCTGTTGCTGCTGGCGTTCTGGCTGGCTGGTCAGGCGATGGCGCCGGTAAGTCGCCTGCTGCGTGCGCTTGAGGGTGCGGTTGCCAGTTATCGCGATGGAGATTTCAGCATTTCCATCGGGATTCATCGGCGCGATGAATTGGGTGAATTGATCCAGATGCACAACGCGCTGGGCCAGACCCTGCGCGAGCAGCGCCAGAATCTGGCCCAGCGCGAACTGCTGCTGGACACCGTGGTGCAGAACACGCCGGTAGCTCTGGTGCTGACGGACAGTATTGGTCGCGTGGCTTACGCCAACATCGCCTCGCGGCATCTTTTCAACGAGGGCCGCAGCCTGCACGGGCTGGAATTTGCCCGATTGCTGGACGGTGCGCCCGAGGCAATGCGCCGCGCGGTCGAGGATGGTGAGGATGCTCTGCTCAGCGTGGAGATGGATGGCAGCGAGGAGACCTTTCATATCTCGCAGCGCGCGTTCCGTCTGCAGGGTCGACCGCATCGACTGCAGCTGTTCCGACGCATGACGCGCGAGCTGTCGCGACAGGAAGTGGCGACGTGGAAACGGGTAATCCGGGTGATCAGTCACGAGCTCAACAACTCGCTGGCGCCGATTTCCTCGCTCGCCCATTCGGGTGCGGAGCTGGCAAGACGCGGCAATGTCGATCGGCTGCCTGGCGTGTTTGCAACGATTAGCGAGCGGGCCAAGCACCTGCACAGTTTTATTTCCGGCTATGCCAGTTTTGCCAAGTTGCCGACACCGCAATCCGTGCCGATCGAATGGGCGCCGTTTCTGGAGGGGCTGGCGTTGCATTGCAATTACCGACTGGCGACGCCCGCGCCGACGCGGCCCGGGCACTTCGATGCGGTACAGATCGAGCAGGTGCTGATCAACCTGATCAAGAATGCGCACGAATCGGGCAGCGGAGAGGACGACGTCACGCTGTCCATTATCGAGGTGGGCCGCGAGCTGCGCATCGAGGTAGCCGATCGCGGGCCGGGCATGACTGATACGGTGCTGGCGCAGGCGTTGCTGCCCTTCTATTCGACCAAACGCGCTGGCACGGGTCTGGGCCTAGCCTTGACCCGCGAGATTGCCGAGGCACACGGTGGCCGCGTGCTGCTGGCCAATCGCGAAGATGGTGGCCTGCGCGTGACCTTGCTGCTGCCGCAGACGACGGTGCGCTAAACGTCGGTCCGGATCGATAGTGTGACGGCCGTGCGCGTAACAGCAGCTCGCCTATACTGCTGACTTCGTCACGGATGGGGACAGGTCATGGGTCAGATTCTCGCGTTAGTCATCGTATTGGTCGTCGTGGTCATCCTGGCCAAGCTGGTGCGCATCGTGCCGCAGGGCTTCGAGTGGACGGTGGAAACCTTTGGCAAGTACACGCACACGCTAAGTCCCGGCCTGCATCTACTAATTCCGATCTATCAAACCGTCGGTCGCAAGATCAACATGATGGAGCAGGTGCTCGACGTGCCTTCGCAGGACGTGATCACCAAGGACAACGCGGTCGTACGCGTCGATGGCGTGGTGTTCTACCAGGTGCTGGATGCGTCCAAGGCCGCGTATGAAGTCTCCAATCTGGAGCAGGCCTCGCTGGCGCTGATCATGACCAATATCCGCACCGTGCTGGGCTCGATGGATCTGGATGAAAGCCTGAGCCAGCGCGACGGCATCAATGCCAAGCTGCTGCGCGTGGTGGACGAGGCGACGCATCCGTGGGGCGTGAAGGTCAATCGCATCGAGATCAAGGACATTGCGCCGCCACGCGATCTGATCGACGCGATGGCGCGGCAGATGAAGGCCGAGCGTGAGAAGCGCGCGAATATTCTTGATGCTGAGGGTTTCCGCCAGGCGGCCATTCTTAAGGCCGAAGGTGAAAAGCAGTCGGTCATCCTGGCGGCCGAGGGCGAGAAGGAAGCGGCGTTCCGCGCGGCTGAAGCACGCGAGCGTTCGGCCGAAGCCGAGGCCAAGGCGACCACGATGGTGTCCAACGCGATCGCCGGCGGTAACGTCAACGCGTTAAACTACTTCGTCGCCAACAACTATGTCGAGGCGCTGAAAGAGATGGCCAAATCGCCGAATCAGAAAATGCTGCTGCTGCCGATCGAGGCGACCGGCATTCTCGGTTCACTGGCCGGCATTGCCGAGCTGGCGAAGGAGTCGCTAGGCCAGCAGCAGCGCTCGATCGCGCAGCCGCCGGCATCCAACCCGTTCCAGCCGCCGCTGCGTTGAGGCCGATGCCATGGCGTTTCCCTTGCACTATTTATGGTGGATTCTCGCGCTGCTGCTGATAGGTGGCGAAGTGCTGCTGCCAGGCTATTTCCTGCTGTGGATCGGCTTGGCAGCGGCGGCGGTCGGCGTGGTTTTGCTGCTGGTACCACCGCTGGATTTTCTGGTTCAGGCCGTGCTGTTTGCGTTGCTGGCGTTTGCGGCCTGTGTCCTCTATGCGCGTGTGCTGCGACCGAAGCTCGACCGGCGGGAGCCCGGCAGCGAAACCCTCAATCGTCGTGGTGAGCGGATGATCGGCCAGCGCTACGAGCTGATCGAACCGATCATCAACGGTCGCGGCAAGGCGCGCGTAGGCGATGGTCAATGGCTGGTGAGCGGGCCGGATTTGCCGCTGGGTAGTTTGGTCGAAGTGGTGGCGATCGACGGCACGACGCTGCAGGTGCGCGCGGCTGTATGAGCGCAAGCGTGGTCAGCACGGCCAGCATTCACCCGTCGTTCCTTACGACGGCACTCAGTACGCGCATCGCGTTTCTGCTGGAACTGACGCGTCGGCTGCATCAATACGGTACGGCTTCGCCGCGGCTGGAGATGGCGATTTCGAGTTCGGCGCAGCGGCTGGGCCTGGTGGCCGATGTCTGGTCCAGTCCCACCGCCGTCATCATTTCGTTTGCTGACCTGGGCCAGGGTGACGAGGGCGTGGCGCAGACCACACAGGTGATGCGTCTGGCGCCCGGTGACGTCAATCTGGCGCGGCTGTGCGAAGCCGACGAAATCGCCGATCTGGTGATTGCCGGCGAGTTGGGCCTGCGCGAAGGGTTTCATCGACTGCGTGAACTGGGGCGGCCGGATTCGCGCCGAGCACAGGCGGCCGTAATCGCCACCTACGGCCTGTCGGCTGCCTGCGTGGTGGCGCTGTTTCTGCACAGCGCGTGGCCTGATCTGCTGACCGCTGCGTTTATCGGTTTGGTTATCGGCAGCATTACCGTGCTGGCGGCCAAGCGGCCGCAGCTGTCAATTGCCAGCGACGCGATTTGCGCGCTGGTGGCGACGACGGTAGCCATCGTCGTCAGCGCCTTTGTCGTGCCGCTGGCGATCAAGTCGGTCGTGCTGGCGAGCCTGATCGTACTGGTACCCGGCATGTCGCTGACCACGGCGGTGCGCGAGATCTCCAGCCAGCACCTTGTTGCGGGCATGGCACGCATGGCCGGTGCGGTTTCGACCCTGCTCAAGCTCACCTTCGGCACGGTAGCGGCGACCACGCTGTGCGCGGCGGTAGGTATCGAGCCCCGTGATTACGCGCTGCCGCCCTTGCCGGGCTGGACCGAACTGCCGGCGCTGGTTATCGGTGCATTCGGCTTCGCCATTTTGTTTCGCGCTGCGCGCAAGGACTGGCTGATCGTCATGGGCGCGGTCATTGTCGGTTATCTGGCCACACGCTGGGGCGGGCGAATTTCCGGTTCGCTGCCGGCGGCTCCCTTCGGAGTATTTCTCGGCGGCTTTCTGCTGAGCGCGATGGCCAATGCCTATGCGCGCTATGCACATCGCCCCGGTGCGTTAATTCGCGAGCCGGGGATTATTCTGCTGGTACCGGGGAGTATCGGTTTTCGCAGCATGTCGTTTCTGCTCCAGCGCGATACTTCGCTCGGTCTGGATACCGGCCTGCTGTTGTTGACCCTGCTGGTGTCGCTGGTTGGCGGGCTTATGTTTGGCGAATTACTGGTTTCACCACGGCGGTCCTTGTAAACCAGGCGCGTCTTTTTGGAAACACAAACTATTTTCCAGGGTATAAAAAACGCCGGCTTGGAGCCGGCGTTTTAATATCGGGACAGTACGAGATAACCGCCGTCCAGGCGATCGTTCAAGAACCGGCGATCAGATCGCCAGATCCTTTTCTTTCTTGCCTGCCTTCAATGCATCGTTGAACCAGTGCGGGCGTTTGCCACGACCCGACCAGGTTTGCGCAGCGTTGGAGGGGTTGCGATATTTTGGTGCGACCGGGCTGCTGGCACGCTTCGCCTTGCCGCGACCCTGGCCAAAAATTTCATCAAAGGTGTAACCCTCGGCCTTGATCAGCGCGAGTACTTTGTCGCGCAGCTTGACGATCTTTTCCTTGCTCAATTCGGTCTGGCGAATCTGTGCCTTGGAGATCAGGTCTTTGAGCTGCGAGTGGTTGAGATTTTTGATATCGACGGCCATGTGGATTCCCGGGAGTAAGGAGTTCTGATTGAGACTATGTGATCGATGGGTTTTGCAGGACGGTGATTAAAGGGCCCGGCCGATGAAAGGGGGAGCGTGACCCAATTAATCGTGTTGCATCAATGATTCTGGCTGATTTATCAAACTTTTGTAAAGTGCATGAATATGGAAATGATATTTCCAGGTGGTTCGTAATTAATATGGATCAGTTGACTGACGGCCATGCCATATTGAAACAAGCTTACTGCTGTGAAATGACAGAGGCAAAAATGGCCGCTCGGGGCGGCCATTTCGATTTAGCGCAATGAATTACTGCGCCAGTCTGTAAATCGACCGTCTTTCGGCGGACGAATAGCTTATTTACGAATTAATCCAGCAGGGCGAACAGCTCGTCCTGGCTGATGGCGCGGCTTTCGGCATCCTGCCTGGCGCGATATTCCAGCGTGCCGGCGGCCAGTCCGCGATCGCTCACCACCACGCGGTGCGGGATGCCGATCAGCTCCATATCGGCAAACATGCCACCCGGGCGCAGCCCGCGGTCGTCCAGCGCGGCTTCGATACCGCGTTCACTCAGCGACTGGTACAGCGCTTCGGCCGCTGCGCTGACCTCCGGCAGATTCTTCGGATTGATCACACAGACCACCACGCGCCACGGTGCCATGGCGTCGGGCCAGACGATACCGGCGGCGTCATGGCGCTGCTCGATCGCGGCCGCCACGACACGGCTGACGCCAATACCGTAACAGCCCATGGTCAGCACCTGCGGCTTGCCTTGATCGTCGATGACGGTAGCCTTGAGCGCTTCGGCGTATTTCTGACCGAGCTGGAATACGTGGCCCACTTCGATGCCACGTGCGATGTGCAGCGTGCCATTGCCATCGGGCGAGGCGTCGCCCTCGACCACGTTGCGCAGGTCGGCAATGCGGGTGACGCGCGCATCGCGCAGCCAGTTGGCGCCGCTGTAATGAGTGCCGTCGGCGTTGCTGCCGCAGACGAAATCAGCGAGCACGGCGGCATCGCGATCGACGATGACCGGGATGGAGTCGGGCAAGCCGACCGGGCCGATGAAACCCGGGCGCGTACCGGTGGCGGCGCGAATCTCTTCTTCCGAGGCCAGCACCGATTCCTCCGGCAATTCGGCCAGCTTGCCGGCCTTCACTTCGTTGATCGCGTGATCGCCGCGCAGGCACAACGCGACCAGGCCGGCGCGGCCGCGTATTAGCAGGGTCTTGATGCATTGCTGCGGTGAAACGCTGAGGAAGGTGGACACTTCATCAATGGTTTTTTGCTTGGGCGTATCGACACGCTGCAATGCGGCACCGGGCGCCGGGCGTTCGGCGGTGGGTGCGAGTGCCTCGGCCTTCTCCATGTTGGCCGCGTAGTCGGAGCCGTCAGAAAATACGATGGCGTCCTCGCCCGAATCGGCCAGCACCTGGAACTCGTGGCTGGCGTTGCCGCCGATGGCACCGGTATCGGCCTGCACCGCGCGGAAGGTCAGCCCGAGTCGGGTGAAGATGCGCGTGTAGGCCTGATACATCGCCTGATAGGTTTCGGCCAGCGACTCCTGTGTGAGATGAAACGAGTAAGCGTCCTTCATCAGGAACTCGCGCGCGCGCATCACGCCGAAACGCGGGCGGATTTCGTCGCGAAACTTGGTCTGGATCTGGTAGAAGTTGACCGGCAGCTGCTTGTAGCTTTTCAGCTCGTTGCGGGCGTAATCGGTCACCACTTCCTCGGCGGTGGGGGCGTAGCAGAACTCCTGCTCCTTGCGATCCTTGATCTTCAGCAGCTGGGGGCCGAATTTCGCCCAGCGGCCGGTTTCCTCCCACAGCTCCTTGGGCTGGATGGTCGGCATCAGCATTTCAATGGCGCCGGCGCGGTCCATTTCCTCGCGCACGACTTTCTCCACCTTGCGCAACACGCGCAGGCCCAGCGGCGACCACGTGTACAGGCCCGAGGCCAGTCGGCGGATCATGCCAGCGCGCAGCATCAGCCGGTGACTGGCGATTTCGGCGTCGGCCGGGACTTCCTTGACGGTGGCCAGGTGGAATTGGCTGAGGCGCATGCAGGTGTTCCGGCGTGATGAAAGACGCCAATTGTAGCGGGCTGCGGCGGCAGCTGGTCGGGACGGCCGCCGATGCGCATGGCTCGGCCCGCTACAAGCGCACAGCAGACCACCGGTATGACAAACGAGGTCGAGTTACTTTGCGCAGTACTGCTGGTACTGCGCCTGCGTCGCGCTAGCCTGCTGCTTGCGCGCGTTGTCATCCAGTGCCGTCTGTTTTCCGTCCTGTTGCATCACTACAGGGGCAGTGCCCTGCAGCGCTGTCAGATTGGTTTTGAGCGAGTCGCACAGCTTGGAGCGATTTTCAGGGGTGTCGGCCACCGTGGTGGTGCTTGGCGTCGGCGCGGCTGCTGCAGGCTTGGCTGATGATGTGCTTGCTGCCGGCGTGGCCGGTGGATCAACCTCGCCACTGGACTTCATTTCTTTGTACTTGGTGCCGTTGCTTGGGGGCGGTGATTCCGAGTAATGCACCGTGCCGTTGGCATCCTTCCACTTGTATACCTGGGCGCTGACGAGCGGCGCCATCAAAAGCAGCGCCAGGGCAATCATCGAACGATGCATGGTGTTCTCCCCTCAATAGGATTCGACGAAATAAATCGACTCGTAATCACCGGCCCTGGGCTCAGCGGGCGCGATGACCAATGTTCCCTAGTTAGCACCCCGGCGGTCCGGACTCAAGCGACCGATGGTTTACACTGCGCGCATCCTGCCACGGATTGATTCATGAGCGAACCCATGCCCGTCCGCCAGCCGCCTCACCGCGGCATTTACCTGCTGCCGAACCTGGTCACCACAGGAGCGATGTTCGCGGGTTTCTACGCGATTGTTGCCAGCATTGGCGGACATTACACCGATGCAGCCGTAGCCGTGTTCATCGCTGCGGTACTGGATGGTCTGGATGGCCGCGTGGCCCGGCTCACCGGTACGCAGAGCGAGTTTGGTGTGCAATACGACTCGCTCTCCGATCTGATCAGCTTCGGGCTGGCGCCAGCGTTGGTGATGTACACCTGGTCACTATCGACTCTGAAGGATTTCGGTCCCTCATGGGGCAAGCTGGGCTGGGCCGCCGCGTTCATCTATGCGGCTTGCGCGGCGCTGCGGTTGGCACGCTTCAATACTCAGGTCGGTGTGGCTGACAAACGCTATTTTCAGGGTCTGGCCAGTCCGGCGGCGGCAGCGGTGTGCATGTCGTTCGTGTGGGTGGTCGACAAGAGTGGCCTGCCGGGCAGCGAATTCTGCTTTATCACGCCGGTGGTTGCGATAATCGTGGGGTTGCTGATGGTCAGTCGTTTTCGCTACTTCAGCTTCAAGTCGCTGCCGATGGGCGAGCGCGGCCGCGTGCCATTCGGTTGGATGGTCGGTGCCGTGCTGCTGCTCGGCTTGCTGGTGCTCGATACGGCGTGGGTATTGTTCGTCGGCTTCACCATGTACCTGCTGTCCGGGCCGGTGTGGACAATGTGGACACTGGCCACCCACAGGCGCCGTGTCCGCCGGAGCAGCGTGGCATGAACACGCCGTTGCGCCAGGTGACGCCAGCCAGCCAGCGCGCACGCGCGCTGCGGGCATTGGGCGTAACGCCTTGGGTACAACGCGCGGGGCGAGGCGTGCCAGCAGTCGAACCGATACAAGTCACGGCTGACCTGGCGCTCGGCGTAGCCTGTGTCGTGGTATTGCCCGAGGGCTGCAGTACGCGCGAACTGGATCTGCTTGGACGTTTGCTCAATACGTGCGGGGCAACCCTGGCACGGGCCGCGCGGGTCAGAGTGACCGGTGGGCAGCTGAGCGACGACGTGCCACATGCGCGCGCCTATCTGGTTTTCGGCGAGGCGCAGGCGCATGCACTGGGGCGGGCTTTACCGGCGGCGGCGATGCATCGCGCGCAGATCGTGTTGGCTGATGAACTTGCGCTGGTGCTGACCGGTGCCGATGCCAAACGGCGGCTATGGAACGCACTACGCAACCTGCGCCGCGGTTTGATCGCGGCCGCACCGGCCGTAATGGAGCACTGAGCGATGGCCGCGGTCGTCAAGCCCGCCATCCAGGTACGCGCGATGCGCAGCGATGACCTGCCCAGGGTCAGTGAGCTGGAAATCGCGTCCTACGACTTCCCCTGGTCGTTCGGCGTGTTCGCCGACTGCCTGAAAGCGGGGCATCCTTGCTGGGTGCTTTGCGTGGATGCGCTGGTTGCCGGCTACGGCATTCTCTCGATGGGCGCGGGCGAGGCACACGTACTCAATATCTGTATCGACCCGAATTATCGCGGCCGGGGTCTCGGCCGGCATCTGTTGTTGCGCCTGCTGGATATCGCGCGCTGGAACGGCGCCGAGCGCACCTTTCTGGAAGTTCGGCCCTCCAACCCGCTGGCGAAGACGCTATACGAGTCGGTGGGGTTTAAAGAAATCGGCAAGCGACCGCGCTATTACCCAGCGAAGAACGGCCGCGAAGATGCGATCGTAATGGTGCTGGAATTGGGCGCAGCCTCAAGCTAGCAAGCTGCGCTTTTTTCTCCTCTCCGCATGGAGAGATGGAACCAAAGCTTTCGCGCTATTGCGTGATCCCAACTTCACCCAAGCTTCTGAGCCTGATCGCGCAGGGCGCTGATTTGCTGGGTCCAGTCGGTGATGCGCTGGCGTTCCTGTTGCACGACTTCGGCAGGCGCGTTGGCGACGAAGTTGGTGTTGCTGAGTTTGCCTTCGCACTTCTTTATTTCGGTTTCGATGCGGGTAATTTCCTTGGCCATGCGGGCCTTTTCGGCGCCGAGATCGATCAGGCCAGCGAGCGGAATCATCACGCGCAACGTGCCGACCACGGCGGCAGCCGCGGCAGGTTCATCGGCGCCGCTGTCGATCCACTGCGGCGCCTCGACGCGTGCGAGGAAGCTGATCTGCGCGGCGAATTTTGCGATGCGTGCGCGATCGTTGGCGTCACCGCCGGCGAGCAGCAGCGGAATGATTTTCGCCGGCGAGATATTCATTTCCGAGCGGATGCGACGGATGCCGCTGAGCACGTTCTTGAACCACTCGACCTCGGCCGTAGCTGCATCGTCGCCCACGTAGTCGTCGGCGCGCGGGTAGGCGCATTCGAGGATCAGCGGCTTGGACGACTCTGAGGCGGATGCCGCTGCGCTCTTCGCGGTCGAGGGCAACTCCTGCCATATCTCTTCAGTGATGAAAGGGATGATCGGATGCAGCGCGCGCAGCACCGATTCCAGCACCACCAGCAGGGTGCGGCGGGTCGATGCCGCGGCGTCCGCGTCATTGCCGCTCAGCGCTGGCTTGGACAACTCCAGGAACCAGTCGCAGAACTCGTTCCAGACAAACTCGTACAGCGCCTGCGCCAGATGATCGAAGCGGTAGCTGACGAAGTGCTGTTCGACTTCGCTCAAGGTCTGCCGAAGGCGGGTGAGTATCCAGCGCTCGGCCTCGGTGGCCGGCGCGCTGGTGGCTGTGGCAATCTCACCTTCCGCTACGTTCATCAGCACGAAGCGCGCTGCGTTCCACAGCTTGTTGCAGAACGCCTTGTAGCCTTCGGCGCGCTTGATGTCGAAGTTGATGGTGCGGCTGTAGCTGGCCAGCGCGGCAAAGGTAAAGCGCAGCGCGTCGGTGCCGATTGATGGAATGCCGTCGGGGTAATCCTTGCGGATGCGCTTTTCGACTTTCTCGCGCACCTGTGGAATCAGCAGCGACTTGGTGGATTTCTCCAGCAGCGGCTGCAGTTCGATGCCATCGATCAGGTCCAGCGGATCCAGCGTGTTGCCCTTGGACTTGGACATCTTCTTGCCTTCCGCATCGCGCACGATGGCGTTGATGTACACCTCGCGAAACGGAATCTGGCCAGTGAAATATTTGGTCGCCATCACCATGCGCGCGACCCAGAAAAAGATGATGTCGAAGCCGGTGACCAGTACGGCGCTGGGCAGGAAGATCTTGTCGTCCTCCCAGTTGGCGACGATGTCGCCGCGCTCGTTTTTCACCGGCCCGTTCGCGGGCCAGCCGAGCGTGGAGAACGGCCATAGCGCGGAAGAAAACCACGTATCGAGCACGTCTTCGTCCTGACGCAGGGCGCCGACCGGCGGCGTGCTGGCGTTGGCGCGTGCATCGGCTTCGTCTTCACCGACAAAGATGTTGCCCGCCTCGTCGTACCACGCCGGAATGCGATGGCCCCACCAGAGCTGGCGGCTGATACACCAGTCCTGGATGTTGCCCAACCACTGGGTGTAGGTGCTGGTCCAGTTCTCCGGCACAAACTTGATCTCGCCCGAACGCACGGCGTCGAGAGCCGGTTCGGTGATCGCCTTGCGGCCGCCTGGACGCCCATCTGCCAACGTGTCGGAGGTGAGATCGACAAACCACTGGTCGGTGAGCATCGGCTCGATCACCGCGTCGGAGCGATCGCTCACCGGCACCTGCAGCTTGTGCGGTTCGACCTTGACCAGGAAACCGTCGCGCTCGAGGTCTTTCACCACGGCCTTGCGCGCGTCGTAACGATCCAGCCCGCGATACGCTTCCGGCGCGTTGTCGCTCATATGCGCATCGAGCGTCATGATGATGATCATGTCGAGGTTGTGCCGCTTGGCCACCTCGTAATCGTTGAAGTCGTGTGCGCCGGTGATCTTCACGCAGCCGGTGCCGAACTCGGGCTCGACATAGGTATCGGCAATAATCGGAATGCGCCGATCGCACAGCGGCAGATCGACGAAACGGCCGACCAGATGCTTGTAGCGTTCGTCATCCGGGTGCACGGCCAAGGCGCCATCGGCGAGCATGGTTTCCGGTCGCGTGGTGGCGATGGTCATGCCGTCCAGCCCGTCGATCGGACCGTCGCTGAAGGGATAGCGGATGTACCACATGGAGCCATCGCGCTCGACGTTGTTCACCTCCAGATCGGACACCGCCGTGCCCAGCACCGGGTCCCAGTTCACCAGCCGGTTGCCGCGATAGATCAGCCCCGCGCGATACCACTCGACGAACACCTTGCGCACAGCCTCGGACAGACCTTCGTCCATGGTGAAGCGCTCGCGCGACCAGTCGGCTGCGGTGCCGATGCGGCGCATCTGGTTGGTGATGGTGGAGCCGGATTCCTCCTTCCACTTCCACACGCGTTCGACGAACGCCTCGCGGCCCAGGTCATGCCGTGTCTTGTCTTCGACGGCGAGCTGGTTCTCGACGATCTTCTGCGTGGCGATGCCGGCGTGATCGGTACCCACCTGCCACAGCGTGTTCATGCCGCGCATGCGCTGATAGCGCACCAGCATGTCCATCACCGTCTGCTGGAATGCATGACCCATGTGCAGCGTGCCGGTGATATTTGGCGGCGGCAGCAGGATGCAATACGGTTCTCCCCGACTTTTATCGTCATGGCCCGATGGCTTGAATGCACCGCTGGCTTCCCAGCGTGCATACCACTTGGACTCGATCTGGGCGGGTTCGAAACTCTTTTCCATGGGGACTCGCAATGGCGCGACGTTTGAATCGCGCGGGTGGGCAACAGCAGAAATCCTATTGTACGGGGCGGGGATGGAGCTGCCAAAGCCTTCATTGCAGGCGTTATTTCATCGGGCAACCGCTTGAGTGGTGACGGGCCACGATATTCCGCGTTCACCTGATGCTCCGGTTGTTGCCATGATGATGGGTCGTGTAATGCACGGCGGCGCGTCTCGCATGTCATCGTCACCGTATATCTCCAGGCGTTCTTATAGGAACATCGCCTCATCGGGTTGTCGGATGATGTAGAGCGATTGCTGGAAAGTGTGCGACCCAAAGATTTGGCTGAAAAAGGTTTTTGCGTGCGATTGATCAGAACGTATGTGCTGCACAACATGGAAGCGTTTTTTGGGTGGCCCATGCGGCATAGGCTGCGAATTCTGGCCATGTGCGCAATCACCGCATTGGCGCTGGTGAGCATGTCTTCTGCGCATGCGGCCATCCCCAAACCTGCGGGGTGGACGCTGCAATTTGCGGATGATTTCAATGGCCCGGAGAACAGGTTGCCGTCGAAGGCCAGATGGTTATTCGACATCGGGCACAAGTATCCGGCGGGGCCGCCCAACTGGGGCACGGGCGAAATACAGGCTTATACCGCCGATCCGGCTAACGTAAGCCTTGATGGCCAGGGCCATCTTCGCATCACGCCACTTCGTGATCACACCGGTAAATGGACCTCGGCCCGCATCGAAACCAGGCAGGGCAACTTCAAGCCGCCCGCACATGGTCTGCTGCGCATCGAGGCGCGTATCCAGATGCCATATG
>Ga0302305_1001090_pt1 | contig 15810 bp, 14 predicted proteins | sample III_Palsa_E2_3_FD_198764 | JGI IMG/M metagenome (GOLD analysis project Ga0302305, IMG submission 198764) | Peat permafrost microbial communities from Stordalen Mire near Abisko, Sweden - III_Palsa_E2_3 | ecosystem: Environmental > Terrestrial > Soil > Palsa > Peat permafrost | place: Sweden... | reverse complement strand
CGAAAAAATGGCGATTCTCAGCACCATTCGCAAATTGAACGGCGACAAGCTGATGGCCGCGCGTCTGCTCGGCATCGGCAAAACCACGCTGTATCGCAAACTCAAGGAGTACGGGATAGGAGACACCCCCTAGAGAAAACACCGACACAACACGCCCAAAGGACACGGATCAATGACGCGCTACAGCTGAGTTTTACTTCGCTGATTTATTCACCAACCCTTGGAGAACTGCACCATGGCCCTGCCTATTTTGATCATTGCCCCTGGCCCCGCTGCCCCTGCGGTCGCCGAATCCCTCCGCCGCGCACTGGATACCCCCGTAGAAACCGTTCCAACCCGTCGCGCTGGCCTGGCCGCGCTTCGACGCGAGGAGTACTCCCTCATCCTCCTGGAAGAAAGCCTGGTTGCCGCCGATCCTGACGCAACCGAGGAGATATACCAGAAAGCCCTCGCCGCTCCCGTCCTCGAACTCAACTTCGCCATCTCCAGTGAGCAGCGTGTCCTCCGCCAGGTGCGTGCTGCCCTCACCCGCCGCGCCCACGACCAGGCCCAGGCCCAAACAGCAGCAGCGCTTTCGCTGCAGAACGAACTCAAATCGTCACTGACCGGCCTTTTACTGGAGTCCCAGCTTGCCCTGCGCAACGCGCAACCGGAGATCGCTCCCAAACTCCGCCATCTCGTCGAACTCACAGCTAACCTGTGCAATCGGCTAAACGCTTGAAATCAATTCTCATCGGAACGTAACAGGCGAACGAACACCGCACACCGGTGCTGCAAACCGGACATCCCGCTGTGTACAATTTCACCCTGACGGTGCGATTCTTCGCGCCCTTGCTACAAAAAATCATGCGCACGCGCAGGAGAATAGAAAACCATGAAGCTCACGCCCGGAAAACTCGCAGGCCTGAAGGCCGTATCCGATGCGCGCGGCGTCATCGCCGCCGCAGCCATGGACCAGCGCGGTTCGCTGCAGAAATCGCTCGCCAAAGAGCGTGGCGCCGCCGCCGACGGGCACGATCTTGAAGTGTTCAAGACCCTCGTCACCGAGGTCCTCACCAAGCACGCCTCCGCCATCCTGCTCGACCCCGAGTTCGGTCTTCCCGCCTCGCACCAGCGCAACGGCAAGGGCCTTCTGCTGGCCTACGAGAAGACCGGCTACGACGCCACCACCGCCGGCCGTCTGCCCGACCTGCTCGACGTCTGGAGCGTCCGCCGCCTCAAGGAAGCCGGCGCCGACTGCATCAAGATCCTGCTCTACTACACCCCCTTCGACACCCACCACGTCAACGACATCAAGCACGCCTGGATCGAGCGCATCGGCGACGAGTGCCGCGAGCACGACATCCCCTTCTTCCTTGAGTTCGTCGGCTACGACGCCGAAGGCAAAGACGAGAAGACCGTCGAGTACGCCCTCGCAAAGCCCTCCATCGTCGCCGGAGCCATGACCGAGTTCTCCAAGCCCCAGTACGGCGTGGACGTCCTCAAGGTCGAAGTTCCCATCGTGATGGAGTTCGTTTCCGGCACCAAGTCTTTCAAGGGCGAAGCCGCCTACACGCGCGAAGAAGCTCTCGGCCTCTTCCGTTCCGTCGGCGACTCCACCGAGAAGCCCTTCATCTACCTCTCGGCCGGTGTCTCGAACCCAGTTTTCATCGAAACCCTCGAGCTCGCTGGCGAGTCCGGCGTAAAGTTCAACGGCGTTCTCTGCGGCCGCGCGACCTGGAAAGACGGCATCCCCATCTACGCCAAGCAAGGCGCCGATGCCTTCCGCCAATGGCTCGAAACCACCGGCGTCGAGAACATCGAAAACGTCAACAAGGCGCTCCAGGCTGCAACCCCCTGGTACAGCAAAGTCCAGCCCGCCTAAACAGCTTCAAAATTTCACACAAGAAAGGCAGCGGGCAACCGCTGCCTTTCTTGTCTTTCTGCTCTCAACCGCACTACACTCGCATCATCCATGCGACCCCTTCGTTCCACGGCTCTTGCCCTCGGCTTTGTGTGCTTCTTCTCGCTCTCGGCCCTCAGCCAGACCTACACGCCGAAGCAAATCCGTTTCGAAGGCGCCACCGGCATGGATACCAACGACCTGCTCGGCATCGCCGACGTCAAACCCGGCACCCCCATCACCAAAGAGCAGATTGAAGCCGCGCTGCAACGCCTCGGCGACAGCGGCATGTTCAGCGACCTCGGCTACACGGTCGGCTCTGACGCCCTCGTCTTCAAGCTCGTTCTTTCACCCGCGGCGCAGTCTCTGACCGTCCGCTACGCCAACTTCGTCTGGTGGCAACCCTCCGAACTCACCCCTCTCATCCAGTCCCGCGTGCCGCTCTACCAGGGCAGACTCCCACTCGCCGGTCATCTAACCGAGCAGGTAGAAGCCGCACTCGTCGCCATGCTCAAAGAGAAGGGCGTCGACGCCGCCGTCACCATCGTGGAAGCTTCCGGTGGCCACAGCGTTGCTCTCGAAATCTCGCGCCCGGCCATCGTCCTCGGCAACATCAACGTTCAAGGCTCGCTACCTACCGTCGCCACGCTGCTTGCCCAAATGCAGGCTGGTTTTGCGGGTCAGGACTTCGACCTGCAACTCACCGCCAAAGCCATCCCCATCAACGTCACCGACCTCTACAACAACGCCGGCTACCTCGACACCATAACCGACCCCGCCACCTTCGCCGCGCCCCGCAAAGACCTCGACCGCTACGCCGTAGACGCCACCACCACCGTCCACCCCGGCGAGCTCTACCGCATCCACCAGCTCAACTTCGACGCCCCACCCACGCTCACCCGCGCCGACCTCGAAAAAGCAGTAGCCCTAAAACCCGGAGACCCCGCCGGCATCTTCCCGCTACAACACGCCGCCGACAGCCTCGCCCACGCCTACACGCTCCACGGCTACCTCGACGCCACCGCCCACCACGAGTACCCCAAAAACTCCGCAACCCATACCGTAGACGCCAACTTTACCGTCACCCAGGGCGAACTCTACCACCTCTCCAACGTAGACGCATCCGCCCTTTCGCCAGCCCTCCAGGCCACCATCGCTCACGACCCCAAGCTTGCTCCCGGCGTCCCCGCCGACCAAACCGCAACCAGCGAAGTCGCCCACATCCTCAACGACGCGCACTTGCTCAACTCCGTAAGATTCACCCTCCGCCCCGACAAAACCAACCACACCGCCTCGATCGTTCTAACGACGCACGCAGCAAAATAACGCTGCCCCAAAGGCAAACTCATTGCCAGCCCACCCACCTGCCCGTACCCTAAGCGCAGACCTATGCGACGTCTTCGCCAAGCACTCACCACCCTCACACTGTCGATCTCTTTGCCGCTCTTCGCGCAAACTCCCATCGGCGATGCAGGCCCCAACACGGCCCTCGACAAGCGGCTCGACAAAGACCTCCAGCAGCTCCACTACGAAGATCTGGAGCACGATCTCGCTAACGCCCCGCCCGGCCTCACCACTGACTTCTTCACCGGCATCCTCGACGACCGCACCAGCCGCTTCGACGACTCCATTCGCCTGCTCACACCTCTACTCTCCGCCCCCGACACCCCGCGGCCACGTATCGCACTGATCCTCGGCGCGCTTGCCGACGACAACGTCAAGCTCTTTCACTACGCAGAAGCCCATCGCCTCTACGACCAGCTCCTCCCCAGCTACGCCGACGTCATGTCCCCCGAGCTCGTCAAAGACGATCAGGACGACAACGCAACCCTCGCCACCCTCACCAACACCCCCGCACAAACCATCACGCTCAACGGCATCGTCGACATCCCCACACACACCGACCCTCTCGGCTCCCACACCGCAGACCTCACCCTCAATGGCATCACCACCCCCTGGATCCTCGACACCGGTGCCAACATCTCCTGCATGTCCGAAAGCCTAGCTAAACAGCTAGGCCTAACGCTTTCCACCAGCACCGCACAAACCATGGGAGCCACCGGCGCGGAAAACACCCTCCACACCGCCATCCTTCCCGAACTCAACATCGGCAGCGCCACGCTGCACAACGTCGTACTCCTCGTTCTGCCCGACGCCAACCTCACGCTCTCCCTCGGCAAAAAGAAGAGCTACGTCATTCCCGCGATCCTCGGCTACCCCGTCTTCCAATCGCTGGGCATCATCCGCTTCACGCACGATCACCGCTTCCTCGCCGGCCCTTCACTACCGCTCACGGGCGACTCCTCGCCCATCTTCTTCGACAAGCTATCGCCGCTCTTCAGCGTCCGCACCCACAACGTCGCCCGCGTCTTCCTCTTCGACTCCGGCGCCAACGCCAGCCAGCTCTCAACCCCGTATTACCAGGAGTTTCAACTCGAGCTCGCGCATCAGAAGCAAGGCAAAAGTCGTGCCTCCGGTGCTGGCGGCATCAGCACGTCGCGCGTCTACATCATAGATACCGTACCCCTCCAGTTCGGTGGCCGCACAGACACCCTGCAACACATCGCCGCCCACTCCAACCCCATCACCCTGCTCTCCGATCACTACGAAGGCTCTCTCGGCCGCGACTCCTTCGCCAACTTCGAAAGCATCACCCTCGACTTCCTCCACGACCGCGTCTACCTCGGCGCTCCTCTGCCCACAACAGAGTCCAAGTAGCTCTCAAGCGTCCATCCTGCTTTTCCAATTGCCACCACCCCCCTAGCCCCGTACCCTAAGCCTATCCATGCGACTTCTCAGCCGAGTTCTAACTGCCGCCCTCGTTGTGTCTGCTTCCCTTGCTGCCTTCCCGGCCCACGCCCAGTACTCCATCAGCAAAATCAACATCACCGGTGCCGCACCTTACACCGACTCTGAAATCCTCTCCATCGCCGGCCTGCAATCCGGCCAGCTTCTCACCCACGACTCCCTCGCCAACGCCGCGCAGCATCTCCTCGACACCGGCGTCTTCGACGACGCGCAGATCTCCCTCAGCGGCCAGGGCAAAGCCCGCACCGTCCTCCTCGAACTCAAGCCTACGCCGCTCGCCAAGCTGCTCCCCGGCAGCTTCGCCAACTTCGTCTGGAGTACGCCCGAAGAGCTCGCCGCCGCCATCCACACCCGCGTTCCGCTCTACCACGGCGCCTTCTCCGACGCTGGCAACCTCCCCGACCTCGTCCAGACCGCACTCCAGCAAATCCTCGCCGACAAAGGCATCACCGCCACGCTCTCGCACGCCATCGTCGAACCCACCACCCAGCACCCGCAACGCGTCGTCAACTTCACCATCAACCAACCCAGCATCCGCATCGCCAGCATCAACATCACCGGTGCCCCCACCGCACTCGCTCCCGCCCTGCAGCAAATGGTCACTCGCCTCTCCGGCAGAGGCTACAACGAAGGACTGACCGGCCTTACCACCGAAGAAGCTCTTCTCTTCCCCGCGCAGAACGCCGGCTACGCCGCCGCCAGGCTCATCAACATCCAGCGCACCCCCGCACCCTCCGCGCACGGCATCGGCGTCGCCTACACGGCAACCCTCGTCGCCGGAGACCTCTACAAAGTCGCCGCCTACACCTGGACCCCCACTCCCGTTTACAGCGCAGGCGACTTCGCCAAAGACACCAAGCTGCACCCCGGCGACCTCGCCAGCGAAACCGCACTCCGCATGACCGAGGCCAAAATCCTCGCCACCTACCACTCGCAGGGTTACCTCGACGCCTACTTCACCCGCTCTCCCACCTTCGACGACGCCACCCACACCGTCTCATACGCCCTGCAAGCCGTCCCCGGCGACCAATACCACCTGCACACCGTCACGCCCCAAAACCTCTCGCCCATCGCCCAGCAGGAGTTCGACAAAGCCTGGCGCATGAAAGTCGGCGACGTCTACAACGAGACCTACATCAGCAGCTTCCTCAACAACAACACCGCCATGCAGCATCTCGCCACCTACTCTGCCAGCTTCCAGGCCTCAGCCGACCCACTAACCCACCTCGTCGACCTCACCATCACCTTCGCCCCCGGCCCCCGCTAAGGAAGCCCAGAAAGAAGCCCAGAAAAATCAGAGCTTTTGCTTCGAGGTAAGCCAAGGCTTCCGCGTCCAGGTACCCCAAGGCTTTAGCCTTGGTTCTCATAGACCAGCAAAAATGCGGGGCTTTAGCCCGTGGGGTATGCTTTCCTCTCCCACAGCACACCCTTTCACCCAGCGCAAAAGCGATTCCTAAGACGCGGCCGTAAGTTGTAATCCCACGTTCATCTCCCACCCAATCCATAACACCACCACGCGAAGCGATTCGCCGTGCGCGCAGCACCAGTGCGACAATAGAGAATTATGATCGAGAAGAATATTGCCGAAGCGCTCACGTTTGACGACGTGCTGTTGGTCCCCGCATACTCCGACGTTGTTCCCACCCAGGTGAGCACGCAAACGCGACTGACCAAAAACATCACCCTCAACACCCCTCTCATGTCCGCAGCCATGGACACCGTCACCGAATCCCGCCTCGCCATCGCCATGGCCCAGCAGGGAGGCCTCGGTGTCGTCCACCGCAACCTCACCATCGACCAGCAGGCCGGCGAGATCGACAAGGTCAAGCGTTCCGAGTCCGGAATGATCGTTGACCCCGTCACCATCGACCCCGAACGCCCCATCGCCGACGCGCTCGACGTGATGCGTCGCTACAAGATCTCCGGCGTCCCCGTCACCAAGAACGGCCTCCTCGTCGGCATCCTCACCAACCGCGACCTCCGCTTCGTCTCCCGCACAGACATCCCCATCGCCGACGTGATGACCAAGAAGAACCTCATCACCGTCCCGGTTGGCACCACGCTCGAAGAAGCCGAGCAGATCCTCCACGAGCATCGCGTCGAAAAGCTCCTCGTCGTCAACGACGCCTACGAGCTCAAGGGCCTCATCACCGTCAAAGACATTCAGAAGAAGTTGAAGTACCCCAACGCCAGCAAGGATGATCAAGGCCGCCTCCGCGTCGCCGGAGCCATCGGAGCCACGGGAGACTTCCTCGAACGCGCCGCCGAGCTGGTCAAAAACCGCGTAGACGCTCTCGCCATCGACTCCGCCCACGGCCACTCCAGCCGCGTGCTCGAAGCCGTCCGCGAAGTAAAGCGAGCGTTCCCTGACGTCGATCTCCTCGCCGGCAACGTCGCTACCTACGAAGGCACACTTGCCCTCATCGAAGCCGGCGCAGACGCCATCAAGGTCGGCATCGGTCCCGGCAGCATCTGCACCACGCGCATGGTCACCGGCGCAGGCATGCCGCAGATCACAGCGATCTCGGAGGCCTACCGCGCCGCCAAAGACCATAACATCGCCATCATCGCCGACGGCGGCATCAAGTACTCCGGCGACGTCACCAAGGCCATCGCCGCAGGCGCCAGTGTCTGCATGATGGGCTCGCTCTTCGCCGGCGTCGATGAGTCGCCCGGAGAAACCATCCTCTACCAGGGCCGCAGCTTCAAGGCCTACCGCGGCATGGGTTCCCTCAGCGCGATGGCGCAGGGCTCCGGCGAGCGTTACTTCCAGGGCAAGGAAGACCTCAAGGCCGACGGCAGCGAGCGCGTCTCGCTCACCGCCCGCGAAGCCAACCCCGGCAGCAACCGCCTCGCCAAGTTCGTCCCCGAAGGCATCGAAGGCCGCGTCCCCCACCGTGGCCCGCTGGAAGCGATGGTCTACCAGCTAGTCGGCGGCCTCCGCTCCGGCATGGGCTACCTCGGCTGCTCCACCATCGAGGAGCTACAAACCAACGCCCGCTTCATCCGCATCTCTGGCGCAGGCCTCCGCGAGTCGCACGTCCACGACGTAGTCATCACCCGCGAAGCCCCCAACTACCACGCCGAGTAATAACTTTTCTAACAACACAAATCCGGGTGCCCCATGTTCGCGACAGTTCCATCGTCGCTAACGTGGGCATCGCGCGCTTAGCGCGACAGCTCTCTTCAGCACCAGCAAAACCTACTCACTCACTTCCATCCCACACCATCGCATCAAACCGATGCATCGTCTTAAACCCAAGCTCTTCATAAAGCTTGCGCGCCTCAACGTTGCTCTCCGTCACCGTCAACGACAACGCCGCCCCCCCGCGCCTGGCAAACTCATTCGCCGCCTGCTGCATCAACGCGCGTCCCAACCCCAGCCCACGCAGCGCAGGCGTCACACACACCTGCGTCACATGCCCCACATCGCCCCGCACCACCGAGCTCAGCAGCAAAGCCTGCGGCTGCTGCGTCCGCGCATCGCACAGCACCCACGAGTTCGCCGCATCGAACGTCCCACACCCCGGAAACCGGATGATGTTGTGCAGAAACCGCAGCGACCCATGCACACTGCGATATTGGTCGTTGATGTTGCTATCCATGTGCCCGGCGTAGCAGCGATGAATCAGCTCCGCCGCCGCATCATAAAAACTTGGCCGCCACGCCTCCAGCCGCAACCCCGCAGGCAGCTTCGCCGTCACCGGCTCTGCCTGCATCGAAACATCACCCACCATAAACAGTCGCGGATAGCCCCGAAACCCACGCGAAAGAAACGGCTCCGTCAACGCTCCCGCGGGAAACATCAGCAACTGCGCTTCAATCCGGTCGACACCCGGCGTAGCCTGCAGCATCTCGATCAAGTGGTGCAGCATCTTGTCGCACAGCGGATTGTGAATCTCTTCCGTCTCGCCAAACGCATACGCATCGCCGATCACAGCCTTCGCGCCTTCGAGCACGCCAAACGTGTACCCCGCTACACGCTTGCCATCGGTCGCCACAAAACCCGGAAGCACCCGCGCATCCAGGTACTCCAGCAGCAACTCCGTGGAGCCCGTATAGTCCCACCGCAGCCGCTGCTCCCAGCGACGCGCTTCGTCCTCCAGCAGCGGACGCAACTGCGCCGCCGAGAAGTGCCGCAGGTCCAGAACCTCGTTCTGCGAACCGAAATCCTGCGTATCGAACATGTAGGAGCTGGAGGTCATGACTTCGGCAATCGTACAGCCTCAAGCCTCTCCTGAGAGCATTTCCCCTCAGATGTAGCTCTTTATCAGGCACGAACTTTTCTTGTTGTCATTCCCGAAGGGAATCTGCGTTTTGCATCTGCTAGGCATGGCAGTTATCCCTGAAAGGAAAGTGCCTTAACTCTTCGGATACACGCGGTACACCGACAAACCCTGCGTCTCATAAAGAAACAGCTGCTGATACACCCGCCCCCGCAACGCCTCCGGCAGCTCATCCGCCTCACGCGTCGGAATCACCAGCACATGCTCTTCGTCCGGTATCCCATCGGTCTCATAATGCACCACGTTCTGGTTGCGATAGAACGCCAGCCCGTAGTCCAGATCGCGCCGCACCCCCTGCACCGCAACGATTGGCACGTCCGGCGCCGCCTGCTGAATCTCCTTCGCCAACGGCCGCGCCGAGTAGTTCAAGTCCAGCACGTGTCCATTCAGCGTCAGCAGGAAAAACAGCAGCCCGGCCAGCGGAATCAGCGTCACAAAACGTATCCGCTGAATCCCCCACCGCCGCACCACCACAATAATCAACACCGCCGCCAGCGCACCCAGTACGGCCGCTCCCACAAACATCTTCGGTGCCGGCACAATCTTCTGGTACATCATGTACTGCGGACACAGCAGCAGCACAAACGTCACCACCCCCGCCAGCCCTGCATGGAGATACAGCAGCCAGTCCGGAATCCCCGCTCGCCGTATCCGGAAGATGTAATCCCCCGTAAGAATCGCCAGCGGCGGAATAGCCGGCAGAATATACCCCGGCAGCTTCGACCCAGAAAACGAAAAGAACACTACCGGAAACAACGCCCACAACACCAGGAACTCCGGAAACGCATCCCCTGCCCGATGGTGCCCCACGTACCGTTGCGGATTGTTCCGTACCTTCCACTCCGCAATCGACACCTTCACCGCATCCACCAGTGCCCGGAACGCCAGCGCTGTCCACGGCATCAACCCGAGAATCAGAACAATCAGGTAGTAATAAACCGGCTGGTGATGCTGATAACGGTTCGTCGCAAACCGTTCCAGATTGTGCTCCAAAAAGAACTCGCGATAGAAGCTAGGATTCTTGCGCTGCACCGCGATGTACCAGGGCAACACCATCGCCAGGAACAGCAGCACACCCGGCCACCAGATCGTCCGCCGCAACGCCGACCACTCCCGGCGCAACCCACAGAACAGCAGGATGGTTCCCAGCATCAGGAACGGAGCCACCGGCCCTTTGGCCAGCATCGCCGCCCCGCCAAAGAAGTACAAATCAAACAGCCAGAACTTTTTGCCGGTCTCATACCAGCCATACCAGCCCAGCATCCCGATACACAACGGCGCCGCCAACTGCATGTCCGTCGAGGCTCCCCGCGAAAACGCCACCATCCCCGCGCACGACACCATAATCAGGGCCGCATCCAGATGGCCTCCCGGCCTGAATCGTCGCAGATGCAGGAACGCCAGAATAATCAGCGCAAACGTCGCCGAAGTCGAAGGCAACCTCGCCGACCAATCCGATACCCCAAACTCCTTGAAGAAGCCCATCGCGCGCCAGTAGTACAGCGCCGGTTTTTCCAGCCAGGGCTTGCCATACAGAATCGGCGTCACCGTCCCACCCATCAGGCAGTGGTACGACGCGTCCACATCCTTCGGCCTCAGACTATGAGGCGCAATCTTCGCATGGACCTCGTGGCAATCTTCCGAGTGCGCCGCCAGCATCTCGCGCGCAATCTGCGCATACCGAGGCTCATCGGCTCCCACCAGCCCAATCTTGTCGCCACCGATATAAGGCACCAACCCCCACAGCAGGAAGTAGCCCGAAACCAGCAGCAGCACCACGATCTCCCACAGCGCACACCCCAGCTCCGTGTGGACAAACTCACGCAGAGCAGCCACTCCGCGTTTAGCGGCAAGCGGTGCGGGGATCATGCCGGCAGGTGCCGGTATTGCAGGGTGGGAGGTTTCCATCAGTGTCGTAAATTCCGTCAGATCAGGTTTGAATCTCTTCTCAATCGTGGGGAGATCTGTCTGCAACGATTCGCTGGGAAAGTACTCAGTCAGGCCTCGTCGTAGCTCGCGTCCGTAGGAACGAGACTTAGGCTACCAGACTTCCGGGTACGACTGGTCAGACAGTTGTCATTGGGACAACATCTAGCCCTGTTGCAATTCAGACACAATCCGACCAATCGCCGAATCCAGAGACCCATTCAGGGTGCATCCGCTGGCATTTCGATGTCCGCCGCCGCCAAATCGCTCCGCAACCTGCGCTACATCGACCGTGCCTTTACTCCTCAGACTTAGACGAAACTCCGCCCCAGAGGGAAGCTCGCGCAGAAAAACCGCCGCCTCCACCCCCTCAAGCCCGATCAAATAATTCACAATCCCCTCGCAATCTTCCACGACGGCATTGGCCCGCAGCATCTCCGCCTGCGTAATCCAGCTCCAGGCCACTCTTCCCTTGATCTCAAAGTGGCCCAGCGCAGCTCCCAGCGCACGAAGCTTCCCGGGAGGGTTTGAAAAGTAAACCTCCCGCGCAATCCCGTACGGATCCGCTCCACACTCCGCCAAATGCTCCGCCAGCCCAAACGTCGCTGCACTGGTCCCCTGATAGGTAAACGACCCCGTATCCGTCAGTACCGCAACATACAAACACGTCGCCATCGCGGCCGTAATCGTCACGCCGGAAGCCACCGCCACGTCATACACCATCGCCCCCACCGCGTTGGCTTCCGGATCAATCCAGTTGAAGCCCGCGAACGCCTTGCCACTCCGGTGGTGATCGATGTTGATGGTGAGCCCTGCACCCATCGCAGCAAACGCATCCGCAGAAAACCCGCTCCGCTCCAGACTGTCGCACTCCAGCAGAACAGCCGCATCCGGAGCATCCTTCGGCAGCGTCGCTTGAATGCGTTCCGCCCCCGGAAGCCAGCGATACATCGCCGGGATCGGGTCGGCAAACGCCACCGTAACGCGCTTCCCCATGCCATCCAGCAGATGCATCAACCCCAGCGCCGAGCCAATCGCATCCCCATCAGGCCGCGCATGAGACGTCACGACGAAGCTTTCGCGTTCGCCGAGCAACGACAACAAAGCCGCAATGGAATTTTGGTTGGAGGCGTGCCTAGAGGGCCGGTGAGGTGCTTTTGTTTCTGCTACAGACATGTTTTGCTGGTTCCAGGCCGCCGCGTGTCTTCAGTCCTTGGTTTTGGCTGGAGGAGCTGCGGCGACCTTCTTCTTCAATTTGGCGTTCCGTTTTTCCATCCGCCCCAGCAACTCATCCATGCGGGCATTGATCTTCTCGGAGCGGTCGATCGCAAACGTGATCTCCGGCACATGACGCACGCCCATCCGGTCGCGAATCTCCGTCCGGATATAGAGACGTGCGGCCATCAACCCGGCCAGCGTATCCGCCTCTTCCTTCGCATTCCCAACCACGGCAATAAACACCCGGCAGCTCTTGCCGCCCGGCGCCAACACCACTTCCGTTACGTGACAGGGCGCAATCCGGGGGTCAGTAAGCTCCCCCTCCAGCATTGCGGTAATCTCTTCGCCGAAGGTATTGGTAACGCGTCCCCGGTGATAATCTCGTGCTCTCTGTTCAGCCATTGTTCACAATCCAGAATAGCATTCCGTAGCCTCCTCTCCACCCCAAACCACGGCTACTCTTCCGCATCCAGCACTACATCGCTCTCGATAAAGCTATCCACGATCTCGCACCCCAACCCCACACAAATCCGCCGCGCGGCACTCTCCACCTCGCGCAACTGCCCCGCCAGATAAGCCGACGACCCCGAAATCGCCGCTACCCCCAGCGTCGCCCGGTTCCAAACCACCGCCTCATCCAGCTCCGCCACCGACACATTGAACCCATGCCGCAGCTTCTCCTTCAAAGACCGCACCACCTGCCGCCGGTCCTTCAGCGACTGCGCATGTTCTATAGAAAGCTCGAGCGTAAGGGTCGCAATAGGCATCAGTCGTAGGACTAAGAGGGATTTCGCAGAAGTTTTGTCACGGCTATTGTGTTCCCAGCTTCAAGAGTGCCCGCTGAATCTCCGGCAAAATCGCTTCGCGCAACTCACGCACGGGTATCCGCATAGCCGGCAAATCGGGTGACGCTTCTTCCGGTAGATCCTCGTAGCGCCACTGCACAGCGAAGTCACTGAACCGCTCGAGTGGAACACTGACATTAGGGATCACGCAGCCCTCAAGCTCAAGCAGCGTGATCAGCTTCGTAAAAGAATGTGTTTTGGGCGGCTCTACTCCCAAAGCGAACAACCACGCTTTCATCAGCTTCTCGATCGCCTGCTGGCCATGGAACGCCGCAATATGCGGGCTGAATCCATCGAACCCCAACGTCTCTTCATCGGAGGCTGATTTTCGCAATAGCGTCGCGGTTCGGTCCCGCATCTCTTGATCGGTCATAGAGAACCACCCCTTCCGTATCGATATCGAAGTGAACGCTGGACTGATAGCGGCGAAACTTCTCGAAGTGCTCCTGGTCGGTCACCAGCAAGTCAACATCGAGGTCTAGCCCCTTAAGCAACCATGACCCCACATCCGCTGTCTTCGCCGGATCGACCCGATCCAGCACGACGGCGATATCCAGGTCGCTATCAGCGTCGGCATCCCCTCTGGCGCGCGAGCCAAAAGCGATCACCTGCTGAGGGCTTCCGGCAGCAATCAGCCGTTCTACCGCCTCGGTAACCTTAGGTTCCGTCACCTTCAACCGCTCCCGGAGACGTTCCAGCAGTTCTGCCGTCATGCTTCCCCCTGAGTTCAGTACTTTAGTCGCGAGCTTGAGGCCGTAGTCGAATCTATTGTATGCTTAGACAGCAGACGAATTTGTTCTGCCGCATGGGGCCGCCTGTTCCGGGACCTGCAAGTAGCCGTGAGCAAACCGGCAAGTCGGCGGAAGAAACGAGTGGGCCAAGGCCCACTTTTTGTTTGCTCAAAACATGGTCTTGCGGAGAAGTGACAGCATCCGCAAAGCCCAAGCACCACAAGACGACCTATGGCCCTGCAGCTTGAGACAATTCGCGCCACCGCCGACCGCGTCGCGGCCTCGCACTCGCTCGACGTCGTAGACCTCGAGTTCACAGGCGGTGCCAAGCACCGTCAGCTCCGCATCTTCCTCGAAAAAGACGCCGCAACCCGCGCCAGGCTAGCCGAGCAGGCCGCAAACGCTGCGGCCGATCCTGATGCCGAAGCAGCCGTACTGCCTAAAGGCGTCCCGGTAGAAACCCTCTCCGGCACCACGCATGAGGACTGCGCCAGCTTCGCCCGCGACTTTGGCACCGTGCTCGACGTCGAAGACCTGATCCCCGGCGCCGAGTACACGCTCGAAGTCAGCTCCCCCGGCCTCGAACGCAAGCTCTTCAAAGCCGCCGACTACGAGCGTTTCAACGGCAGCCTGGTCAAAATTCAGACCTTCGCTCCCGTCGAAAACAATCGTCACTTCACCGGCCGCCTCACTGCTTTTGCCGATGGCAACATCACGCTCGACCTTTCTGCCGTCAAACAAAAGGGCAAGGCAAAAAAGACCTTGACCACTCAAATCGTTGAAATTTCTTTGGCAAACGTCGAAAAAGCAAACCTGGTCGCAGAAATCTAACACCACGCACCAAAAGTTCCTATCAGGAACTGACAACTGAATAGCCCCAACACAGAAACGAGAAACCCAAAATGGCAAGCCCTCTGTATCAGTCGATTGAAATCCTGAGCCGCGAAAAAGGCATTGAGCCCGAGATCGTGGTTGGCGCTGTCGAAGACGCTATCGCCCTCGCCACCCGCAAGTTCTACAAGACCGCGGAAAACATGCGCGGCGAAATGGACCGCGAAACCGGAGAAATCCGCGCCTACGTCTTCAAGACCGTCGTAGAAACCCCCGAACTCGTAGAAGACCCCGACAACCAGCTCACCCTTGAGCAGGCCCGCGAACTCGCGCCCGAAGTGGAAGTCGGCGGCGAACTCCGCTTCTACAAAGACACCTCGCCCCTTGGCCGTATCGCCGCCCAGATGGCCAAGCAGGTCATCTTCCAGAAGGTCCGCGAAGCCGAGCGCGACACCGTATTCAACGAGTACGGCGACAAGACCGGCGAGATCCTCACCGCCACCGTCAAGCGCCTCGAACCCATGGACGTCATCTTCGACCTCGGCAAGACCGAAGCCCGTATGCCCAAGCGCGAGCAGTCCCGCCTGGAGCAGTTCGCCGTCGGCGAACGCGTCCGCGTCGTTCTTCTCCGCGTAGACCGCGCCGCCAAGGGCCCGCAGGTCATCGTCTCCCGCGCCGCTCCCGGCCTCGTGCAGTCGCTCTTCCAGTCGGAAGTCCCCGAGATCTACGACGGCACCGTCAGCATCCGCGCCATCGCCCGTGAAGCCGGCGAGCGCACCAAGATCGCCGTCGTCTCTCGCGATAAGGACGTCGATCCGGTCGGCGCCTGCGTCGGCATGAAGGGCATGCGCGTGCAGTCCATCATCCGCGAACTCCGCGGCGAAAAGATCGACATCATCGAGTTCTCCGAAGAGATCACCACCTTCGCCGAGAAGGCTCTCCAGCCCGCCAAGGTCAGCCGCGTCAGCATCACCGACCTCGCTGAAAAGCAGCTCGAAGTCATCGTGGACGACACCCAGCTTTCACTCGCCATCGGCAAGAAGGGCCAGAACGTCCGCCTCGCCGCCAAGCTCCTCCAATGGAAGATTGACATCAAGTCCGAGGAAGAGAAGCGTCAGGAAGTCGAGCAGCAGATGCAGGCCATGGGCGGCGGTCCTTCCACCGCCATCGAGGCCGTCGTCGAGCTCGGCGAATCCGTGATGGAAAAACTCATCGCCGCCGGCATCACCACCGTCGAGTCGCTCGCCGACATGACCGCCGAAGAGCTCTCCGAGATCCCCGGC
>Ga0302305_1001085_pt1 | contig 15864 bp, 4 predicted proteins | sample III_Palsa_E2_3_FD_198764 | JGI IMG/M metagenome (GOLD analysis project Ga0302305, IMG submission 198764) | Peat permafrost microbial communities from Stordalen Mire near Abisko, Sweden - III_Palsa_E2_3 | ecosystem: Environmental > Terrestrial > Soil > Palsa > Peat permafrost | place: Sweden... | reverse complement strand
ACTATGACGCGTTTGTTGGCATCATGGAGTCCCCCACCGCAGCCCCTCTGGGACTTTGTGATCCCACCTTGGATGAAAATCTGTCTCTGTACCTGCAGGCCACAGGGAGACCCGACGGAGACGCGAGGTTCATACGCTACTACTCGGAGGTCCTCCAGATTTCGCCCATGACTCAGCACCCCAACATTGAAGACAGTGCCCTGGACGCCATGAACTGGGATTCCAAGTTGAGCCTCAAAACTCCTGAGGCCAAGAACAACATGCTCAGGTTGCACCATCTCATGGCTCACGCTGACTTTGACCCCACCGCACTCCTCTATGGAGAATACAACAACAAGATCGACAAGGTTAAGGTCATCACAGAGGATGGTCCCTTGCTCTGGGTTCTCATCAACAACAGCTGCGTCTGGGGTGTGGCCGCCCTCCTTGGTTCCAGCAGGACTCCCATCACGTTTGAGTACAAGGGCTTCTTGGAGATTTTCAACAATGATGAGGTCAATCCGAACAACAACCGCCTGTCCTTGGAGGAACTCTTGAGCTACCTCATTGCCAACTTGGATGAAGAGGAAGTCACCAAAGTGGCCGCCATTGCCAAGATGATCAAGTCTTACAAGGACAATCGAGAGGCCACTGTCCAACGTCTTCGTGCTTTTTACCTGGATTGAAAAAAACAAAGAAGAGAGATGATGAAAAAAAAAGAAAAAAAAGAAAAAAAGAAAAAAAAAGAAGAAGAAAAAAGAAAAAAAAGAGGACTCCACTTCTCAATGCACTCAAAAAAAAGAAAGGATGATGAACAATCAAAAAGAAAAAAACACCTCCAACACTTCCCTCCTTCTTTTTTGTTTTTTTTCTCTCTCAATCTTGTTGGCCCATTCCGTTTTTTTGGACGCAACAACAAAAAGAAGAAGACAAAAAAATGTCATCATCGTCGTCTCAAAAAAAGAAGAAACAAAGTGGCGGAAGACGTGCACAGGCTCGTGAGTTGGCCGAGCAACATCCAGAGGCCAAGACTTTGGGTGCCATGTCCACTCAAGAAATTCAAGAAGTGTACTCTTTGGCCTTCAGTCGCATCACCGAGACGGATGTGTACACCAAACGCATCAAGGGTCTCATTTGGGCCATCCTCGCCAAGACGGGGTTCACCCAAGTTGAGCAGGCTTTCATGTTGACCGTGCAGTTGAGTTCGAAGCAAAAGGAACTGGAAGTCAAGGTGAACATGGCCATCGAATTGATCATCCAGACGGACTGGAGCAGGCGCCTGAAAGATTTCCCCCAGGATGTTCTCACCATGATGATGTTCTGGAACACTGTTTTGGTCAGACTCTATGAGAAGACTCACACAGAGACCCTGGGCAAAGTGAGAGAGGTCATCTGGGGCAAACTCACAGGACTTGGGCTCATTGTTGAAGAGATTCCCAACCTGTCCAGGTACTGTGATTTTACGGCTGCCCGACCTAAGGAGCTCGAGGTACAAGTTCAACAAACTCTGAATCAATTAATCAGCAAGGCAGAAGAGGAGGAGGGAGAAAGGAAGATGAAGAAGAAAGAGGGTGAGACAACAGGAGCCACATCAGAGTCTGAAGTGACCACCACCACTACTGCCACAGCTCCTGTTGTTGATGCTGATGCCACAAATTCAAAGGAAAGAGGCACGGCCGCCACGGCCACCACCACCCTCCCCAAGATGAGTGAGCAAAAGATTGCTCAAATCCTCCAAACCTACAATGCCATCTGCCTGGCCAAACAAAAACTACTAGAACGCGAGCAGAAGCAGCAACAACAGCAGGAACAGCTACAGCCACAGCAAAAGAAGAAGAGCAAAAAGAAAGGAAAAAATCAAGCAAAGGAAGACGACAACAATGACAGCGAACATGATCCTTCTTTTTCTTCACTGCCATCACCGTCACAACCCCAGACCTTTCTGATTGACAACACGCTCAAGTTCACTGACATCGAATGAAAAACACACACACAACATTTTTCTTCAATGTGTTTATTTATTTATTTATTGGAGAGTGTGACAACAACCAAAAAAAAACTTATTTTTTTCCCTCATTTTTGCGACCCACGAGAAGGGAGAGCGGGTCATCTTCGTTGTTTTCTTCCTCATCTTCAAACAAATTACCTTTGGGGGTTTCAGGTAGAGAGATAGATTGTTCGTCGTTATCCTCTTCCTCTTCCTCTTCATTTCCCTGTCCCAGTGCCTGAAGAATCTCCTCCACAGCTTGGTTGTGGTAATTATCCCTTGGGGTCACAGGTTGAGAGATGGGTTGTTCCTCCTCTTCCTCTGCTTCCTCTTCTTCGTCGTTGTCATTGTCTTCCATCTCACCTTCCTCTGCTTCTTGATTCTCTTCCACAGCATCCGTGTCAGGCAACTCATCATTGTCATCATCACCATCACTCCACTCCTCGTTGGCCTGTTCACCTGCTGGTTTCTCTTTCTCTTTCTCTTTCTCATCTTCGGAGTACGTTTGGATGGTATCTCCCATCAGACGCTCGCGCCTCTCTTCCTTTTTTTTGCTCTTTCGGCTTGAAGGACGATCACCCGTCTTCTCCTTTCGCTTCTCTTTCTTCTCCTTTCGCTTCTCTCGAGGCATGGCAACTTTTGCTGATGAGGATGAAGGTGAAACTGCTTCCACCTCCGCCTCTCTCACCTCTTCCTTTGAATAATCTCCCCATAGTTGCTTGTCTCGTTTGGCAATAACTGCAGAAGCAACCTCATCGGCCAGGTCACGAGGTAGCTTGGACTTGGGCCGGATCTTGTAAGAATTCACCTCTCCTTTTCCATAAGGAGTCAAGAGATCCGCACGTTCTCTGGCCACCTTTTCCTCGGGTGTCTCTTCTGCAAGGGTGGGGATGAGTGTTGGATCACTCACGTTCTGTTCATAGAGTTTCTTCTTGTCTTTGGGAAGTGCAGGTGGACGCCACCCTTTGAGCAGACTTTCTGACTTGGAGGCATGGCCATAATCATAAGATACCTTTTCAAAGTTCACCGACATGCGTGGTTTCCAATCCTCTGCCTCCTCTTCCACGGTGACATTCGTGTACCCAGCAATCCTCAGGGGATACTTGCTCAGGTACTGATAAGTGCTCTTCAAGTACACCTTGTAGTGCTTGTCCAAGGCCACCTCTTCCACGTTCAAATTCTGAACCTCACAGAACTTGCGCAGAGCACCCTTCACCACGGTCACATTCCGGAATGGGTTGTTCATGTCATCGATAGCCACCGAACCCAAGTCTTCCTCATACTCCTCAGGTTTGACAGTTGGCACAACCTCCGTGTTGTCATGCATGATGGCTTTGTTGGCCCTTCTCGGGGCGGCGTTCTTGAAACCCCTGGAGACAGAGTTCACAAACTCCTTATCCAACATCATGTTAAACATCTTGTCTGTGCGTGCCTGACTGGCCACGGGGATCCCAAAATGGTAAGGTTCATGAGACACTTTGATCCCATCCACCTCAAACATGATGCCCTTGAACTCTTGGGTCTGATCGGTGAAGTCCAGCCTCTTGCGCAGGCTTGCCTGATAGTTGAGGTAGTTCATCTTCAACGTGATCATGTTCCACTCCACCGGGTCCATTGTCTTATCAGCCACCCCATAATTGGCGCGAATGCCCAAAAGGCGTGCAGATACACAGGTCACTGGCGTCAAGTAGTGAGGCCACAGGGACGTGTACGACCATAGAGGATCCAGAGTTCTCACATGATGCTGTCCCACTTGAATAATGACTCCTCCCACTCCACTGCTGATGTCACTGTAGTAGCGTCGGAGGGCAGTGACGTTGTAGTTCACACTCTTGGGGGTAGGTGGGAGATGATCATCATCATCACTCGCATCGTTCTTGGAAATGTACTGTTTCACAGAGCCATTGCGTGAGTTGAGTACATTGAGCTCAATCGTGTTTTCAAAGTGATGCCTGTTCTCCTCTGACTGCACTGCCAGGGAGGCGATGAACAAGTTGGTAGTGTTATCACGGAGAGTGTTCTCACCGGCCAGACGCTTGTAGTCTACACTATACAGATCACCCAAAACCATACCCTGTGATTGATAGGTGATGCGACCCTCGTCGTCATTGAACTTGACCGCAGAGTAGATCATGATCACCAGCACGCTCATGGTGGTGTAGTTATCATGCTGTAAGTTCATGAAAAACTCCAAGTTGGAGGACAGCATATAGATGAGCCTGTGCACCCTCAGGCGGTCTACATTGACGTTGGACTGCCACATCTTGGACCAAATCGCCGTGCCCTTGGCAGTATCCAGAATCCTCAACTTCTGGTCCAGTTGATATCCAAGAGATTGCATGCAAGGTTCAAGCATCACCTGGCAGATAGAGTTCACGCTAAAGTAATAGGCCAGAGTGTGAGCCGCCTTCAACATGACCGCACAGATGGGAGCAAGTTCATCCAGCAAGTATTTCAAGTCTTCACTGTTGCGACCGAAACGAGATGCAGGTGTGGTGGATCGGTTGGCCGGGGTCAGCAGTTGGGCATTTCCAAGAGACTCCCACTTCTCAGGGGCGATGAGATGGTTATCATCGTGTCCTGTCTGGGCGACACCCCATGTGATGGAGATGGCATAGGCCAATCGGTAGGCGGTCATCATGAGCTCACTTTCCTTGTATGTCTTGGGAATGGGCAAGTCGTACTCATCCAGCCTCTCGTCGTTACCCTCCTCTCTGAGCTTCTTGATGACCTTGAGTCGATCAGAGAACTGAAGAAGAACAGAGCTGGAAAACACACCACCCTCCAATGATTCTGCTGATGTCTTTTTCTTCTTCTTCAGTTTTGGTGGTGGTGGTTGTTGAGCACCCCCTTCTTCTTCATCGCCTCTCTCCCTCTTCTTCTTGTTGTTGCCATCCCCATCCCCATCACCATCCTCCTCACCATCCCCATTCTCGCCATCACCTTTTGCTCCCACCAGCATCATCATCATCATAACTTTAGGAGAGGGCATGGAGGACACGGACTTGAGCCCCCTTCGGATGAACCTTGCTCTTTTGAGTCCACCCCAACTTTGGTTGAGATAGCTCACCACCTCAAAGAGTCGAGAGATGTTCCAGGCCACAGCCTCTTTGGCAAGGGAGGCCCCACTGAATGGATCGAGAGTGTCCATCAAGAGAGATTCGTATCCTTCTCCCCTCAAGAACTGAGCCCTGTTCATGGTCATGATGGACAAAGTGTCCGGATCTCTGGCAAACTCGGGGTCCCTCCTCAGGTAAAGAAGCTGCAGATCACTCAGTTGTTGAGACAGACGGGTCACCACAGCATGATCTTCTCTTCTGCGCAGCCTGGGCTGAACCAAAGTTTGGATGATATCATTGATCAGGGTCTCTTCCGTGAGTTGGGGCAGAGGGGATAACAACATGTTGTCGGGGTCACCAAACTGAGCAGTGACAAGGCCATGACCATCAGGGCACTTGATGACCGTCTCGAGGGACCTAAAGGCTTTCCCAATCAGGGCCCTGAGTTTGTACTTGAATTTTTCAAGTTCTGCCCGGATGGGTGACACTGCACTCTCTCCTCTCAGTCTGGTGCGAAGTTGATGAAGGGTGTGTCCGCACTTCACAAAGGCGTCCCAAAGTTCAAACAAAAGCACGGTGGCCACAATGGCACCAAAACTAGAGGCGTTCATGATCTTGGTGTCCAGGCCCGTGTCCACAAAATTGGAGTAGTTGCTCTCTGCCACAAAGTACTCACTCAGCCTCCTGGCGACCTGGGTATGCAGATCTCGAATGGCCTGAGCATGAGTGTCATCATTGATGCGAAAGCGACTCTCTCCCAGTGATCCATGAGAAAGATGCCACCTTGTCTCTTGAGTGATGAGTCCATCCAAAACATGTCGCTTGTTAAGAATGGACTTCAGCCTCTGAGTTTCAAAGACAAGGGGTGTCATCAAATCAACCACCTCCAGGTCCGTGATGGCCTTCTCCCCAAAGGAAGGCAGGTAGCGAGACACATGAGTGAAGGTATTGAGCTGAATCAAATTGCGAAGATTCGATCCAGTAATGGCATCCCATCTGGCATACCTGCATGCCCAGAGATGAGCAGCCCTAACACTCTCATCCTGAAACTTGTTTTCCACCCAATGCATGTAAGCTGCCCCCTCGACGTCCCACACCAACGGGAAGCGAGAGAGAAAATCCAAGTCTCTTAACTCGCCGTCACTGCTCACATACGATGTGACATAGTTGATCAGGCCATGGTACAAAAAGTGGGAGATGGGAATTCTGTTCATCAGGTGACCATACAGTGGACCCAATAGCAGACGAGCCAAGGTGTCTCCATAAAAATTGGAAGGCTGCACCAGCAAGCGTTGAGCCACCAGAGGTCCCAAATCTTTGAAGGGAAGTTGAAACTCACCCTTGGGTTGAGGGATACTGGTCAGTGAAGTTCTTGAACTGTGAGCGTTGATGAGGGCGCTAACGTTCTTGATGGCTTTTTTCACCTCGTTGAGGACCACCTCTTCTTTGGAGGGGATGGCCGTGTCCGCGGCAATTTTGGCCAACGTTTCGGGTGTGGGGATCTGTTCAATGATCAGGGTGGCCAACTGAGTGCCAAAGTAATCAGAGATGCACTCCACCAATTCTTGAGCCGTGGAGGAACCTGCAATGGCCGTTCGTGTGATTCTTCTCTTGTAGTGAGGATTGGTCTTGAGAATGTTGTAGTCATCCGCCGTGCGTAATTCATACGTCAATTCCTGATCGAAACCCGACAAGGGTTCAAAGTCAGAATGACTGACACTGCTGCCGCTGCCGCTGCTCGATGTCTTGGCAGCTGACATCGTGTGTGTTTGTGTTTGTTGTCGGATAGATGGATCTCCAAGATCAATGTGTTTGTAAAAAAAATGTCAGATTCAAAAAAATCGCGGAAAGAAGAGGAGGAGAGGGAGGGAAAGCAGTTCTTTGGAAGAAAAAAAATAATACAATGGAAAGACAAGCGAGAGAAAGGGAATACAAGAGGAAAGGGAAACAAGATGAAGGGGGGAGGGGAAGGGAGAGAGTGGTGGATATTATTTATTTTATTTTATTTGTTTGTCAATGTCGTTGTTGTTGAACACAATGAAGAAGAAAAAAGAAAAAAAGAGAAAGAAAGAAAGAAAAAAAGAGATGTTTATCAATCCTCGTCGCTGTTCATGGCGGCATCGATGGCGGCATCTCGGGCCATGGCTGCTAATAAGTTGGACGCAGTCAAATCCTGTTCCAGATTTTGTGCCATCACCTTGTCCTCTTTTTCATTGATGGCAGAGACATAATACGCAAAGTTCAATTTGTCACCCTTCAGGAAGCGCTGATAACGAGGTGGGTCAAGCACCATGTTCACCATCTTGGGGTTTGAAGAATAATGCTCTCCCTCATTCACATCAATAGGGTAGTGACCAGTAACGCGGGCATAGCCAATGAGGATGCGAGCATAGAGGATGGCTCTGCACTTCTCGTCGTCCTTGATAATGGGGCCTCCCTCCATGATGGACTTGCAAATCTTGCGATGTTCATCTGCCAGAATGTCAATGATTTCTTCGTGTTGATCTTCCTCGATCCAATGTGCCATGAGCTCTGCTTCACGGGGATCTCCAACCGGCAGACTGTTGATGTCCAAGGGGTTGGTATTGGCTTCGTCATCCCTGTCATCCACTCTGTCATTGCCGTTAATGCACAGATTCCAGGCCAGATAGTTGATGCCGGGAATACGACAGTATTCTTGGAATTCAAGACTCTTGGCTTTCTGGGCTCGGGTCCAATTGTCATACTTTCTGGTCTCCTCCACCTGCAGGGTGACACCCAAGGGCAGTTGGACAGTCTTGCCGCTGACACTCCCCTCTCTCTGGTTGGTGGTGGTGGTAGTGGTGGTGTCATCCTCCTCGTCGCTATCCCCCTCCTCATCAGTGGGCCTCAAGTATTTCCCGGTCTCCTCGAATCTGGCGATACCATCGCTGTCAAGTACAACACTGGTCAATGGCATCTCATCAAATTCCTGAGGGGGGATGGGAGGTGCAATGGATGCAGCCGACCACAACAACATTTCATTGGAATAGTAAAAGACCAGGGATGCAAGGTACTTGAGAACCAAGTAAATGTCATCTTCTGTCAGGTTTGCCGTATTAAAATCAGGTCGGAAGGCGCTCATGACAGGTTTCAGGTATCCCTGTTCGAGCGCCTCTTCAATCCAGTCACGGTTGCGGTCCTTCATGTACCCGTGGAAACATTCCAGGGCACTGGCGCGTTTGGTTTCTGCGTCTTCGTAAGGTGATCCATATGATACGTAAAAGGATTTAGATGAACGAAGGCTTTTGAATGGATCTTTGTAATCATCACAAGCTTCAGTGCTCAGGGTCTCGGCAAAATAGTTGACACCACTGACACGACAGTAGCGCTGATATTCGATATCATAGGCCCTGTCTTGTTCAGTCACTCTCTCACCTCCAACTCTGATCGCGAATCTTATGGGGGTGACAAGAGGTCTTCTGGCAGACACACCATCTGGAAGGTCTGGGAGATCAGGTTCAATGTTCTCATCAAGCGGTTCAAACGCCGTCCTGAAGTAATTGATCTCGCTTGAGGTGTAACCCATTGCCAACAACTCCTTGTCTGTTTCAGGCAGATGGTCCATCCAGCTGGCATCTCCATCAGCATCGTCATCGGTAAAAACGATAAGATCATTCATGAGCATATCAGCATTCGACAATGGCTTGGGAGCAGACGAAGTGGAAGTAGAAGTCAAAACCGGAACCGGAACTGGAACTGGAACCGGTGAAGGTTTTTTCTCTTCCTCTTCTTCCTCATCCGCTTCTTTCTCAAAGACGTTCAAGTACTTTCCGGTTTCCTTGAATCTCTTGAGCCCCGCGTTGTCCAACAGCACACTCACAGATTTGAAACCTGGATAGTCCTGGGGTGGTTGAACGTCCTCACCAGCGCCAGGGGATAGTCTCAAGATTTCATTGGAATAAAAGATGACCAGGGCCTCTAGGTATTCGAGAACCAGTTCGATGTGAGCCTCTGACAGGTCTTCAGCGTCAAAATCAGGGCCAAAGGCCTTCATAACATGACTCAAATAACCCTGTTCCAACGCCTCTTCGATCCAGTCTTTGTTTTTCAGATGAACGTAGCCATGATAACACTCAAGGAGATTCGCGCGCAAATCTGTCACGTAGTCAAACAGCGACGTTGTGTATTTCGGGACATCATTTCCATAAAAGGGTTTGCTGCTGTTGGTGATTGTGGAGAAAGGGTCCATAATCTTGTCGCGAGATCTTGTGTCCAGCTGCTCGGCAAAGTAGTTAACTCCGCTCACACGACAGTAGCGTTGGTATTCAAGACTGTGGGCCCTGTCCTCATCTGACACCTGGATTCTTCCCACCTTCACAGCAAACTTGACAAAATTAATGGGTCTCCTGACAGACACACCCTCGGGCAGCTTGACCGTGATGGGACCAGTGACTTCATCAAGTGGCTCGAACGCATCCCGGGACCAGTCAATCTCTCTCTGAGAGTAACCTTCCCTCTCCAACTCCTCGTCGGTGGGTAGTGCTTGTTCTTCTTCCTCCTCCTCATCCGAAGACTCTTTTTCCTCATCTTCGCGGTCATCAGTGGCACCCTCAAGCCAGAAATCCCCAAGTTTTCTCCACTTCGCCACACCTTCATTGTCCAGTAGGACACACACCATGTGTGGATCGGAGTAGTTCTCAAAGGGAGGAATGTCCCACTCGTACTTCTCCATCATCACGGGGAATGTGCAGATCAGGCAGTTCGAGTAGTAGATGACCAAGGCCGTGAGTTCACGAACCCGAGACTGGATTTTTTGGGGAGTGATGGGCAAGCTGAAGGAGGATGCACTGTACCGATCAAGCACATCCGACAGCTTAGTGAAATCATGGCTGTGGGTGACATAGTTGTTCAAGGCCATCAAGATATCTGTGCGTCGGTACTCTGCCTCATGGTACAATCTCTCATTCATGGAGAGTTTGGTCTCGGGTGTTGCGTGGTGCGCCAGGTGGAATTCACTACCCACTGTCTTGACGATCTTGTTGGGAACCACCTCACCATGCACGTTAACCACCTGACCCTTTTTGTTGATGACATTTTTCGACCAGGTGGGCTCCTCCATGTTGGTCACCGTATCCCAGATGACTTGGCGTGAGAAGTGCCTCTTGTCATGCTTGTTGAGAGATCTTCCTTGGTTCTCAATCAGATAGGTCTTCAAGGCCCTGAAGACTTCACTCTTGGGAGTGGCGGGGTACTCCACCACCTTCTTGTTGGTGGTAGCATAATCCAAGGTCTTGGCGAAATAGTTGATCCCGCTCACCCTGCAGTACATCTGGTACTCGAAGGACCTGGACATTTCGTCCGCAGTGGCATTGACGATACCACCCTCCAAATTGTAAGGGGTCCTGACACTCACACCAAAGGGTAGATGCTTGACCTCTTCCTTCACCTCGTCCAGATGATGAATGGTATAGTCCATGGCCGACTCAACCTCACCACCTTCTCCCTCACCTTCTTCCTTCTCCTTCTCCTCATCTTCAATGATGGGAACAGAGTTGGGCGAGGGGGACTTGGCAGGAGTCGAAGAACGAGAACGAGGGGCAGGTGAGGGAGACTTGGACTTGGCTTTAGTAGCAGCAACAGCAGGTGGAGCAGGGTTGACACCATCCACCTCCATCTCTCTTGTGTCTACTTCTTCCGGTTGTTGAACAAAGGTGGTCTCAACGGAACCTTTGGGGGGTAAGGGGTAAACACGTCGGAAGGCGGCCCTGAGGTTCTTGATTTGTTTTCTCAAGGTTTCCATCTTGGCCTCCTTGGACTGAGCAGTGAGAATCTGGTACGTGATCGCATCCTGCTCTTGTCTGGACAGAGAGCGATAGAAGTCGGTGTCATCCACCTTGGCTCTGAGGGAAGCTTCACTGGGAATCTTCTTATACTCCTCTCTGGTGACAGCCAGTTCTTCAGTGAGCAATTGAATCTCCGTCTGGAAATCTTCCTTGGATCTCTGGGCCACCTTTTCCTTACCCTTTCCCTTGTCGGCAGCAGATGAAGATGTCGACTTCTTTTTGGGTGGGGTGATAGCAACAACAGGAGGAGGAAGAGGAGATTCGTCGTCGTCGTTCAACATCACCACATCACCATCATTGTCATTGTCATTTCCACTGCCGCCGCTGTTGTTGGGGTTCGGGCTGTTGGTCAGATCAACAGAAGGGATAGAACGTGGAGAGGGTGAGAATGTCGAAGATACGGGAGCAGGTGAAGTGGAGCGAGGGAGAATGCGGACGGGAGGTTGTTGCTTCTTGGCATCCAGAATACCTTCGAGTTGTTCAATCTGGTTATCCAGTGCCTCACTCTCCCTCTGGTAAACCTTGCGCACCTTATCCAACTCGGCCTTCAGTTTTTTGTTTTCGACAATTCGTGTAGAGATGATTATGGTTTCTTGTCTCATGAGTCCCTCTTCACCCCGATTGGCATACTTTTCCTGCTTCGCTCTGCGCTTTGCAATTTCAGCCTTGTTCTCCAACCCTCTGTCAATCAATTGACGCTCACGGATCTCCAACTCAGATTTCAAGGTGGCACGATCTTTCCTGAGCACCGTCAACTGGATCTCCTCTTCCATTTCCTCGACTTCCTCTCCTTCTTCTTGGAAGACAGCCTCCAATTGAGCTATCAGAGAAGCTGGAAGGACGAGAGGAGTTGCCTCTCTGGAATGTTGCTGTTGTTGGGGTGCGGGCGATGGCGATTTCTGAAGAACAACAGTGTCAACAGAAGAGGAGGAGGAGGGGGTAGTGTCAGACACAGTAGTGGTCATAACTTGTTCTTCTTCCTCTTTCTCAGCCAGAGATTCAACGAGAGCGATGTTTTGAAGACGCTTCCTGCGGTCACCCAACAATCTTTGTTTGTTCTTGATGTCCTTGGAGATTCGATCATACGCCTCCGACCCAGGTGCAAAGCCCGCCACTTTGGCCCTGGCAAGATTGTTCTTGAGTGTGTCAATCTCTGTCACCAACATGTTGATGTCACGCTCTGCTTGGTCAGCCTTGATTTTGGCCACACCCGTTCCCCTCACTCTGGGTTTCTTGGATGCCGGAGCAGCAGCCACTGGAGCAACAAGTTCCTCTTCCTCTTTCTCAACAACGACAACAGGTGCTGTCGTGGTGGTGGTGGGTTCCGATTTCACCTCTGTTCTCTTGAACACATTCTTGGGGGCAATGCTGAACAGATTGGACTTTTTCTCATCCTTCAACAGGTTCTGGAAACCTCCATCCTCCTCTTCCTCGTCCTCGTCATCACTGATGGTGACCACATTGGAAGAGGGAGCAGAAGTGGTGGTAGTATCATACTTGGGGGCTTTGGCCACAGGTGGAAGGTTGCTGGGCTGACTGTCCGAGTCAGGAAGTTCATCATTATCGTCGTTGTCATCCACAACTTCCTCGTCCTCACCCTCAATCAATCGACGTTTGACACCCACCAAGAGGTTCAAGAGTTTCTCAACCTCTCCCTCATCGTCTTCTTCTTCCTCTTCCTCTTCCTCTTCTTCCTCATCCGCAATGTCTGCTGTCTCCTCCTCTTCCTCCTCTTCTTCCTCTTCCTCTTCCTCTTCCTCTTCCTCTTCCTCATGAACTTCTTGTTCTTCAAGTTCATTGATCTTGTTGGTCAATTGGGCGTTCATCGTGTTGTGTGCCTCACGCACTTTTCCCAATCCAGCACTCAATCTCTTCATTTCCACGATCTGTTTGGAAATGAGCAGGGCGGTTTGTCTTTGCACTCCCTCTTTGCCAGTCTCGAAGCTTCGATCACAAATATCTCGGAGTCTTGCCTCTTCCATCCTGGACTTCTTGATCTTGGCAATGATTTCCAATTCTCGCACCTTGAACTCATGATTCAAGGTATCACGTCGAGCCATCAAGTCCTCCACGGACATGTCATCATATTGACGTTCATCGTCTTCTTCTCCTTCGACGTTGTTGGCTCCAAGTCGAAGTTTAGCACCCACCAACAAGTTCAAGAGTTTTTCCTCATCCTTATCCTCATCCTCCTCGTCGTCGGAATCATGCTTGTGTTTGTCATGATGCTCGTGGTGCTTGTAGTGTTCATGTTCATGATGTTCATGAGGGGACCTGCCCTTGACTCCAACCAAAAGGTTCAAGAGTTTCCTTTCCTCTTCCTCTTCCTCTTCATCGCTATCCTCGTGGTGGTGTGGTGGATGACCACCATGGTGCTCATGATCGTGATGCTTGTAGTGCTCATGATCGTGACGCTCGTTGGGTGATCTGCCCTTGGCACCCACAAAGGCGCTGTCCCACAGATCGCCATACTGGTCAGCAAACGCCTTGGCATCTTCCTCACTTTCAAAAACGGTTGGTTCCACAATGGGTTTGCCATTGCGACCCATGGCAGTGTACTGGTCACCCAGAGTGCCACCACTCTTCAAAGTACGAATGGACTTCTCCAGCTCAGTGACAGCCGTCTCCAATCTGTGAATATGTTCATTCAGTTTGGAGATGGTGAATTGGGTGATTTCTGGAATCTCACGAATCAAGCCACTGTATCTGTTCACCACCTTGATGTTGCCTGCCTCCTTGGCACTTTTCACCAACCACTCCAACCTTTTGATCTTATGTTGGGCACGATCGTTGAGGTTGACCTTGAATGTGGTGGCCCTTTTCAGGTTCTTTTTCAGTTGGGCCAGTCGCCTCTCTTGATCTTCCACCAACACATCACCGCCACCATCGCTGTCATCACCATCATCGCCATCTTGACCTCGAGTTCCCACCTTCATGTGGTTCATATCTGAGCAGTACTTGCCACCCACAAACTTGAGGGTCTTCAGATCAGGGGTGTGGAACATGGAGAAAAGAGAGGTGGTAGTTGCAAACATCATGATGGTGGGATCAGTGGTGAACTGAGCCGAAGTGTACGTTTTCTGTCCTGCCATGATGGAGCTGTGATAGCGAGTGAGCAGCAGGTGACTCAAGATGGCCATGTTGGCTTTGGTCAACTCATAACCTTCTGGATTGGCCTGCACAGCAAACAAAAAGTGGGCCAAGCGATCCACATGATTTGTGATGGGCAGTCTGAACAGACGCGGGGCAATCAAGATCATCATGGCTTCATCATGTTCCCTGCTGTGCTCACCCTGCGGGCCCACCACAGACGCCTTTCCTTCCAGCACATTGTGAGCACCCCACAAGGCAGCCATGGTGCTTGGATGAAGCAGACGGGCAAACCTGGCCTGAGTGCTGTTGTTGCCCTGGCTGCTGGCCAATCTGTTTTGGGCCACATTGTCAGTAATATTGGCCTCCCCCACCAGGACGGGCCAAATCACGAACAGGAGAATGGTGGCCATGGCATGTGCCACCACAGTGGGAGTGAACGTGGTATATTCATACAACTTGTGAGCCTTGAGGATCTTGGGCAAATCACTCAAAATCACACCGGCCACTTTGGCATGAATGACCAACATCTCGCGCGCTTTCTCATCCGTAGCCTGATACCTCTTGTTGCCCAACCAACCATAGACTCTGTAGTCTTCCTCCCAGTTGGGGGGGATAACATACACCAGCCCATCCAGCACTTGAGGACCAAAACAGGCAGACAACTTTTGTTTCAGTTGAAAGTTGAATTTCACCATCTCCTCATGAGTGTGACCATCATCATCACCACCACTCTCTCCCGTCTTGGAGAAGATCTCGAATGACTTCCCGTTGGGGGTGATGAGGGATTTCGTATCAAGATAATAATAAAGGTCCTCTCCGGTGATAGCGTCCCAGCGACAATGATCACCCACCCACTTTACTGCATGCCTTGAGTACATTCCCGTAAAGAGACGAGCCGTCTTCCTTTCGATGCCACTGCGGGCCAGTTTGTCAAAGTCGGCGGTCTCCACCTCAGGGACCAAAGGGAAGGCCTCAAGCAGGGTGTCATCCAGCTCGCTGTCAGAGGAGAGGAAGGATAAGATGTAGCTCACCACGGCATGTGACACAAACTTGCTGATGTCCTTGCCTTCCAGCAGGTGACCATAAATAGGTCCCAGCAAAATCCTGGCCACAAAGCGTCCATAATGTTCACCTGACAGACGCTGTGCCACCACCAGAGAGTTCATCTTGCGTGACATGAAATCAGGGAGGGAGATCACATCATGACCAGCGTCCGTTGATCTGACCCTGGCACGCTCTATGTTCAATGACTTGGCCACATTCTCAATGGCCTTGTTCAGGATACGCGCACGCTCTGCGTCACTGACAGCAGTGTTCAACCTCTCGGGAGTAGGGATGAGGGCGGCAAACTCCTGGTGATAATCAGATCTGCCAGAGAAGAGATGACCTGCAGCCTTGACAATGTTCTTGGTGTGATCCACCTGCAACAGATTCCTCTTACCTCCCAACGAGTAAGTCAACTCATCACTGTAGCCATACCTGGCATAGGTCAATGGTTTGGCCAGTCTGCCAAATTCGCTCGTTGTGTAGTTGTCATCACCATCATCACTTGAGGTTTCCACTTCTTCCTCTTCTTCCACAGAGGTGACCACCACAGTGCCATCCTCGTTAGTGATCTTCTTCACAATCACAGTGTCGCGTCCACCCACCCAGAACAGTTTGTCACTCACACAGGATCCATCACAAATGAGACCGGAGATGTCGTAAATGGGAACCACCGAGGTGACAGTGACTTCAGCAGCAGCCTCAGCCTCAGCCTCAGCAGTGTGTCCCGAACTTATGCTGAGTTTAGCGAGACGATCTTTGAAGGCCTCAAAATCAAACACCATCGTGTGTTTCTTTCTCTCTTTTTGTATGTACTTGTGTGTGTGCAATTCAAAAAAAATTCAAGCAAAGAAAGAAAAAAACGAAGAGGAGGTTATGCTCACAAAAAAAGGAAGAA
>Ga0302305_1001077_pt1 | contig 15925 bp, 14 predicted proteins | sample III_Palsa_E2_3_FD_198764 | JGI IMG/M metagenome (GOLD analysis project Ga0302305, IMG submission 198764) | Peat permafrost microbial communities from Stordalen Mire near Abisko, Sweden - III_Palsa_E2_3 | ecosystem: Environmental > Terrestrial > Soil > Palsa > Peat permafrost | place: Sweden... | reverse complement strand
GAGGGCTCGGCCGGCACGGGGGGCCAGACGCTTGCGGAGAAGCAGGAGGAGCAGGTCGAAAAGCCGTTGATTGAGGATGTGTCGGAGGACGTGGCGCCGACAGTGCAGGAGTTTATTGAAGAGGCGGCGGCGGCGAACAAGGAAGGGAATGCTGCGATTGCGGAGGAGCCTGTATCGGCGGCTGAGGAATCGGCGATGCGGGCAGCGGACGGGACTGAGGATACGGCGGGAGCGCCGGTCGATGAGGTAGCGCCGTATATTGCGTTTGAGGCTGTGAGTAAGTCGTTTGGTGACTTGGTAGTGCTGAACGACGTAAGTTTTTATGTAAAGCCTGGGGAGACACTTTGCATCCTGGGACGAAGCGGCGTGGGGAAGTCGGTGTCGCTGCAGATTTTGATGGGATTTCTCAAGCCGGACAGTGGGACGGTGCTGGTGGCGGGGCAGAACATTGCGGGATATACCGAGCGGGAGATGCAGGAGGTTCGGCGCAAGGTGACGATGGTGTTTCAGAATGGGGCACTGTTCGATTCGATTAGCGTCGGGGAGAATGTGGCGTTCCCACTTCGGGAACGGGGTGACATGGAGGAGGACCAGATTCTGCAGGTGGTGAAGGGGTTGCTGGAGATGGTGGGGGTGGCGGGGATGGAGGGCCAGTTGCCGTCGGAGCTTTCGACGGGGATGAAGCGGTCGGTGGCGATTGCGCGGGCGCTGGCGTCGCAACCCTCGGCGGTACTGTACGACGAGCCGACCACGATGGTGGATCCGCTGATGGCGCATCTTCTGGGAAACCTGATCCAACGCTTGAAAATGCAGATGCATCTTACGAGCATTGTTGTCACGCATGACATGCGATTTGCAGAGAAGCTAGCGGACCGGCTGGTGTTTTTGCACGAAGGCAAGGTGCGTTTTTTTGGAACAACTGAAGAAATGAAGGCGAGCGACGACCCGGTTTTACACGAATTTTTCTCGCTGGATGAGCTGGTACTACCGGTATAGCGTCTTAAGTACTCATTTCAACAACGCACGATCCGTTAGACTGATTGAGAACCCATAACTGACGATAAAGAGCGTGTCTACAGAGAGATAAGTTAAGTACACACCAACTCCGCCATGAAACAGATGGCAACACAAGCGGCCCCGGGACCGAAAACCAGGATATGGCGACCCTCGATTATCTGAAGCAAGCGACTATCTCGAGCCAGCGGCGCCATCAAGCGCGCATGCAAGAGAGAGTTCGGCTGTTCTCCAGGCCGTCGTTTACGATCATGGTGTGGGCGATGCTGGATTTTGTAAGCGCGCTGATTGCGGGGTTTATTGCGTTTCGGATTCGGTTGGATCCGGTGGTGAAGCCGACCACGCACACGGTACTTCGGCACCTGGAAGCTACGGCACCGCTGGTATCGATTGGCTACCTGCTGGTGTTCAGTATGTATCTGGTGGTGTTTGCGCGGCTCTACGGGCTCTATCGGTCGCAGGATGTGCGTAGCGGTCTGAATGAGCAGCGGCTGACGATGCAGGCTACCTTGACGGCGGGGCTAATGCTTTGCGGGACGCTGTACGTGATGAAGCAGTACTCGGTTTCGCGCCTGGTGGTGGCGGTGACGATCCTGATCACGATGGGATTCCTGATGGCGCGGCGGGCGATCGAGCGCAAGATGATGCAGCGGCGGTTCCTGCAGGGGCGCGAGACGCGGAACGTTTTGATTGTGGGTCACGGCCGTGTGGCGCACGCGTTGCGCAATCATCTGCAGGCGCTGCCGCATATGGGCTTCCGCTTCATGGGGTTTGTATCGCTCGAAGAAGATGCCGAGGATGGGGCGAACTCGCAGATTATTGGGAACATTCATAACTGCGTGGCGCTGGCACGATCGTTGTTTGTCGATGAGATTTATTTCTCGACGCCGGCGGACAAACAGGTGGTGATTTCGGTGGTGGACGAGGCGCGGGTGAACGGCATTGAAGTGCGGGTGGTGCCGGACTTGTATGACGGGCTTGCGTGGAATGCGCCGGTAGAATTTATTGGGCAGTTTCCGACGATTCCGCTGCATCAGCGGGAGTTTCCGCGCGGCGCGTTTTTGGTGAAGCGAGTGCTGGATGTGTTTTTGTCGTCGCTGGCGCTGCTGGTCCTGGCGCCGATGATGATTGTGATTGCCGTGATGATCCGGATGGATTCGCCCGGGCCGGTGTTCTATCGGGCGTCGCGCATTGGGCGAAAGGGAAGGACATTTACCTGCCTGAAGTTCCGGACGATGGTGGCGAATGCAGACATGCTGAAAGAGGATCTTGAGCACAAGAACGAGCGTGACGGGATTCTGTTCAAGATGAGTAATGATCCGCGGATTACGAAGGTTGGGGCGCGGCTGCGGAAGTACTCGCTGGATGAGTTGCCGCAGTTTATCAATGTGCTGCGAGGAGATATGAGTCTGGTCGGGCCACGGCCTCCGCTGGCTTGCGAGGTCGAGAAGTACGACCTGTCGCATCTGCGCAGACTGGATGTGCTGCCGGGGATTACGGGGTTGTGGCAGGTGGAGGCGCGGCAGGATCCGTCCTTTGATAGCTACATTTCTTTGGATACGGCGTATGTGGAGAACTGGAATTTGTTGCTGGATCTTCGCATTTTGGCGCGGACGGTGGGCGTGGTCCTTGCGGGGACGGGATCTTAAGAGCAGGGAACAGGGATTAGGGATTAGGTAGCGGCCTTCGCGATAGACTGGTTAGGTGCGGATCGCGCTGGCGCAAATTAATCCAACGGTTGGAGACTTCTCGGGGAACCTGCGGAAGATCGCGGAGTTTGTCGAACGGGCGGCGGCTGAGGGGGCTGCGCTGGTGATGTTTCCGGAGCTGGCGACGTGTGGGTATCCCCCAGCCGATTTACTGGAAAAAGACTCGTTTGTGAAGCGGGCGGAAGAGATGCTGGCGGCGGTGGCGGAGTTGACGCGTGGCGAAGGTCGGCCGGCGGTGCTGTGTGGGTCGCCGATGCGTTGCGAGGGTGCGTCGGGGAAGCGTGTGCGCAATGTTGCCGCGCTGATGGAGGATGGGGAGATCAAGTTCGTGCAGCAGAAGATGCTGCTGCCGTTCTACGACGTGTTTGATGAGCAGCGTTATTTTGAGCCGGCGCGGAAGCAGGCGCTGACGGTGGTGAAGGGCAAGGCGGTCGCGATCACGATCTGTGAGGATGCGTGGAACGACAAGATGTTCTGGCCTCGGCAGATGTATCCGGTGGACCCGATCGATGAGTTGATACGGCAGTGGGCGGCGCTGCCGCAGCCGCTGAGCGGGCACCGGCTGATTCTGAATATTTCGGCGAGCCCGTTCTGGCATGGAAAGCTGGAGGTGCGGCAGCGAATGATTGGCGCGCTGGCGAAGCGGCATCGTGCGACGGTGGTGATGGTGAACCAGGTGGGAGCGAACGATAGCTTGATTTTCGATGGTGGGTCGTTTGCGGTGGGGCCGGATGGCGAAGTGTTTGCGCAGGCGAAGAGCTTCGTCGAGGACTTGCTGGTGTTTGATACGGAGGCGCAGGGTGCGGTCGCGGGTGTGGAGTCGAGCGCGGCGGAGACGTTGGGGGATGAGGGAGATGCGGGTGGGGAAGATCGCGTCGAAAAGACGTGGCAGGCGCTGGTGCTGGGGACTCGAGATTATTTGCGGAAGTGCGGATTCAAGAAGGCGATTGTTGGGTTGAGTGGGGGCATTGATTCGGCGCTGGTGGCGGCGATCGCGGTGGAAGCGTTGGGCGCGGAGAACGTGCAGGGCGTGGGGATGCCGAGCGAGTTTTCGTCGGAGGGTTCGGTGACCGATGCGGAGAAGCTGGCGCGGAATTTGGGTATTGCGTTTTCGACGGTGCCGATTCGCGGGGTGTATGAGGAGTTTTCGAAGTCGCTGGAGCCGTTCTTCAAGGGAACGGGATTTGGATTGGCGGAGGAGAATTTGCAGCCGAGGATTCGCGGAAGTTTGCTGATGGCGCTGTCGAATAAGACGGGTGCGCTGGTGCTGACGACGGGCAACAAGAGCGAGATGGCTTGCGGCTACTGCACGCTGTATGGAGACATGGTGGGGGCGCTGGCGGTGATCGGCGATGTGTATAAGACGGAGGTGTATGAGCTGGCGCGCTGGGTGAATCGCGAGCGCGAGGTGATTCCGGAAGATACGCTGACGAAGCCGCCGTCGGCGGAGTTGCGGCCGGGGCAGAAGGATACGGACTCGCTGCCACCGTATGATGTTCTTGACCCGATTGTGCGGGCGTATATCGAGGACTACAGCTCTGCGGAGGAGATTGTGCGGTCGCAGGGCGTGGAGTTGGAGCTGGTGCGGAAGGTGATTCGGCTGGTGGAGTTGAGCGAGTATAAGCGGCAACAGGCAGCGCCGGTGTTGAAGGTTTCACGGAAGTCGTTTGGGCTGGGAAGAAGATTTCCGATAGCGGCGAGACGCGAAGTTTAGAGGGACGGCCGCGAGGCTGAATTTGGTTTGAGGAGATAGCGCATAGTGAAGATGGTTTTGATGGTGAATGAGGTTTGCGGCATGAAGAAGATGGCGATGGCAGTGGTGATGATTGCGGGCATGGGAGCAGGAGCGTGGGCGCAGGCGCCAGCAGCGGCACCGCAGGCTCCGGCGGCGAATGCAACAGCGCCGGTGGATCCATTTCCGCCGGTGAACTTGAAGAACTTCACGGCGAGCTCGCCGACGACTGCAGAGGTGAATGCCTTCCTAAAGCAGGCATGGGGTTTTGATGAGAATCGCATTTGGAGCGTCGCGGCGATTGTGAAGACGCAGGCTCCTGGTGTGTCGAGAGTCGTTGTATTTGCAGCGGACAGGACGCATCCGGAGAAGGTGTCGCGCAACGAGTTCTATGTGACCCCGGATGGCAGGCACGCGATTGCGGGCGGCGTTGTGGACTTTGGGCCGACGCCGTTTGCGGAGCGTCGCGCGTTGCTGCGGGAGGCGGCGGATGGACCTGCCGAGGGCGCTGCGAATAAGGACTTGCTGATCGTGTTGTTCCTGGACCTGCTGAATGCGCGGTCGAAGGATGCCCAGGATGTTGCGAACAATTTGGTGAAGGATATTCCGCAGGCGCGGCTGGTGGTTGAGTACCTTCCGGCTGATGGCAGCCCTTATGCGCGTCATGCCGCAGAGGAGGGAGTGTGCGTTCGCAAGGCAAAGGGGGACGCTGCATTCTTCACGTATAGCCAAGAGGTTTACAGCCGGCAGAAGGGTTTGACAGCGACGACGTTGCAGCCGGCGCTGGATGCTGCGGTTGTGGCTGCGGGCGCGGATGCGAAGAGTGTTGAGGCTTGCGCTGCGACGCCGGAGACGAAGGCGGTTGTGGAGGCTTCGATTGCGCTGGCAGCAAAGGCCGGGCTGGATGTGGCTCCGATGCTGGTGGTGAATGGACGCGTGTTGCCGGCGGTGGATGTTCCGTACGACACGCTGAAGCGGATTGTGGCGTACCAGGCGCAGCTGGATGGGATCACCGTTAAGGTGCAGCCTACGCTGACGAATCTCAAGTAAGTGAACAAGGCAGGAAGCAGCAAGGAGACCGGACAGTGAAGATTACCGTGGTTTCTCCGCATCGCGGAGATGCGGCCTTCGCGCTGGGACTATCGATACGGGCGTGGCTGCTGGAGGGCCACGCCGTCGAGGTAGTGAGCTGCTTTACGCGAAGTGAGTTTGCGCCTTACTCGGATGTGGGGACGGTGCATCGGAACGATCGCGTGTCGTTTGTGACCGCGGTGCGGAAGCGCGAGGATGAGGAGTGGCGGAAGCAGATGGAGAAGCTTGCGCAGGAGGGGGCGGCGAAGTTTTCGATCACGGATTTAAATTTGAAGGATGCTCCGCTGCGGTTGCATGTGGGAGCGAACGAGGTGTTCGGGCGCGCGGCGGATGCTTCGGAGAAGGTGGTTTCGAAGATACGGATTGCGCTGGAGAGGAGTAAGGCGGGGGCGTGGGTGTTGCCGCTGGGGCTGGGTGGGCATGTCGATCACGTGACGGCGCGGGATGTGACGTTGAGCGCGTTGGGTACGGAAGTGAGGCCGGTGGCGTTTTACGAGGAGCTTCCGGAGATGAGCCGTGGCGTTGCTGAAGACGTTGAGGGCGCGGTTGTGGCATTGACGTTGGCGGTGCAGGGTAAGCTCGAGCCGGTGCTTGCGGGCGGGGGCGAGACGGTTGACGACGCGGTGGCGAAGAAGCGGCGCGTGGCGTGGTGTTATGACTCGCAGATTGATGAGGCAACGACCACGGAGATTGCGGAGGCTTGCCGGAGGTATGAGGGTCGCGAACGGCTTTGGGCGAATGCCGCGTGGCGGGCGCAGGGCTTGTAGAACGTTGGTCACAGAGGGAGCGGGGAGTTCGACGTAGGATGGTGGGGGAGAGTTTGTGCATATACGAACGGTAGCGTCGCTGATTGCGGTGGTGGGGGTGCAAGTCTTTGCCGCGATTGCGGTGATGTCGCTGCATCGGTCGGAGGCATGGCTACGGCGAGCGCTGCCGTATGTGATTAGCGTGGCGGTGGGAGTTCTGCTGGCTACCGGGGTGGTGCATCTGATGCCGGAGGCGGTGGAGGCGCTGGGGAATCGCAGTGGCGTGTGGATTGTGCTGGTCCTGACGATGCTTGGGCTGTACAGCTTTGAGCGGTTGTTCCATGCGTTCTCGGGGGTGAGTGCGGAGCCGCCGGCGGATGCGGATGAGGCGCATGAGCGGGGACATCATCATCACCAACATGCATCGCGACCGGCGACGTTGCTGCTGGGAAGCTTCATGCACAGCCTGGTGGATGGGACGGGCATTGCGGCGGCGTTTGCGATTGATGCGCGCGTGGGTTGGGTGACGGCGCTGGCGGTGGGACTGCACGAGGTGCCGCATCGGCTGGGAGATTTTGCGCTGCTGATTCATATGGGAATTGCGCGGGGACGGGCGGCGATGCTGGCGGTGGGTGCAGGTGCGTCGAGTCTGCTGGGATGGGCGGTGGTGGCGGCGCTGGGTGAGGGCGGATCGCACCACGTTGCGTGGCTGTTGCCAGTGAGCGCGGGGAGTTTTCTGTATATTTCACTTGTTGATCTGCTGCCGGAGTTGCAGCAGGAGCGGCGGCCGAGGGCGGTGATTGGGCAGATCGTTGGGTTGGCCGTCGGGATCGCTATGGCGTTAGGGTTGACGCATATTCCGGGAGCGTAAGGAAAGGGATCGATGCGGATTGGTGTGGATGTTGGGGGGACGAAGATAGAGGCGATTGCCCTGGATGCGAAGGGCACAGAGTTGAAGCGGATTCGCACCGCGACTCCTAAGGGGGAATACGAGGGGACGATTGCCGCGATCGTGGGGCTGGTGCGTGAGTTGGAGACGGTGACCGGGCAGACGGGGACTGTGGGCGTGGGGATTCCGGGAACGATTGTTCCGGCGACGGGGCTGGTGAAGAATGCGAACTCGACCTGGCTGAACGGGAAGCCGTTGCAGAAAGATTTGTCGGCAGCGCTGGGACGCGAGGTGCGGTGCGCGAATGATGCGAATTGCTTTGCGATCAGCGAGGCGACGGATGGCGCGGGTAAGGTCTACGAGGTGGTGTTCGGGGTAATCGTTGGGACGGGGTGCGGAGGTGGCGTGACGTTTGGGGGACGCGTGCACAATGGACCGAATGGCCTGGCGGGGGAGTGGGGGCACACGCCGCTGCCGTGGGCGAGTGCGACGGAGTTTCCGGGGCCGCTTTGTTATTGCGGGCAGCATGGATGTTTGGAGACCTGGATTTCCGGAACGGGGTTGGAGTGGGATTTTGCGCGGACGAGCAGCCGGAATCTGCATGGAGCGGAGATTGTGGAAGCGGCGGAGGCTGGGGATGTCGAAGCGCAGCAGGCGTTGGAGCGGCTGATCGATCGCATGGCGAGAGGGCTTTCAACAATCGTGAATGTGCTGGATCCGGATGCGATTGTGTTGGGTGGAGGGCTTTCTAACCTGGGCCGGCTGTACGATGGCGAGCTTGCGGGCCGGCTGCGCGACTATGGGTTTGGTGGCGGGGTGGAGACGCCGATTCTGAAAAATCTGCATGGGGATTCGAGTGGAGTGCGGGGAGCGGCTTGGTTGTGGCCGCTGGAAAAAAGTGACGTCGGCGAACAGAGTGGCATCTGATAGAGCATGACAAAGCATGCGGCGGCAGAAGTGGACTTGGGACAGGCGTTACGGAAACAGTTGCAGGCGTTGCTGGATGGCGGGCAGGCGCATGCGACGTTCGACCAGGCGGTGAAGGATTTTCCGGCGAAGCTGCGTGGGGTGGTGCCGGAAGGATTGCCGTACTCTGGCTGGCAGATTCTGGAGCATATCCGGCTTGCGCAAAGGGACATTCTGGACTTCAGCGACAATGCCGATGGCAGCTACAAGCAACACAAGTGGCCGGAGGATTATTGGCCGAAAGCTGCGGCGCCGAAGAATGATTCAGATTGGGAGAAGTCGATTGCGCAGATTCGTGAGGATCGGAAGGCGTTTGAGAAGTTGCTGAAGTCTGCGGATGATGCGGAGCTGATCAAGCCGTTCGCGTGGGGCGATGGGCAGAACTTGTTGCGGCAGGCTTTGTTGCTGGCGGATCATGACGCGTACCACCTTGGGGAGTTGGTGGTGGTGCGGCGGCTGGTGGGGGCCTGGAAGAAGTAGCTAGAGGTTGAGGGCGGCGGGCCACTCGCTGGCGTGGTCGACGGTGAGCTCGGGTTCAGCTGCGGCTAGTGCGGCGGGCGCGAGGCCGAAGGTGCAGCCGAGGAAGCGGGTGCCGGCACGCTGGGCGGTGAGGACGTCTACGTCGGAGTCGCCGATCATTACGGTGTGCTGCGGCAGGATGGGCGAGCCGGAGAGGGCGGAGGCTTCGGCGATGAGGGTGGAGAGGCCTTCGGGGTCGGGCTTCTTGGTGTCGAAGGAGTTGCCACCGTAGTTCTGGAAGAAGAAGGGTTCGAGGGCGAGGGCGCGGCAGATTTCGCGTGAGGGAATCACTGGCTTGTTGGTCAGGACGGCCATGGGCAGATGCGGATTGCGCGTGCGGATCTGCGTAAGGGCTTCGAGGACGCCGTCGTAGCAGCGGGTGTTGTCGAGCTTGTGGGCGCGGTAGTAGGTGAGGAAGAAGTCGAAGGTGCGACGGAAGAGCGTGTCGGTGTCGTTGGGGTGGAGGGCGTCGAGGTCGTGGGGGTCGCCGAGGGCGCGACGAACGAGCATGGCGGCGCCGTCGCCGATGTAGCTGGCGATGAGCGGGTTGGGCAGGGAAGGCTTGCCGACGTGGGCGAGAGCGGCGTTTACGGAGTTGCAGAGATCGAGGGAAGAGTCGATGAGCGTGCCGTCTAGATCGAAGACGAGCAAACGGGGCGGAACACTAACCATGGTGCTAGTGTATCCGCCCCGTTCACATTTGAAGGCGCCGGTTTAGATGTGATCGATGGTGACGTCGCCTGAGCCGGTGCGGATTTCGAGTGGAGCGCCGCCGCCGTTGACGGGGCCAGTCAGGTGATGGCGCGAGTTGTCATTCTGCTGCGGCGCGTTGGGGAAGCCGACGTGGATGTCGCCGGAGCCGGTGGAGGCTTCGAGGTTGAAGTGGGCGTCGGGGGTGAGGCGCAGCTTGATGCTGCCGGAGCCGGAGCCGAGCATGGCTGCGCCGGTGAGATGGCCATCAGCCTGGATGTCGCCGGATCCGCTACGGGCGGTGAGCGCTCCATTTAGACCCTGGATCTTGATGCTGCCAGAGCCGGTTTTGGCTTTGACGTCGCCGGAGCCAGTCGCTTGCAGTTCGATGTCGCCGGAGCCGGTGCTGAGGTCGCTGGCGCCATTGATGCCGTGGGCGCGGACGTCGCCCGAGCCGCTGGAGGCGGAGAGATAACGGCCGGTGTGGTCGATGGTGATGTCGCCGGAGCCGCTGTGGAGGTTGAGCGCGACGGAGGCCGGGGCGGTCACGTCGTAGTCGATGCTGAGGTGGTTGAAGAGCTGATGATCGTTGCTCTCACCGACGTGAATGGTGTTGCCGTCCTGGCTGATGGGCGGGTTTTCGACGATGCGGCGGATGCGTTCTTCCTGGTCGCCCCCGGTCATAGACCAGCCGGCGTGGATGTGGCCGACGATGTGGACCTGGTTGTCGCTGCCGGGATGGATGGTGATGTCGCCGGAACCGGTGGAGACGTAGAGATCGGGTTGGGCGGAGACGTTGAGGGTGCGCTCGAACTGGCTGTCGGAGGCGAAGGCTGCCGTCGATACCGTCATGAGAGCCGCTGTCGCGAGAATGTGGAGTTTCATGGTGTACCTTCCTGGATAAAGATTGCGAAGTCTATGAATGACTAGCTTTTTATGAGGTTTGTTGAAGGACTACTTTATCTCCTGCCTTGAGGCCCGAGAGGACTTCGATGCGGCTGCCGTTGGAGATGCCGATCTTGATGGGGATGACGCGGTGGCCATCTTTGCCGTGCACGTCCGGGACCCAGACCGAGGCATTGCGATCCTTATCGTAGATGACGGCCTGTTCGGGAACGCTGAGGACGTTCTTGTGCTCTTCGAGGACGATTTCGGCGTTGGCGGTCATGTTGGCCTTGAGCTCGCCGCCGGGATTATCGATGGAGATCTGCACCTCGAAGGTGGTGACGTTGTCCTTCTCGACTCCGAGTGGGGCGATCTTGGTGACGCGGCCGGCGAACGTGCGGTTGGGGAAGCTCTGGACCTTGATGCGGGCGGCCTGGCCGAGGTAAACCTTGGCGATGTCGGACTCGTCGACCTTGCCTTTGACGTAGACCTCGTGGGTATCGCCGAGGGTCATGACGAGGGTTGCGGTGGAACCGAGGACGAGGATGGAGCTGACCGCGTCGCCGACCTGCACGTCGCGGGAGAGGACGACGCCATCGATGGGCGAGGTGACGGTGGTGTAGGAGAGTTGCTCCTCGAGCTGCTTGAGGGAGGCTTGCGACTGCTGGACTTGCGCTTCGCTCTGGTGGAGTTTAGCGCTGTCGACGGCGATCTGGGCTACGGCTTTATCGCGGGTGTTGAGGGCGGAGAGGTACTTCTGGTGGGCATCGTCCATGGCCTGCTGGGAGAGGACGCCTTGCTGCTGCATCTCGAGGGCGCGGTGGTAGGAGTGCTCGAACATGGGGAGGTCTGGGGCTTCGGCAGCTACTTTATCGAACTCGACGGCGGCTGCGGCGGAGCGGGCGCTGGAGTTGGCTGCAGCTAGCTGGGCTTTTTGCGCGGCGACCTGGTCGAGTATTTCTTCCTGATCGAGCTGGGCGAGGACTTCGCCCTTGCGGACGGTGTGGTTGATGTCGGTGTCGAGCTTGGTGACGATGCCGCTGGCCTTGGATTTGACCTCGACTTCGGTGATGGGCTGGACCTTGCCGGTGGCGACGACCGAGCGTGCGATGTCGCCGGTGTCGACCGTGCCGAGCTGGGAGGGATCAAGCGGCGGAGCGCCGCCGAGGGTCTTGGCGGCGAGTAAGCCACCGCCGGCCACAACGCACACAACGATAGCAAGGATGATCCAAAGGCGCTTGCGCGATTTCGATTTCGATTTCAAGGGGTCTCCGAAGCCTTAGGGATTTGCTCTTCGGAGAAGGATTACGCAGGGGCGGGCCGCCCGGTTCCATTTGGAGGGAAATTGGGGGGCTGCGGGGGGAAATCAGGCGTATTTGCGCAGCATGCCGAGGACTTTGCCCTGGATGCTGACGTTTTTCGCGGGGGCGTAGATGGGCTTCATCTCGCTATTGGAGGGCTGGAGCCGGATAAGGGCGCCTTCGCGGTAGAAGCGCTTGAGGGTGGCGTCGGTGCCATCGACCAAGGCGACGACGATTTCGCCTTCGCGGGCGGTGCGGGTGCGCTCGACCAGGACGTAATCGCCGGAGACGATGTGTTCGTCGCGCATGGAGTCGCCCTGGACTTCGAGGGCATAGACTTCGCGGCTGCCGATGATGTCGCCAAGTGAAATGGTTTCAGCGGTTTCGATGGCTTCGACGGGCTTGCCGGCGGCGATGCGGCCGAGGAGAGGGAGGCGGTCCATCATTTTGCGCGGGGCGCGCTGAGGGATGACGTCGATGGAGCGGCTGCGATTGTGGGCGCGCTGGAGGAGGCCCTTGGTCTGGAGATTGGTGACGTGCTTATGTACGGTGGCGAGCGAACTGAGGCCGAGGCCGGCGGCGATTTCCTCGTAGGAGGGCGAGTAGCCGTTGCGGGAGGTGAAGGTGGAGAGAAAGTCTAGAACCTCTTTTTGCCGACGCGTGATAGCCATGGGGTCATTTTAGCGAATAAAAGGCGAATTGGGGGCAAAACTTTCGAGGTACCGCATTTGTCATGGGGGAAGCCAAAACGGGACTGCGAAGAGGCGTTCCGCATCGGGAGAAGAAAGGATTAGATCTGCATGAGTATTTGTTGTGCGGCGGGGCGAGGGGGTGGAAGGTAGAGGAACACCGCGGGAGTAAGCGGAGAGTTTGATGAGAATGATGAGACTTTGAAGGCGAGTTAGAGCGAAGTGGTTAAGGGTGCAGGGAAGGTTTAGAGGGTCGAGGAGCGAAATGGAACAGTCAACGATTGCGATAGCGCGGCGGGAGAATGTGATGCCGGTAACCGGGCGCGGGGTGGGGGAAGCGTCAGCGCGGGGAAGCATTTTGATCGTGGATGAGGACGCTTCGCTGGCCAACTTTTTGAGTGAGGAGCTGCAGGGCGAGTGTTTTGAAGTTGAGGTGATGCATGACGGGGAGGCGGCATTGGGAGCGCTGCTTGGCGAGAGGCGGTACGACCTGGTCATCCTGGACCTGAATCTTCCCGGGGTGGATGGGATGAGCCTGATCCAGCGGGTGAGGCCGGAGAAGCCACGGCTGCCGCTACTGGTGCTGACGGCGCGCAGCCGGGTTGAGGACAAGGTGCTGGCGTTTCAGAGCGGGGCGGATGATTTTATGGGCAAGCCGTTTTCGTTTGCGGAGTTGCTGGCACGGGTGAATGCGCTGATGAGGCGGCATGCGGGGGCAGTCCCTAACGAGGGTGGGGTGGGCGATCTGCGGATGTATCGCGAGGAGCATCGGGTGGAGCGCAACGGGCGGCGGATTGAGCTGACGCCGCGAGAGTTTTCGATCGTGGATTTTATGTTGCAGCATGTGGGGCGGCCGGTGAGTCGAGCGACGCTGTTTGAAGAGGTTTGGAAGACGCCAAAGCAGCGCTCCACCAACATTGTGGATGTGTATATGAAGTATGTGCGGGACAAGGTGGATGGGCCGGGCGAGCGCAAGTTGACGCACACGGTGCGGGGCATTGGGTACGAGTTTCGGGATGCTTAAGGAACAGTAGGATTCCACAGCTGCAAGCAGCGTTGCAGCCCTCACGAAGGATTCACTTTAGATAGCGGGTTAAGCGTCATGGGACTGTCCGTCGCAAGTTTTGCAGAGCACGATCATCAAGCCGCAACCAACGTGTTCGTAGTGAGCTCAAACGTCAGGCTTCGCGAGCGGGTCCATGGCAAGCTTGGGCATCCACGCTGGAATGTGTTTGAGGCCGGCAGCGGTGCGGGGGCGCTCGAGGTGCTGCATCAGCATGAGGATGGGGATGGCGTGCTGCTGCTGGATCCGATGCTGCCGGATTTAGATCCGGATGAATTTCACGGCATGGTGAAGAGGCGGTTTCCGAATACCCAGGTTGTGACGCTCAACGCCAGAACCGGGCAGATGCAGGTGGGCGATGGAGCGACAACGCCGGTATCGAAGTGGCTGATGGAGTTGGTGAATGTCGACGGAATTGCTGGCGGGGACGTGCGTGGAATCCGGGCGGGAGAGATGTTGCCGCGCTTGCAAACGGAGAGAAATAATCTGCGGGGAATGGTGGGGAACTCGGTGGTGATGCAGCGCGCGTATGAGCTGACGCGGATGGTTGCGGTGCGCGATACGACGGTGCTGGTGACGGGGGAGAGCGGGACAGGAAAAGATTTGGTGGCGCAGGAGATTCACCAGATCAGTCCGCGGCGAAAGCAGCCGTTTGTGGTGGTGAACTGCTCGGCGATTCCGGAGTCGCTGCTGGAGGCAGAACTGTTTGGCTATACGAAGGGCGCGTTTACGGGGGCGGTGCAGTCGCGCATTGGGCGGATTCATGCGGCGCATGGGGGAACGCTGTTCCTGGATGAGATTGGCGATATGCCGTTGTCGCTGCAGGGCAAGCTGTTGCGGTTCCTGGAGAACGGCGAAGTGCAGCGGCTGGGCGGCAACGACAATCTGAAGGTGGATGTGAGGGTGGTTGCGGCTACGAATGTGCACTTGAAGCAGCAGATTGAGAAGCAACTGTTTCGGGACGATCTGTATTACCGGCTGGCGATCTTTCCCATACAGCTGCCGCCGCTTCGGGATCGGATGGAAGATATCGAGGACCTGGCCGCGACATTTCTCAACCGATTTGGCGCGGGGACAAGTTTGAGCTACGAGGCGATGCAGGTGCTGGCGAAGCATGACTGGCCTGGGAATGTGCGCGAGCTGCGGAATGTGATCGAACGCGCGACAATCCTGGTCGGCACAGGACGGGTGATTCTGGCGGAACACATTCTCTTGTAAAGCAAGAATCTCTGAGGTGCAGGATTTTCTGCGGTGTATGGAGCTTATGCGCTGCTTGTCTTCGAGTTTGGCAACCGTCGTGCAATTGAAATAGGCAAATGTTGCCCTGTTCTCATGTGGTTCCAATAAACGATTCTTCGCTGAAGTCCAGGCAGAGCCCGCAGTTGCTGGCAGACGCGTTCTCAGAGTTCATCTCTGCGTCGTCACTGCTGGAGGGTTCGTATCGGGACCTGCAGCGGGAAGTGGGGCATTTGGGTACGGAGTTGGCGGAACGGAATGCGGCGCTGACGCGGAGCCTGGGTGAAAACGAATCGATGCGCGGAGTGCTGCAGCAGGTGATCGAGTCGATGCCGTGCGGCGTGTTGGTGCTGGATACCGCGGAGAGCATTGTGACGATCAATCCTGAAGGCCGGAGACTGCTCGAGCTTGGAAGTGCGCCGGTGCGGACACTGCGCGATGTTGCCGCGATAAGTTCGGTGGATCTCGAGGGGCAGGTGGCGGGAGTCGCGGAGGAGGTTGAGCACGAGGTGTGCTTTGCGTGTGGTGACAGCAAACGCTGGCTGGCGATCAGTAAGCGGAGGCTATCGGGCGCATCGCTTCGAACGGTTGAGGGTGCGGGCCGATGCGGGCTGGAAAGCATTTGGATCCTGCGCGATGTAACGACGACGAAAGAGGCGGAGCGAGAGCGTGAAGCGGCGCGGAGTGCGCTGGCGCTGGCGGAGGTTTCGGCGATATTGGCTCACGAGATTAGAAATCCATTAGCGAGCATGGAATTGTTTGCGGGCTTGCTGGTCGACGATCCTGAGCAGACTTCGGTGTGGGTGTCGCATCTGCGGGCTGGGATTCGTCTGCTGTCGGCGACGGTGAACAATGTGCTGAGCCTGCAGGGTGAGAGCAGCGTTGCGCTGATGCCGATCGAGCTGTCGGCGTGTGTTCGCGATGGCGTGGAGTTTGTGCGTCCGATTGCGGAACAGGCGGGTGTGGTGCTTGAGTTTCAGAGTGGGGAAGAGTTGAAGATCCAAGGCAGCGAGAACCAGTTGCGCCAGGTGCTGCTGAACTTAATCTGCAACGCAATCCGTCATACACCGGCGGGAGGGAAAGTTAGGGTCGCCGCGCGGGGCGTGCTGCGAGAAGGAAGACTTCGCGCGGTTGTGGATGTGAGCGACACGGGGTGCGGTATTCCGGAGCCGGCAATCGGACGCGTCTTTGAAGCGGGATTCAGTGCGCAGGGCGGCACGCCGGGCCTGGGGCTGGCGGTATGTAAGCGGTTGGTGGAGGTACACAGTGGAGAGATTCGCGCACGTAACCGCATGCATCGTGGGAGCACGTTTGAAATGGAGTTTCCAACGCTATGAGAAATGATCGAGTTTCATCGGTAATGGTGGTCGACGACGAGCCTGGAATCAGGACCG
>Ga0302305_1001076_pt1 | contig 15929 bp, 13 predicted proteins | sample III_Palsa_E2_3_FD_198764 | JGI IMG/M metagenome (GOLD analysis project Ga0302305, IMG submission 198764) | Peat permafrost microbial communities from Stordalen Mire near Abisko, Sweden - III_Palsa_E2_3 | ecosystem: Environmental > Terrestrial > Soil > Palsa > Peat permafrost | place: Sweden... | reverse complement strand
CACCTCGAAGTACACCAGCGCCTTGACGCCCATCCGCCCAACGCCCTTCAGGTCCCCATGCCCCGCAATGCCGACCACCAGCATCGAAAGCACCAGCGGAGCAACAATAGCCTTGATCAACCGCAGAAAGATGTCCGAGAAAACATGCAGCTGCGTAGCAAAACCCGGAGCATCGAACCCCAGCTCCGATCCCATCACCATAGCCACAAAGAACCACGGCGTAAGGCTCCGCTTCCTCCACGCATAAGCGGCAAACAGCAACGCTCCAACCCACCGCACAGCAACAGCTACGCTGTGCAATCCATCCCAGTACTGTAGCGCCGCACCGCCCAGCACCAGCACCGTTCCCACAGCCAGGAAAGCAAGCTCTTGTTTCGCCAATCGCTTTGTCATCTCCAGCGAAGCATATCAGGCTCCTCGCCAGTACAATCTCCCCATGTTCCACTCCACCGCAACTCGTCTTCCACTCTCGCTGGCTCTCTTCGCCGCCCTCAGCCTCTCGCCAGTCCTCTGCCAAACCTCACAGTCCGCAGACCCACTCTCTCCGGCCCACCATCTTGAACCCCTCAGCGCCGCTCCGCTCACGCCTGGACAAATAGAGCTCATCAAGCTCGAAGGCCAGTTCGCCGACTCCGTAGCCAAAGGCGGCGGCAAAGCCTTCGCCTCCTGGTTCGCCGACGACGCCGTCACCCTCAACAACGGCAAACCCGCCGTCCTCGGCCGCACCGCCATCGCCGCCGCCGCCGTCTGGGACCCCAAAACCTACCAGCTAACCTGGTTCGCCGAAGGCGCACAGATAGGCCCCTCCGGCGACACCGGCTTCACCTGGGGCCACTACGACGCCCACTCCCTCGACCAGCACGGCCAGAAGGTTACCCTTTCCGGCCGATACATTACCTTCTGGAAAAAAGTGAATAGCGTGTGGAAAGTAGCTCTGGACGCCAGTTCCGACGATGCGCCTCTCGCAGGCGACTGCTGCAAACTTCCAACTCCCTGAAAAGTTACCTCTTAGTAACACCAAAAAGTGGGTACTTAAAGGTAACTTTCGTCCGGCAGATAGTGCGAAAGTGGGACATCACTCGCAGCCTCTCCTTTCGTATCCTCGATTTGCTATATGACGGAGACCCCTCCAACTGTCGAGCTTCCCCGCTTGCAGGCATTCGAGCAGTACGAGCTCGCCGATATGCCTCAAGACCACGCCCTGGACGACCTCGCGCGTCTGGCGGCACAACTGTGTAATGCTCCCATTGCCGCTATCGCATTGATTGATAAGGACGAAATCCTCTTCCCCGGCCGCTTTGGCTTGGAGGCAACCTCCGCTCCCTGCGATAGCCTGCCCTGCGAGACCACCATCTCCGGCGAAGGCATCTACCAGATTCCCGACGCACGCCGCGACCCCGAGTTCAGCCCCGGCGGCATCCCGCTGGGCGACCGCCGTTACCGCTTCTATGCAGGCGCACCTATTTATATAGCCGATGGAACCTCGATCGGCTGTCTCTTCATCCTCGATACCATCGCCCGCAAGCTGACCTCCGCCCAGGTGGAGTCGCTCGAAACCATCTCCCACGCAATCACCACGCGGCTCGAACTTTCGTTGCGCGTTCGCGAGATGGATCGCTCCACCCGCGCCCAGCGCCGCGTAGAGGCCGCACTCACCGTAGAGCGCAACTTTGTCTCCGCCGTGCTCGACACCGTGGGCGCTCTGGTCGTCGTATTCGACACCGCTGGCCGTATCGTGCGCTTCAACCGCGCCTGCGAGATCATCTCGGGCTATAACTCGTCGGACCTCGTGGGCAAGTATGCCTGGGAGCGCCTGATCCCCGAAGCTGACGTCGCCGAATATATCGATAGCTTCGAGCGCATCCGCTCTGGAGACTTTCCCACCACCTACGAAAACTACTGGCTGGCTGCAGACGGCACATCACGGCGCATCTCCTGGTCCGCCACCGCGCTGGTTGATTCGCAGGGCCACGTAGCCTTCATCATCGCTACCGGCATCGACGTTACCGTGCAGCGCGTGGCCGAGACACAGATCCGCGAGAGCGAGGCACGCTATCGCCAGCTCATCGAAGGGTCGCTGGGTATGGTTTGTACGCACGACCTTGAAGGCAAGATCCTCTCGATCAACAAACATGGCGCACAAGGCATCGGTCGTGAGATCGATGACGTCATCGGCCACTCGCTGAATGAGTTTGTCTTCCCGGAGCGCCAGCACCGCATCCAGCCCTACTTCAATGACCTGTTGACCAGCGGCGAAGCCCAGGGCCTGCTGCACCTGCGACACCATCCAAGCGGTGAGGAGCGCGTCTTCGCCTTCCGCAACCGGCTGGTCGAACCTGTCGGGAAGTCTCGCTATGTGCTCGCGTTCGCCATCGACGTCACCGAACAGATTCGCGCCGAAGAGCAGCTTCGCGCCCTCATACGGCAATCGAACTCGGTGCTCGAATCCGTCGGCGACGGCATCTTCGGTATTGACCTCGAAGGCAACGTCACCGTGGTGAACCCGGCTGCTGCTCAGATGCTGAGCTATCACCCCGACGAGATACTAGGGCGCAACATGCACGAGCTCATCCATCACTCTTATCCCGATGGCACTCCTTATCCCCGCTCGGACTCACCCATTCAAACCAGCCTCACGAACCTGAGCACAGTCCGGGTCTCCGACGAAGTCTTCTGGCGCAAAGACGGTACAAGCTTCGCGGTCGAATACGTTGCACGTCCGCAGATCGAGGCCGACGCCACGCCCGCGTTGCCGAGCGTTGCCGAAACGCCGGCTACCGTGACTCACACCACATCCGGCGCGCATCGCATCGCGTTCACGGACAACTCCCTCGCAGCTGCTTCCGAAGCCGATGAATCCGCTGACGCACAGCGTGGACGCGCCGTCGGTGTGGTCGTTGCGTTCACCGATATCTCGGAGCGCAATGCCCTCGATCGCATGAAGGATGAGTTCATCTCCACCGTCTCGCATGAACTGCGCACGCCGCTTACTTCCCTGCGTGCCGCGCTTGGCCTCGTCGCCGGCGGAGCACTGAATGCGCGGCCTGACAAGTTGCGCCAGATGATGGACATCGCTATCGGCAACACCGATCGGCTCGTCCGGCTGGTGAACGATATTCTCGACCTGGAGCGCATCGGCTCAGGCAAGGCAGAACTACACTCGGTCATGTGCTCGGTGGACGAGATGTTGCAGCGCAGCACATCGCTGCTGCAGAACTCAGCCACGAAGGCTAACATTCGGTTTTCCATCGAGAGCAACGGGGTGAACGTGTGGGCCGACCCCGACCGCATTCTGCAGACGCTCACGAACTTGATCGCGAACGCGATCAAGTTCTCGCCGCCGGCTTCCACGATCCCCAGCGAGATCAAGCTGACAGCGAACTATGTCGGCGAGGACCAGGCCATCATCGAGGTGCAGGACCGCGGCCGCGGAATCCCCGCGGACAAGCTGCAGCAGATATTCGAGCGCTTCAAGCAGGTCGATGCGTCGGACTCCCGTGCCATGGGAGGAACTGGACTTGGGCTCGCTATCTGCCGCAGCATTGTTACCCAGCACGGCGGACACATCTGGGCCAGCAGCGTGCTGGGCGAAGGTTCTACGTTCCACTTCACGCTGCCGACGCGCCCAAGCAGTCACCTGAGCTAAGAGCGCCGATTCGGCGACAATAGACAGGTGAACGACGCTGCGACCCCTGCAATCGGAATAGACTTTGGCACCACCAACAGCTCCATCGCCTATACGCGAGCGGACGGCTCTGTTGGCCTCATCCCGTTCGCATCGAGTGATGGTCCGGTGAAGTCTTCCCGGTCTGTGCTGTATGCGCAGCAGCAGGCGAACGTGGCTCGTCGGCCTGTGTCGATCTGGACCGGTCCAGCGGCGATTGAGCACTATCTGGCTTCGGATGGGCTTGATAGCGATGTGCGTCGACGTTTCATCCAGTCGCTGAAGAGCCATCTCTCCGCGCGGACGCTTACCGGAACCGAGATCTTTGGCAGGAAGTATCGCTTTGAGGATCTAGTCACCAAGATCCTTGGTGACCTTCGAACGAATGCCAGCAGCTTTCTCGGCGTGGATGTCACTACTGCCGTCGTGGGCCGGCCTGTGGTCTTCGTCGGGGCGGACTCGGAGGCGGACAATGAGTTTGCGCTCGCGCGTCTGGAGCAATCCTTCCAACAGGCTGGATTTCAGTCCGTCACATTTGCCATGGAGCCGGTTGCGGCGGCCTACGCTTATACCAGCGAGCTGCAGCAGGATGAGTTGCTGTTGATCGGCGACTTCGGTGGTGGAACGACCGACTTCTCTCTGCTGCGCGTTCATGCTTCGGCGCAGGGAGAGCCGGTGCGCACGGTGCTGGGCAGCACCGGCGTGGGCATCGCAGGCGATGCGTTCGATGCTCGTATCGTGCGGCGGCTGATCGCACCAGCGCTCGGCTCCGAGTCCATGGCGCGGTCGGTGGATAAGATATTGCCTGCGCTGCCGGCTTGGGTCTATGCGAACCTGGAGCGTTGGCACACGCTGTCGTTCCTTCGGACTCATGCGGTGGTCGAGATGCTGCGGACGACCCAGAAGCGGGCGCTCGAGCCGGAGAAGATTGCGGCGCTTGCTGCGGTCGTCGACCACGATCTCGGCTACCGGCTGCATCAGGCGGTGCAGCAGCTCAAGATCGATCTGACCCGGAGCGAGTCTGCCGAGTTCCTGCTCGATGCCGAAACCGTTCACCTGCGACAGGCCGTGCAGCGGACGGAGTTTGAAGGGTGGATCGCGCCGGAGCTCGAACGGATGGGAGCGAGCCTCGACGAACTGCTGGCAAAAACCGGAACTTCTCCGGCGCAGGTCGATCATGTCTTCCTTACTGGAGGCACCTCGCTCGTTCCTGCTGTGCAGCGTCTCTTTACGAGCCGCTTCGGCGTGGAACAGGTGAGCAGCGGAGACGCCTTCACCTCGGTAGCCCATGGACTCGCGCTCATTGCCAGCGCCAGCTAGTGCCCCCACCCCCTACCCCCGTGGGGTGTCTTGGGAGTAAGTGCTTTAGAATGTTGGGTTCCGGGGAAGAGATGTCTCGTAAGTATGCTTTTCTAAAGGGGTTAGTTCCAAGTGTTTCATTTGAAACGGGTTAAGGTGGTGGCGCGGCGAACGAAAAGCCTTGACGCAAAGTTCGCAGAGCTAAGTACGAGTTTCGCGGAGTAAGGCCTATGTGTTAATTGTAACGAATTGGCTGGGGCAACTATGCCACGGCTATCTCTTTTTATATCAATGACTTAAAGGGCTTGGGGACTTGACAAGATTTGGGCTGCTACTCGTCGTTCTCCCGTAACTTCGCTAGTACGCCGAAGTCTTCCAGCGTTGTGGTGTCGCCGGTGACTGTGCCGGTTGTGGCGAGCTCCCGAAGAAGACGGCGCATGATCTTGCCGGAGCGCGTCTTGGGCAGCGTTGGGGTAAAGCGCAGGTCGTCCGGACGGGCCAGTGCGCCGATCTCTTTGGCTACCCAGGTGCGGAGTTCCTGCTTCAACTCTTCGCTGGGTTCGTGGCCGTTTTCCAGCGACACGAATGCGGAGATGGCCTGCCCTTTCATCTCATGCGGGCGGCCGACGACCGCAGCTTCGGCTACCTTCGGGTGCGCCACCAGGGCAGACTCGATCTCCATCGTGCCCAGGCGATGGCCGCTGACGTTGATGACGTCGTCCACGCGGCCCATCAGCCAGAAGTAGCCGTCGGCGTCGCGACGGGCGCCGTCGCCGGTGAAGTAGATGCCGGGAATCTCGGAGAAGTACGCCTGCTCATAGCGCTCGGCATCGCCCCAGATGGTGCGGGCGATCGAGGGCCATGGCTTCTTGATGACCAGCAGCCCGCCCTGCCCTGCCGGCACGGGTTCGCCATCTTTTGAGACGACCTCGGGCGCTACTCCGAAGAAGGGACGCGTCGCCGAGCCGGGCTTGGTGGGCACGGCGCCGGGGATAGGGGCGATCAGGATTGCGCCGGTCTCGGTCTGCCACCAGGTGTCGACGATGGGGCAGCGTTCTTTGCCGATCTCGCGGTGATACCACATCCAGGCCTCCGGGTTGATCGGCTCGCCGACGGTGCCCAGCAGGCGCAGCGAGGCCAGGGAGTGCTTGTGGACCCACTCATTGCCCCACTTGATGAACGCGCGGATCGCTGTGGGCGCGGTATAGAAGATGGTGACCTTGTGGTCGTCGATGATCTTCCAGAAGCGGTCGCACTCAGGCCAGTTCGGCGCGCCTTCGTACATCATCACGGTCGCGCCGTTCTGCAGCGGGCCGTAGACGACATAGCTATGCCCGGTGACCCAGCCAATGTCCGCGGTACACCAATAGACGTCGTGCTCCTGCAGATCGAAGATGTACTTGCTGGTGAGGTAGGTCTGCACCGAGTAGCCGCCGGTGGTGTGCACCAGGCCCTTCGGCTTACCGGTTGTGCCGCTGGTGTAGAGGATGTAGAGTGGGTCTTCGGCGTCCATCCACTCGGCCGCGCACTCCGCGTCTACGGAGGCTATTGCGTCGTGCCACCACAGGTCGCGGCCCTCCTGCATGGGCACGGTAACTTCAGGAGCGCGCTGAAACACTACGACCTTCCGCACGCCGGGACACTTCTGCATCGCCTCATCGACGATGGTCTTCAGCTTTACCTCGGCCCCACGGCGATAGCTGATGTCCTGCGTGACGACGACCTGGCAGTCGGAGTCGTTCACGCGGTCGGAGATAGCGTGAGCGGCGAAGCCGCCAAAGATAACCGAATGCACCGCGCCGATGCGGGCGCAGGCCAGCAGAGCAATCGCGAGCTCCGGAGCCATGCCCATGTACAGCGCGACGCGGTCGCCCTTCTTGACGCCCAGCGACTTGAGCACATTGGCGAACTTCTGGACTTCGGCGTGCAGCTCCGCGAAGGTCAGCTTGCGAACTTCACCCGGTTCGCCCTCCCACAGCAGCGCGACCTTGTCCTTGCGTGCGCCCTTGGCGTGGCGATCCACGCAGTTGTGCGAGAGATTCAGCTTGCCGCCGGCAAACCACTTTGCGTGGGGGCCGCTGCCGTCGAGCACGCTGGTCCAGGGTGCAAACCACTCCAGCTCTCCTGCCGCCTCTGCCCAGAACTCCTCCGGCTCCGCAATGCTTCGCTCGTACATGCGCTCGTACTCCGCCAGGCTGCCGATGCGGGCCTTGCCCGCGAACTCAGCCGGAGGCGGAAAGACGCGGTCCTCCCGCATGAGGGATTCGAAGTTTTCACTTTGGCCGGATGGGGCAGTTTGGACGGGCGTAGCTTGACGGGACTGATCTTCAACAGACATGAATGGACCTTGGCTCCTTGAGCGCGAATGCACACAATTCTACGGGCAAGAACGTACCGTGCGCATCTGGGGACGGCAAGCCCTGTGAATCGCCGCGCCGATATGTCGATTCGACCAAGCCTTTACCTGTTCCGCCGATGAACAAGAGATATGCGCCAAATCCTCGCCACTCTCTTCTTCATTACCTTGATCCTTACTCCCCTGCTCGTGATCCCCTGGATAACGCCTCACCAGCCAAAACGTAAGCGAGACAAGTGGCGATAGGCCCGGCGTGACATCATCGAAGCTATGAACTTCACGCTTGCCACCGTCATCGGATTTTTTCTTGGGTTCGTCTTTGGCGTCGGTTGTGCGCTTGCGGTGATGTATTCGATCTACCTTGGTGGCTATCGCGCCGCGGTTCGCGACGCGCAACTGCCTGAGCCGCCAGAACGTCTGATTAAGGTGCGGAGGAAGCTGGGCATAACGGCCTGAGGACTTCCTTGCGGTCTCAACCTGCCTGGCTCTCCCGCAGTTCCTTCCGCAGCTCCGCGACCTCCGACGACAGCCTTTCAATCGCCTTCATGAGCTCTCCGCTGTGTACGCTCTCGGCTGTGGGGGTCTTGCCCTTTACGAAGAACGTACCGTTCGGTTCGAGCACGCACTCCGACACATCGGACGGATCGTTAAAGCCGTTCTTGTTCAGCACGGAGATCAGTTCCTCGTGCGTCAACGTCTCCTCTGACAGGGCTTTCTCCAGCACAACACCATCTTTGATCAGCGTGGTCGCCGATCCCTGGAGTGTTTTTGTTATCTTCGGTGCCCGATACAGCAGCCGCATCAGCAGCCAGTTGATAGCCAGCAGCGCGAAGGCCCCAATGACGCCTCCGCTCACCGAGTTGTCGTCGCCGATGATCGCATTCTGCACTGTATTCGACAGGCTCAGCAGCACCACCAGGTCGAAGGGGTTCAACTGCGCCAGCTCCCGTTTGCCGAAGAGGCGCAGAAAGACGATAAGGCAGAGGTAGACAATCACCGGCCGCAGAATTTTTTCCAATATCGGCAATGGCATGTGAAACATGCTGTGCATGATGCTATCCATGGTCGCTGCTTCCTTTTCCAGTTCTGTATCGTATTAGACAGACGGTTGCTGTCTGGCTCCGAGACACTCTCGGTAGCTACAGCCGCAATGCTACCCTGCGAGCGTAGCGGCTGCGCAGAGATGAATTTTAATGCGCCATATATATTCCGTTCTCAAATCACTTCGGATACGTCCATTCCTATTCGGATATGTCCATTCCTACGTAGAGTCGCATCTATCTACACACGGGATTCTCGGACGGGTTATAGATTTCCGCAGAGAGTCTGGTAATCTGCTTCCTAACCCCATAGGTCAGGATCGTGGTTGAACCACCCATGGCAGTAAACATTGAAGGATTGATCGATTATGGCGAAGCGGCTTGTTAGCAACGACCCGAACCCGAAGGATGTACGTTTTAGCCACTTCGGCGTCCTCGACGATGGCAAGCGCAGCAAGGGTGCGGCAATCACCTCGATCGTCATTAACGGCACCATCATTCTTTTGATGGTCCTCATCGGCATGATCGTGAAGACGAATCCCGAGATGGCAAAAAAGATGGAAGCCCTCTATATGCCGCCCAAGCCGATCCCCAAGCCGGTGCCGAAGCCGCCACCACCGCCGCCGCCCAAGCCGGTTCCGGAGCTGCCCAAGCCGCCGAAGATCGAGCCGCCCAAGATTAAGCCGCCGGTGCTGGAGAAGCTGCCCGACATCAAGCCGATGGTCGTGCCGGTTCCCAAGCCCGTGGTGTTGAATACGCCTGCTCCGATGAAGATCAATCCACCGCCAGCGCCCAGGGTTGTCAATCTTGCGACACCCAAGGCAGCGTCCATCGCCAATAACGATGCTCATCCGTCCGCTGTGCGTCTTGGCAATCCGGAGATTAAATCTCTTAGCGGCCCGCCTGTTGCCAGCCCTGTAAATCTGGCCGGCGGCATGCACAACATGAGCCCCTCGAACACCGGCAATGGCCCACGCGCGACTTCCGTCAATCTTGGCAGCGGTTCGCCCGCCGGCACCGACATCCACGGCAAGAGCGCCGCCGCGGTGCCCGTCAAAGGCTTTGCGAACGGCGTCCCCGGAGGAACGGGCAAGGGGCTGAATGGGCCACAGCAGGTCCAACTGCAAGCGGCTGCAAAGCCGCCGCCCGCGATGGTGCAGCCGGTTGCCCCTACTGCAACCCTGGCCAAGCCGCCTCACGTTACCTCTCAACCGAAGGCGCAATATACCGCCGAAGCCACGGCGTTGCATCTTCAGGGAGAGATTACCGTCAGCGTGGTCTTCCGGGCGAACGATACGATTCAGGTGCTTGGGATCGTCGGTGCGGGCCTCGGCCATGGACTGAACGAATCGGCACTTGCGGTAGCAAGGGGCATCGTTTTCACCCCGGCGTTGGATTCAAACGGTCATCCTATTGATTTTCCGACCAAAATCATCGTCCGCTTTGTGAGCAACAGCTAAATTCAGTAGCCGAAACGCACCAAATTTGCGTCAAACTAACCAGTTCGCTGTATCGTTGGAACATATGAAGCCCTGATCCCGAGAGGTACCTCCAAGAACTTCCCGGGTTTTTTATAAAAGGGCCGCCCCGTTCCGGGCAGCCGCATTCGCTAAGGAGCATCGAAAAAACTTATGACCTTCCGGAAACCTCTTACCGCCGCCCTGACCCTCACCCTCGTGGCCTCCTCGGCTCTGCCAGCAATGGCCTTCCCCTTCGGGAAGAAGAAGGTGCAGGACGACTCCGCGATCACCCGAAAGCCCACCGCAGCGCAGAACGCTCTTATCGATAAGGCGATCGTGCGCGAGGCTGTCGTTGTCAAAGAGGTAAAAACCCGGATTCCGCTCGTCGAAACCTACATCCAGAACATGAAGCCCGATCCTGTCATGTTTGAGACACCACTGTCCGACGTGCATTTTCTCGCCCGTGTCGACTTTGGCAAGGTGATCGGCGAAGAGGGCTACGCGGAGGCGAAGAAGGACGCGCCGAAGCAGAGCATCATGGGCCGGTTCAAGCACTCGCTGGACTACATCACCGGCCTCTCCAAGAGCCTGCACCTGCAATACAACGACATGGGCTTCGTGCGCATGATCCTGATCGATACCCAGGGCCCGAACAGCGACGGCTTCAACCGGACGAACTATAAGTTTGCCTACGTTCGCAACGACTTCCTGGGTACCGTCCCGACGCAGGTCTTCGATGTCGAACCGGTCAAGGGCCGGCAGAGTGGCCGCTTCGTGGGCCGCATCTGGATCGAGCGCAATGGTGGAAACATCGTGCGCTACAGCGGTGACCTCACCGGTTCTGAGGCTGACATCCGGGAGAACTTTCACTTTGAATCCTGGCGCACCAATATCCAGCAAGATCTGTGGCTGCCCACCTCCTCCTACATCGAGGAGACCGACCCCAAGAGCCCCGAGCATGTGCTGAAGATGAAGGCCGTCAATCACGTCTGGGGCTACTCGCTGAAGATTCCGCCGTCTGAGGAAGACCAGACCAGCGTGGAAATTCAAGGCGTGCAGAATGATTCCGCCGCCGATGCCACCGACGTCAGCCCGCTCGGCGCCCAGCGCCAGTGGATCCAGGAGGCTGAGGACAACGTCATCGACCGCCTCTACACTGCCGGCCTGATCGACGCACCCAGCGACTTCGACACTACGCTGGCCACGCTGGCCAACAACATCCTCGCCTACAACCAGGTTCCGACCACGCGGCCCATCAAGGTGCGCACGCTGTTGACGGAGCCGCTTGAATCGGTGGCCATCGGCAATACGATTCTGCTCTCCAAGAGCCTGATCGATACCACCGCCGTCCCCACCGCCGATGGCGCACAGCAGATGGGCAACCTGAATGCAGTGCTCGCCTTCCAGGTGGCGCACATCATCCTCGGCCATCGCATCGACACCAAGTATGCGTTCAGCGATCGCCTGCTCTTCCCCAGCGCCTCCGCATTCCAGCGGTTGCCCATGGGCCACACCGATGCCGACAACATCGAGGCGGCAAAGAAGGCCATGGAGTTGTTGAGCGTAAAGGATCTCGCCGACGGACAGCAGTACTTCTCGCTCTTTCTGCAACAGCTGAAGGCGCGGCAGGCCGGTCTTAAGGCGCTGACCACACCGCAACTGGGCGATAGCCTGTTGAAGCCCGACGGCACGTTCTGGATGCAGGCTATCGTCGCCAAGGGCCCCAAGCTCGACAACAAGGACGTCAAGCAGCAAGGCGCCATGCCGCTCTCGGCTTACCTTCGCTTCGATCCCTGGACGGACAAGGTCATCACGCTGCACACCACGCTGGAGCCGCTGCTCAGCTCACGCGACAAGCTGCCGTATGAGATCACCCCGATCTACCTGAAGCTGGCCTACTATGTTGCTCCAGCGGCTCCTGCTGTTGTACCAGCCACAGCGGACACAACCGCAGCACCTGCTGCCGGCACAGCCGCGGATAACACAACCGCGGCACCCGCTGCCGGTGCACCGGCGGATAACACCACCGCAGCGCCTCCTGCCGGGACAGCCACGGCGCCCGCAACAGGAACTGCTACGCCGCCGCAACCCTGATCCACGCTTCAAATTGTTTCAGAAAAGATGGGTTCCGGGTATCTTCCTGGAACCCATCTCTTTTTGCCTGCAACTAACAAAGCAGCACACCCTGCCCTGCGAGGGTCGGGCTGGCTGCCCGAGCTGCGGAATGCACGAAGAACAATTCCCCTATTCAGGCTATGATGGAACGACAATAAGCAGGGTTCCCCTTTTTGGATGGAGATTCACCGTTGAAAAGTCTTGTATTCGCCCTTGTCCTGATGGCAGCGTCTTCCAGCGCGGCGTTTGCTCAAGCGGATTCAACCATTAGTCGCGTCGGTGATCTCCAACTCGGGGGCGGCTATACCTCGGCGAACTCCGATTACCTCGCCAATCGCGTAAGAGGGTTCAACCTCTACGGCGACTTCGACTTCACGCCACACTATGGGATAGAGGCCAACTTCCACCAGGTAAGCGACCCCCAGCCGGTCTCTCATGTATACGAGCGCACCTATGAGATCGGCGGTCGTTACGTCTATCACTATCACCGGTTTGCGCCCTATGCCAAAGCCCTGATCGGCCGCGGAGTCTTCAACTTCCCGCCCGACTGCCTCGCGCTGGGAACCAATCAGCCGGTCTCCTGCACCGCCTCCAATGTGAATCCCGCAACAACGGGCTCCGCGGCAAATCTGGCCTACAACCTGATCGGCCTGGGTGGCGGCCTCGATGTCTCCGTAAACCGGCGTATCAACGTTCGCGTGGACTTTGAGCAACAGGACTGGTTCGGCTTTCAGAACAGCAGTCTCCAGCCCAATATGATTTCGGTCGGCGTCGCCTACCACTTCTCCGGCGGACCGCTCTCTACGCAATAACCGGCGCTTTGCGGATTACATCTTGGCCTTCCCCGGCCTCGCGCGACCTTCTGCTCCAGCTACTCTCGTACGCAAAGCAAAGAGCCCGGCTTCTCAGCTGGGCTCTTTGCCGTTCCTCTTCCATAAGCGGTTCTTAGAAGTGGTACGCAATTCCGATAGACGGCAGCGAAAGCCACTCGTAACGGTTGGTCTTATACTGCGAGTTTCCGAAGTCAGGCGTCTTCACCAGGAACCCGTGATACGTCGCACGGATATCGAAGCTCGGGCTGATCTCATAAGCCAGGCCACCGCCGGCGAGTCCGCCGATGTTGGTGTTCTGCTTGGTATCCAGCTGGTCGGTCGCGTAATCCCGGATTGGGGTAAAGATCATGCCGCCGACGCCAATCTCCACGAACGGATTGAAGTTGTGGTAGTTGCGCGTGTAGACGTACGCGGCACTGAGCTCTTCATTCCGCACATGAACGTACACCGGGCCGACCCCGGGTGGGCGGAACTTCATCGAGTTCTGCAAGTACATGTAGTTAACTTCCAACCCGCTGCGCGGTGTTAACGAGTAGCGATAGCTTCCCAGGAAGCCCAGAGCACTCAGCGTGTTTGCCTGTACGCCAAGCCCGTGAACGCTCGGACCAAATATCCCAATTGCGCTGGCGCTTATATCCTGCCGGCTCTCCTGGGCGTTCCCTACAGCGGCGCCAAACACCAGCAGCGCGCCGAGCAACATCATCTTCTTCATGCTTGCAGAAATCCCTTCACAATCGCGTTGCTCTCTGGCCTTTTGATACAGCCACGGCTCCGCGCGTTATCAGTTTGACGGAGCACAGCCAGAACCGCAGCGCGCTAATGTCTAATTGTACCCGTACAGCGCGCCGCCGCGATGCACCCTCACACCGTTTCTGCACACTCTGCCCCCTGCAGCCCATTTTCAGCGCAAAAAAGAGGACCTCCACAGAGGCCCTCTCTTGTTTTCGGTGCAATTACTGCGGAGGAGGAGGGGGAGGAGCACCATCGCCGCCGCCACGCTGCTGCATTCGTTCACGCATCCTCGCTTCCATCTCCTCATACTTCACGTTCTGGTTCTTCGTCAGTACAGCCTGGATCTTCGTCTTCTCGGCTTCATGTATCGACATCATCCTGGCACGCCGGTCTTCCCGCGGCACCGTCGTATCTGCCCGCATGGCCTCCATCTTCGTCTGCTCATCGTCGAAGATCGCTTTGATCGCCGTCGACTGCTCGGGCGAGAGATTCAGTTGCTTCTGCATCATCTCCAGGCGCCTTGCGGGGTTCATCATGCCGCCGCCGCGTCCACCGGGAGGCGGTCCCTGCGCATCACCCTGTGCCGGCGGTGGTGGAGGCGTATCCTGTGCCATTGCCGGAACGATCGCCAGCACGACGCCACACAATAGAACCCCTGCAAACCGCATCCTCTTCACTTCTTTTGCATTTGGCATAACTCGGTACCCGCTTTCTTCTCGCTGTAAACATAGGCCGTGTTTCGCTCGTACGCACACAGCTAACAAGTACAGACGCTATTTCCAGGAAAAGGTTCGCCGCCGCGGAACTATCTTTACCTCGCCCTGCGATACAACCGGCTTACACCCGTTCCGCCACAAAGCAGAATGGATCACCGTACTTCGCAGCATGGGCCTCTACCACCTGCAGAAACGCCCGTGCCGCGTGGCTCAGCGCCGCCTGCCGCCTGTAGACCAGCCGCAGCTTGCGCTCCACCTGCAACTCCGGCACGGCAATCGACGCCAGCGTCCCCGCCTCTAACTCACTCTCCACCGTCAACTTAGGTACCAACGCCACGCCATTCCCACGCTGCACAAACCGCTTGATCGCCTCCAACGACGGCAATTCAACCTCCATATTCAGCGGCGTCTTGTGCTTCTTGAACGCGCCAATCACCTTCTGCCGCAGCGGCGAAGGCACATTGTGCGCAATAAACGTCTCCCGCCCCAACCGCTGGATGGAGGCCTTCCCTTCCTTCGCCAACGCATGCTCCGGGCTGGCAATGCAGACCAGCTCGTCCCGATACACCACCGTCGAGCGCACCTGTGGGTCATCCGGCCGAAAGCTCACCACCCCCATCTCCACCGAGTGCTGCAGCACCTCGTCCGCAATCCGGCTAGCCAGCGCCCGCTGCACAGCCACCTTTACCCGCGGATGCTCCCGCCGAAACGCGTCCAGAACCGGCAGCAGATACAGGCAGGTGTACTCATTCGCCGCCAGATTCAGCGTTCCCGTATGCAGCGAGCGCAGATCCACCAGCGCCGCCCCGGCATCGGCCCGCAGATTCAACATCTTCTGGGCATACTCCCGCAGTACCTCGCCCGCATCGGTCAGCGTCCCATCGCGCGAGGAGCGCTCCAAGAGCGTCTCCCCCAGTTCGGCTTCCAATTTCGCGATCACCTGGCTCACCGCCGGCTGTGTCCGGTGCAGCCGCGCAGCCGCTCGCGAAAAACTTCGCTCTTCCGCCACCGCCAAAAACGTCTCTAGCTGAAATAAATCCATCGCCCCCGCTAACTTGCCTAAGTCCCTATATGCACATTAGAAATTCGCATACCTCTAGCCTTCAGCATAAGTCCGCGTTATGCTAAGTGTCGAGTCCAAAGGTTTCTATCTATGCCGATCAGCAATCAAATCGTCTTCTTCGACACCACGCTCCGCGACGGCGAGCAATCCCCCGGCTGCACCATGCATCATGCTGAAAAGCTCCGCATGGCGCACCAGATCGCCGGCCTCGGCGTCGACATCCTCGAAGCCGGATTCCCCATCGCCTCCACCGGCGACTTCGAATCCGTTCTGGCGATCGCCAAAGAGGTTCGCGGCCCCAAGATCGCAGCCCTCGCCCGCGCCAAGCGCGAAGACATCGAAGCTGCCGCCCGCGCTATCGAGCCCGCCGCGTCGAAGCGCATCCACACCTTCCTTTCGACCTCCGACCTGCACCTCGCCGCCAAGCTCAAGATCACCCGCGAACAGGCACTCGACCAGATCGCCGAGATGGTCGCCTTCGCGCGCACCTTCACCGACGACGTTGAATTCTCCCCCGAAGACGCCACCCGCACCGACCCCGACTATCTCTGCAAGGTCTGCGAGGTCGCCATCCAGGCCGGAGCCACCACGCTCAACCTGCCCGACACCGTCGGCTACTGCATCCCGCAGGACTACGCCGCGATGTTCCGC
>Ga0302305_1001073_pt1 | contig 15949 bp, 7 predicted proteins | sample III_Palsa_E2_3_FD_198764 | JGI IMG/M metagenome (GOLD analysis project Ga0302305, IMG submission 198764) | Peat permafrost microbial communities from Stordalen Mire near Abisko, Sweden - III_Palsa_E2_3 | ecosystem: Environmental > Terrestrial > Soil > Palsa > Peat permafrost | place: Sweden... | reverse complement strand
GATCATCTGCAGGCCGAACGGCATGCCGCGATGATCGGTGCCAACCGGCAGCGACAGCGCCGGATTGGTCGCGAGCGTCACCACGTAAGTTAGCGACAGCCACCGATAGTAATTTTCGAGCGCGACGCCATTGATCGACTTGAGGTACGGTTGCGTCCAGGGAAACGGCGACACCGGAGTGGTCGGCGACAGGATCACGTCGTAGCGATCAAACAGCTTCTGAAATGCGCGGAAGATCAGCGTCTGCTCGTTGTGTGCACGCACGCAGTCCTTGAGCTGCAGGTTCGCGCCCATTTCGTAGTTCGCGCGCGGGTTCGGCCCGAGCAGGTCGGGATCTTTGTCATAGGCTTTCTGCAGGCTCATGACGAAGGCTTCCGCGCGTAGCACGTCGAAACAGGTGTGCGCGTCTTTCATCTGCACTTCGACAGGCTCGCAGACCGCAAAAGAGCTGCGCAGCGCTTCGATTTTTTTGCGAAACACCGCGCGGATCTCGTCATCCACTTCGCAGACGCCAAAGTCTTCGGTGTAACCGACACGCAGTCGCGACAGATCGGTGGGCCGTGCGCTGTCGATGGACGGCGGCATCGTGAAAGGGTAGCTCAACGGATCCGTGCCGGATGCGCCGGCGGTAGCGGCGAGTTGCAGCCATGTATCGGCGACGTCGCGTCCCATTGGACCGACGACTGCAAGAGGCGTCCAGCCAAGTTGCTTGCGCTCGCTCGGCACCAGCCCCGGCGAGGTTCGCAAGCCGACCACGCCGCATTTCGCAGCCGGAATCCGCAGCGATCCGCCTGTATCCGAGCCGCTGCACAGCGGCACCATATCGACTGCCAGCGCCGCCGCCGAGCCGCCCGACGAACCACCGGCATTCAGCTCCGGGTTGAATGGATTGCCGGTCGCGCCCCAGACCGGGTTGAAGCTGTTGGCGCCCGCGCCCAACTCCGGCACATTGGTCTTGCCGACGACAATCGCGCCCGCGCCGCGCAGGCGTTGCACCAGGGTGTTGTCTTCTGAGGGGACATTAGAACGGAACAGCGGCGAGCCGTACGTGGTCAGCACGCCCGCGGTTTCTTCGAGATCTTTGATGCCGATAGGCAGACCGTGCAGGATGCCTTGGCGATTGCCGTTTGCGAGATCGTGCTCGGCCTCGCGCGCTTCGGCACGCGCGCGGTCGAAGCAGGTCGCCGAGAACGCATTGATCTTCGGATTCAGCGTCTCGATCCGCTCGATACACGCGTCGAGCAGTTCGACCGGCGATATCTCGCGGGCATCGAGACGTTTTTTCAATTCGACTGCGCTTTGACTCACCAGCTCGTCTATATGGGACACGGTTCACTTACCTTTCGCTGCGTTGAAGAACGTTGCGAATAAATGTAGCCGAGTCGTGCGTACGCGGCTATTGACGAATATAGAAAGGCGATTTTCCTTTTGGACAACGGCAAGCTGTATGGGGGTCTATTGCGCGGAAGGCGCCGGCAACAACACGCTAACTGTTGCGATGAACGCTTCCACCAGCGGAGTCAAATCGCGGCGGGCCAACGTCTGCGCTTCGATATTGCGGTCGCTGACATGCAGTTCGGGCACGGGCAACGCCACCAGTTGACCGCGCGCGAGGCGGCTGCGCAGAAACAGTTCGCCGGAGAACGTAATCGCCTCGCCGGACAGCGAAAAATTGAGCAGCGTTTCGAGTGTCTCGCTGTCGAGCACGCTCTTGTAGTTGATACCCTCGCGGCTGCAATAGATGTCCAGCAACTGACGCAGCGTCGAATTCGGTCCTGGCAACGCCAGCGGATGTTCGAACAGTTCGCGCAAGGACACTTCACTGCGCCGCGCGAGCACATGGATGGGCGCGACGACGGCAAGCATCGGCGCGGGCTGGGAATACTTGACGTGGATGTCGCGGACCGGGCCGAGGCTAAACGTCAAGCCGAGATCGACTTCGGCTTCGCGGACCTGGCGCGTGACCACCGATGCGGGCGCCACCGCCAGGTTGAAACGTGCCGACGGATGGTCGCGACGGAATTGCGTCATCACGCGTGGCAGGAATTCGGCGGCGAAACCCTCGGTGCAGGCAATGCGGATGGTGGTCTCGGTATCGGTGCGCAATGCGTCCAGTTCGGCGCTGACGTGCTCGGCGTCAAGCAGCGAACGTCGTGCGTACGCAGCCAGCAATTCGCCCGCGCGGCTCGGCACCATGCTACGCGACTGGCGCTCGAACAGCGTTGCGTTCAGTTCGCTTTCGAGGCGGCTGATCTGACGGCTGACCGCTGAGGGCACCACATGCAGCTTTGTCGCGGCATCGCTGATCGAGCCGGTATTAACGACTTCGAGGAAATAGCGGACGGCGGCTTCTTGCAAGATGCGCGGATTCATTGGGCGTCGGGACAAGTGATCGACCGCTCAATGATAGCCCGGAGACTACGAGCTGGTGCTCTGGCCGTGCTCAGGCTTCCGCTTCGTTCGCAAGTTGCACGTCGCGGATTCTCGACGCGTTGATTGTCAGACTGACCAGCGTCGCCATCGCCGTGGATGCAATCAGGAACATGAACGCAGCGTCGTAGCTGTCATAGTGCGAGACCAGCAAGCCGATCACGAGCGGCGCGACGAACCCAACGCCAGCGACCATGCAAGGCCGGTCAGCGCGGTGAACAGCGACCAGAACGCAATCGACACCACCACCACGACCTTGCTGCCGAAGCGGTCGGCGAGCCAGCCGCCGGGAATCTGCATGATCGAATAGCTCAGATAAAACGCGCTGAGGATCACGCCGAGTTGCGCCGGATTCAGATGGAAATCGCCACCGATATGTACAAGCGACAACGATACGGCCGACCGGTCTATGTAAGAAATGCAGTAGCCGATATAGAGCAGGACAAAGACCAGCGTCCGTTTGGTGCGGGGTTCAGTTCCAGCAATCATTGTCCAGATCCGGTAAGAGCGCAGATGGTCGGCTGCCTGGGCGCGGCAGGCCTGAAGCGGCGTGTGTCGTGACGACAACGCCATTCCCGACGGTTCGAACCGATCGTATGGATCCAAAAACGGGCTAACAAGTGATAGATTCCGACGCCTCCTTTGCTAAAAAAGCAGGGTGCGGCAGTGCAGCTTCCAAGACCGGAGAAAGCGCAGCGCCCAGTTGCGGATGGAATGAAATCTGCTGGCTATCCTCGCGACCCAAATCGTAAAGGGAGCAGGCGGTGAGCCCATCACCAGTTCAGACGCGAGCCAACGACGAGGCATCCAGGTCACCATCGTCACGCAGCCTGCGCGGCCTTGATGGGCTCAACTTCCTGATGGCCGATGTGCGGGATGGCCTTGGCCCGTTCCTGTCCGTGTACCTCAAAGGCACGCAACACTGGGGTTCGGGCAACATCGGCCTCGTCATGGCGGCGAGCGGGGTCGCAGCAGCCATATGCCAGATTCCCGCGGGGTTGCTTGTTGATGCGGTTCGCGTGAAGCGCCTGCTGATCGCGATTTCGGGCTTGCTGGTGGGAATCGGATGTCTTTTGATCGCGTTCTTTCCAAAACTGCCGACCGTCCTGGCCGCACAAATTACACTCGGCGCCGCCTCCGCCATCATTCCCCCTTGCCTTGCGGCACTGAGCCTTGGCGTTGTGGGCCATCGGTTGCTGCCTGCCCGGATAAGCCGCAATGAGGGCTTCAATCACGCGGGCAACTTCGCAGCCGCCATTCTGGCGGGCGGTCTGGGGCAGTACGTTGGCGTCATCTGGCTGTTCTATCTCATCTGCGGATTTGCGGTCGCGAGCGCGCTCGTAGTTCTGCTTATCAAGCCGCAGGAGATTGACCACGAGCTCGCCCGGGGAGCCGAAGACACCTCAGATGCCGAGGGACATCACAGACCCGTGGCGTTCGCGGATCTGTGGAAAAGACGCGACCTCAAGGTGTTCATTGTCTCGGTCATCCTGTTTCACTTTGGCAATGCCGCGATGTTGCCGCTCGCCGGCCAGGTCATCGCGAAGGTTCACCCCGGCATGGATGTCGTCGCATTGAGCGCATGCATCATCTCCGCACAACTCGTGATGGTTGCCGTTGCCGCCACGGTCGGGCATGCGATGCGCAAAGGTGTCGGACGGAAAAAAATCTTCCTGATCGCGCTGGCCGTGCTGCCCGTACGAGGGGTCCTGTTCTCGATGACCAGTAGCCCTTATGCGGTGGTTGCCATTCAACTGCTCGATGGGGTAGCGGCGGGCATTTTTGGGGTCGTCGCTGTGGTCATTGCATCGGACCTGATGCGCGGCACCGGCCGGTTCAATCTTGCGCAAGGGCTCATGGCGCTGGCTGTTGGAATCGGCGCAGCATTGAGCAACATGACGGGTGGCTACGTTGTCGAGAAGTTTGGCTTTACGACAGGATTTCTGACGCTGGCAGCGATCAGCGTACTCGCGCTTTTATTCTTCGCCGCGTTTATGCCGGAGACCGGACCAGATGCAAAGGACACGCAGGCCCCGGGCGGACAGCTCGGCGACGCGACTGCAGTGCGGTAACAGCTTGGTCGTTCGTAGAACTAGCTAGCATCGTGACGCTGCCATTTGAACGAATCGCTCATGACATGCACGACCAGGCCATCAACCGGAATCGACTCCACCGAGCCGCACCACGCAGCGGGATACGCCTGCTGTAGTTTTCCCACCGCATAAAGCTCCGCCCAAAGCTCGTGGGTCAAGCGCGCTTTTCGGCGTAGCAATTCGCCGACGAAGAGGCGTTTGAGCTCGCATCCATATCGCACGAGGCCACCGCTCGCCATGTAAGTTTCACGCATCGTCAGGCGGCGCGGCGGTTGCCCAGCCTCGTGGCACTCGTCGCCGGCGGTGGGCTCCCAATGTTGATGTCGCGAGAACCACAGCACGGGCGTCCCAGTGGACTCAACTTCGATGCCGCCTGGGATAAGCATCCCGCTTGCGGTGATGTGCTGGAATTTTCGTCCCGTGGTGTAGTGCCATGCCAACATCGTTTGCTCCGATCCCATCCAGGATAGTTGCTGTTTGACTCTCGATACGCGATGCGTGATCCGTCACACGATCTCTGCGCCCGATTGCACGTCTTCACTGACGCCGAAGCAGAGCGAAATCACGAGCTTATGCGAACCCGCGTCGAGCGGCACACGCACCTGTCCATCGCCACATTCGATGCTCGCGCCATCGAGCATCGCACTTGTCACACCAGGCTCGTCAGCAGATTCAACGCGAATCTCATAGCGCGTCGAATGCATCGACACCGTTGCTTCAAACCCCGGCCACGTATCCGGAATGCAAGGATCGATCACCAGAAAATTCCCCTCGCGACGGATCCCAAGAATGCCCTCGATACCCGCCCGGTACATCCACCCAGCCGATCCCGTGTACCAGGTCCAGCCACCCCGCCCGGCATGCGGGGCCACAGAATAGACATCGGCGGCAACAACATAAGGCTCGACCTTGTAGCGCTCGACTTCCATCGGCGTGCGCGCATGATTGACCGGATTGAGCAGTGAGAACAACGCGGCGGCCTTGTTGCCATCACGCAGTTTCGTCAACGCGAGGATCACCCACATCGCCGCGTGGCTATACTGGCCACCGTTCTCGCGCAGCCCCGGCGGATAGCCCTTGATATAGCCCGGATCGTGCGACGTTTTGTCGAACGGAGGCGTGAACAGCAACGCAAGCGCATCATCGCGACGGATCAAATGTTTTTCCAGCGAGGCCATCGCCTGAACGGCGCGCGCTGGATCTGCCGCGCCGGACAACACCGCCCACGACTGCGCGATCGAATCGATCTGGCACTCGTCACTTTCGCTCGAGCCAAGCCACGTGCCGTCGTCAAACGTCGCGCGGCGATACCATTGGCCGTCCCATGCGTCACGCTCCAGTGATTCGCGCAACGAGGCCGAATGAGTACGCCAGCGTGCGGCGCGTGCCACCGAAACCGGATCGCGCAATTCAGCGAGCGGTGCGAACAGTTCAATCGTGCGCAGAAGCAGCCAGCCGAGCCATACGCTTTCTCCCTTGCCGCCTGCGCCGACGCGGTTCATCCCGTCGTTCCAGTCGCCCGTCCCCATCAGAGGCAAGCCATGCTCGCCGGTCAGTTCGATGCATTGATCCAGGCCGCGCGCGCAGTGTTCGAACATTGATGCCGATTCATCTGCGACCATCGGCTGGAAAAATGCATCGTGCTCGCCAGGCCGCAGCAGCGGTCCGTCGAGAAACGATACGGTCTCGTCGAGAATCGCGACGTCGCCTGCGCAGCCGACATACGTCGCCGTCGCGAACGCGAGCCACACGCGGTCATCGGAAATCCTCGTGCGCACGCCCTGCCCCGTTTGCGGCAACCACCAATGCTGGAAATCGCCGTCGACAAACTGTCGCGCCGCGGCGCGCAGCAAATGACGACGTGTCTCGTCCGGTTGCACATGCGTCAACGCCATGCCGTCCTGCAACTGGTCACGGAACCCATACGCACCACTCGCCTGATAGAACGCCGAACGCGCCCAGATACGGCACGCGAGCGTTTGATACAGCAGCCAGCCGTTTAGCATCAGGTCCATCGCGCGGTCGGGCGTCTTCACCTGGACCGTGCCGAGCACGTTGCGCCAGTGGCTCGTCACTTCGGCGAGAACCGCGTCAAGATCGGCCTTGCGATAGCGTTCGATCAACGCGCGCGCTTCTTCGACGGACTGACACTGTCCGACGAACGACACCACCTCAACGATCTCGCCCACGCCCAACTCAATCACGTCCTGCAACACCGCGCAGGGATCGAGACCTGCGCCAGTCGCGCCAGACAGATGTGCATTGCCGCTCAGCGCGGCGGGTGCCGCGCTGCGGCCGTTACGGCCGAGAAATTCGGTGCGATCCGCCGTCCACGTGGTCTGCCGGCCGCCAAGATCGGCGAAAGCAACGCGCCCCGCGAACCCCATGCTCCACGGATTTCGCGCCAGCATCGCGCCAGTGGCGGAGTCGATCTCCGTCACGATGAAGGGCCCGGATGCGCCGCGCGAGGTGCCGAGCACCCAATCCGTCCATGCCGTCACGGACAGACGGCGCGGCCTCGCGGACAGATTGCGCAACGTCAGCCGGGAAATCTTCAGCGGGTCGGCGAGCGGCACGTATTGCAGCAAGTCGAGCGCGATGCCATTCGCCTCGTGTTCGAAGCGGCTGTAGCCACGCCCGTGACGCGCGACATACGTCCCGCCGTCGCGGATCGGCTGGGCGGTCGCCCCCCACACCTCGCCGGTGATTTCGTCGCGCACATAGATGGCCTCTCCGGCTGGGTCCTCGACCGGATCATTCGACCAAGGCGTGAGCTGATTCTCGCGGCTGTTTTCAGCCCACGTGTAACCGCTGCCTTCAGCCGCGACCTGGAAGCCGAAGCCGGGGTTCGCAATTACGTTGATCCACGGTGCGGGGGTCGTCGCACCCGCCACGAGAACGGTCACGTATTCCCGGCCGTCTTTATCGAAACCGCCCAGACCGTTGAAAAACTCGAGCCTCGACGGAACCGGAGAAACAGCGCGAGGCGGATGAGGCGTCGCAGGCCAAGGCGACGACATCGACGGCCTCTGCTGGCGCAACGCCGATGCCTGGCCACGCGACTGCGGCAAGCGGGCAAGCTGTTCGGCGATAGAACCGCGGCGCGCGATCAGCGCAACCCGCGCGACCGATTGCAGCAACGCACGCGCCTCCACGCTCATCAAATCGGCGCGTAGCGTAAAGACCGCCCCTTGCGCGAGTTCTTCGCCGTAGCGTGGTCGCAACTGGCTGCTGCGCACCGCCGTTTCGATCGCGCCCTGCAACTCCTGGATATACGACGAAGCCCGTTCGTTGATGATGACGAGATCGACGGCGAGCCGCTTCATCCGCCAATACTCGTGCGCCCTCAATAACTGCCGGACTTGCGCAATGTCTTCGACGTCGTCGATACGCAGCAGCACGATCGGCAGATCGCCGGAAATCGCGTGTGGCCAGAGTCCCGACTGCACGTCGGCTCCGCGAATGATCGTGTCCGACGACGCCCTGAAACGGGCATCGGCGTAAATGACGGGCGCGGCGAGGCGCTGAAAATTCGCCGCCTCTTCGGCTTCGACGGCCAGATGGCGCAACTGCACCTGAGCCTGCGTCCAGGCGAGCGTCTTCGCGCGATCGAACGCGTTGCGGTCATGGTGTTTGTCGACCAGATCCAGCAACTGCGCTCGCGACTCGGCCACCACCGTCCAGAACGTCACGCGCGCGACCTTGCCCGGCGGCACCAGCACGCGGTACCTGAGCGCAAAGACCGGATCGAGTACGGTACCGGCGGTGTTGGTCAGCGGCTGATCGTCGAAGATCGCCGCTGCCGTGCCGGCGTTGCGCCCACGTCCGAGAAAGCGCGCGCGATCCGATTCGTATTGCGGATCGGCGACGATCTCGCCATCGACCACCGCAAAATGCGCAGCCCACACCTGCTTTTCGTCGTGCGAACGCGGGCGGCGCGTAGCCAGCAGTGCGCCGAATTCTGCGAGGTACTCGGTCTGGACGAACATGCGCGAGAAGGCCGGATGGGCGTTGTCGGAGGCAGGCGTCGCGAGCACGATTTCCGCATAGGACGTTAGCTCGATCTCGCGCGCGCGACGTCCGCTGTTCGCCAACGAGACGCGACGCACTTCGCCATCCGCCTCGCCGGAAACCAGCACGTCCATCGTCGTGGTCAACGAGCCATCACGGCGGATGAATTCCGCATGGTCCTCGCCGAACACCACCTCTTCGTACTCGGCTTCGCTGCCCACCGGCTGTGCACCCGCCGACCACACGTGGCCGCTCTGCGTATCGCGCAGGAAGATGAACGAGCCCCAGTCGTCGCGAGTCGTGTCTTCGCGCCAGCGCGTCACGGCCAGATCGCGCCAATGGCTGTAACCGGCACCGGTGGCCGTCAGCATGACCGCGTAGCGTCCATTCGACAGCAGGTGTGTCACCGGCGCGGCGCCTGCCACAGCCGACGCCGCGAGGCGTCGTACGGTAGACGGAGCGGCGCCTGCAACGGCTGCCGACGTGTTCACTTCCTCAGCACGGGGATGCCCGACAGCGACATTGCGCGGCATGCGTTCCTGCAACAGCAGTTCGCTCGCCTGAATCATGGGTTCACGATGGAAACGCGCACGCATCTGCGCGTCGAGCAACGTGTTCGCGATCGACACGATCGTCATGCCCTGATGATGCGCCATGAAGTTGCGCACGATTGCTACGGCCTCGTTGTCCGGCAACCGCGAGCGCGTGAAATCGAGTGCTTCGTAGAAACCATAGCGACCCTGCGCGCCGAGCGCGGCGAGTTGCGCATAGTTCTCCAGCGCGGCTTGCGGGTCGACCATTGCGGCCAGCCCCGTTGCATACGGCGCGATGACGCGGTTCTCCGAAAGCCCACGCTTGAGACCCAGACCGGGCACGCCGAAATTCGAATACTGGTAAGTGAATTCGATGTCACGCGCGTTGTACGCCGATTCCGAAATGCCCCACGGAATGCCCAGCGAACGCCCATACGAAGCTTGCCGTTCCACCACCAGACGGTTGGTCTGCTCGAGCAGACTGCCGACCGGCGCACGCATCACGAGCGAGGGCATCAGGTATTCGAACATCGACCCCGACCACGAGATCAGGGCCGAGCCGTTGCCGATCGGCGTCGCGGCGCGACCGAGGCGGAACCAGTGGCGCGTCGTCACGTCGCCTTTCGCGATGGCGAACAGGCTCGCGAGGCGCGCTTCGGACGCGAGCAGGTCGTAGCAGTTCTGGTCGAGGCTGTTGTCGGATTGCGAATAGCCGATCGATAGCAGCTTGCGCTCCGGATCGAGCAGGAACGCGAAGTCCATGTCGAGCGCCAGCGCTCGCGACGCATCCGCGAGCGATTTCAAGCGTGCCCGCAGAAGACCGGGCGCCTCGGCAAGTTGTTGCCGGTCGCGCGCGTGTTCGACGAGGCTTTTGCTCAGAGCGTCGACCCAGAACATCAGGTCGGCACAACTGTCGTCCCCGCCTGCCGGTACCAGTTCGCGCGTGGCCTTGCCGCCCTTTTCCGTCAAGCGCATGAGCAACGGCGACAGCGCTTCGAGCGTTTGCGGGCCGTTCAACTGCGTGTTGATCTCCTCAAAGATCGCCACTAGCTGCTTGCCGCGTTCACCGCCTGCGGTGGGCAACGCGTCGATGGCTGCGCGCGCGAGTTGCAGGTTGTCCGCCATTCCAGACCGAGCGGCCGGTGCGAGCAGATCGTTCTGCCACTCTTCGCACGCGTTGGCGAGGACGATCAGATGACCGGCCAGATTGCCGCTGTCGACCGACGAAACATACGCCGGCGCCAGCACCTGGAGATCGAGCGTCCCGTACCAGTTATAGAAATGCCCCTTGAAACGGGCGAGCTTGTGCATCGAGGCGAACGTTGCTTCGATGCGTTCGACGGTTTGCGTCGTCCCCGCCCAGCCGAAATCGCGCGCGGCAATCGCCGACAACAGATAGAGCCCAAGGTTGGTCGGCGACGTGCGGTGCGCGACGACCGGTGCCGGGTCTTCCTGGAAGTTGTCGGGCGGCAGCATGTTTTCTGCCGGCGTCACGAAGGTCTCGAAGAAACGCCACGTGCGTCGCGCGATGAGACGAAGGTTGCGCGCATCCGGGTCCGCCATCGCGAAATGTCGCGCGACGGTCGGTGAACGGCTCGACCACAGCGCGAGCGCCGGCGCCGCTAGCCATAACAACGCAAACGGCAGCGCAAGCGGCCAGTGCGACGGCGCGTACACGATCGCGCCGGCCGGCAGCACGAGGCCGAGCGCGACGCCGCCGGTCATCTGCCGGTAAAAGCCACGCAGATCGAGACGAGGACTGCCCTTCGATTGCGCGGCGGTCGTCCATTCGAGCAGCCGGCGATGCGTCACGAACAGCCGCAGCAGTGTCCTGACGATCGCGTCGCTCATGCGCCACGCGTGATCCGCGAGGAACGCAGCCGACAGAAATGTTTGCAAGGCCGCGAGCCGCACGTCGGCGGCCAGCACCTCCAGATGATTGCGCAGACGGATGCCGGTGCGCCGCGGCACAACCGCGAACAGCGTCGGCAGGAAAGCGGGTACCGCGAATACGCCTAGCATCAGCAGCGCGCCTGCCATTGCGGCGCGGGCCGGCATCAGCCAGCATAGGGCGAACGCGGCGACCATCAAGGGGCCGAGCAACGAACGGCGCAAATTGTCGAGCATCTTGAAGCGGCCGATCGACGGCATCGCGTGCCGGTCCGGGCCGCGGTGGCCGACGATCCACGGCAGCAATTGCCAGTCGCCACGCGTCCAGCGATGCTGGCGCTTGCCGATCACGTCGTAACGCGACGGCACCTCCTCGACCACTTCGACATCCGAGGCCAGTCCGGCGCGCGCGAAAACCCCTTCGAACAGATCGTGACTGAGCAGCGCGTTTTCCGGTACGCGTCCATGCAAGGCGGCTTCAAACGCATCGACGTCATAGATGCCCTTGCCGGTATACGAGCCTTCGCCGAACAGGTCCTGATAGACATCGGACACGGCCGCCGCGTAGGGGTCCATGCCGCCGGGTCCGGAGAAGACGCGCTGATGCAGCGATCCTTCCTGGCCCACCGGCAGCGACGGTGTGACACGCGGCTGCAGAATCGCGTAGCCGTTGACCACGCGTTGTTCCGCCTCGCTGAATGTAGGCCGGTTCAGCGGATGCGCCATCTTGCCGATCAGCCGCAGCGCGGCGTCGCGTGGCAGACGCGTATCGGCGTCGAGTGTGATGACGTAGCGCACATCGGATGGCACCAGCGGCGCATGGCCGGCGATCGGCATGAAGGTCGTATCCGTCGCGCCGCGCAGCAGGCGGTTGAGTTCGTGCAGCTTGCCGCGCTTGCGTTCCCAGCCCATCCATTTGTTCTCGCTCGCGTTGAACACGCGACGGCGGTGCAGCAGGAGGAAACGGCTGCCGCCAGGGCCTGGCTCATAACGGGCGTTCAGTGCTTCGATGGCATCCGCGGCCACGGCGAGCAGATCCGCGTCGCCCGCCAGCACTTCCTGATCCGCATCGAGCCCGTCCGCCAGCAATGCGAAGGACAGGTCGCCACCGGCGCCCGCGAGGTGATGCACCTCAAGCCGTTCGATCTGCTCGCGCAGATCGGCCTCGCTCGTCAGGAGCGTCGGCACGGCAACCAGCGTGCGCAACGACGACGGCACGCCGGCAGTCAGTTCGAGACCCGGCAACACGATTGCGCCGAAACTCCATGTCACCGCGCGATTGACGAGCGCGGTTGCGATCTCGGTAACGGGCAGAAATCCACACACGGCGAAGAGCGCGAACACCAGGGGTTCGAGTCCGCTCGGCGCGAGTGTCCACATTGCCCACAACACGAGCGCCAGTAACGTCGCGGCAACCGCCAGGATGGTGCCGACGTAGCCGCCAATGCCAAGTCGGACGTTGAACCGCGTGATCCGCAACCGTGGCGGCGGACGGAATCCGATCGCCTGCTCCAGTGCGCGACGGCCTTCGGCGATCAGGTGATAGCCGGGGTCGCCGGCGCGTTCCGCCTGCGCGGTGTCGCCTGCTTCCCGTGCCGCCGCCTGTGCCGATTCCAGCGCCAGCCCGGCGACTTCGAGTTCGGTGAACGATGAGCCGCGCGCCAGTTGCTCGATTGCGCTGCGATACAGATTGCGCGTCGGAAAATCCATCGTGGCAAAGTGGCTGCCGGCGCACAAATGGGCGTCGACGAGACTCACTTCCTCGAACAGTTCCGCCCAGTCGATGTCGGAAATCAGCCGCATGCTGGTGATCACATTGCGCACGGTGACGTTCGATGCGCCCTGCCGCTGCTGTGCGTGCTGCACGACTTCCTCGATGGAGGCGCCCTGCAGTTTGAGCCGATCTTCCAGCCAGCCCAGTGCCGGCATGGTGCGCGGATCCTGGTCACGCAGCCGTTTAGCGAGCTGCGCGGCGAACAGCTCCGACAACAGGTCTGCGGAACGCGTGACAATGTCCGCTTCGAGCGCCGAACGGGCTTCGCCCGATTCGAGCAGACGCTCGGTGAGTGCATCGGCGTCGGCGCGGGAGCTACGGCCTGCGGTGATCTGGTCGGTCAGGCGTCGCAGGTTCTCGATCAGCACGATGCGCAGCGTGATCGCCACGGCCCACAATTCGCCGATCGTCAGCGGTTGAACCCGTTGATACGCGCTGATAAAGCGCCGCAGGATCTGCGGGTCGAAGTGGCTGTCCGTATGCGCAACGAACGCCCACGCGAGACCAAACACGCGCGGATAGCCTGCGAACGGCCCAGCGGCGAGCTTGGGCAATTGACGGTAGTAACCGGGCGGCAGGTCGTCGCGGATCTCGCGAATCTGCTCCTCGACAAGGTGGTAGTTGTCGAGGAGCCATTCCGCGGCGGGCACCACGCCCCGGCCGCTCTCGAGTTCTTCGGCGCTCGCACGGTAGGCTGCGAGCAGGACATCGGCGTTGTCGTTCAGTCGCGTGTGCAGCGATAAAACCGCGGGCGGTGTCTTCGTTATGACTTGCGCGGCGGCAAGGCTCTCGGCGTGTTGCTCAAGCCGCTCGACGCCGAACAGCTCTTCGCGCACCGGCGCGATGTCGGTCCACGGCGGTGACGGTAAGCGATGCCTCGTCACATATCGAAGGATCGCGTTCATACGCGCGCTTCCTGCGACATCGGTGAGTTCGCTGGAATGAACGGAGCGCAGTGGCGAGGCACGCTAGCGGCGAGCGCATCGTTCGGCATCGTTGCAGCGCCGGACAGTTCATCGAGTTGGGACATGATCGGATCTTCCTTCGGGGAGGTCGCACCGCGCGCGTCGCGTGCATGCAAGCCTCCGGGGTGTGGCTTGATTCACGGGTGCGGGTGGACGCGCGAGGAACCGTCAGGATGAGACAGCAGGCGCACAGCTTCCGTGTGCGTGTCCGCGATGACGCGCCCATGCGCCAACCGGCGGCTACCGTTTAGCGACGGACTAAAGCGTTGGATGAGCTTTGAGCAAACCGCGGTGCGGTATGAATGAGGGACAGGAGCATCTGCACAGCCCTGTCGAGGCAGTTTCCGGGCGAATACGCGGAAAGCGCGGAGCAGAAGGGCACGGATCCGTGCCCCGGTAAGCCTGTTATTTCTTTCTTGCCGGTGCGCTGGCCGAAGCGGTCTTCGGCGCAGTCGCCGACGACACGCCAACTGCAGGAGCGATCACCTTCTTGGGTTGTTTAGGCTTTTTAACCTCGCGATTGCCGCGCGTTGCGCTCTTTGCCATCATGCTTCTCCAGATTTGCCGGTCGCGAAAGCGACAGCCATGTCGCGCAGTTTGGGCGCTTCTGGTCACTCTGTCGCGATTTATATTTTTTTTGGACCTGCAAGCGCTTCGCACTCACACGCGCTATTGCCAGTGAATCACTACCTGACAGCGTGCTCGAGGAAGCGCTTTGCCGGTTTCCTCAGGCGATCCACCCACCGTCGACCGTCAGGCTTTCACCGGTGGTGTAGCCTGCTTCAGGACTTGCGAGGTACGAGACTGCCGCGGCGATTTCTTCGGGCTTGCCGAAGCGGCCCACGCTCGCGAGCTTAGTCATCGTTGCGTGGTCTTCCGTCCCGGGTTGCGGAGCCAATTCGGTGTCGATCGGACCGGGCTGCACCGCATTGACGGTCACGCCATACTTCCCGAGTTCGCGCGAAAGGCCACGCGTGAAGCCTCGAATGGCGAATTTCGACGCGATATAAAGTGTCACGCCCGGTAGCGGCGCCGCTTCGCCGAAAGCAGAGCCCACGTTGACGATGCGGCCCCAGCCGGTCTTGATCATGCGTTGTGCGGCGTCCTTCGCCAGTTCGATCGGCGCTCGCACATTCAGATTGAAGTGCGTGTCATACGACGTCTCCGACGAGTCGAGGAACGGTCCATATTCGACGGTCCCTGCATTGTTGACGAGGATGTCGAGCCGGCCTTCGAAGCGGCCGCCGAAGACGCCGTTCAACGAGTCGATCAGCGCCGTGACGCCCTCGGGCTTCGCCAGATTGGCGCCGACTGCTTCGGCCTCGCCTCCTGCGTCGCGGATCGCCTGGACCACGGCCTCCGCACGCGCAGGGCTCGACGCGTAGTGGACGATGACCGCTGCGCCATCGCGCGCAAGACGCGTTGCGATGGCAGTGCCGATGCCACGGGAAGCGCCGGTCACGAGTGCGAGTTTGCCTTTCAGAGCTTGAGTCATGATTACCTCGATAGTGAGTTTTGAACGATCTGCATATGTGCCAACACGGTCATGCATTGGTTGATGCGTATCGTCCGCCACCGTCGCGAGGCAGGGTAGTCATCTGCAAGGAATAGGTGTTATTGCCGCTGAATACCCTCCTGGGTTTCAACGCCGCCATTCTCACCTAGCAGGTGCTCGACGAAAGCGACGAAGGCGCGCGCTTTCGTTGTCGCCATACGGCCGGACGGGAAGACGGCCCAGACGTCGATGGTCGGCAGAGTCCATTCGGTGAGAACGGCCTGCACGGTGCCGTCGGCGAGCTCGGGGGAGAACATCCACTCCGATGCGACCGCGAGGCCCATGTGCCCCAGCACCGCCGTGCGCATGCCCTCGGCGGCGCTCACGCTAACCCGGCCCGACACGGCCACCGAAACCTCGGTGCCGTCGTTGCCGCTGAACGACCACGACTCGCCGCCACCGCGCAGCGAATAAACAATCGCCTGGTGCCGGCTCAGGTCGGCCGGTGTCGCGGGAATACCGGCCTCCGCGAAGTAGCGCGGCGTACCGACCACCAGTCGCCGTCCTCGCAGGAGGTGTTTCGCGGTCATCGCCGAATCGTCGAGCGCTCCCATACGGAGCGCCACGTCGACGCCGTGCTCGAGCAGATCGATAGAGCGGTCGTCGAGGACGATGTCGATACTCAGTTTCGGATGCTGGTCGAGGAAGGTCTTGAGCGCGGGGAGAACATGCAGCCGCGCGAACGTGACGGCCGCACT
>Ga0302305_1001071_pt1 | contig 15975 bp, 19 predicted proteins | sample III_Palsa_E2_3_FD_198764 | JGI IMG/M metagenome (GOLD analysis project Ga0302305, IMG submission 198764) | Peat permafrost microbial communities from Stordalen Mire near Abisko, Sweden - III_Palsa_E2_3 | ecosystem: Environmental > Terrestrial > Soil > Palsa > Peat permafrost | place: Sweden... | reverse complement strand
GCGTAGAGCCCGGAACCGGGCCGAGAAAAATTCGGGTTGGGCAGCGTATCGGGCGGCAGCAGCTTGCCGAAACGATTGACGTCGAAGTTGGTGATCAACGCGATGGTGTCGTTCTGCAGCCGTTCCTGCAGCGCACTCAACGCGCGGCTCTGATTGGCCTTTGAAAGCGTCAGGCCGACCAGACCAAGAAAGCCGGCAAGCACGAACCCGGTAGCGATCGCCGCGCGCGCCGCCAGTGACAGCGGCTGGCGCGGCGGCGCAGGGTTACTCGTCGTCGCCGTCGGTGCGCGGGATGGCAAAGCGGTATCCGCGTCCACGAACCGTCTCGATAGGTTTGAGGGTGCCTTCCGGATCGAGCTTACGCCGCAGGCGCCCGATGAACACTTCCAGCACGTTGGAATCTCTGTCGAAATCCTGCTGATAGATGTGCTCGGTAAGGTCGGCCTTGGAGACCAACTCGCCAGCATGCAGCATCAAGTATTCCAGCACCTTGTATTCGTAGCTCGTGAGGTCAACCAGCTTGCCCTCCACCGTGACCGTCTGCGCGGTGGTGTCGAGCTTGATCATGCCGCAGGCAAGAATGGGCTTGGACCAGCCGCTGGCACGACGCACCAAGGCATTGATACGGGCAAGTAGTTCTTCGACGTGGAAGGGCTTGACCAGATAATCGTCGGCCCCGTACTTCAGGCCCTCGACCTTGTCCTGCCAGCTGCCGCGCGCGGTGAGAATCAGAATTGGATAACGTTGACCGTCCTCACGCAGCGCCTTGACCAGATCCATGCCGGACATCTTCGGCAGGCCCAGGTCGATGATCGCCAGATCGAACGGCACTTCGCGGCCGAGGTAGATACCCTCTTCACCGTCCTGCGCCGCATCGACGGCGAAACCGTCACGCTTGAGGCGAGCCGCCAGAGTCTCGCGCAGCGGCGCTTCGTCCTCCACCAACAGGATGCGCATCAGTGTCTCTCCTTGCTGCCCGGATTTCGGCCGGGCGGGTTCTTGATAAGTGGTGTGAAAATCGGTGTCGTTATCGGCCCCCTGTTGGCGTCCGATGGTATCGCCATTACCCGCACGTGCCCTTGTGGCGTAAGCACCTTGATGCGGTACTCCGTCCGTCGACCGACGTGATGCGGTTCGGCAGAAAGCACCTTGCCACCGGTCTCGCGCTGCACCCTCTGCACGGCCTGATCCATCGACACATCCGGTTCGCCCGACTGCGCCGACGCGATCGTCACTGCGCCTAAACTGGCTAATGCAAACAAAGCTATGGTGAAGAATTTGTAGGTTGCCATGCGTCTACGTTCCCACCGGCAGTTGCCGGAGCGTTCAGATTAGGCAATCGGGGCTGAATACTGACCGGACGAACGGCGGCTGTCACGCCGCGACCGAACACGGCGCGATCGCCTGTTCGATCAGCTCCCAGCCGGCTCCGGGCAAATGCGCGCCCTCGCTGATCGTGCGACGGAAGGCCCGCGCGCCCGGCTCACCCTGGTAAAGCCCCAGCAGATGCCGGCTGATGTGCTTCAACGCCGTGCCGCGGGCCAGCTCGGCTTCCACATAAGGCCGCATATGTCGCAGCACCTCTTCGCGCGTCGGCAGCGGCTCGGCGTAGAGCGCCGTTTCGACCCGGGCGAGCAGGTACGGATCGTGATAAGCGGCGCGGCCGAGCATCACGCCGTCGACTTGGCCAAGATGGGCCCGAACCTGCTCGACCGTGCTGATGCCGCCGTTGATCACCACGGTCAGCTGCGGAAATTCGCGTTTGAGCCGATGGACACGCTCGTAATCCAGCGGCGGAATCTCGCGGTTTTCCTTCGGCGACAGACCTTGCAGCCAGGCCTTCCTCGCGTGCACGGTCATCACCTCGACGCCCGCTTCAAGCATCGTCTCGGTGAAGTGCTGCAGGCCGGCGTAGTCGTCCTGGTCATCGACGCCAATACGGCATTTCACCGTCACCGGCACACTGACCGCGTCACGCATCGCCTGCACGCAATCGCCGACCAGCGCCGGTTCGCGCATCAGGCAGGCACCAAAGCGGCCCGACTGCACCCGATCGGACGGACAGCCCACGTTGAGGTTGATCTCGTCGTACCCCGCCCGAACGCCATCGTGCGCTGCCAGCGCCAGCTCGCGCGGATCGCTGCCGCCTAGCTGCAGAGCCACCGGATGCTCCTGCTGGCTGTGCTCAAGCAATCGCAGCTGGCGGCCGCGGACCAGCGCCGCACTGGTCACCATCTCGGTGTAAAGCCTTGCCCGCGGCGACAGCAGGCGATGGAAATAGCGGCAGTGGCGATCGGTCCAGTCCATCATCGGCGCCACGCAGACGCGCCACGGCTCACCGACGGATTCGGTATTGGCTGCGCTCGCGGCGTTATGGGAATGTGTCATGGCTCCCCTATTGTCCTGGATTGCTGACCACGAGTGGCGTTTCGGTTCGCGCCGTGTTGGCTTTCCAACGAATTCACCCGGTACCAACGCCCTGGCTGCCCCCTTCAGCGATGAATAGGTCAGTGACCACCGCGGCCGGCGAGATGCGGCCTGGGCGCTTCCACTTCACGCCGCAAGGCGCATCATCGATCACGTAAAATACGTCCTGTCAGCCATCGCGCCTCGGCACCCTACACGGCGCGAACAGCCAATTCCATGTCGAGCCGCCCTGCGGCTATCGACCAACCTATTTAACGATTGAGACATCCTTACCCATGGTGGCAATGGCATCCGAGCGCGTGATCGACGTGCATCATTGGAACGATTCACTTTTCAGCTTCCGTACCACGCGCGATCCCGGCTTTCGTTTCGATAGCGGCCAGTTTGTGATGATGGGGCTGGAAGTCGACGGCCGTCCGCTGATGCGCGCTTATTCAATCGCCAGCGCGAATTACGAAGAGCATCTGGAATTTTTTTCGATCAAGGTGGCCAATGGTCCGCTGACCTCGCGCCTGCAGCATCTGCAACCGGGGGATGCGGTACTGGTCAGCCGCAAACCGACCGGCACGCTGGTACTGAACGACCTGAAGCCGGGCCGCCATCTGTACCTGTTGGGCACCGGCACAGGGCTTGCGCCGTTTCTCAGCCTGGCACGCGATCCGGAAACCTATGAGCGCTTCGACAAGATCGTGCTGGCGCACGGCGTGCGCCATATCGCTGATCTGGCCTATGGCGACTATCTCGAACACAAACTGCCGCAGCACGAATACCTCGGCCCGCTGGTGCGCGACAAGCTGATCTACTACCCGAGCGTCACGCGCGAGCCGTTTCGACACCGCGGCCGCATCACCGACGCGATCGCCGACGGGCTGATGAGCCAGACCATCGGACTGCCTCCGCTGGATCCGGCGATCGATCGCATCATGCTGTGCGGCAGCCCGGCGATGCTGGACGATTTGTCTTCGTTGCTAGACGGCCGCGGCTTCCGCGCATCGCCGCGAACGCGCGAGCCCGGTGACTACGTGATCGAACGGGCCTTCGTCGAAAAATGAGCGTCGACGCGACACCGTTGCCGTGCGATGAATACGACGTCGGCCCAACACGTTTTCGAGCTTGGTCATCGTTGCGGACCACCAGAGGACTTTCCCGATGGATATCGTGCTCTACCTGCTGGCGGCGGCGCTGATCATCGGCGGAATGGTGGGCTCGGTGATACCCGCGCTACCCAGCCTGCCGATGATTTTCGGCGGCATCTGGCTGGCGGCAGCGGTCGATAACTATCGGCACCTCGGCCTGTGGTGGCTGCTGCTCATTGGAGGACTGGGAACCGCTGGGGTCATCATCGAATTCATCGCCAGTACGCTGGGCGCCAAACGCGTCGGCGCCAGCCGGCTGGCACTCTGGGGCGCCAGCCTGGGCACCCTGGCCGGCATGTTCCTTGGCCTACCCGGACTTCTCCTCGGACCGTTCATCGGCGCCATCCTTGGTGAGCTGGCCTCCGGCACCAGCGTGCTGCGCTCGGCCCACGTCGGCGTCGGCACCTGGATCGGACTACTCTTTGGCACGCTGATGAAACTGGTGATCTCGTTCATGATGATCGGGCTGTTCGGGTTGGCGTGGCTGCTGGGCTAAAAACCGGCAGACGTCGGCCGCTGGTGCGTCATCGCGCTAATCGGCTGGCGCATCGAACAGACCGGTCAGGCCGGATCGGGTATCACGTACAGAAGCACTGCCAGAAAATGCAGCACGCTGCCGGCCAGCACACACAGGTGCCACAACGAGTGGTGATACGGCAGCTTGCGCCACAGGTAGAACGGCACGCCCAGCGTGTAGGCCAGACCACCGGCAATCAGCAGCGCCGTGCCGCCGCTCTGCAGGTAGGCGCTCAGGGGCCTGAAGGCAATCATGCCGATCCAGCCCATGCCCACATACAGCAACACGGCAAATTTCCGATAACGCTTTAACGGACCGACTTCCAGCGCGCTGCCCAGCAGCGCCATCGTCCACACCGCGGCGAACAGGCTCCAGCCCCACGCGCCCGGCAGCGCAATCAGGGTGAACGGCGTATACGTGCCTGCAATCAGCAGAAAGATCGCGATGTGATCCAGCGTGCGCAGCGTCGGTTTGGCCTTCACTACGGGTATCGAGTGATACAGCGTGGAGGCGGTGTACAGCAGAATCAGCGTCGTACCGTAGACCGCGCTTGCCGCGATCACCCGCGCATCGCCATGGCGCGCGGCGAAGGCCACCAGAATCGCCAGACCCGCAATGCTCAGCACGATGCCGACGCCGTGGATGACGCTGCTGGCCAGTTCGTCGCCGAAGCTGTAGCGCGGGCCGGCAATGTGCGAGGTAACGTGCATCCAGACTCCCGAAATGGACGTCCAGCCGTCCACTTGAAAACAGCGGTGGCCTCACTTGCGCCACCGCATGGAATAAGCATACGCTGCAATTGCTGCAGCGCAATACCCGACGCATCGGGCAGTGGCTCTGCCGCGCCAATCCAAACTGCCGTTAGGAGGTCGCCCATGTCTTCCGCAAGTCTGGCCCACGCTCGTCATACGCCGCAGCATTCCACCCAACCCGATCCCGTGCGCATCGTCGCACTCAGCGTTGCCATGGCGCTGAATCTGGCCGTGCTCCTGGTCGCTACCCGTCCGATGGGTCCGCCTGCCCTACTCGGGCTGGAACACCCCGCAACCGCCACGCTCATTCGATGGATCAGCCCTCCCGCCGTGGTGCCTCCACCACCGCCGATCGTGATGAAACCTCTGCCGCACCTTCATAAAGTCGTTCCGCGCAGTGCGCCGAAGACCTCGCCGTTGGTCATACCCTCGATTGTGCCGACGGACGAAGGCCGGCTCGCCGCCGCACCCGCCGCGCCGCCGACGCTGGCGCCTGCGACCGCGCCCGAAGCGCCTGCGGCTACCGGCCAACCGGTCGAAGCGAGCCTGGCTTACCGATCTGCGCCATTGCAGTTTCCGCTGCAGGCCATGCGCGAGCAGTTACACGGCACCGTGCTGCTGCGCGTGCTGGTCGACGAAAGCGGCAAACCGCTCGATGTGGTCATCGAACGAAGCAGCGGCCATGTGCTGCTGGACCGCAGCGCGCGCCAGCAGGTGCTGGCGTCGTGGACGTTTCAGCCGGCGATGGTCGACGGGAAAGCCGTGCAGGCGTGGGCGCGAGTGCCGGTCAGCTTCGATTTGCGCCAGCAATAAAGCGGTTTTAAGAAGAGCCATGCGCTTCGTTCGGCACGGGTAGCCGAACGAAGCGCGTTTTTGAGACTGGCGAAACAACCAAGGCTTTCGCCGATCGGCGGCATGCGCAAGGGCGACATGCGGTGTGGGCGTCGCAAAGCACGGCTGTCGAGCCGAGTGGGTGCACGGAGAATGCAAGCACGCCGTCCACCGACCCACAAAAATCAAACGCCCGGGCTCGCTGCCTGCCGCGCCATTCGCCGGCAAATGGCGTCACGCAAGCGCTGAGCTGGCCTTACGCGTCTTTAACGAGTCGCATGGTCCACTGGTAATCAGTCGTTCAGCCGAGTTCCACGTATGGGGAAATATCTGCACACTTTGAAGACCCTGCGCGAAATCGCGCTTGAGCATGGCGCCGCCGAACAACCCGATCTGGCGCTGATGGCGCGCGAGCTCGGGCGCGTGGTGCATCAGGATGCCGAGGCGCTGACTACCCGCTTTGCGCCGCTGCGCGCTCGCCGTCACGGCTTTGAACGCTGGTTGGTAGCCGAGCGCACCAAGCCCGCCATCAGCGTACTGGTGATGGCATGGCCGCCTAACCACATCACTCCCGTGCACGACCACGGCGGGCTGTGGGGACTGGAAGTCACCCTGCTCGGCGCACTGGAAGTGCAGTCGTACGATCGTGACCAGCAAACCGGTGATCTGCGCGAGCTGGGTCGCGACTGGCTTGGCCCGGGAGACGGCACCTGGTTCGACGGCAGCGACAGTCACGCGCACCGCTGCCGCAATCTTTCCCAACGCGACACGGCGCTGACGCTTCACGTGTATGGGGGTGATCTGGCACAGTACTTCGCTTACGAGAAGGCTGAGCCGGAAGCGGGTTGGGTGGCGAAGCTGCAGCGTGCGGCCGTTACCGGTCATATCAGCTGATCGCCGCGCCACCGCTCGCTCAACGCTAAACCGATCAGGTAAATTCATGTTTCGACGGGTCGCCATCATCGGCGGCGGTGCCGCGGCCGCTACCTTGCTCAGCGAATTGCTGGAGCGAAAGCCGTCGCAGCCGCTGCATCTGGACTGGTATACCGGCGGCGGTACGCTGGCGCGAGGCGTGGCCTATGGCACCGCCTCAGACCGCCATCTGCTGAACGTCCGCGCAGCTTCCATGAGCATGTTCGCCGGAAAGCCCAGCGGCTTTCTCGACTTCCTGCAGCGCGAGGACCCGGCCATTGCCGGCACCGATTTTATGCCGCGACGCCGCTATGGCGACTACCTCGAGGCCGAGGTGGCGCGCGCGCTGGCGCGGGGCAAGGCCAACGGCCACGACGTCAACGTGATTCCGTTCGCGGTTGAGGCGGTTGTGCCGGAGCGGGACGGCGTCACCGTGATCCACGGCGAGGAAAGCCGCCGCTTCGACGCCACCGTGCTGGCCCTGGGCTCGCTGCCCGCGCAGCCGCTCAGCGGCGTCAGTGCGAAGGCGCTGGAACGTGGGCGCTACGTCGTCGACCCGTGGGCGCTGATGGCCAGTGCCGACACTCAGCCGGCGCCGCGCAAGGTCGTGCTGATCGGGCTGGGCCTGACCGCCGTCGACGTGCTGCTGGAGCTCTCCGCGCGCTGGCCGCTGGCCGACTTCACCGCCATCTCCAGGCATGGCCTGTTGCCCGAGGCGCATCTCCATGCGGCCGCCGCGCCGGCCGGCGACAGCGGCGAGCTGATCGAATCCATGCGCGAATCGCCCGACGTGCGTCACTGGGTGCGCCTGTTGCGCGAGGCGCTGGCGCACGAACGCGACTGGCGCGCGGTGCTCGACAGCCTGCGACCGCACACGCCGGGACTGTGGCGCGAACTCGACCACGAACAACGTCGGCGTTTCATGCGCCATGCGCGCTGGGCCTGGGAACGCGCACGTCACCGCATGCCGCCGCAGGTGGGTAAGTCGATTGCGGCGCTCGAAGGCGAAGGTAGGCTGCATCGTCTGCGGGGCCGGATGAAATCCGTGGCCCTGGTCGGCGACATCCTGCAGCTGCAGCTCGCCTCGGTACCGGACGGCAAACCCCAGACGCTGGACGCTGATCTGGTCATACAGACCACCGGCATGAACAACGATATCCGTCGCACCGGGCATGCATTGGTGAGCCAACTGCTTACCAACGGGCATATTGCCGCCGATCCGCTTGGCCTGGGGATGCAGGCCGCGCCCGATGGACGGCTGGCGCGTGGCTCGGACCACTGGCCCAACCTGTTTGCGATGGGAAGCATGCTGCGCGGCACGCTGTGGGAATCCACCGCCATGCCGGAAATCCGTCAGCAGGCGCGCAGTCTGGCCGACCAGCTGCTGGCCAAGTAAGCGCAACGCCGCATCGACAGCACCGCCTACCACTCCAAGACCGCACGCCGATGACCGCCTTTTTGATCACCGCCGGCTTTTTGCTGTTTCACGTGGCTGGCGTGCTGGCCGCGATGCACGCAGTGATGCACACGCGCACCCCGCAGGGCGCCATCGGCTGGGCGCTGGGTCTCATTCTGCTGCCGTATCTCACCTTGATTCCGTATCTGTACCTGGGCTCCAACCGCTTTCTCGGTTACCTCACCAGCCAGCAGTCGAAGCTCTCCTCGCGCGCGCCTGACGGTGGCGATACGCGGGCCATCGATCCGGACTGCGCTCGCTACGCGTCAATCAGCGCGATCCAGGGCCGGCCGTTTCGCAGCGGCCATCAGCTGAAGCTGCTGATCGACGGCGATGCGGCCTTCGAGGTGATGCTGGCCGCGATGGCCGAGGCGCAGCACTGCCTGCTGGTGCAGTTTTTCATTTTTCACGACGACCAGCTCGGCCGGCGCGTGCAGCAGCTGCTGCTTGAGCGGGCGGCGGCCGGCGTGGCGGTGTGCGTGCTGTTCGACGGCGTTGGCAGCCACGACTTGCCCAAGCACTACATCGAAACGCTGCGCGCCGGCGGCGTGGCGATTCACCCGTTTGCCACGCACCGCTGGCGTAACCGCTTTCAGCTGAATTTTCGCAATCACCGCAAGATCGTTGTTGTCGATGGCGCGCGCGCCTTCGTCGGCGGGCTCAACGTAGGCGATGAATATCTCGGCTTGAAGCCGCCGCTGGCGCCATGGCGCGATACGCATATGGAGCTGCGTGGCCCGGCGGTTTCCGACCTTCAGCAGCTGTTCGCGCGGGACTGGCAATGGATTACCGGCGCGCCACCGCCGCTGCTTCCTGCGCCGCCGTGCAGCGGCGAGGCCAGCGCGTTGATCGTCGCCAGCGGACCGGCCGACGCGCAGGAAACCTGCTCGCTGTTTTTCACTGCCGCCATTCACGCCGCACGCGAACGCCTGTGGCTGACCACGCCCTACTTCGTGCCGGACAACGCGGTGCTCGCCGCGCTGCGGCTGGCGGTGGCTCGCGGCGTCGACGTGCGCGTGCTGATTCCCTCGCGGCCCGATCACCGCACGGTGTTTCTCGCCTCGACCCTGCACGCCCACGAAGCGCTGGGCGCGGGCATTCGCATGTTTCGCTACCAGCCCGGTTTCACCCATCAGAAAGTGCTGCTGATCGACAACGACACGGCCGCGGTCGGCAGCATGAATCTCGACAGTCGCTCGTTCCGGCTCAACTTCGAGGTGAGCGCCCTGATTGTCGACGCGCCGTTTGCCCGCGACGTAGAGGCCATGCTGATCGCGGATTTCGCCAAGGCGCTGCCGGTGGAAAAAAGCGAGTATCTCGACGCACCGTACCTTCGCCGTGTCGCCATGCACGTGGCGCGACTGTTCGACCCGCTGCTGTAACGCCGCGCAGCGCCATGCTGAAAGGTCACTAGCACCTGTCCGCGTGCGGGCCGTGAATGACCGGCCTTTCCAGGGCGACGCCGGTTCGCCTGCGCTTTTCCGTATTATCGATATTCCTGTTGTTTTCGCGTTGACTGTCCAGCTTCCAGACGGACGCCACCGACGGCACTTATTTTGTCGAGCGGAGCATCACCGTGCGGGGAACCACCTATCGCTATCAGGTTTTCTTCCCGGACGGCTGGACGGCTAAATGCCGCCGACCGATCGCGCTGTTTCTCCCTCTGCAGGCCGCGCACGACGAAGTGCGCTATACCGAGTTTGCTGGCGTCAACCACGGCTCCTGGGTACCGGCGTACGCGCTGCCGCAGCTGTGGCCATAGATGTTCTCGCATCGGCTCGCCAAAGCGCGCGCCGCGCCATAGGCTTCAGCGGCGACGCAGCAGCCGCGTGCCCCAGCGCGAGTGGCACAGCACCCACGCCACGTAGATGCCCAGCACGATGCCAAGGAACTCGCACAGCACGCGCACGCCAATGCTGTCCGGGTCGTGCACCTCGGCCAGCTTGGCGCGCAGCAGCGCCATCGACTGCAGGCGGGCGTAGTTGAAATAGAACAGATCCCACAGATCGCCGCTGGCAGTGAGCAGCGCAGCCACCAGCACGGTCCAGCTGATCTGCGTGCCGTAACCCCAGGCGTTGCGCTGCCCGAGCCAGTGGAACAGCGCAAACAGCAGCAGCGCCGCCAGCGCGGAGATCAGGCCTGCCTGCATGCCGCCGACAATGCCAAATCCCATCCAGCTCTGATCGTAATGCATGGCGAGTCTCGCTTTCCTGGTGGGCTACCGCGCCATTATGCCGTGAAGCCTTGCCTCAGCGCGGAGGCGTATTGCCGCCGGCGATCGTCGACGGACAGTCGCGCACGTCGAACCAGCGAAGCTTGACGCTGCCCGGGTGCAGCGCCGCACACACGGTCGCGTGCACGGGCGTCTGCGCATAGTACGTGCGGCTTACCGCGACCTTGTCGCCCATCGTTTCCGGCCCCCACGGTGCCAGCACCAGATAGGGCTGCGGATGCTTGCCGCTGGAGATGTATTTACCCTGCACCTGGGTCGAAAAAACCTGCGGCGGCTGATGGTCGAGCAGCACGTCAGACAGGCTCAGCACGCCGGCGCCGTAGGGAAACGCCACCAGCGCCAGCAGCAGCGCACCCCAACCCCAGGCACGTGGCTGGTCGCTGCGATCGTTCACCAGCATCACCGCGGCCAGCAGCGGCAGCCCGACCACCACGCCGTATTCGAGGGCCGAACTCACGTCCAGCATGTGCGTGTCGAACAGGGCGCGCACGCCCAGCACGACGCCGGGCAGGATCAGCATGATGGCGATATTCGGCCGCACGTCGTTGCGCGAGGTGTCGAAGCGGATCAGTCCGCGCGACCACCCGACCAGGGCCACCGCACACCACGGCAGCAGGGCCACCAGCGCGATGACCAGCAGATACGGCCGCGGATAAACGTACGCCCACGCGCTAACCGCCATCGTGATCAGCTGCGCCGCCTTGGCGAACTGGCGTGCTGTTGCCAGCCGGCTCAGGCGTTCCTGCGGGCTGGCGCCATAGGCGCGATCGGCCGCCAGCTTGGCCCGCGAGGCGTCCCTTTCCTGCTGGTCCAAATCCGGCAGAGTCGCGATCCACGCGTCCAGCACGCTGTCGCCCTGATAGCCCGAATCCAGCCGCAGCGGTGGACCGCTTCTAGCCACCAGTATCGATATCGGCTTGCCTCGCGTCGGCACCAGGCGACGGCCGTTGATGTCGTCGCGACGCAGCCGCCGCGTACTGAAAAGTCGGCGCGCTTCGATCGCATCGGCGCGCAGCGTGAGACACGACACACTGCAGGACGCCGCCATAAACAGACCCAGGCCCAACGCGCCCAGACCAAGCCATAAAAATACGGCCGGCGCGGATGCTTGCCGGATTTGCATGAACATCAGCCAGACGCCGCCGGCCATGATCGCGGCGGCAATTACATAGACGAACCAGCGCACCGCGACGGAATAACGATAGGTCCGCGGATAGCTCGCGCTCGCCAGCACCGATTGCCTGTATCCCGTGTTGCCGGAAACCTGATCCATCGCTTTCCCCTGATTGATTCATCCTTGCCCCGGGCCGATTCTGCATCAAGCGCGAGCATCCGAAAACCGACCGGGACAGCGCGCGCTCAACTTCGACTCGTTAAGCTCGTCCACAAGGCTCGCTTTTGAAACCTGTTCTTTTATGAAAGCTGTCATCGATTCTCGTGCTGCCCTAATCGTCGTCGACGTGCAGCCGGATTTCATGCCCGGCGGCGCACTGGCCTGTCATGAGGGCGACGCGATCGTGTCCGGCATCGACGCGCTACTGCGCGCCAGGGTGTTCGAGCACGTGGTGGCGACGCAGGACTGGCACCCCGCCGGCCACGTCTCCTTCGCCAGTTCGCACGCCGGCAACAAGCCATTCGATCAGATCGCCCTGTATGGCCAGCCACAAACGCTGTGGCCGGATCACTGCGTGCAGGGAACCCGCGGCGCCGCGCTGCACCGCGGGGTGGACTGGTCGGCGTTGAATGCGGTGATTCGCAAAGGCAGCCACGCCGGGGTGGACTCGTACAGCGGCTTTCGCGAAAATCACGGGCCGAACGGCGAGCGTCCCAGCACCGGCCTGGCCGGCTGGCTGAGCGAGCGGGGCGTGGTGGAGGTGTATGTCTGCGGGCTGGCGCGCGATGTCTGCGTACTGTGGACGGCCCAGGATGCGGCGGAATCCGGTTTTCGCACGCATGTGCTGTGGGATCTGACCCGTCCGGTAAGCCCCGCGACGGATGAAGCCACCCGCGAAGCCCTTGCCGCCCAGCGGATCGCCATCACCAACGTCAGCGCCCTGCCGTCTGCCTGAGATGTGGCGCAAGCCCGGCTGTCAGCGTGTCAAAACATCGCCCGCGACCACTGTTGCGGCAGCAAAATCGGGAACAACCCCGCGGCCCGTGACCGCCAGTCCAGCTTCAGCAGTTCCTTGTCCTTGCTGATCAGCCAGCGGGCCCCGCTGGCCAGGGTCAGCTCAAGAAATTTTTGATCGTCCGGATCGGCGCAGCGCGGCAGCCATACGTCATCCGCAACAGTGGATTCTTCAGCATCCAAATAATGGATCAGGCCATCGAACGCCGCGCTCACCGCCGGCCGGGTGGCGTCGTCGATCGGTACCTGCGGGTAATGCAGCACGCGGCGCCATTCATCGCGGCAATCGTCGCGCGTCACCGCCTGCACCGAGCCGTTGCGCAGGGCGATCATCAGATGCGTGCAATGCGGATCGTTGAACAGAAACAGGTCGAGACAGACATTGGTATCCAGCACGATGCGCGGCACGCTTGGCGCAACCGGATGGCCCGCCGTCATCAGGCGTCGTTCTCACCGGCCGCGCTGACCTGCGGTTCGCCGTCGTCGTCGATGCGCACGCTCAGGGAAATCGGCCGGCAGCAGACTTGGCAATCTTCGATGTAGAACTGATCGCCGGCCGACTCGTCGACCAGAATCTCGATCGGCTCGCCGCAGTAGGGGCAGGAAATATCGCAGGGCGTAGGCATGGACGCATGACCGGTACACGGCGGGCCAGCTTGCCACAGAGCCGTCGCCGGATGCGCGCAGGCCAGGCGCTACAATCGCCGCACCAGCCCCGGGCTGTAGTTTTACACCACGATAAGGCTAGCGATGAAGTCACCGCCCAAGCGTTTCAGGCAGCGCCCGCGCATCGTCGATGTCGGCGGCAGGGCCTTCGTCAGCATCGGCCTGTCCCAGCGATTCTGGGACGACATCTACCACCGCGCGCTGACCATTCGCTGGCCGGTATTCTTTGGCCTGATCGGCGCGATCTTCCTGCTGCTCAACGCCCTGTTTGCGACGATCTACCAACTCGGCGATAACGCGATCGCCAACCAGTATCCGCACGGTTTCGGCGGCGCGTTCTTCTTCAGCGTCGAAACGCTTTCCACCGTCGGCTACGGCGACATGCATCCGCAGACGGTGTATTCGCACATCGTGGCCACGGTGGAAATCTTCACCGGCATGGTCAGCATTGCCGTGGTGACCGGCCTGATCTTTTCGCGCTTCTCGCGGCCGCGCGCGAAAATCCTGTTCGCCGACCATCCGGTGGTGCGCACGATCGACGGCCAGCCCACGCTGATGATCCGCGCCGCCAACACCCGGCAGAACGTGATCGCCGAAGCGTCGGCGCAGCTGCACCTGCTGCGGCTGGAGACCTCGCCGGAAGGCTTTCGCCTGCGTAAGATCTACGACCTCAAACTCACCCGCGACCGGCACCCGATTTTCGTGCTCAGCTGGAGCTTGATGCATGTGATCGACGCCAGCAGCCCACTGTTCGGCGAAACGTCGGAAAGCCTGGACCGCAAGGAGGCCATACTGCTGCTGACGATCGAGGGCATCGACGAAACCACCGCACAGTCGATGCTGGCGCGCCAGCGCTGGAACCACAGCGACCTGCGCTGGAATCATCGCTACGTCGATCTCGTCAACGAGGATGCCGACGGCGTCAACACCATCGACTACAACGTCTTTCATCACGTGGTGCCGCTGGATGAAGGCGAACAGCCACCCGGCTGATCCGATAAGGCTGTAGTGAACATCGCCGCCGCCGTTACCGGCAAGGCGATACACTGCGCGCACCGAAACTGCATGCTGCACGAGAAAACAATCATGGCCGAGCGCGAGTTCAACCACTACCGTGCCCGCTCCGGCGCCACGCTGGAAGGCTCCCGCTATACCGCATACCTGGCCGTGACGCCGCGCGGCAACGGTTTTCCGATGTATTTCGCGATCTGCGAAAACCGCAGCTTTCGCGCCAAGGACATCGCCGAAGCCGCCGCCGCCAAGGCGCTGGCAGACATGACCGGGCTGGAAGACGACGGCACGCCGATCTTCCCCGAGGGCTACACCGGCTTCGACGACGACGCGCCGGCCGACCCAGCCTGACGCGATTCAGCCGCGCAGGCCATCACTCGGCCCGCTGAGCAATCTCGGCCACGGCCGCCGGAATATCGGCCGGCAGCGCCACCGTAATCAGCCGCTGTTCGTCGTCACCCAAGCCGGTCTCCAGCTCGTGCGCCCAGGTCACGTGATACGGCAGGTGCACGCCCCAGCCACCGAGCCGCACCACCGGCTCGATGTCCGAGCGCAGCGAGTTGCCGACCATCGCAAACTGCGCCGGCTGCAGACCGAACGCGTCGAGCACGCGGCGATAGGCCCTGGCATCTTTCTCCGACACGATCTCGATGCGCTGAAACAGATCGGCCAGGCCCGACTGCGCCACCTTCTTTTCCTGATGAAACAGGTCGCCCTTGGTGATCAGTACCACCGCGAAGTCCGCGGCCACCTGCTCGACCACTTCGCGCATGCCGGGCAGCAGTTCGACCGGATGTTGCAGAACCGCCTTACCTAGCTCGACGATGCGATGAATATCGCTCGCCGAAATGCGCTGACCGGTCATCGCGATCGCGGTTTCCACCATCGACAGCGTCATGCCCTTGGCACCGTAACCAAACAGTTCAAGATTGCGCTGCTCGGTCGCCAGCATGTCGCTCTGCACGCGGCCGTCGGCCAGATCGACGTAGTGGCCCACGATGGACGCAAAGGCGGCGTTCGCCTGCTGGTAATAGTCTTCGCTGTGCCACAGCGTATCGTCGCCGTCGAAGCCGATCAGTTGAAGCATGGTGAAAATCGTCTATTCCATGATGAAGGGGTGCTGTCGATACTCGGCGCGACGGCATCGTACTATCCGAATCAGTGCCCGTGACGATGATGAATATCGGGCACGTGCGGATGGCTGTGCACGAGCCGTTCGTGCCGGTGCGGGTGCGTATGCGGCTCCTCGCCATTCCATTCGACATCGTGCGCGTGCTGATGATGCTCGTCGTGGCGATGGCGATGGTCGTGCGTCATTGCTTCATGTAAGTGCGCGTGTGCGTGATGCTCGCTGACGTGCAGCCAAACGCCCAGCGCCATCAGCAGCCCAGCCAGCCAGAACGCGACGCCGGGATGCTCGCCAAAAAGCAGCAGCGACAAGGCCGCCCCAACAAACGGCGCCGTCGAAAAATACGCGCCAGTGCGGGCGGTGCCGAGACTGCGCAGAGCCAGCACGAACAGCACCAGACTCAAACCGTAGCCGACAAAGCCGAGCAGGCCGGCCGCCAACAGCGGCAGCACGGCAGGAAAGCGGTAGCCCATGAACAAGGCTCCAGTGATGTTGATCGCTCCAGCGACGCCGCCCTTGATCGCAGCGATGTGGAAGGGATCGCCGCCGGACACCGATCGCGTCAGGTTGTTGTCGATCGCCCAGCACAGGCAGGCGCCAGCCACGGCGAGAGAGCCCAAGGCAAAACGTGTCGGCATTGATGGCTGGTGCGGCCACGAGAGCACAACGCAGCCAGCAACGATAGCCAGCATGCCCAGGAAAACGCGGCGATCGACGTTCTCCCGAAAAAAGACCCAGGCGATCACCGCGGTCAGCACGCTTTCCAGATTGAGCAGC
>Ga0302305_1001068_pt1 | contig 15996 bp, 13 predicted proteins | sample III_Palsa_E2_3_FD_198764 | JGI IMG/M metagenome (GOLD analysis project Ga0302305, IMG submission 198764) | Peat permafrost microbial communities from Stordalen Mire near Abisko, Sweden - III_Palsa_E2_3 | ecosystem: Environmental > Terrestrial > Soil > Palsa > Peat permafrost | place: Sweden... | reverse complement strand
GCGCAAGACCGGCGAGATGTATCTGGTTCCCGTCACCAACGGCCATCCCACGCTCAAAGCATGGAAATACCCTCTCGTCGGCGACAAAGACATCACCATGATCGAGCGCGTCGTCATCGACGTGCCTACACACGCCGTCGTGCGTCTGAAGATGCCGCCCGACCAGCACCGCTCCACGCTCTGCGACGACGTAGCCTGCGGCGGCACCACCTGGGACGACGTCGAATTCTCGCCCGACAACACCCATCTCGCCTTCGTCTCCACTTCCCGCGACCACAAGCAGGAGTGGCTCCGCGTAGCCGACACCACCACCGGCGAAGTCCGCGAAGTCATGGGCGAAACCACCCCCAAGTTCTACGAAAGCGGCAACGGCAAAATCAACTGGCACTATCTGCCCAAATCCAATGAGATCCTCTGGTTCAGCGAGCGCGACAACTGGGGCAATCTCTATCTCTACGACCTCGCCACCGGCCAACTCAAAAGCCAGATCACCCACGGAGACGGCAATGTCACGCAAGTCCTTCGCATCGACGAGAAAACCCGCACTCTCTACTTCCTCGGCGTAGGCAAGGAGCCCGGCCGCGATCCCTACTTCCGGCACTTCTACAGCATCCACTTCGACGGCACCGGACAAAAGCTCCTCACGCCCGAAGACGCCGATCACAACATCAAGCTCTCACCCGATGGCCGCTACTTCGTTGACTCTTACTCCACGCCGACCCAGCCTCAGACGACCGTAGTCCGCACCGCCGAGGGCAAGCTCGCGATGGAAGTCGCCAAGCAGGACATCAGCAAACTTCTCGCCGCCGGCTGGGTTCCGCCTGTGCCCATCAAAGTCAAAGCCCGCGACGGCCAGACCGATCTCTACGGCTTCCTCTTCAAGCCCTCGCACCTCGATCCCGCGAAGAAGTACCCCATCGTTAACAGCGTCTATCCAGGTCCGCAAACCGGCTCCTGCGGCAGCCGCGAATTCTCAGCAGCCCATCGCGACGATCAGTCGCTAGCAGAGCTGGGCTTCATTGTCGTGTGCATTGACGGCATGGGAACCGACCTGCGCTCCAAGAGCTTCCACGAGGCCTATTACGCCAATCTCGGCGACAACACCATTCCCGATCAGGTCACAGGCATGAAGCAGCTGGCCGCACAGTATCCCTTCATCGACATCGATCGCGCCGGCATCTTTGGCCACTCCGGCGGAGGCAATGCCACCGGCGCAGCCATGTTCAACTATCCCGACTTCTTCAAGGTAGGCATCGCCGAGAGCGGCAATCACGATCAGCGCGACTACGAAGACGACTGGGCGGAGAAGTGGGCCGGCCTGCTCACCACGAGTTCCGACGGCAAGAGCAACTACGACTCCCAGGCCAACCAGAACATCGCCAAAAACCTCAAAGGCCACCTTCTGCTCGCCCACGGCACCATGGACGACAATGTTCCGCCCAACAACACCATGCTCGTCGTCGATGCGCTCATCAAGGCCAACAAGGACTTCGACCTGCTGCTTATCCCCAACGTCGCTCACGGCTACGGCGCAGCATCACAGTACATGACCCGCCGCCGCTGGGACTACTTCGTCCGTTACCTGGCCGGCGATATCCCGCCCAACGAGTACGAGATGAAGCCCTTCGCCGCAGTCACTGCCGCACTCAGCAGCGGCCCCTCAGCCGAAGAATCAGCAGAGGATCAAGATCCTCAGCCATAGAAACCTGACATAGCGTGTCCCACAGAATCCTCGCCATTTCCGGTGAGGATTCTGTGTCTCTGCTCTTGCCTTTCTGCCTTTGCCCTTGCTCTTCTTACTGTTATTCCCTAAGGGAATCTGTTGTTCACTGCGGCTGAATCTCCAAATCGTCCTTCAGCGTGAAATGCACAATCGACTCGGCCGGAATCACCAGGTCCCGATTCCCAGTCAACCCCGCGCCCGCCGTTCCCGCGCCGGCGCCAGCAAGCCCGCCAATCACCAGCCCAGCCCCGCCAGAAGCCACGCCGCCAATCAGCATCCCCAAACCAGCGCCTCCGCCGATCAGTCCCGCCGATCGCTTTCCCTTGCCTTTCTTGCGCTCGCGAAGATCCTTCGTCTCTAGCGGATATTCGTTCCCGTTCAACGTCAATGAAGTCAGCCGCAGCTCAATCGTAGATGCGCCTTCGAAATGTCCCCGCTTCTTGGCCATTGCCACCACGCCGCCCACCGGCGATCCCTTGGGAATCACTTCTTTTCCAGCACTGTCCTTCACTGGATCGACCACCTCGCCGGTGAACTTCTCACCCGCGCGGCTATGCTTGGCGCTGATCGTGTGATCGATGCGAATCGTCAGAGCTGTCCCGGCCGGCACGCTGATCGGCGGTGGTGGAGGCGGCGGAGCCTGAGGCGCCTGAGCAGTCTGACCTGTCGCCGTAGCCCCACTGGCCCCGCCCGTGCCAGCCTTTGGCGTTACCGTCGTCGTGACCACCTCCTGCTTCAAGTCTTTCGATCCCGCCGGAGGAGGCTGCACCAGCGTTGTCACTGTATTTCCATCTTTATCCGTCGAAACCACCTGCTGCGGCTGCCCGGTGCTCGCAGCCTGCTGCTGCGCGTGTTCAATCGCCGCATCCTGCTTCGCCTTGCAGCCACTCAACATCATCAGCAGGCAAGCCGCGGTCAAACCATATTGAAGACCAGATTTCAAACGCCGAAGGGGGAATAGGTTCATAGAAAATTGCTCCTTATCTCGTTACTTCATCTTGTTCCTGTTTGTACGAATTGTCGTGCAAGTGGTAGAGACGATAGATATCCGGGAGACATTGTTCGCACAGTCCAGTATCACTGCTCGTTCAGAACGATATCTGTCCACAAAGGAACTTCCGAGCCGCCGGTCGCGCCGCTCATCCAGCTAGCCGGCAAGCACCGAAGCGCTCTATCTCTTTCGATTCAGCTCGGCCCATCCCAGATCTATTCCGAGTTCCATCCCGAATTCCATCCCGAGTTCCATCCCGTGTTGCATCCTGTACCATGAGAAGTCAGAGAAAACCTTTACGGAGGGGCCCACTATGCGTAAAACCCCGTCATTCATCCGCCTCAAAATACAGTCCCTGTTTCTATTGTGCGCATTTTCCGTTTGCCCAAGCCTCGCGCAGACCGCGCCAGCCAACGTAAACCAGCCCACCATCCTCTACGGCGCCGCTTACTACAATGAATACATGCCGCCGGAATCGGAGCCAGCACTTCGGCCCGCGCGCCTCGACAAAGACGTCGCCCTCATGAAGGAAGCCGGCATCAACGTCGTCCGCATGGGCGAGTCCACATGGAGCCTCTGGGAGCCGGAAGACGGCCACTTCGAATACGCCTGGATGGATCGCATCGTCGACGCCATGGGCAAGGCAGGGATCAAAGTCATCCTCGGCACACCGACCTATAGCGTCCCAACGTGGATGGTCCACGCCCACCCCGAAATCCTCGTCCGCTACCAGGGCGCAGACACCAACACCACCTACGGCATGCGCCAGAACATGGACACCGACAACCCCATCTTCCGATCCTATGCCCAGCGCCTCATCACCAACATGGTCGCCCACTATCGCGACAACCCCACCGTCATCGGCTGGCAGATCGACAACGAAACCGGTTCCTATGGCGCCTACAACGCCGACGTCTTCGCCGGATTCCTCAATTACCTCAAGCAGAAGTTCTCGACGCCCGAAGTCATGAACAAAGCCTGGTTCCTCAACTACTGGGGCCAGGACGTCAACCGCTGGGAAGACATGCCCACCCCCGACCGCGCCACCAGCACCAGCTACAAACTCGAGTGGTCCCGCTGGGAGCAGATGCGTGTCACCGACTACCTCGCCTGGCAGGCGGACCTGGTGCGCAAATCGCGCGGACCCAATCAATTCGTCACCCAGGACTTCGGCGGCATGATGCACAACGACCGCAATGAAAATGAAACCGCCAAGTCCCTCGACATCGTAGCCAACAACATCTACCACGGCACGCAGGATCACATGGACGGCGCATGGCAAGCCGAACAGAGCGACTTCGCCCGATCCCTGAAGCACAGCAACTTCCTCGTCACCGAAACCAACGCCCAGACCCTCGGCTGGGATTCCGCCGGCCAGTTCCCACCCTACGACGGCCAGATGCGCCTCGATGTTTACAGCTATTTAGCCAGCGGCGCCAACATGGTCGAGTACTGGCACTGGCACTCCATCCACGCGGGACAGGAGACGTATTGGAAGGGCGTCCTCAGCCACGACCTTGAGCCCAACCGCGCTTATGCCGAAGTCTCAAAAACAGCGCATGAACTGCAGAAGATCGGCCCTCAACTTGTCGACCTTAAGATCAAGAATCAAGTCGCCATCCTCTACAGCGTCGACTCCGACAACGGCATCAACTTCATGCCCTACGAGCGCGATGGCGAGCGAGGCTGGACCCCAGGCAAAGCCGGCGACAGCTACGGCAATCAAATCGTCCAGCTCCACCGCAGCCTCTACAACGCCAACGTAGGCGCGGACTTCGTTTTTCCCGACACGGCGAACCTCGCCGAGCAGCTCTCACCGTACAAGCTGCTCATCGTCCCATCCCTCTACGTAGCCGACGATGCGCTGCTCAAGACCATCTCCGACTACGTCCAGAACGGAGGCCATGTGCTGATGACCTTCAAGAGCGGCTTCACCAACGAAAACTCCGCCGTCCGCTGGCAGCGCGCGCCCGGCCCACTCCGCGAAGCCGCCGGCTTCAACTACCAGGAGTTCTCCAACCTAGAACACCCGTTGGCCCTCAAAGGCGACCCTTACCACACAGGCGACAAAAATCAAGTCAGCGATTGGGCCGAGTTCCTCCAGCTCGAACACGCCCAAGCCCTCGCCTATTACGACCATCCATTCTTCGGCAAATGGCCAGCCATCACCCGCAACCACTACGGCTCCGGCGAGCTAACTTACGAAGGCACACAGCTCTCCGACACGTTGCAATCGAAGATCGTGCTTGAAGCTCTCAAGTCCGCCGGCCTAACCACTCCCGACCAGCAGCTCCCATCCGCAGTCCACGTAAAACACGGCACCAACCGCGATGGCAAGCAACTCCACTACTATCTGAATTATTCAAGCGATGAGCAGACGATTCAATACCCGTACGCAGCGGGAAAAGACCTGCTCACGGACGCAACAATCGCCGCAAATCAGCAAATCACCTTGAAGCCTTGGGACCTGGCCATCGTCGAAGAGGTCAAGTAAACTGCTAACTTTCGGGGACGAGGCAAGAGCCATGACGCAAAGTAAGCCTGAAGATGACGTCGAGGGCGAAAAAACAAATGGTGTCCTTTCAAGCTGGCCTGACAATTTGTCCGCGGACGATGAGAACGGGAACTGCAAACGATGCGGTCATCCATTCGATCCGCACATAGTCATCGCGTACGACGGACAGGACTTTTCAAAAGGAGGAGAAATGACATGCCCTGTAGAAGGTTGTTCGTGCTATTCAACCGTGAGTTTCAACTTTAAAACAGAAAATGAGCTCTGAATCAGTCGTTCGACAGACCGGACGACATGGGAAGAAACGCCTGTTCTATGATCTCTGTTGTCTATTCCCTGGTCCCTATTCCCTAATCCTCATACCCCATCCCCGCAAGCACCCCGCGCATATAAGCAAAGCTCTTGATCATCCCCGGCAGCGGATCATCCTCATGGATCTCATACTCCAGATCCACGTACCCCTGGTAATCGATCGCATGCAGCGCCTCAAAGATCCCGCGAATCGGCATCTTCCCATCGCCCACCGCCACCTGGCTCTCCTTCACCTTCAGATCCGCCAGATCCTTGATGTGCAGATCGAAAACCCGCGCCCCGCCCTTGTGAATCGCCTCCACTGGATCGGTTCCCGACCGCGCCGTATGCCCCACATCGATGCACAACCCAATGCGCTTGTCCATCGGCTCAATGACCTTCAGTATGTCGAGCGGTGAAGGCCACTGCTTATCCTCCGGCCCATGGTTGTGAATCGCCATGCGCATGTCGTACTGCTTCACAAAGCTCTCGACATCCGGCAGCACCTCGCGCGTCGGCGCGCCCACAATCAGCTTCACCCCGGCCCGCTTCGCATACTCGAACTTCTGCTGAATATCAGTCGCGTCCTTCGTCGTGAAATAAATCACGCCCGCCGAAGTCACCTCGATCCCCGCAGCCTTGTAAGCGGCGATGGCCTCGTCTGTAGCCGATGGCGGCTTCATCGGTAGATGATCGTTTACGTCCTTGCAATTCAGCCAGGGCGTGTTGAGCTGCTTCACAAACTCGATCACGTGCGCCCGGTCAAACTTGTGAAAGGAGTAGCTGCAGACCCCCAGCTTGATCTTTCCCGGAGTTTTTTTCTTCTCTAAAACTGCGGCATTTACGTTTAATTCATCGGTGGAAAGCGCGCACGCCGCGGCAGCCGTCATAGCCCCTGCGCGCAGGAAACTCCTGCGGCTCGTTGCAGACATCATGGCCGCGATACTAATATTGGCCTGCCGGCGCTGTCCAGTTGCGCCCTCCGCAGTCACGACCTATTCATAGAGCAAGAACCACGCGCTTTGTCTATTCACGCGCCTAAACCGTCTCTCCTTCAGGAGCAATGATGTCCAACCTCTCTCGCCGCACCATGATCAAAGGCGCAGCCGCCGCAGCCGTCGCCACCAACCTTCCCGCAGCGCTCAGAGCAGCCAAATTGCAATCCGCCTTCCGCGTCGCCGTCATCAACGACGAGATATCCGACGACTTCGATCACGCCTGCTCTGTCATCGCCAACGACTTCGGCCTGCAATGGATCGAGCTGCGCAGTATGTGGGGCAAGAACGTCCTCAAGCTCAACGATGCCGACATCGCCAACGCAAATGCCATTCTCGACAAATACAAGCTCCGCGTCACCGACATCGCCAGCCCGCTCTTCAAAGTCGATTTCCCCGGGGCGCCCCGCTCGCAATACAGTCCCAAAAACGATAACTTCGGCGCCAGCTTCGATTTCAAAGAGCAGGACGAAGTCCTCGAACGCAGCATCGAACTCGCCAAGCAATTCAAGACCGACCGCATTCGCTGCTTCGACTTCTGGCGTCTCGATGACCCGAAGCCCTATCGCGAAGCCATCAACGCCAAGCTCCTCGAAGCAGCCGCGAGCGCAGGCAAACACAACCTCCTGCTCGTCCTCGAAAACGAATATGAATGCAACACCGCAACCGGCCGCGAATCCGCCAAGACCCTCGCCGCCGTCAAGTCCCCGCACCTCAAGCTCAACTGGGACCCAGGCAACGCCGTAGCCCGCGGCGAACTCGACGCCTTCCCAGCCGGCTTTGACCTCATCCCCAAAGACCGCATTGGACACTGCCACGTCAAATGCGCCGTAACCAAACCCGGCACCAAGAGCGGCTTCGCATGGGCCGCCGTAGGCCAGGGCAACCCTGATTGGACAGCTCAATTCCGCGCCCTCAAGCAAGCCGGCTACCGCGACGCCGTCAGCCTGGAAACCCACTGGCGCGGCGCCGGAACTCCAGAAGCCTCCAGCCGCATAAGCTGGGCCGGCATGAAGTCCGCACTGGAAAAATCCGAAGCCTAGGGGAACGAATCGATTTGGGTGTCCAACCCTCTTCTCGTTCTTTGCGAAAAGGGTGGTATATCACTATGCTTGATCCTTCGTAACGCGAGGCCCCATGTACCAGCCTGAATCCTACGCCATAGCCCTGGCCTTCATGATCATCACCATGCTCTGCTGGGGCAGCTGGGCCAACACTCTCAAGCTCACCCCCGGCTACCGCTTCCAGCTCTTCTACTGGGACTACGTTATCGGCCTCTTCGTCGGCGCCGTCGCCTGGGGCCTAACACTGGGCAGCGCAGGCACAGTAGGCCTCCCATTTCTAGCCGACGTCGCCCACGCCAGCGCGCACAACATTCTCTGGGCTATGGTCGGCGGCATCGACTTTAACATCGCCAACCTCCTCCTCGTGGCCGCCATCGACATCGCCGGCCTCGCCGTAGCCTTCCCCATCGGCATCGGCCTTGCATTGATCGTCGGCGCGGTATCCAGCTATCTCCTCGCCCCCAAAGGCAACCCGCTTATGCTTTTTGGTGGAGTAGCCCTCGTCGTTGCCGCCATCGTCTGCGACGCAGCCGCCTACCGCGCCCGCGAATCCCAAAAGCAGGCCACCAGCCTCCGCGGCATCGTCCTCAGCCTCGTAGCCGGCCTGCTCATGGGCACCTTCTACCCCTTTGTATCCCGCTCGATGACGGGAGAAGGCGCACCTGGCCCCTACGCCATCAGCTTCTTCTTCGTCCTAGGAGTAGCCCTCTGCGCCATCCCCTTCAACTACCTCCTCATGCGCAAGCCGCTCGACGGCAAACCTCCGGCGTCCATGGCCGGTTACGCACAGGCCAAACCCTCCTGGCATCTCTGGGGGATCGTCGGCGGCATCATCTGGTGCACGGGCGCAACCCTTAACTTCGTTGCCTCGAGAACCGGCGTCGTCGGACCCGCCGTTTCCTACTCCATCGGTCAGGGCGCTACCATGGTGACAGCAGCCTGGGGTGTCTTCGCATGGAAAGAGTTTGCGACGGCGCCCTCCAAAGCAAAGCTACTGCTCTTCTGGATGTTTGTCCTATTCCTCCTTGGTCTGACGCTCGTAGCACTGGCGCCACTTTATTAACGCGAATTGAAACCGCGCAGGAGGAATAATCCATCCCCATGGCAGATAAAAAGCCAATCGTAGTTGTCGGCAGCATCAACATGGATCTCGTCGCGTCCGCTCCTCACATACCCGCGGCCGGCGAAACCATCCTCGGCACTGACTTCCAGACCCACCCCGGCGGCAAGGGCGCCAACCAGGCCGTAGCCGCCGCCCGCGTCGGCGGGCCGTCCGGCCTGCAAGTCCAGATGATCGGCCAGCTCGGCTCCGACGACATCGGCAAGCAGCTCCGCGAAGGACTCAACAAGGCCGGCGTCGACACCACCTCCGTCGGCACGGTCCCCGGCACCTCCGGCGTAGCCCTCATCACCGTCGCCGCCAACGGAGACAACAGCATCGTCGTCACCCCCGGCGCCAACACCCAGGTCACACCGGAATTTCTGGATCAGCACGCAGAAAAGATCCGGAAAGCCGGCATCGTCCTCGCCCAGCTTGAGATCCCGCTTGAAACCGTCGTCCATCTCGCCGAGCTCTGCGCCAAGTCCGAGGTCCCACTCATGCTTGACCCCGCTCCCGCGCAGGAGCTGCCATCCGGCCTCTTCTCCAAGATCACCTGGTTCACCCCCAATGAAACCGAAGCCGCCTTTTACCTCGGCAAGAAACTCAAAGACGACGGCGCCGAAGCCGCAGCAAACTCGTTAATCGCCAAAGGCCTCAAAGGCGTCATCCTCAAACTCGGCGATAAAGGCTCCTACTTCGCCGTAGCGAAAGGCAACGAAGTCACCATCAAACCCTTCCACGTCAAAGCGGTCGATTCGACCGCCGCAGGCGACGCCTATAACGGAGCCTTCGCCGCAGCCCTGATGCTCGGCCAATCCCGCCTCGAAGCAGCCATGTTCGCCAGCGCAGCCAGCGCTATCTCAGTCACTCGCGCAGGCGCACAAAAATCCATGGCCACCTTCGAAGAAGTCGAGCAAATGCTCGACGGCAACTGGAAATAACAGGGAACTCACGGGGAAGGCATCGGAGCAAACCTTCCCCGGCCTGTCACCCTAAGAGCACGAGCCCCGCAGACAGCTCTTCGTCTGTGGGGCAGGGAAGCGGATTAGCCGCAGTCACGTCTGCCTTTGTTTTTCTTTCGGTCATCCGGGATCTGCTTGTTACTGTCAAAGGTTCAACGCCCGAGTCTCTCACCTCGTATTCGACAGGAACTAAGCTTCGGCATGCGGCCACCGCTGCGTCACAACTTTGGTGCGTGTAAGAAATCGGATGCTGTCCTCGCCATACTGGTTAAGGTCGCCGAAAGCGGAGTCCTTCCAGTCACCGTGGCTAAAGTAGCCGACCGGCGTTGGCATCGGAAAATTGACACCCACCATGCCGACCGCAACCTCGGCAACGAAACGCTGCGCCCAATCTCCACTGCGGGTGAAGACCGTCACCGCGTTGCCCTCATGATGAACGTTCGGGTAGCTGAGCGCCTCCTCGAAGGTCTTCGCGCGAACGATCTGCAGCACTGGGCCGAAGATCTCATCCTGGTAGCTCTTCATAGACTGCGTGGCGTGGTCGATCAGGGTTGGCCACAAGAAGAAGCCCTCCTCATGACCCGGCAGCTTCCTGCCCCGCCCGTCGATGACCAACTCGGCGCCCTCGTCGGCAGCCAGCTGTATATACCCTTCAATTTTCCTCTTATTCTCGGGCGTGACCACCGGACCCATCTGCGCGTCAGCTTTCGTGAAGCCGCCGATCCGCAGCTTGGGGATCTCCTTGAGCAGGCGCTCGCGCACCGCCTCCGCCGTCTTTTCGCCAACCGGCACGATTACCGGCATGGCCATGCATCGCTCGCCGGCAGAGCCAAAGGCCCCGGCGAGGATGTCGGCGACGGCCAGGTCCAGATCAGCGTCGGGCAGAATGACGCCGTGGTTCTTCGCCCCGCCCATGCATTGCATGCGCTTGCCATTGCCCGCGCCGCGCGCATACGCCGACTTCGCTACAGCAGTCGAAGCGATAATGCTCACGGCTTTGATATCCGGATGATCGGTGATCGCCTTGCCCATATCCTCGCCGCCAAGCACGATGTTGACAATCCCCGGCGGCGCGCCGGCTTCGTGCGCCAGCTCCACCAGCCGCACGGCAGCAGAAGGCGTGCGCTCGGACGGCTTCAGGATGATGGCGTTGCCGACGGCAATGGCCGGGGCCAGCATCCACAGCGGGATCATGGCGGGGAAGTTGAAAGGAGAAATTCCGGCGACGACCCCGAGTGGTTCGCGGATCGAATAGACATTGACGCCAGGTCCGGCGCCCTGTGTGAACTCGCCCTTCAGCAGGTGTGGAACGCCGCACATAAACTCCACCACATCCAGGCCGCGTTGCAGCTCGCCCATGGAGTCGCCCAGCAGCTTGCCATGTTCCGACGACATCAGGCGCACGAGCTCCTCTTTGTGCTGTTCGATCAGTGCCTTGAAGTTGAAAATCACCCGCGCCCGCTGCTGAGGATTGCTCGCGGCCCACGCCGGCTGCGCCGCCTTGGCAAACGCAACAGCTTCCGCCAGAAGCGCGGCGTCCCCGTGCTCAAGACGGGCCTGCACCTGCCCGGTACTCGGATCGTAGACTGGGCTGGTGACCGCGCCGGCACGCGTGACGCTTTGGCCGTTGATGAAATGGCCGATGATGCGCATGGGGTCTCCTTTCTCCATGTGTGGATGTGATTGAACCACACGCTGGAAGCCGACGCCATTGGACCAAGGTATCGGCAACACCTTGGTATGAAATTGCCAGGATTCATAAACACCGCATCCCCGTTCCTGCTTTTCTTTCTGTCATCCCTGCGGATGTCTGCGGATTAAGGACAAAGGTTCAACGCCCGCAATTGCGATCCTTCGCGCAACCGGCTCTACGGCGAGGAAGCGGGAACTCTTTGCATAAAGCCGGTGTCTAAGTTGCTATGGTTCGCGCCGTCTTTTCCATAGGCATACTTGCGGGCTTGCTGGGAGCTGTGTGCATGGCACAACCGCCGAAGACACCGAATGTCGCCGCGCAACGGGCAGCTATGAAGAAGCTCGAGTTTCTGGTCGGGGAGTGGTCGGGCGAGGCGTCCGTTCTTCGTGGACCGGGCCAACTGATAGATCTAGCGCAAACCGAGTCAGCTCAGTTCAAACTCGATGGGCTCTTGCTCGTGATCGAAGGCGTCGGCCGCTCCAAAATCGACGGCAGTCCCGCCCTCCAGGCGCTCGGGTTGATCTCCTTCGACGATGAAGCAGGAACGTACCGGATGCGAGCCTTCAACGATGGCCGGTGGCTCGAATCCGAAGTCAAGCTGGCCGATGGCGAGAACTCGATTTCGTGGGGGTTCGCGGTCGGCGAATTCAAGACTGCGACGGTTCTGCGCATCAATGACAAAGGAGAATGGACCGAGCTTGGGCAACTGACGATCGGCGACAGGCCGCCGCAAAAACTGATAGATCTGAGGGTCCACCGCATTTCCCGTTGAGCGCTTCGTCGCTACAAGTCACGCCCGCGCAGCAAGAGTTCGGGGAATGGCATGTCTCCAGCCCCGGCCACGACCGCATTTACAATCGCAGACGCGGGTGTTAGACTCCCGCTCACGAGGGCTAGCCATGCGGCGGACGATCCTGCTCACCTTGTTTGCGCTCCTTGCAATGAGTGCGACGAACGATGCCTGCGCGCAGCGCCGCGGCGGAGGCGGGCATGGCTTCGCCCGGAGTGGTTACGGTTTCAGCCGTGGCCGGGCCTTCTCGCCGTACGGATTCAGCAACGCATACATGCCCTACGACTACTCGCCGTACGACTCCGGCGCCGCGTACGGCTACGCGCCCCAGCCCATCGTTTTTGTTCAGCAGCCACCCCTGTTGGTTCAGCCGCCTGCTCCGCCCGCCGTCGAGCCAGCGCATGCTGTGATCACGGAGTACAAATGGCCTGCCGCGAGCGCGGCTGCTTCCCCCTCCGATTCCGAGCCACAGGTCTTTGCCATTGTCCTCAAGGACGGTTCAACCCTTTCCGCGGTGACTGTCTTCGCCTCTGAAGACGGCCTGCACTACGTGGACCCCGACGAGAGGCACCTGCTGATTTCCATGAGCAGGGTCGACCGCGCAGCAACCATCAAGCTCAACCGCGCGAGAAACCTGAATCTTTATCTCCCTGCCGCGCAGTGAGCCGCTGGCGGGACGAGGATTCACTGTAGGTCAGCTTGGTTTCGTCTTTTGAGGGCGTGCCGCTAAGTGTGAAGTTTTGGCAGGTTATCGACTCGATCGAGAACTGAGAAGCTGAGTTTGCGAAGGCTTGGCAGATCAGGAGACCGAATGGACTATCACAAGAATGTCCGACTGACGATTCATAGTCGAGAGTAGCTGGCGAGAAGAGTTCTTGAGCAGGGATGTAGGTTGAAGCTGGACGATTACGCTTCATCTCCAGCAGTCTTGCCGGTCGACCTGTGCGACATCCACTCTGCCGTCCTTGGCGTAGCGCCAGGGCTCGTGAAGCCGAGCTGGTCAACGCAAGAGCGAAGGGAGGCCTCGAGGGCCTTGACGTGCAGGAGGGTCCGCGCGAACCGGTCTGTCATTGTCCAAGTATCCTCGAATTAAGATCACTTTTTCCAGCATTCTCACTAACTAAACTAGTTCAGCACAAACCGGTTGAAGTTATGCGCAACCACTTCATCCGACTCCCGAATCCGTGTCACCACGGGTTCCCATCCACCAACGCTGTACACGTTGCCCGCACGCGCGCGCAAGAAACCATGGCCTCCATCGAAGAAGTCCAGCAGATGCTCGAAGGTAACTGGAAGTAACCGGGTAAGCAGAACTGGGAGGAACTTAAACGGAGGGCATCTAAGCGATCCTTTCCCAGGTTCAGTCCTTATTCCCAGAGCCAATGGTCAGACGATGTTGCCGGAGGGCGAGCGGGCTCTTCAACCAGTTCCTTTCGTTCAAGGCCCGGTGGTTGAAGGCGATGTCTTCCGCCTGCCGAAGGCGAAGCGCCATAGGACAACATTGACCAGCACACCGAAAATCATGGCAGGAACCGCTGCGTCGGGTCCGAAGGTACCACCGGTGAGCCACGCTGCCGTATCCGGTCTTGCCGTATTGACGAGGAACCCATGGTGACTGCCGATACCGAGCACAGAGGTCTCGATGAAGTCGTAGCCGAGGTGCATGCCCATGGACATCCACAGGCGTCCGGTAATCACATACAGCAGTCCCATCGCGATTCCGCCGTTGATGATGATTCCAAAGATGCCGAGCCAGGAACCATGCGCAAAGTGAGCGAGTCCGAAGAGGATCGAAGAAAGAATGATCCCCGTTCGCACACCCAGCACCCTCGCGAGGATGCGCAGGATCACAGCTCGAAAGGCGAGTTCTTCGAGCACCGCCGATATGTAGCTATCAAAGAGAAGGTCGTCAAACCAGTGTGACCATACCCCATGATGTGTGAAGTACAGTCGGAATATCCAGAGAACGAGCCACATCCCTCCAATGAAGATGCCTCCCAAGAGAAAGCCAAAGGGAAGTTCAGACAGCAGCCGAGGGCCGATCTGGAGCTCCCACGGTGTCCGCCTTTCCAATTGCCGGACCAGGATAGCGTAGACCCCGCACGCAACAAGGGGTAAGGCAATCGGAGGGAGGTAGGACCAATTGCCGCGCAATCCAATCCACCTGGCGCCCAAAACCGAAGCGAAGAAGAAGCCGAGAACAATCGCAAAGAGGATAGCTGCCCACAGGAATGCGCGTGTCATGAAGAGGCGGCCTGGGGCAAGAATTCCTGATGAGCCCGGGTCGAATGCATTGCTTTCCGTCTGGGGCAAAGCGCCAACAGACGCCGAATAAGATCGAGCCAAAGTCGCATCCTCCTCTTCTTTGCAGGATTCGCTCATCCTTGTCGCAGATTATCCGCTCCTCACCGAAACAAATGCGGCACAAAACGGCTGAAGTTATTCGTAACCACTCCATCCGACTCCCGAATCCCCATCCCCGCAGGCTCTCCGTCCACCAGCCAGCTTCCAAACACCGCCGTCTTCCCATCCCCCTGCGCCATCGAAGCCATCTGCTGGTAAACAAACTTCCCTCCAGCCGCCTTCGCATCCAGCGGATTCTGCGCCGCCGCGGCCTCGCTCTCCGCCCAGTTGCGAAAGACCGAGACACCCGCTCCCTCGCGCCCGCACAGCGGCTTGCGCACATAGTTCTGCATATTCCGCGGACCATCCAGATATGCCGGCAACAGCAGCTCATGATTGGGATTCAGCTCCCACAAAATCGCCAGCAGAGCCTTGTTCGACCACATCATCTTCCAGATCGGCTCAATCCACTGCACCTTGCCCGCCACCGGCTTCTGCTCCGTCGCGTCCATCGTCTCGAGAGCATGCGCGCCAAAGCTGTCCGCGACGACCCACTCCCAGGGATACAGCTTGAACAGCGTCCGGATCGGATGCTGTTGCGGGTCAACAAACAGCCCCTGCGACGAGTCCCACCCAATCTGCCGCATCGCCAGTCCGGTCGTCTTCAACCCCGCCTGCTGCGCCGTGTCTCGCAGATAGGCAATCGTCATCGCATCTTCTTCGCCGCCATCCTGGCCGAAATACACCGGCTGCGCGACATAAGGGAACAGATCCCTCCACTTCGCCACCAGCTTCTCATGAATCGAATTGAACTGATCCGCCTTGGGAAAGCGTTCCTGCAGCCAGTACCATTGCGCCACGGCCGCTTCGACGAGGCAAGTCGGCGTGTCGGCGTTGTATTCCAGCAACTTGATCTGACGCCCGTCATAGGCCAGGTCAAGGCGTCCGTATAACGCGGGAGGCTCACTCTGCCAGGTCTGGCGAATCCGCTCCGCGGCTGGCTCAGAAATCCCCATCTGCGCGAAGAGATTGCGCTCCAGGATCACATCCCCAGCCGCCAGCGCCAACCGCTGAATCTCCGCTGTGGCTGCTTCCAAACGATCGATTTCCGCGCTCGTGAACTCCCAGTACGCCGATTCATCCCAGTAGGGCTCGCCATTTTCAAGCGTGTGATATGTCAGCCCAACCCGCTCCACCGCCTCGCGCCAGTCGCCGCGCGGATCTATCGAATGCCGTCGCATGCGTTACTCCCCGCCATCCCCGCCGCCATGGCCAAAGCCGCCAAAGCTCACGCTCGAACTGCTCGCGCCCACGACAGTGTCTCCGAAATGGCCGCCACTCGAACCGCCATACACATAGCGATAGCCGGTGAAATGGTCCCGGCAGTAAGAGTCCGGCATCAGGTGATTCTGTGCGTCCACACAATGCGGTGGACCGTTGTGGCAGCCCACCGACGCCAGCGCGGCGGCAGCCAGCAGAGTGAGCGGTACGTCTTTCGATTTGCGCATGAGGTTTGTTCGATGCTGCCAG
>Ga0302305_1001065_pt1 | contig 16005 bp, 15 predicted proteins | sample III_Palsa_E2_3_FD_198764 | JGI IMG/M metagenome (GOLD analysis project Ga0302305, IMG submission 198764) | Peat permafrost microbial communities from Stordalen Mire near Abisko, Sweden - III_Palsa_E2_3 | ecosystem: Environmental > Terrestrial > Soil > Palsa > Peat permafrost | place: Sweden... | reverse complement strand
TCGGCCTCGGCCAGAGCTTCGTGCACCAGAACCGCATCCGCCAGGCGGCCTCATCCCTGGGAGCCGCCGTGTTCTGTATCAATGAGAGCGTCCGCTATGCCCGCGAGCGCAAGCCTTTCGGCAAGCCCCTGGCCGACAACCAGGCGATCCAGTGGCCGCTGGTGGAACTGGCCACCCAGGCCGAGATGCTGCGGCTTTTGATCCGCAAGACCGCCTGGGAGATGGACCGCATGCCGCACAAGGAGGTGGAGCGGCAAATCTCCGACAAGGTCTCCATGTGTAACTACTGGGCCAACCGGCTGGTCTGCGAGGCAGCCGACCGGGCGATGCAGGTGCATGGCGGCATCGGCTATTCCCGGCACAAGCCGTTCGAACACATCTACCGTCATCATCGCCGCTATAGGATCACCGAGGGCTCGGAAGAGATCCAGATGCGCAAGGTCGCCGCCTTCCTGTTCGGCTACATGGGCCCGAGGAAGAACGAGTTCGCGGGGCTGTAATCACCATGTCGCGGAAGGACTGCAAAAATCGGTTGCGTCCTTCGAGACGCCCTGCGGGCTCCTCAGGAAACTCAGCTTTTTGGACTGCAAATATTCAGTTTGGCGAGGAGCGACGTCTTCGTCGCGTCTCGAACCACGCACCTTTGCGCCAACGTTGGAATTCAAGCACGGACTGACATCATGCTGACCAAGGCCGACGATTTCCCGATCCACCAGACGCCGGAGCCGATCGCCTATTCGGGGACCGACCGGAACTTCTACGACCGCTATTTCTTCAACGGCTACAATCCAGATGGCTCGGGCTTCTTCGCCGTGGCGTTCGGGGTCTATCCACACCTGAACCTCGCCGACGCCCATTTCTCGGCGATCCGCGACGGCGTCGAATACTGCATCCACGCCTCCAAGGTGCTCAATATGGAGCGCTGGGACCTGGAGGTCGGGCCGATCAGGATCGAGGTGATCGAACCGCTCCGTACACTGAGGGTCACCCTGGCGGCGCAAGACGGGATCGCTGCCGAGATCGTGTTCGAGGGCCGGGCTTTTCCGATCGAGGAGCCGCGCTTCGTGCGCCGCAACGGCCCGCGCACCTTCATGGACTATACCCGCCTGACCCAAAACGGCCGCTACACCGGCTGGATCGAAATCGACGGCAAGCGCGAGGCCCTGGCCGCCGGCTGCGTTGGCACCCGTGATCGTTCCTGGGGCGTGCGGCCCATCGGCGCGCCGGACATGCAGCCGACGGTCCCGGCCGGACCCATGGGCTTCTTCTGGCAATGGACGCCGCTGAACTTCCCTGATCGCAGCGTCTTCTTCCACATCAATGCGGACGTCGACGGCGTCCCCTGGAACACCCGCGCCGTGGTCTGCGCCGACGGCGCCAAGGCCGGCGAGATGGTGGAGACGGAAGCGGCGACCATGGCCGTGGAGCTCGACGGCGACACCCGCCACGCCAAGACCGCGCGGCTGACCATCCCCATGCCCAACGCCCCGCCGATCGAGATCGCCTTCACACCCGTAGCCAAATTCCAGATGCGGGGCATCGGCTATGTCCACCCCAAATGGGGCCACGGCCGCTATCAGGGCGCCGATCTGGTGGTGGAGCGGGAGGATATCGTGCTGGCGGACGCCGCGCCGAACAGCATCGAGAACCTGCATATCCAAGCCATCTCCAAGGTCGAGCTGACCCAGGAGGGCCGACCGGCGCAGCAGGGGCTGGGCGTATTCGAGCAGCTGGTCATCGGCCCCTACGCGCCGCTGGGCCTGAAGTAGGGCGTAACCATTCCGGCCTCGCCGCGCGACTACCAACGGGCGGGGCTGGAGCGGCGGGGAATTCGGCGTATCCTGTTCTCGCGACAGGAGAACAATCATGTCCAGCATCAATCGGTGGGCCGCTCTCGCGGCCGGCGTCGTGAGCTTGAGTGGTTTTGTTGTGTCCAATACCCAGGCGGCCGTCACCGTGTTCGGCGACGATCACGCCCAGGCCTGTTACCAGGCCGCCAAGAACGGCCTCAACCGCGAGACCGATCTGGATGAATGCAATCTGGCGATTAATTTCGGACTGCTGCAGGGAAAGGATCTGGCCGGCACCTACGTCAATCGCGGCGCGGTCTATATGAATATGCAGTCCTGGCGCGAGGCGGACGCGGACTTCCACCGCGCTCTGGAGATGATGCCCAATTTCGGCGAGGCCCTGGTCAATCTGGGCGCGGCCCAGATCGGCGAGCACCATAATCGCGAAGGCGTCGACACCATCACCCACGGCCTGGCCCTGGGGTCGATGGAGCCCGAGAAGGCCTATTTCAACCGCGCCATCGGCTACGAGAACCTCGGCGATGACACGGCGGCCTACTACGACTACCTGAAGGCGTCGGAACTGGCCCCGCGATGGGTCGCGCCGCGTGAAGAGCTGGTGCGGTTCACGGTTCACCAGCAGTAGCCTCGGAGGGCGGGTGCGACGCGTCTGGATCACCCGCACCCAGCCCCAGGCTGACGCAACCGCGACCAGACTGCGCGCGATGGGGCTCGAGCCTGTCGTGGCGCCGGTGCTCGCGAGCCGGACTGTCGCAGGCGTGGATATCGATCTGTCAGGCATTGACGCCCTGGCCTTCACCAGCGCGGCCAGCGTGCGCGCGTTCGCCGATCTGTCGCCCGCGCGAGACCTGCCGGTATTCGCCGTCGGCACGGCCACTGCCGAGGCGGCGCGCGGCGCCGGGTTCGGCACGATCCGGATGGGGGGCGGAGACGTCCACCTTCTGGCGGCGACAATCGCGGAGGCGGGGCTTGGCCCGGTGCTCAATCCCACCGCCCGCGAGCCCGCGGCGGATCTGGCCGTCCTGTTGGCGGCGCGTGGAGTCTCGGCCAGAAGCGTCATCGTTTATGAGACCATTCCCACGGACTTGGCCGCGCCTACGGACATCGACGCCGTCCTGATCCACTCGCCCCGCGCCGCGCGCATCGCCGCCGACCTGATCTCGCCCGCACGCGCCCAGGCGCTCAGCGCCTTCGCCATCTCCGAGGCCGCCGCCGCGCCGCTGCGCGCGCTGGCCTTCGCCAACCTCGCCACGGCGCCGTTTCCCGATGAAGCCAGCCTGCTTAGTCTGTTACAAGGTTGACCACTCGCCTCCTCAGACGCACCAAGGGTTATGACCGACGCGCCCGAGCCTGCTGAACTGGCCGCCCCCGACCTGCCTCGGGATCCGGCGGAGTACGCCCGCCATCGGCCGCGCCTGCCCCTCGCCTTCTGGCTGATGATCGCCTTCGGCTTCGCCTGCGTGCTGGCGGGGATAGTGATCGGCCGCTACGGCGCGCGATTGTTCCCGGTGAAACCAGCAGTGAGCGCCGCGCCGGCCACCGGCTCGGCGGCGGACGGCGCCTATCCCCCGCCAGCCCTGGTCGCGACGCCATCCGGCTCGCCAATTGTCGCCGCCGCGCCCGCTGGCCCTGAACCGGCCGCCGTCTCGGCGCTGAACAGCCGCATCGACCAGCTGGTCCAGGATCAGCACCGCAGCGCCAGCGCCGCCGGCGCGGCCCTCGCCGCCGCCGAACTGGGCGAGGCGGCGCAGTCATCCCGCCCCTTCGCCGACCAACTCGCCGCCCTCGACCCCATCTTGCCGGACTCCTCGGCCCTGCGCGCCTTGCGGCCCCTGGCGGCGCAGCAGACCCCCAGCCGCGCCGCCCTGGCCGCCGACTTCGCGGTGGAGGCTGACCATGTCGCCGTCGCGTCGCGGGCGCCGCCACAAGGCTCGGGCCTGATCAAGCGGCTGCTGCACACCCTGACCGCCGTGCTGACCATTCGCCGCGTCGACAAGCTGACCGGAAACACACCCGACGCCGTGCTCGCGCGATCGCAGCGCCAGGTTGACGACGGCGATCTTGAAGACGCCCTGACCACCCTGAACGACCTGCCGGCCGCCGGCCGTGACGCTATCGCCGCCTGGCGCGGCCGGGCCGCCCGCCGCGTGGAGATCGACCGCCTGATCGCCGCCATCCGCCAGGGCGCGGCGCAGGACCTGGCCGAGGCCTCCGGGCATGGGTGAGGTGATGAAGCATGCCTGGTCGGCTGGCGCATGATCCGCGCCGGCCTCATCTTCACCGGCTTCCTGATCATCGCCCTGCTGGTCGCGGTCTCCTTCGCCCTGGCCGGCGAGGCGGGACAGGCCAGCGTCGAGTGGCTTGGCTGGCGCATCAACATGACCGGCGCCGCCGCCCTTTGCGCGGTGCTGACCCTGACCTTTGTCGCGGTCAGTGTCTGGCGGCTGCTGCTGTGGATCATCGAAACCCCCGCCCGCAACGCCCGCGCCCGCGCCGAGGTGCGCCGCAAACAGGGCGCCGAGGCCCTGGCCAAGGGCTTTCTCGCTGCGGCGGCCGGTGATGGCTCCGAGGCGCGCCGCCTCGCCCAGCGCGCCGCCGAACTGGACCAGGACAATCCGGCTCTGGTTCGCGTGCTCGCCGCCCAGGCCGCCGAAGCCGCCGGCGACGCCACGGCCGCCCGAGCCGCTTACAACGCCATGCTCGGCTTTCCGGAAATGCGGCTGGCCGGCCACAAGGGGCTGATGCAGCTGGCGCTGACCCAGGGCGACCAGCACGCGGCGATCGGCCAGGCCGAGGCGGCCTATGGCCTGACCCACACAGCCCGCTGGGCCTGGCGCGCCCTGCTGGAGCATCGGCTGGAGCTTGGTGACTGGGCCGCGGCGCTCGACCTGGTGCAAACCGCCCTGGCCCGCAAGATCGTCTCCCCCATCAGCGCCGACCGCGCCCGCGCCGCCCTGCTGGCGGCCTCCGCCGCGGCGGCGGAGGAAGCGCCCAAGCGTCGCGGCGAGGCGCTGGATTTCGCTAGCCAATCGGCCAAGCTCGCGCCCGGCTTCGCACCTGGGGTGATGATCGCCGTGCGGCTACTGATCGCCGACCACAAAAGCAGCCGCGCCGGCGGCATGATCGAACACGCTTGGAAGGTGGCGCCTCACCCCGCCCTCTGGCTCGCCTGGCGAGACCTGCGCAACACCGAGACTCCGCCGGAGCGCGCGCGCCGCATCGAAGCCCTGGTCGCCCTCAATCCGAATCATCGCGAAAGCCGCTTCCTCACCGTCGAGCAGGCGCTCTTGCTGCGCGAGCCCGCCGCCGCCCGCGCCGCCGCCCGGCCCTTGATCGACGAACGGCCCTCGGCGCGAGTCTGCGGCCTGATGGCCCGCGTCGCCTATGCCGAAGGCGCGGCGGACGAGGCCCGCGTCTGGATGACCAGGGGCGCCGCCGCGCCTCAGGAGCCGGCCTGGACCGACCTCGACCCGCAAGGCCGCGCCTTCGCCTATTCCGCCACCGATTGGGCCCGTCTGGTGGCCGCCTATGCCGAGACCGGCGAGTTGATTCATCCCCGGTTCGAGCGCCGCGAGCGCACCCTGACCGAACTGCCGGCGCTGCCGCCGTCTTACGAAGACGCCGCTCCCTTCGCCGACGACGGGTCGGCCCTGGCCTATCCGGAGGGTGATTTCGGTCCCTATGACGCGCCGACGGATTTCGGCGCGGACTTCGGCGCCGGCGAGCCTACGCCGCCCTCCAAACCACCGCCGCCGCGCCGTCCGCGTCGCCCCCGCTTGGCAAGCCCGCCTCGCCCGGCTAAATAGGCCGCCCTTCACCAGAGGGCGTCTCGCGCGGCCGCTTTAGCTCAGCTGGTAGAGCACCTCATTCGTAATGAGGGGGTCACAGGTTCGAGTCCTGTAAGCGGCACCACTCTCACGTTCCCGTGAATAAATCGCGCCCGTCCGGGCGCATCCACACGCGTCCATTTCTACCTCATAACGTATTGTAATAAATCAATATTTTCGCGGCCGCGCGACTGCCTTCGCTCCGCTTAGTTGTCCACGCTCGTCCGAACTTGTGCCCTTGAAGCCAGAACATTTGGGGGTATCTTTGGGGGGCTTTTTCGAAAGTACCCAATCGAGATACCCCCACTTTTTGCAACAATTGGGTGGTCCAATGCCGCTCACAGACCTCGAGGTCCGAAAGGCCAAACCCGCAGCCAAGGTGCGCAGGGTCTTTGATTCCGGGGGTTTGTTCCTCCAGATCTCTCCCACCGGCGGAAAATTTTGGAAGGTGAAGTACCGCTATCTCGGCAAAGAGAAGGTGCTCAGCCTCGGGCCCTACCCGCTGTTGTCCCTCGCGGAGGCCAGACTGCGCCGAGATGACGCGAAGAAGCAGCTGCTTGATGGGCTCGATCCATCGGAGGCCAGACGGCAAGCCAAACTCGCGAAGTTGGATGCCGCCGCCCAGACCTTTGGCGCCATCGCGGGGGAATATATTGAGCGGCAGAAGGCTGACGGACGGGCGGCGAGCACGATCACCAAATCCAGATGGTTCTTGGAGGATCTCGCCGCTCCCCTCGCTGATCGCCCTATCTCTCAGATCTCCGCTCCGGAAGTTTTAGCGCTGCTGAGGCGAATTGAGGCCAAGGGCAATCTGGAATCCGCCAGCCGACTTCGCAGCGCGATCAGCCGCATCTTCCGGCTGGCGATCGTGACGGGCCGGGCTACCGCTGATCCGACTCTTGCGCTCAGGGGCGCGCTTCGGACGCCCAAAGTGCGCCACCAACCCGCATTGACCGACCCCGTCCGTGTCGCCGAGCTCATGCGCGCCATTGAAGGCGCCGAGGGCAATCGCGTCATAAAGGCAGCCCTCAAGCTCATGGCCCTGTGCTTTCCGCGGCCTGGCGAACTGAGGCACGCGCAATGGTCGGAGATCGACCTTCAGGCGGCGATCTGGACTATTCCGGCCGAGCGAACCAAGATGCGGCGCGCCCACGCCATCCCACTTTCGCGGCAGGCGCTCGATGTGTTTCGCGAGCTGCAGGTCATCAGCGGACGTGGGAAGCTGGCGTTCCCAGGCACGCGGAGATCGGTCGTTCCCCTAAGTGAGAACACCCTGAACGCGGCGTTGCGCCGGCTCGGCTATGGCTCGGACGAAATGACCTCTCACGGCTTTCGCACCATCGCCAGCACCCTACTCAATGAGTCGGGTCGGTGGAGTCCGGATGCAATCGAGCGGGCCCTCGCCCACCAGGACGCCAATGCCGTCCGACGCGCCTACGCCCGGGGAGAATTTTGGGACGAGCGCGTTCGTATGGCGAAATGGTGGGCAGACTATCTCGACGTTCTGCGGCTGACGAATGGACGCCCAGGCGCCGTCGAGCCCGAACGAACCCGCCTGGCCGCTAACGACTAGGACGCACGGCGCGTGTCGAGGCGGTCGAGATAGCCTTCGAGCTCGGCGCGTCGGATCAGGGTGCGGGCGCCGTCCTTTAGAATTCTGATCTCGCCAGCGCCGATGAGTTGGTAGAGCCGGCTACGGCTGATAGCGAGCGTATGGGCCGCCTCCGACACGCGGTAGGCCAGCTTCTCGATCGGGATCGCCGCGACCTGCGCATGACGATCCAACTCTGTAGCGAGCTTCCTTCGACGCATGGTTTCCTCCCGGAAGATCCACGCCGAACGTCCGACAACGTCCAAGTCTCTTCAAGCGCGTTGAATCCTCGGCCGCAGTCTGGCGTACAAATAGATGCGATCGGCGAGTCAACACTCGCGACAACATCTCTGCGCCACATCGCGCATCGAGACAGCCGCCCAACTTTGTTAGCGCGCGCCATTACACCTCTTCACAACCGATAACTGGCGGCGCGTCCCCGACAAACCGATCATCTCCTCAACGCCCTGACCCCCGGCAGGGCCACTGAAGGAGCCTGAACATGACCTCAGCCGCCCTCACTTCAGCGCCGTTTGGCCAGTCCCGGTCCATCGTCGCCATAAACCGGCTCGGCGCGGGCTCCGCCTACACGCCCAACGAGCAGGACGATGGCGTCGCGATGCTTAGCTTCGGCCTAGGCGCTGTTTTTGCTCCGGGCTCGCTGCGACTCATGGCTTTTCTTTCCAGCCACTCCGCCATTGCCTCGCAGATCCTCGACCGCGCCATGACACCTGATGAGTTCCGCGCGGTCGCCTTGAGCTTTCCGAGAACCAAGGAAGTTCAGGTGTTTGGCTCGCAGGAGTTCCGTCTGGGTGATCGCGCCTTCGCCACCCTGGGTTGGCCGGAAGCCGGATGGGCGGTCGTCAAGCTGGCGCCAGGCGATCAGCTGAAGTTTACGGCCAACACGCGCGCCCTTCATCCCGAACCCGGCGGCCGAGGCAAGCGAGGCGTCACTCGGGTGCGTCTGGACGGACTCGATGAGACCCTGCTCCAATCCATCTTGGCAGCGGCGTGGCGGCATGTGTCCGCGCTGCGAGCCTCCGCCGAATAGTCGACGGACTGCCGGTGAGGCGCCGTCGGGTGACGGAGGTTTATCGCTTCGGCGGCGCCCAGCCGGAAGATTGACGGTCGCATCGTCACACGGGCGCCGCAGCCGGCGGCATGATGAGCTGCCCACACCCGAATTGGCGACGCGCTAACGAGCGACAATGACTCCCGTCCCACGCCCAGTAGAAATTCGGCGGCATTTACGCGTAATCGTGTGAATTCGGCGTGAATTGGTTGTATTGGTGGATGTATCGACCATCTAGTTTAGACCGAATAGAGTGGAGGGCAAGATAAAGGCGCCTGGCGCCAACGGCTCTTCACTGCGCCTCAAGTGATTGTCTGCACACTGTTTTTAGGTGGAAAAGTTGGCGCCATCCAAGGTCGGGCTTGGCGCCCGTCCCTGGCGAGATCCTTTACTTTTCAGATTGTTCGTTGGCGCCATCCGAAGGGGCGGCGGCTAGCCGGGAGGTTTGACAGGGTCGGCACGGCTTCAGGGTGAGGGCCAGACGGCGGTGCGCCCATCAAGGGCGGCTAACGCCGTCGCCTGCGGCGATGGGCTCTGGCGCGCCCACCCTGGACCGGCGCATCGCCGCCCGGCTGAGGGGCTTGGCGGGCGCGTAAGCAGAGCTACGCGCGTTGGTCGCGCGCCGGCTTGCAACCTGGGTGGGATCACGGGACATAAGGGCGATGAAGACCGAGCTGGATCATCTGCCGGAGACCAAGCGCCGCGAGCTGGCGCGGGTGGTGGAGATTCTGTTCGCCGAGTTCGAGGCCGCCATCGCCCGCGGGACGATGCCCTACAAGCGCAAGGGTGCGATCCTCAAGGTCATCCTGTTCGGATCCTACGCCAGAGGCGATTGGGTGGACGATCCCATCGGCGGTTATGTCAGTGACTACGACCTGCTGGTGGTCGTCAACGATGAGAAGCTGACCGACATCACCGACTACTGGGCCAAAGCCGAGGACCATCTGCTGCGAGAATACTCCATCAGCCACCGGCTGACCGCGCCGGTGAACTTCATCGTCCATTCCCTCGCGGACGTGAACAAGCAACTGAAGGTCGGCCGCTACTTCTTCACTGACATCGCCCGCGACGGCATCGTCCTCTACAAGGCGCCCGGCTACCATTTCGACCAACCTCAGACCTTAGCGCCGGCCGAGGCGCTGAAGGAGGCGCAAGGCTATCTGGACTATTGGTTGCCGATGGCCGCGCACGCCAGCCAGTTAGCGGACGTCAGCGTTGCCAACGGGGTCTATCGAGACGCTGCCTTTATGCTGCACCAGGCCGCCGAGCGGGCTTATCACGGGCTGTTGCTGGTTATGACGCTCTACAGCCCAAAGTCCCACAAGCTCAATTTCCTGCGGTCACAGGCCGAGCAGTTGGACGTCCGGCTAGCGGAGGCGTGGCCGCGCGGAACTAAGTTCGAGCAGCGGTGCTTCGACCTCCTGCGGCGCGCCTATGTCGATGCGCGGTACTCACCGCACTACAAGATCACCGCAGAGGAACTGGCTTGGCTGGGTGAGCGCGTGACGGTGCTACAGGGGCTCGCGAAGGCGGTCTGCGACGCTTGGTTGGAAGTGCTGCGGGCTAAGGCCTGAGTTTCCGCTCGGCGCCACCCATTGCCGACATTGCGTCGGGAGAACTCCACCCCCAGACTGATCCCGTTTAGGGACATCACATGATTGGCGTTATCCTTGCGCTGGCGGTCGCCGCACCCGCCGTCGAAATACCGAGCAAGCCCCCGGTATTAGTTCTGCCGTCTCCTCATGCGTTGCCGTCCCCTCAAGATGCAAAGAGCGCCGTTAGCACCTGTGGCCTGCGCGATAAGAACGTGGAAGTTCGGTTCGAGCCCAGCATGGACGAAGACATTATCTGGGTTGCTCGGGACAGTGGGCCACTGACCAAACCAGAGATGAGCTGCGTCGCCGGCGCCTCTTTGAAGACCAGCTATTATGTGTATTTCCGGAATCTGGCCGAGCAGAAGCGCTACGACCAAGTCTATTGGAAATTGAGCGACGAAGCGGACCTGGCAGACGCTCGACAATGGCTAGGTGCGCGGAACCTACTTGCGACCGTGCCCATCCCCGAGCACGGTCAACCGCTCTCAAAATATGCTGGAGCCGTCGAGGAGTTCTGCGGCGTCAAACGGGGCACGTTTTTGGTCGCCGTCGACGATCATACGATGACCTACGTCGAAAGTGGACTGGGCCGAATTAGCCCAAACGGCCTAGACGGTGGAGCGGCCACACCTGCGCAGTTCGACTGCGTTCAGAATGCGACAACTGCTGCCGACCTGAAAGCTCATGACGTATCATTCGGCTTCAGCACAGGTCGTGCCCGCTAGAGATCGCGAACGGAAGCTCGTTGGGACGAGTGCGAACGCCCGCTTGTGAATGCAATGCCATCGGACGATGGTAGACCCTAAACGGCCTTAGGTTCACTTCGGCGGCCTTTGAACATACCCGTCCTTCCGATCGTAGACACTCCCAAAGCAGGCGCTGCCGTCTGGTTTGCAGGACTTGACCGCTAACCAATCGAAAGCTTCACGCCACTCGGGATGAACGTCGTTGAATGCGTCGATAAGCAGGTGGTTTTGGCGATCGGCAGATTGGTTGTCGGTAAAGTCGGACATCTGGATTATCGCGAGCACCACCCGTCTGTCTGAGGTGCCCACAAGGGAAATCTTGGCGATTTTGAATGCTTGGCCATCCATCGCCCAGGTTACGGGCCACTTGTCGCTCAGCTCCTTTGGTAGAGTGAGCGACTGCTCATCCTGCATCACCGGAACGAGCGCGGGATCGGTATAGTTCGGTCCCCGATATAAGAGGTTTTGCGCGGTCGCGTAGATGAGCGCTGCACTAAGGTCATGGCCCTCCTTCCGCTGCTTCTTTGCCGCCTCCCACCAGTCAACGCCACTAAGTCCCGCCATGGAGCTAGGGCCGACGTGGAATGCCGCGACCCGCCAACCGCCATCCTCTACCTGCAGCCAAATCGTGTAGGTGACGACGCCATCGCCCTGCGTGGTGGCGCTAAAGAGGACGTGCGCTTGCTTTACGGCTGGTCCCACCACGGCGACGGTATCCCACTCCGAGTCCGGGGCTGAGGAGATGCAAGGAACGTGGCCAATCGAGGCAGGCGGCGGATTGAGGTTCAAGATGTAGGCTTTGGTGAGATTGGGTGCGCCAGTCACTCCTAGCGACTGGAAGCCTTTCAACATTGCATCTACCTGCGCTTCCGTCGCCGACGCCCGACCGGCGGCAGTCATCTGTGCCAGGACGCCGGCAGGATCGCCTGCGTTTAACGCCTCGATGAACCTGCCGGCTGCGGCTTCAGCTGCCGCTCCATCCGTGTCCGGTTTGGGTTGCTCGGCTAAGCAGGTACCTTGAATGGGCGGGTCGGGGACCGGACTGGCTCCCCAAGCCGCTGTAGAAAATGCGGGGACGGCGACCGCCAACATCCACCACAGCAATGCACAAGTCGCCTTTGGTTTCATTGTAGTCCCCGCGCCCCACGACCATGCCAAGCGTTCAACAATCTGGCCACGTCGACCGAAGGAGCGCAATCCACCCGTCTCGGCCCTCCGGAGGGTCAGCTTCTGGTTCGGCCGGCGCGATCTCTGCAGGGGTCCGACCTGCGCCATCGTACTAACCCGCTCGCGCGGGAGGAGTATTCGATCATCCAAGGTGGGTAACGGGATTCTCCTGTCTGAAGAGGAGCGTGGGTGGGCCACGTCCTCATCGAGACAGGAGATGCGTGATGACAGAAGAGGCCATCAACCCGCTGCGTCGAAGGATGATCGAAGACATGACGATCCGCAACTTCGATCAGCGGACCCAGCAGTCCTACATCCGATCGGTGCGGTCCTGCTGCCGGTACTGCGACAGACAGCCGACGAAGCTGACCTTTGAGGACGTCCGGCAGTACCAGCTGCATCTGGTGCAGTCTGGGTTGGCGCCGGCAAGCATCAATGGCGCCATGGTGGCGCTGCGGTTCTTTTTCCGCGTGACGCTGAAGCGGCCCGAAGCGGTCGACTACATCCCGATTGTTCGCCAGCCCCAGCGTCTACCGGTGACCCTTACCCCCGCTGAGATCGCCAGCCTGTTGGAGGCGGCGCCCGGGCTGAAGTGGCGCACGGCGCTCAGCGTGGCCTACGGCGCGGGCCTGCGGGCTTCCGAAGTGGTCGGCCTAAAGGTCAGCGACATCGATAGCGAGCGGATGCGGATCCGGGTCGAGCAAGGCAAGGGTCGGCGCGACCGGGACGCGCTGCTCTCGCCCCACCTGTTGGCCGTGCTACGCAACTGGTGGAGGGTCGCCCGTCCGCCGGTGTGGCTGTTTCCGAGCCGGCTGACCGCCTTCGACGCCGTCAGTCCACGCTCATTGAACCGTGCATTCCACCAGGCCGTCAGACGAGCGGGCATCAAGAAGCCGGTCTGCCTGCACACGCTGCGACACTGCTTCGCCACCCACCTGCTCGAGCAGAACGTGGACGTGCGGGTGATCCAGGTTCTGCTTGGTCACAAGAAGCTAGAGACCACGGCGGTCTACACCCACGTCGCGGCCAAGACCCTGGACGGGATCAACAGCCCGCTGGACCTGCTGAAGCTGCCGCCGCCACCGGCCTGAGGCGCCGGCCGGGCCAGTGCGCCCGGCTCTGGAAGTCGCCGACATCTTCCGCGCCCATGGGCCCGCGTGGCGGCTGGCCCAAGCCGGCCACCTCAGCTTGGGCCAGCTCAAGGTGATGTCGGCGATCGAAGATTGCCGCACACCGGAGCTCGGCGGTCACGTCGAGCGCTGCGAGGACTGCGACCACGTCCAGATCGCCTATAACTCCTGCCGTAACCGGCACTGCCCGAAGTGTCAGGGCGCGGCGGCGCAGCGATGGCTGGACGCGCGGCAAGCCGAGCTGTTGCCGCTGGCCTATTATCATGTGGTCTTCACCCTACCGGCGCAGATCGGCGACATCGCTTTCCAGAACAAGGCTGTCGTCTACGACATCCTGTTCAAGGCCGCCTCCGAGACCCTGCTGACCATCGCCGCAGACCCCAGGCATCTGGGCGCCCGTATCGGCCTGACCGCCGTCCTGCACACGTGGGGCTCAGCACTCACCCATCATCCGCACGTGCACTGCATCGTTCCCGGTGGCGGCCTGTCGCCCGACGGTCAGCGCTGGATCTCCTGCCGCAAGGGCTTCTTCCTGCCGGTGCGTGTCCTCTCCCGCCTGTTCCGCCGCCTATTCATGGATCGGCTCGCGGCCGCCCACGCCGAACATAGGCTGGCCTTCTTCGGCGAACTCGCCGGTCTATCCGACCGCCGCGCCTTCACCGCTCGCCTCTCGCCGCTGCGCCGCGCCGAGTGGGTGGTCTACGCCAAGCGCCCCTTCGCGGGCCCCGAGTCCGTGCTGGCCTACCTCGCCCGCTACACCCATCGCGTCGCCATATCGAACAGCCGCCTGGTCAGCCTCGACGATCGCGGCGTGACCTTCCGCTGGAAGGACTATCGCGCCCATGGGCAGGCTCGCCAGAAGCTCATGACCATCGAGCCTGGCGAGTTCATCCGCCGCTTCCTCATCCACGTCCTGCCCTCAGGCTTCCATCGCATCCGCCACTACGGCCTGTTCGCCAACACCGCCCGCGCCACCAACCTGGCCAAGGCCCGCGCGCTGCTTCAGGCGCCGCCGCCCGCCGCGGGCGCCGCCGGCGTCAAGCCTGAGGCGCCAGCAACGATCCCGGTCGTCTGTCCCTGCTGCGGCGGACGCATGATCCTCGTCGAGATCTTCGAGCGCGGATCCTCGCCTCGCGCCGGGCCCAACAGGCCAGTGTTCAGGATCGACTCCTCTTGACCCTCACCGATCGCACCATCCTGAACCGCAGATCCGCAAAGCCGGCCAGCCGCCGGATGAGCGGGCTGTTGTCGCGACAGCCCAATCCGCTCACGCGACGCCAAGTATCGAACCCTCAGCACTGCGCCGATGGCGTCTTATCCGCCCGTCGGCGCCACCCTCTCGGCCGTCCGAAGCGCCGCGAGCGTCTCGATGGGACCGGCGTAAAGATCAAATCCCCATAGCCCGTCGCCGCCACAACGCGGGTCAGACTTTGAGCTTTCTCAGACACCCGCCCGCGGGGTGACCCAGGCCGCCGCGCCTGGCGGGCGTCCAAGAAACCTCACATGGGCATTTGGGCGTCAAGGAACTGAGTTCAACTATTCATCGGCCGTCTCTGCGGCAGACTGTTTCGGTAACCAGGATTGAGCCCGATGTCCTGACCCGGTCGTTTCCGCACCAGATCAACCTCACATTCGGTCGGCGCACGAAGCGTGCCGTACCAAGATCCCGCTTTCGGCGGGTAGGGCTCAGAAAGGACGAGACCATTCTAAACAGCGGCTTGTTCAGGGCCATGGTTTCTTGCGGTCGTCCGCCTGGATCCGTCAGGACGTGATCAGGTCCTGGGGATGGGTGGATTGTTTGCGGCCTCTGGGTTCAGGCGGCCTTCAGGACGGCACCCTCGATGATGACGCCGCTGGTTGCATATCGCCATAGAGCGACAAGGAGCTTTCGCGCCATCGCCACGATCGTCGACTTTTTGAGGCGGCCGCCGTTGCGTTGGACGCGCTCCTGGAACCAGAGGCTGAGCGCCGAGTCCGGCTGGTGTCTCAGCCACAGCCAGGCGACCTGGACCATGGTCGTTCGCAGCCTGGGATTGCCCGACTTGGACACCCCTTGTTCGTGATTGACCGATCCGCTCTGCCAAGGCGTTGGCGCTAGTCCCGCGTAGGCCGCCAGCTGCTTTCGATTATCGAAGTGTCGGAATAGTCCCTCGGACCAAAGAACCGCGGCGAACTCCGGGCCGATCCCTCGCAGTTGCGCGACCATCGTCGCGGGCGTTGAGACTTGCTCGCCCATGAGCTCAAGCAGTGCATCCCGCTCTGCCTCAACAGTCTTCACCTGCGCCAAGATAATCTCGAGGCGGTCGAGCTCGCGGCTGATCTGAGCTTTTAAGTTCGCCGGCAGGGGGCGGCCATCGCCCGTCTTAAGCTCGTCCAGCCGGGCTCGGCGATTGCGGGGCAACGGCTCGTAGTCGCCGACTCCCTGGGCGAAGAGCAGGCCTTTGATCCGATTGACATGTTCGACGCGCTCGGCGGTTAGCGTCTTGCGCTCCCGGCAGATCCGCCGCCGATCTTCCTCTTCGGGTGTCGGCGCTATCACCATAGAGCACACCCGTGGCTCGCCACGCGCGTAGGCCAATAACGTGCGCACAAGTGTCTCGCCGTCGATCCTGTCGGTCTTCGCCCGCCGCCGACGGCGCGAAGTCAAGATCGACGCCGCGTCGACCACCCAGCTCTCGATCCCCTCGCTCTGCAGCACGCGATGGATCCAGAAGCCATCTAGCCCAGCTTCCTGGATCGTGATGATGGGAAACTCCTTGCCCGTCCGCGCTCGCGCCTTCTCCTTCAGCTGGGCGAAGCGCCCGAGCAGGCCGGCAACGTCGCCGGCCTCCACCGCGTGCTTGGACATCTTCTCCCCGGCGCCAGGCGATAAAGATGTGATCAGCCATGTCTTTCGACTGAGTTCCAATGAAACGAAAATAGCGCGAAGATCGGTATGGATAGCGGTCGGCGTTTCGGGTCGGTCAGCTGTAATTGGCATGGTCGGCTCCAGAGTGGGTGTTTTGGACGACCTCACTCTGCCGAGAGCGCCGGTCGCTATCCAGTCCGGCCCATAGGATCTAAACA
>Ga0302305_1001059_pt1 | contig 16057 bp, 17 predicted proteins | sample III_Palsa_E2_3_FD_198764 | JGI IMG/M metagenome (GOLD analysis project Ga0302305, IMG submission 198764) | Peat permafrost microbial communities from Stordalen Mire near Abisko, Sweden - III_Palsa_E2_3 | ecosystem: Environmental > Terrestrial > Soil > Palsa > Peat permafrost | place: Sweden... | reverse complement strand
GATTCTTTAGAAATTTCAAATTTTAAGTTGGCGGGGAGGGGGGAGGGGGAGGGTATTTTTTTTAATTGATTAGAAGAAAAAAAGGATATATATCCGCAGCCGCGGCTGCCAATATATGTCTCATTTCAAAATGGCGCAGAGAAAAATCTTGGCCTCCTCCCCTCCTCCCCTCCCCGCCACCAAAAAAATTGAAATTTCTAAAGAATCTAACTTTCACAGTAAATCGGTCAGCCATGTCACTCACCAGCTTTGCCTCCATCCTCCACCGCCTACCTGTTGAGATGGTGTTTGAGGTCTTCAAGTACCTGCCGCGTGCCTACTGTCCACCCTCCTGTCTCAGCTCCAAGTACTTCGTGAAACGCTGGACCCCGCTGCACGTGAAGCATGGCGTGGTCAAGTACTTCTTCCACAACCCTGCCCTAGAGACCTTAGACATGACCAAAGCAACCTTCATGCGTATCTACACTCTTGAAGACGGCAGGGCAACAGCCTATGAGCAATATGACCTGATTCCCAACAGTGGTGGTCTCCCAAAGGACCTGCTCAGCTCCGCCGACATCACTTACGACGGCTACAACACTATTGTCAAGGTCACTGAGTGGCACGGCATCGCCAAGGTGAAGGCCAAGTACACCGAACTTAACGGTCGACGTCACGGTGAAAACAAGGAGTGGCGTGGGAACGGTCAACTTGCAGGACACTGTCACTACGACCATGGCGAGCTTCACGGTGAATGCAAGACTTGGTATTCAAATGGCCAGCTTCACGAACACTGTCACTACGACCATGGCGAGCTTCACAATGAATGCAACTCTTCACCCATGACAACGTTCTTGTCTGTCTTGAGCCCGGTCGCCTTACTTTCGAAGAGATGGTGAAAATGGCCTACTCCAACATCGTATCGACTATAAACATGGCTTACGCCAACGTGTCTACAAGGATAAGAGCAAGAACAAGAGAAGGTGACTCACTACTACAATTACTGTCTGAGACAGTAAACTACAACAACAACAACACTACTTGCCTCGATAGCCATTAGCATGAGCTGCTTGCCCCTGCTTGACAGCCAACTGGTAAGCCTCCTTTCTGCTTGACATATTGTTTTGCTGAAAGTAATACTTGTGGCCGTGGTTACCCCACTGCATGTAGCCACCATTAGTATCGCGCCCTTCTCGAATTGGCATTGTGAGACCAGCACCTTTTAGATCTCCAAACTTACATTTCAAAACATTACAGCCACCGCCAGCATGAGAGTTGTCTTTATACCTCACTCCACCGGTTAGCAGGAAGTTCCTCATGCTATCCAATATTCCACTGCCAGACGATTCCGAGGGTTTATAGACTTCTTCAAAGGCATCGAGCGCATCGAGCTCTCTCATTCTCTCCGCATTGCGTTCGCGCAACTCTACCAGCTCTTGTTCAGTCATTGGGCGACCAGTTCTAACTTTGTCAAGTAACTGTTCGTGTCTGGCAGACCGATCGTTGCTGACGTTGGGCCTGTTGAATAGCCTGGGCATAGGACTGGGCTCTGGTAACCTTTGCCTTGGCAACGGCTGTGCTGCAGCACCATGGTCGATCTCGACATTTGTGGCCCGTAAAACTGGCTGTGACAGCTCCGTCTCAAACACCCTTCGCCCCTGAGCTCGCTCCGCAGCACCTTTAGGCTTGTGCTTGTTACCAACACCAGTGCCCTTCTTAGACTTACCAGTTGGTGAGGCTGGCGGTGAACCTCGGTCACTACGATCACCTTTGTTTGGCGAACTAAATGGACTGTCAGCAATTACATTGTGCTCTCTTGCTAAGAAACTTTGGTACATGACTCGCATAAGGCCGATTCTATCGAAGTGCACAGTCACGTTGGGATAGTCTTGAGACAGATCCTGAAGCCAAGCCAGTCCAGTCTGCACTCTTGTGAGATTCATCTCGTGGGGAATGAGAAAGATCCGAACCAGGAGCTCATAGATGCGGCGTCTGATATCAATCGATAACCCCACACCCGCAGCCAGCATGGCACTGGCTGTACCCATCTCTTGCAACAGCTCTTGGTATTCGTAAGGATCCATCTTTTGGACACTGACACTTTCAGGGGCAGGAATTTTTTTCCATCAACGCCGTCTACGATTTCGTAAGCCTGAGCCTGCAACACCTCTTGTCGAACTGGGGCCACTAGACAGTCGAGCCATGTGATCATATTGCTCTCGGTACTCACGAAACAGCAGCTGGAAAGTGAGACCGAGATTATTGCAAGCAGCTGGGAAGTCGCGACGCAGAATACAGAGATACGTGAAGTACCTCTTGAATGCGTGGGCACTGCTAGGCGGCGGAGAAGGAAAAAAGAGCTCAAGCCTGTGAGCAATTTGGCCGCGCATAATTCCCAAGTGGATCTGATGCATGCCTATGTTGACTGCGAGATTCAACTCGGCAAACCTGTGAACAAGGTCGGCAAAGTCAGCCTGAACGTCATCCATGTTTTCCCTACCACAAAAAATTACTTTGACACCACCTTCACGGCTCAGATACCAATAGAGATGCCCACAGAGACACCAAGTAACCCGTGCTTAAGGTTCGCACAGAGACACCAAGTAACCCGAACCTTAAGCACGGGTGTTAACCGAGAGACAGACAGAGACGAGGAGCAAGAGGAAAGAACAACTCGTTGCTTCCCAAATGTAATGAAGTTCAGGAAGAGCGAAAGGAAGAGAGGAGTTCTTGGGAGGGGCACGAAACAAAGCCAAAGACAACATAACACATCATCACAGGTGGAGAAAAACAATAGAATTAGGCAAGCAACTTGGCAAGGGCTTTGAAGGCCGACTCAGTTTGTGGCATATTGTATGGTCCACTCACGGGCGGTGGCCTTATAGAGGGGTCTGTTGTCCTGGTAGACTGGGGCAATCTCGTTCCTCTCCCCGAGACGGCAGGAAAAGTGGTCAGAGTCGGGGTCAGTGAGCAGTGTGTTAACATTCTGAAGTACGTGCGCGATGGTGAAGGCAGGTCTCCAGTCACCACACAGGAGTTCACAGTGGATTCTCCCATCGCTGTTGATATTCGGGTGGTAGATCTTGGTGGTGAACTTGACCTGGGGGCGGCTCAAGGGGTAGTCTTGGGGGAAGTGGATGTTCAGGGAGAAGACTCCATCCTGGAAGGGGCTGTCAGGGGGCCCCATGATGGTCGCCTGCCAGTGAAAGGGGTCCTCGCCGACGGGCCCCACGCTGTTGCAGAAGTATGGGGGGTTCTCTGTCAGCATTTGCAGCTCTCTCTGGAGTCTCGTTTGAGCTCCTTCCATGTCAAGAGTGTGAGAAGAACGGCACGAGAAGAAGGAAGATGTGTGTGACCCAGTTTTCATTTTTCCTTTTTGCGAATTACCTTGTGTGACCCACTTTTCTGATGTTCGCGTTCGTTTTTTCGCACCCCTCTTTTTCACCCTCCTCTTTCTTTCTCTCCACCAAGGGCGACACCTATCCAAATCCCAACATGTCCGACCCTCTCGACCACTTCATCAATTCTTACTACCTGAATTCCTGAGCTACGTCCATGTCGGGTTCAGGCAGAACGTCAAGTGTCAACTCCTGACATCATCAAAATTAACCGAATCAAATAGAAACGAGAAAAGACTTCTTTTCAACTTTTCCCTCCTTCTCCTCCAGTAAGACTTCCTTTTTTTCACCCTCTCTTTTCTCCTGCTCACAGTTCTTCTTCTTTTTTACTTCAAGAAATGCAGCGTGATAGGCCAATGTCCAATCACGCTCCCCCGCCAGTGAGCATGAGAGTCGCTCCTCTTTTGGAGCGCGTTTTCACCACCAAAGTCAGCCTAAAGAATGGTTGCTCTACCACCACCCTTTTCTTCATTGTTACCCCAGACCCAAATGCTACGAAGATAACGAGCCTCGGCGCTGGCGCTGGTCTCAATGGAGGAAACTTCAACTTCGTTGCTGAGAAGAACAAGACCGTGGTTTCGGTTTTCACCATGCCCCCCGGGAAGGAGATGGAATACAAAAACGAGAAGAGGGTCTTCCTCACAGTTGCACGCAAGAAGCAGTCAGGCGGATACTCCCTCATTCGCTACAACCGCCCACTTGAGTCAGGAGAAATCTGGACTGCCAATGACCAAATTCTCAAAGAAGAAACTCATGTCGTGAAGGAATTGTTTTTTTGAGCCTCCTCTGTTAATCTATCCTCTGTGTTAGTTTACCTTTTGGGTGGTCTATCCTCTTTTGCTGTCCTCTTCTGCAACGAAATAAAGCTGGTTTATTTTGAACTTCTTTTCCCGTCTCTTTTCTCCTCTCCCTTCTCCTTCAAGGACAATTTGACAAGCAAGTTCCTCTTGTTTGTCAGATATTCCCACCATAATCCTTTCCCTCCCTTGCTGTCATGGTAGCACGCCTAGCATCATGGCGACTGTGAACATGAAATCTGAGTCTCCTGTCTTCTGCTCGTCTTCATCTTGTTTGCTTCTGTTGAGGTGAAAAAGAGTTACAAAGAGAATAGCCGAAACTAATATTTTCTTTCCCCACACACAAACACACACACACACAAAGGGAAAAGTCACCAAAGGCAATGTGGAGGGAAGAGGCAGATAGATCACTCGTCCGCGGTCTCGTTGTAGGCTTGGTAGAGATCCTTGATCTGGTCCTCGAGCTCAAAGACTTCACCGGGGCTGAAGCGGAATGGGTAAGCCACCGTGTTGCCAGTCTTCACATCTTCAACGGAGAGGTAGGAGCGCATCAGACTGTCGTAGTCAAACAGTACCATGACGAGGGCGAAGTGAGAGGCCAGCTCAATGACAAGGGTGTCAGGGTGCGTCTTGAGCTTCTTCAGCATGAAACGGCAGATGGCCAGGGTCTGCAGCATGACAACCGAGACCACCAAGCTGGCATCAAGGGCAGTATGGGTTCGAACACCCTCAGGAGGTGAAGTAATGGCGGCATCATCTCCCAGAGACTCATTGAGACGGTCGGTGAATTCCCTGAAGTGTCTCAACGAGACCCAGGACCACTACATTAACCACCGGCTACCACCCTCAGAGGCCCTGATCTCAGCCATCAATGTGAAACTTGAGTGGCTGTTTCCCACCTACAACGCCACCCATGTCCGGCTGCGACACCAGGTCCTGAGCTCACACCTTCACCCGGACTCGCAGCTACTACCAGAGGGATGTCAGACCACAGGCTTCACACAGGGCACGCACACATGAGGGAGCTGGAGTCAAGTTACGTGAAAGGGGGCCACAGATGGATGTGTTGAATGAAAAAAAAATCGGGGAGTGGACAACACCGTTCTTCAGCCATAAAGAAGACGAAAGATCAACAATGGATGCGGTCAACCACGAAAATCTCGCCTAACTGGTCGTTTGCGGTCCAGACTTCTCCGGCTTCCAGCTTCTTGGCTTGGCGAAGAATGGCAAACCTCTTATCACTCTTCTTGCGGGCCACGGTCATGTAGTAGGTTTTTTCCCTGAGCTCTGTAATGGCCCCCGGGGCAAGAGAGTGCAGAGAAACCATCTGCTGCTTGTTCTGGGCAACATAGTTGAAGGTGATGCCTGACTGGCCGACCCCGCCTTGCAAAGTAGTGACCTGAGTGGCGTTTGGGTCGCTCGTGAAGATGAAGTACAGCATTTGGCTGCTCCCGTTCTTGATCACGATTTTTGGGTTGAAGGTTCTCTGAATAAAGCCCTGGTCGCCGGCAGTAGTGGTAGACATCGGTGGTCCCCTGTGATTCATTCTTTGGTGGAGTGGAAGGAGAAAGACTGGAGAGATTTATTTGTGCTTTTGAAAAATCACCTGACTTCTTCTCTATCTTCCTCCTTCTCGTCTTTTCCCTGCCTTCAAGGACAATTTGACAAGTAAGTTCCTCTTTCACATCCCTGGTCAGATGTTGGCAAGGAGGTCAAGATTGATCAGTCAACATCTTTTGGAGCTCTTGGGCTGCACCTTGAAAGAAAGCCTAGACCAGCCTTGAAAATTCTCCGATCAGGAGGCAAAAATTAGGGGAAAAATAGGGGAAAAATAGGGGGAAAATAGGGGAAATTATCTGGTTTCCATGACAATGGTTCGCATGATGTCATGCTTAGTTTCTGCAAGTGTTCCCAATTACGTAATGTTCTCCTTCTGTATTTAACCAAACCACCCCTTTTTTCTTTTCCGTCCCATCTCTCTTCCAAAAAAAAATCTTACTTTCTTTCAAGTCACCTACTTACTTCTCTCTGTCTCTCAAGCTAACTAGGAACTACTAATCATCATGGATGTCGACGAGCCCAATAATGATGGAGACACTCCATGTGTCATTTGCTGTACTGCTATCTTTGATCCTTACAACTTGCACACTAGCAATGGTGTCCCCCACACCTTTTGCAAGGTCTGTATTTCAACCTGGGTCCGTAATACCTTCGCGCCTGCGTGCCCTATCTGCCGTAACCCCATTACCAGGGACGCACACCCGACACTTTTCCTAGTCTCATTCGGTGCCAGCAGCTCTACCACCACTGCTCCTGGTCCCGCCCCTGTTCCAGCCCCGCGCGCTTCTGCTTCTGGCTTCACCTTCGGCGCCACTCCTGCTCCTCCAGTTGCAGCCCTGCGTGCCCCTGCCTCGGGTCTCTTCACCTTCGCTGCCAGCAGCTCTACCGCCTCTAGTACTACTGCTCCTACCGCAGTTGCAGCTCCGCGCCCTCTTCCCGCTCGCGCCTCTGCTCAGCGCCCTCTCACCGTTCGCGCCCCTGCTGCGCCAGCTGATGAAGAGCAGCCCCGCCCCCGCCCCCGCCCCCGCGCTCCTCGTATTGACTTGAGGGATCCTACCCAGAGACTTCTCTTGAATGACATCAAGAAGAAACAACGAATTCAGCACATCACTGCTGCTATCAATAGTTTAAGGGAACGGGTCCCACATTACAGGGCTCGCCTTGATGAGGCCCGCCGTCTTGGCATCATCGACAGTTTCCAACTCGACGATCGCCTTGATCTGATGATGGAGAGAACCAGCCACAACATCCTTACGCGACTCAACGTTGAGCACCTGGCGGGTCAATATCAACGTGTTAAAAACCTCTTTGCGGATTTGAATGATGCCCTGGACCAAAATGAGGACACCAGCGAGCTCTTCGACGAAAACGACTTTTAGTAACGCTTTACAACATCACTCTATATTATTTACATCCTTGATGTTATTACGTATATTTATATCATAATCCAAATTGGAAACAATAAATATCATACCTTTTTCTTTGAATTTCTCCTGAATTGAAAAAGAGATGTCAAACCAAACTTCTCCTTCCGGTTTTGCGTACCCGCCAGAGATTGATCAGTACCGACTGCCCCAGTCACACCTTGACCTGCTTCATCAGTTGCTAGTCACCGTCACCAACTACTTAGACAGGAATGGGATCACTTACTGGGTGGACGGCGGCACTATGCTGGGAGCTGTCAGAGATAAAGGACAGATCCCCTTTGATGACGATGTCGATCTGGCTGTGCCCAGGTCCCACTACCAGAAGCTGTTCAAGCTGCTGGAGACCCCTGCCCCTGAACTGAACTGCTGCATTTCTTACAGCCCAGGACTGATGAAGTTCTTTTACCCCAACCAGTGGCTGATCAATGATATCAAGACTGTTGGCACCACCACAATCGACATCTTTGCCTACGGTCCTTACAAGGTGATTGACACCAGTGCTGTGGCTGACAGTGAGGACGTCGCTGATGGTGAGGCAACTTCTGGGGACAATGATAAGGACAAGGACAAGGAGAACATTCCCACCACAGCTGTTGCCCCCAGAGATGTGGTTGCCCTTGACTATGAGCCACTGCGTGAGAGGTTCTTCAAGTGTTTCCATTTCAAGGAAGACCTGTACCCGCTCAAGCAGTATGACTTTGATGGCATTTCAGTCAAAGGACCCAATAACCCTTATCCCTACTTAGATCGCCAGTATCCTAACTGGGACAAAGTTGCCATCATTGAACTGCGTGACCCACCTACTGAGCAACAGACCAACATCAAGGTTAACGCCGTTGCCTATTCTCTGCTCCCTCTTCAGGGGAATCCATCAACTGCTTCAACTACGGCTACTGATTCTTCTGCTGATGATGATTCTTCTGCTGATGACACTGCTACTGGTGATGACGACACTTCAACTACAGCTACCGCCTCTTCTGAAGAGATTGTTACTGATGATGATGATGATGATGAGTAACTGAATCAAGTCCAGATCTGATCTGCACTACTACTACTGCTGCTTCTTCACTTTCAACTTCGTTGACTGCTTACTACTACTACGACTACTACTGCTGACTCTGTCAGCCATAGTGACAGCTGCAGCTGTAACTAACTTTTTCTTGGTGTTGTAGTTCTTGAAGTAGACGTCGGCTTCACCATCCAGGTAAGTCAGAGTGTTGTTGATGACCAGCTGTGGCAACCGCTTCAACCTCTTCTGCAAGTAGCGGTCATACTGAAAGCTGAAGTCCTGGCGCTGGATGGCCGGGCTGACGTAGAAGCTGACGCCATACTTGTGCTTGAAGTAATCAGCCACCCGGTTGCTGACATACATCAGGCCAGCAGAGTGATGGCGAATGGTCAGCAAGATGTGACAGTGATAAAAGTTGCGCTCGTCACCAACCTCCAAGTTAAGCTTGGCCTCAATACTCTGTATCAGCGTTGGCTTAGGAATCTCCTCTTCAATGTCCTCTTCATTCCTGACTATAATCATGTTCAGTATGTTGTCAGTCAAATACACTCGCTTCAATCCTTCAACAAAGATCGCCTTCTTCCTCTCGGCCTCTGGTGAATGGTCATCATAGCGCACATTGCTATTAATCTGATGGAAGTAAGTACTAACAAGAGCTTGATCATGCATCTTTCTCCCACTTTCAACTATTATAATTTTTCTCTCTTGTTGTTGAGAACAACAAGAATACAATACCAACAACAGCCACAACAAGACAACAACCCTTAGTCGGCAGTGATGACGTCGGCCAGCACAGCAACGTTGTTAGTGGTCTCGTACACACTGACAGCCCGCTCTTGCACCACGAAGAACCACACGTTGGTAACACCGACAGGCAGCTCACCAAGGAAGCGGCCGTTTAATCCATTGTTCCAGCCGGCGGCAACTCCGTTGGCAGCGGCAGCATTATTAAAGGTAGCTGGCGTAGACGGAATGTTGTAGTTCCAGTTAGCCACAAAGGTGATCGGCTGACTGCCCTGAGTCTGGTAAGGGATCTCCTGGCACTCGCGGGTGTCAAAGGCATACAGGCACTTGTGATTGACGAACGCGGGATGATCAATAAGACAGGCCTGGTTGTTACCCTCGACGTTGGCGAACTTCATCAGCTCACGCCACATGGCAATAGAGTCAGGCACGCTGGCGCCGTAGTTGTTATTAGTAACAAGAGGCTGATAGGGGAAGTTCTGGTTGTTAATGCTGATGTAGGCGCTGGTCATTCCCACGTTGAAGTAGCGGTGAGGATTGCCAGCATAGTAAGGAACAGTTCCAGATCCCGTGCCAGTATCATTAGCAGTCTGGAAGCCCACCAAGACACCGATAGGCTTACGACTGACTGCATTGTTGTACACCACGTTGTTGCTGGTAGTGCCTTGCATTGCAGTATTAACCTGGAACACGTCAATGTCAACATACTTGCGAATAGTGGTAATACCCTTGGCCAGCCTGTCAGACAGCTCAGCCCTCATAGTCTCGTTAGGTGTATAAGTCGGCACGTGCAACTCTAGCTTCTGGAAGTAAGGGTAGCCAGCAAATGGGTACTGGGTGTAGATGGCGGCACCACCGGTAGCATCCAGAACCAGGTTGGGTTCGAAGCACATGATGTTAGCGTTGGGCCTGACCACCTCAACCCTCAGCGTGAAGTTGGTCATGAGCGAGTCAAAGGCCTCCAGAGCATGACAGTAGTAACGCAGCGGGATCCAGATGGCAACACCGTAACCTTGCTTGGTCCTAATACACTTCTTGTAGAAGCCTGCGTTGAAGTTGGGGTTCTCATCAATGAAGAAGTAAGGGTTACCATCAGCTGAGTATGACAGTGCAACACCAGCTTGACCAGCAGTACCAGCGGCATTAAAGAGACCGCCAGCGCCAGCACAGACATCAGTGAAGCTGGTAACACCGGCGTTGACGGTGGGCTGGGCTCCAGTTGCAGCAGCAGCCACTGAGTCATTGGTGCCACCACCAGCTGCCAAGATAGGCACTGCCGTCTGACCCACAGCAATAACGTTCTGGTTGTAGAAGGCAGTGAAGTTGCCGCCAGAAATAGTACCAACACCACTTGATTCAGTCAACTCACCGAAACCATTACCTGCTACTCCAGCAATCACAGGTGAGCCAGCAGGCAGAGCGGCACCGTTAGTATTGACAGCCAAGGCCCCGTTAGCTCCGATAGTGCCCACGATAGGAACAGTGACCACAGATGACTGCTGAATGAACTTGACACGGTCACAGCTGGCGCCGCAAGTCAGGTCGTGGTAGTTGGCTGCAGCATCGGTGTAGGGCAGATTACCGGTGCCACTGTCAACATAGGCCCACTGACCACCTCTAATCATCATGTTGTAGTCAGGAGTCTCTTGCAGCAGTCGCTTGATGTGTGCAGCTTTGTACGCATAGGTCTTGCCGGTGGTAGCTGAGATGTCAACACCATTAATCTGAACTCGGATGGTGTCAATCCAGCAGTCAGTGTGGAAGGTGCAGTTATCGCCGTTAGCTCCGGAGAAGGTGCCAATACCAGCCCAGGTGCCACCAGCTGTCAGCGGATTACTGCCACCAACCTTCGACATCTGCACGATACCGTACAGACCCATATTCTTGATGTCGAACTGATCAGAATTCAGGGAGCGCTGATAAGTAACTGGTTGACCGCCAGAGCCATCGGCGGTATTCCAGTTGTCAGGCGGGCCGCCACCTTGCTCGGATGTAATTGTAGTCCAGTAGAACTTCTCGCTGCCAGTGCGGCCAATATACTCATTGCCCTTCACTTTGTCATACATCTCGGGCACCAACTCTTCATAGGTGATAATGTCAGTCGCCATTTTGACCTATTGTTTAGTAACAATAAAAATTTTTACGAATTTGAATTATGTTCTTGTTGTGACAACAAGATCGATGCTGGCGATTACCTTTCCCGTCTTCAACTCAGAACCTACAGTCAGTGTTCAATCGGTGTAGATGGCGTTCGACAAGATGGTGACTTTGCCGGCACGCTCGGTAACAGTCATGGCACGTTCTTGGAAGATAAAGGCGTACATGTAGGCTGGGCCATTTGGAGCCTCGGCCAAGAAACGACCGTGGGCACCATTGTTGACACCAGCAGCCAGGCCAGCAGCAGGAGCACCGGCTCCTGCAATAGAGTTCAGCTGAGGAATGTTGTAAGCCCAACTTAGTTCAAAGCTTAGGGCCTGAGGTCCGCGGGTGATGAAGTCAAAAGGCTCGGCCTCTCTAGTGTCGAAGCAGACGAAGAACTTGTGATTAATAAAGCTCCGGTGGTCAATCAGGCAAGTTTGGTTGTTACCCTCAATGTCGGCTATCTTCATCAGCTCACGCCACAACGTGACATCATCGACAATGCCGGTGGCCGGGTTAGTTAGCAACGGCGTGTAGGGGAAGTTCTGGCCGTCAGACACTCGCATGATAGCTGACTTGATCTGCGGGTTAAAGTAGCGGTGGCAGTTACCAGAGTAGTTGTTAGGGCCAGTGTCATTCACGAACTGCAGGGCGGCCATCACACCGAGTAGCTTGCGGTCAACAGCGCTGGGCAGCACGATAGACAGTGAACTGCCCGAGATCTGTGGACCATACTGCACAACGTCAATGTCAATGTACTTGCGTGTGGTAGTAATACCTTCACCGGCCAGCGTGTTGTTAATATTCTTCTGCATCTCGGTGTCAGGCTTGATACAGGGCACGTGCAGTTCAATACGCTGGAAGTAGGGAAAAGCTGGAGCAGGCCACTGACCACTTCCAGCAGTGGCATCAACAGCTGCATTAGCCTCAAAGCACATAACAGCCGGTGAAGTTCTGGTCAGTTCCACCCTCAGCTTAAAGTTGGTCATAGGTGAGGCAAGAGCTTCTAGGGCACAACAGTAGTTGCGGAGTGGGATCCAGATGGCCACACCAAAACCGCTGTTGGTCCTAATACACTTCTGATAGAAGCCTTCATTGAAGTAGGGGTTATTCTGCATGAAGAAGAAGGGGTTACCATCAGCACTTAGAGAAGTAGCGACGCCAGCACCTTGTAGAGCACCAGCATTAGCAGCACCGAAAGCTATAGCTCCCCCGCTAGTGCCTTGTGCGATCTCGGCGAGATTAGCGATAGCATTGGTTATGCCTGCCGATGACGCTCTCACCCCTCCAATGGTAGTAGAGCCGGCGGCTGCATTGTTGCCAATCACAGGTGATAGAGCGTTGGCCACACCAGACACCTGCACATTACAGTAAATGTTCTTATCAACTCTGTTGGCCGAAGCGCCACAGGTCAGGTCAAGGTTGCCAGCAGCGGCGTAGTTGTAGTTGCCAACTCCAGTATCGATGTAGGCCCACTGGTCACCACGGATCATCAAATTATAATCAGGAGTCTCTTGCAGCAACCTCTTGACGTGGGCAGCTTTGAAGGCGTTATTCTTGCCGGTAGTAGCTGAGATGTCTTGGCCGTCAATCATCACCTTAATAGTCTGGAACCAGGCGTCAGTTTGGAACGAGCAGTTGTCATTGATGCTGCCTGTGAACTGATAGGCCGCTGAGCCAGCTGGGTTAAAGCCCAATGTCTTGGTCAGCTGCACGATGGCGTAAATACCCAAGTCTTTCAGCACATACTGGTCAGTGTTAAGGTCACGCTCAAAGGCCAGCACAGGGCCTTGGCCGCTGGCACTGTTCCAAATGTCGGGCCGGACAGTGCCGATCTCAGGCGTAACAGGAAGCCAGTAAAACTTGCTGCTGCCTGTCATCTCAGCGTAGTGGTTGGCCTTCACTCGGTCATAGATGGGGTCTACGAACGACTCATAGGTCTCGATGTCTTTATCTTTCGATTGGGCGGGCATTTTCACTGGACCACTTTTTTGTGTAGAAAAAAAATTAGCAAACCATGCCCCAACAAGCAGCTTCAAGCGTAGGTGAATACCAAATGGTTATTTCCAGCATTGCAGTGCCCGACCAGAACCCCGCTGACATTTACTGGGTGGTGACGCCGTCGTTGAACTTAGGAAACCAGCCGTACGAGGTGGCGCTGACTGACGGCGACTTCACCAACTCCATTCCCAACATCTCGGCTGCCCTCGGCAATAACACCTTCAGCTATTCCAGCGACGATCATGATGGTGTTGTGTCGGTGACTCTGCCAGACGGTGCTTACATTGCAGCTGGTATACAAGCAGTGTTGCAGGGCGTGATGCTGAGCAACGGCGACTACTCTGGCACCGCTCCCAACTATGTGTATCCCATTAACTTCATCTCCAACGTCACCTTTGACCGCGTGCAGATTCAGCTGAATCCCGGCTATAACATTATGATCCCGGCCGCCTTCGGTGTAGTGTTGGGCTTCCCAGCTGGCACTTACAGCGGCGGCGACACCGTCACCACTTTTACCGCGACGAACATTGCCACCTTCAATAACAGGTCTCAGCGACTCTATGTTTACACCGACATCACTTCAGGCGGCATGAACACGGCCGCTTCTAACAGTAACGCTTCTGGCATCATCAAGTCAGTGGCTGGTGGCGCTCTTGATTATGGCCAGTCACTTAAAGACCCAGTTCAGTACAGCTACTACCCAGTAAATAAGAAAGTGGTTGACAGCATTCGAATGCGCTTCTACGACAGCTACGGTTCGATAGCGAACTTTAATGGTGAAGGAACTAACTTCGAACTGACCTTTAGACCGATAATGCAGTCAGTGATGTCAGTTAAGATCGTAGCGCTGACGGAACTCTAACTAATATCTCCGGGCAGAAACGGAAAATTCTTGTTGAGAAAATCCAAAATTTCTGAATATTTGCCAAAGAAAAACCTAGTGAGAATGTCGAATCTGGTTATTGAGATCAAGGCGCTGGAGATTAGGAAGGCTGAGGTGGACAAGAAGCTTAAGATCGCTAAGCTGGAGTCAGATTATGACCAAATCCTGAAGTCACTCAGAGACGCCAAGGCTGAACTGTACAACTTCATGTTAGATAACGACATGGATGAGTTCGAAGGTTACGAAAGTAGTAAGCTGATGCCCGACAAGGAAAAGAAGGAGTTGCGCAAGTCCATTAAGGCCACTAAGATCAGTGAGCTGCTGCAGTCCAGCTTCGACATTGACACCGACGACGTCAACAGCATCAGTGACAAGCTGGCTGACCTCAAGTGAGTACTGTTGTTTCTGTTGTAGCAACAAAAAAATAATTGATTCTGAAGTCACGGGGTCAGAATCAAAATGAAGTCAGGTGATGAACGACACCCATCCCTACAGTCAGGTTCTGAGTCTTCGACTCAGAACCCCAGTCTATCTATCGAGACAGTGGATAGTAGACAGTGTAAAATAGAAATAGAGATGACAAGGTTTTGAAGGTTTCCAGCCGCACAGTAGGAATAACGCTGTCGGTGTACACAATGGGTTGACATGTAACTAGGCTACTGGCTCAGTCAGTAGAATTTTTTTCTGTGTATGAAAATAGCGGTAAGCTATCCCGAAAATAGATGTTGTCAGGTAAGCCTAAGTTAACTCGCAAATCTGCAGTATCGCCATCTATTCGACTGGCAGCTGTCAGTGGTATCTTGCGACCATCAGCCACTGCTGCTACTGCTATTGCTACGCACACTTCTGTAGCTCGACCAATAGCTGGTACTGCTGAGAGGCTTCGTAGTCGTGGCAACAGTAGAGTGCGGAGCAGCGACAATAGTAAACAACAACAGCAGCAGCAGGAGCAGCAATTACCTAACTATGAGATCAGCAACCTGTATGCGGCGTCGCCGTCAATGAAGGACAAGTACTCGCAGAAGGGTGGTGTTATCAATCACCCGGCTCGTATTCAGATCAGTGGACCACCCGGTAGCTGTAAGACTCACTTGGCCACCAATCTGATCTACTCGCACTTTGTTCCGAACACCATCTCAGTGTACGCCAAGAACCTCGATCAGGATATGTTTGTGGGGCTCAGGAAGTATGTCACCGTCAAGTTGCAGCAGGCAGGCATTGATGAAGACGATCTGGACCACTATCTGCACATGTCCAACGAGATAGACCGCACCGTCAAGGACTATGACCCTAGCCAGCAACATGTGGTGCTTTTTGATGACTTAGCTCAGGCTAGTGATAAGAAGAACTCAGCCAAGATCGTTGAGTACTTGAAAGCCGGTCGTCCTCAGAACATCAGTGTGATTGTGATCGGCCATGGGTTCTATGACACCGCCAAGGAGGTCAGGGAGTGTTTGACCCATTACATCGCCTTCAAGCCATTCAATCCTCGTGACCTGATTGATCTGCACAAGTTCTATGCCAGTGACATTACTCGACCCCAGTTTGAAGCCATTATGCAGTCAGCCACAGCACCAGTCGAGGGTGAAGATAAATTCGACAAGTTCCTGTTCATCGATGCCAACGAGCCCAAGCCCAGCAAGAAGTACAGGAAGGCATTAAGACCAGACACTCTGTTTGACAGTGAGGGCCGCATGATAGCCAAACCGGCCCCTCTCAAGGTGCGAACCTGGAAGGTTGACGAAGAAGGCAACATGAGGTCACCACACGGTGATCTGCCGACTAGTAGTGGTGCTGTTGACAAGAAGCAACACAAGGAAGAGGAGCATGAGAAGGAAGAGGTAGGTAGTACCGTGATTCAGAAGAAGACGATGACGACAATGAAGAGAAAGGCGATGCCAGTCAACACCAAGCTGAATGAGAAGCGGTTGGGCAAGATGAAGATCAAGTAATAGTTGTTACAGTCTCAGACTGTGACCTTTTGGTTTCTACTTTTCTGTAAAAGTTAGAACTCTTTAGAATGTCAAAAATGTTGCGGGGAGGGGGGGGGAGGGGAGGAGGCCAAAATTTTTCTCGGCGCCATTTTGAAATGAGATATATATATATATATACATTGGCAG
>Ga0302305_1001058_pt1 | contig 16061 bp, 10 predicted proteins | sample III_Palsa_E2_3_FD_198764 | JGI IMG/M metagenome (GOLD analysis project Ga0302305, IMG submission 198764) | Peat permafrost microbial communities from Stordalen Mire near Abisko, Sweden - III_Palsa_E2_3 | ecosystem: Environmental > Terrestrial > Soil > Palsa > Peat permafrost | place: Sweden... | reverse complement strand
CGCGCCGAGGATGGGGCACTCGTACTTGGAGGTTGTGGTGGGCTTGGAGATGGGCGGGAGCGGTCGCGCTAAGCGCGCGATGCCCACCCTAACGACGATAAAGCCGTCGTTAGGATGGGGCACCCGGAGGGGGGCGGGTACGGGCGAAGAACGGGAGAGTGCGAGAAGCAGATCCGTTCGCTGCGCTCAGGATGACAATTGGGGGGAGGGGTAAAAGGGTTAGTGCTTTAGGGCTAGGCGGAGGATGGTTTCGGCTACGCTGTCGTAGTTGTGGCGGAGGACTTCGCCTTCGTGGACGAAGTTGCCGATGATGGGCTCTACGCCCAGGGCACGGATGCGGTCGAGGTCGGCTTCGATGGGGGTTTGGTCGAAGCGGGCGTATTGGTCGAGCGTGGCGGGGAGGATGGGTGCGGTGTTGATGATGGCGTAGTCGAAGATCTGCGCGCGGGCGTGGTTGAGGATTTTTTCGATGTGCTGCGAGGCGGATAGGCCGAGGCTTTCGTTGGCCTGGGTCATGAGGTTGCAGACGTAGACGCGGGTGGCGTTGGACGCTGCCAGGGCCTCGGGGATGCCGCGGACGAGCAGGTTGGTGATGAGCGAGGTGTAGAGCGAACCGGGGCCGAGGGTGATGAGGTCGGCGGCGGCGATGGCTTCGAGGGTTTCGGGGAGTGGGCCGGCGTCGGCGGGGTCGAGCATGAGCTCGATGATGGAGCGCTTGCTGGCGGAGATGTTGGTTTCGCCGCAGACGATGGTGCCGTCGTCCATTTTGGCGGCGAGCGTGGCATTGACGGTGGTGGAGGGGTAGATGCGGCCGCGGGTGGCGAGGATCTGGCTGCTGGTCTGGACGGCCTGGGCGAAGTCTCCGGTGATGCCGGTGAGGGCGGCGAGGAAGAGGTTGCCGAAGCTGTGGCCTTCGAGGTCTCCGGTGGCGAAACGGTACTGGAAGAGCTGGGAGAGGAGATGCTCGTCTTCCGAGAGGGCGACGAGGCAGTTGCGGAGGTCGCCGGGGGGGAGCATCTTGAGGTCTTCGCGGAGACGGCCGGAGGAGCCGCCGTCGTCGGTGACGGTGACGATGGCGGAGAGCTCGCGGATGAGGCAGGGAAGGTCTTTGCAGTTGGCGTCTGCGAGGGCTGGGGTGCCGGTAGGTGTGGCGACGTAGCGCTTGAGGCCTCGGAGGAGGGTGGAGAGGCCGGTGCCGCCACCTATGGCGACGACGCGTAGCTGCTTGGGGGGAAGGTCGGCCATAGGTACTGTTTTAGTTTAGTTCGGATTGGGAGTTGTGCGGGTGTGGAGGAGAGCGGTCGGGCTTTGCCCGATAGCCCACCCTGGCGCGATTTGGGAGTTGAAGTTGATGGGATGCTGTTAGGGCGCGCCGAGGATGGGGCACTCGGTTCTGTGGTGGCTTGGAGATGGGCGGGAGCGGTCGCGCTAAGCGCGATGCCCACGTCCGATCCTTCGGCAAGCTCAGGACCCGGACATGGGGCACCCGAATTTTTGCTGCTACCGGGTCTAGGCTTCGGGGTAGAGGAGTTCGGTGAAGCGGGGGTCGTCGGCTACGGGGTCGAAGTCGGAGTCGGAGCGGGCCTGGAAGCGGTATTGGGTGTTGAGGCGGATGGCTTCGGTGAGGTGGTCGATGCACTTCTGGGTGTCGCCTGTCATGCTGGAGAGCAGGGCGAGGCCGTAGAAGGCGTAGTCCGCGGCTTTGTTCTTCAGGAGAATTTCCTGGAAGTGCTGGCGGGCGTCTTCGTAGTGGCCGTGGTTGAGAAGCGAGATGGCGTAGTCGTACCGCTCTTCGTGGCTTTCAAAGCTGGCGGTGCCCTTGGAGATCTGGGCGACGCAAGCGGAGATGTACATGCGGATGCGGTCGGCGAGGTCGTCTGGGGCGGTGTCGAGCATCAGGATGAAAGCCGCGTGCGCCTTCTCGTACTTGCCGGCCTGCATGAGCTTGAGGGCTGACTCGTAGAGGGCGAGGGTGTGTTTGCGGGCAGCGGCGTCAATCGCCTGAGGAGAGCCGGCGAGGGTGCGCGGAGCGCGTTTGACGGGCGTTGGAGCGACGGTAGATGTAGTGGGGGTCCCGGACTTCGTGGCCATGATGTTCTCTGATGGAAAAGGCACTGCGGTTGAGATCTCAATAAAGTGTCAACAGGTTTAAGAGCGACGCTATGGGTTATAGAACATACTATCTGCTTCGGGGGTCTGCTTCGGTTTTATACGGGTGAAGGCAGGTGCTGGTCAACTGTGTGATGGGTTGAGGGCTTATCCGCTGCCGGTGAGTTTGCCGTAGAGGACGGGATTGAGGGCGGGATCGTTGTACATCTTTAGCTGGCGGTAGAGCTTGAAACGACGCTGGCCGGCGAGGACTTCGGCCCAGAGAGCGGCGAGGCAGGAGGCCAGGTCGCTGCGCTGGTCGAGGAGAAGATCGAGGCGCTCGCGGTTGCGCTGATGGTGTTCGGGGCTGGCGTCGCGGCGGCGGGTTTCTTCTTCGGTGTGGAAGATTTTGAGGGCGAGGATGGAGAGGCGATCGACCATGAGGCCGGGCGTTTCGGAGTGCAGGGGAGCGGTGTCGGGCTGGTGGGGCGCGGCTTCGAGGAGGGCGAGGTCGAGGCGCTCGGCGAGGTCGTTGCGGCGCTGGTTGAGCTTGTCGATGGTGCGCTTGCAGGCGGCGATGGCCTGGTCGCCGGACATGGGGTCGCGGGCGGCGTCTTCGCTGTGCCAGAGATCGAAGTTGGCACGGTGTTGCTCGAGGATGAGCTTTTCGAAGGAAGAGGTGGGCTTTTCGAACGGCAAGCGGTGATCGTGCCAGTGGGCGTTGGCCTGGTCGTGGAGCTTCGTGACGTGGGAGGCGTTGAGCATAGCTGGCGTGTAGTTGATGGTAGCTGGTGTGGGGCTTGAGGGGAAGTTGGGTGGTTGTGGTGATACCCGATTGGTGGTGCGCGGATACACTTAGGGTATGTCTTCTGTGAAGGTGAAGCGGGTGTTGTTGTATCGGCTGGGAAGCCTGGGTGACATGCTGATTGCGCTGCCAGCGCTGCACGCGGTGGCGAGAGCGTTTCCGGATGCGGAGCGGCGGATGCTGACCAACGTTCCTGTGAGTGCGAAGGCCCCGGCTGCTGCTGCGGTGTTGGCAAACACCGGGCTTGTTGACGGGTACTTTCGCTATGCGGTGGGGACGCGGAGCCTGAAGGAGCTTGTGGGGTTGTGGTGGACGCTGTTGCGTTGGCGGCCGGAGGTGGTGGTGTATCTGGCGGCGTCGCGGGGTGTGGCGAGTGCGGCAAGGGATGCGAAGTTTTTTAAGTTGTGTGGCGTGAAGCGGATGGTAGGGGTTCCGCTAAGCGAGGGGATGCAGCAGAATTTTTATGGGGATGCGACGGGCGAGCGGTGGGAAGGGAATCTGGAGCCGGAGGCGGAGAGGCTGGCGCGGAATATTGCCGAGCTTGGCGATGCGCGGCTGGAGGATGCGGCTAGTTGGGACCTGCATCTGACGGCGGAAGAGCATGAGGCGGCGGCGAAGGCGATTGGGACCGAGGCGTTGGGGATGGCGTCGATTGCGGTGAGTGTGGGAACCAAGGTGCAGGCTAAGGACTGGGGACGCGAGAACTGGCGGGGATTGTTGGCGGCGATGGCGGCGAGGTTTCCTGGCAAGGTGTTGCTGCTGGCGGGTGCGCCGGAGGAGAGTGAAGCGAGTGAGTTCGCTGCGGACGGCTGGCGCGCGAATGGCGGTGGGCCGGTGGTGAATCTTTGTGGGAAGCTGACGCCGAGGGAGAGTGCGGCTGCGTTTGCGCGAGCCGATTTATTTGTGGGGCATGACAGCGGGCCAATGCATCTTGCGGCAGCGGTAGGAACGCCGGTGGTGGCGATCTTTGCGGCGCGGAATATACCGCGGCAGTGGTTTCCGTTTGGAAGCAAGCACAGGGTGGTGTATCACCGGGTGGATTGCTGGGGTTGTGGGCTGGAGACGTGCCTCGAACAGAAGAAGAAGTGTTTGATGTCGATTACGGTGGATGAGGTGATGGGTGTTGTTGTGGAGCAGCTAGAGGGCGAGTTAACAGCGAATAGTTAACAGCGAACAGATAGTTTGATGTGGTGTGATGATTTAAGTGAGGGTGATGATGCTGTCGGAGATTCATACGGTTCTGGGATTGCTCGAAGGTGGGTTTGGGGAGCTGAAGGTACTGGTGGTGGGCGATTTGATGCTCGACCGGTACATTCTTGGCGAAGTGGATAGGATTTCGCCGGAGGCTCCGGTGCCGGTGTTGCGGCATGTGCAGCGGTATGAGCGGCCGGGTGGAGCGGCGAATGTGGCGATGAATCTGGCTGGGCTGGGATGCCAGACGCTGCTGGCGGGTTTCTGGGGAAACGATACGGAGCAGCGGGAGCTGGCGGCTTTTTTGGAAGCCGCGAAGATCGACACCGCAGGGATGGTGACGACGGGGCTACCGACGATTTCAAAGACGAGGATTGTGGGACGGCGGCAGCAGTTGCTGCGGTTGGATATCGAAAGCCTGGAGAAGCCGGGAGCGGTGGACCAGCAACGTCTGCTGGAGCGTGTGGTGGCGCTGGTGGATAAGGTTCATGCGGTGGTGCTTTCCGACTACGCGAAGGGTGCGTTGACGCCGGAGCTTTGTGAAGCGGTGATTCGTGCGGCGCGGGCGAAGGGTGTGCCGGTGTTGGCGGACCCAAAGACGCCGGACTTCAGCAAATACTCGGGCGCGACGATGGTTTGTCCGAACTTGAATGAGTTGTCTGTTGCGACGGGCGTGGCGTCGCATGAGCTGGATGCGCTGCTGGTGGGTGGTGAAGCGCAGCGGAAGGAGCACGAGCTGCGGTTTCTGTGCGTGACGATGAGCGAGAAGGGGATTCGCGTGTTGTCGGATGAGGGCACGTATCACTCGCCGGCTAGAGCGCGTGAGGTTTTTGATGTATCGGGTGCGGGGGATACGGTGATTGCGACGCTGGCAGCTTCGCTGGCGGCGGGGTTGAAGGTGGAGTCGGCTGTGGAGCTGGCGAACCTGGCGGCGGGGATTGTTGTCGGCAAGGTGGGCACGGTGCCGATTGCGCACCACGAGTTGATTGCCGCGCTGACGCCTTCGAGCAGGGTGGGGTTTGGCGAGAAGATTCTGGAACGCGATGGGCTGGAGAAGCGGATTGCCGAGTGGCGAGCGGCGGGCGAGTCGATCGTGTTTACGAATGGGTGCTTCGACATTTTGCACGTGGGGCACATTACGCTGCTGGAAGACTGCAGGCGGTTTGGGTCGAAGCTGGTGCTGGGGTTGAACTCGGATGCTTCGATTTCACGGCTGAAGGGGCCTTCACGGCCGATCGTGGGCGAGAGGGAGCGGTCGTGCGTAATGGCAGCGCTGGCGGCGGTGGATGCTGTGGTGTTGTTTGAGGAAGATACTCCGCTGGAGCTGATTCAGCAGATCAGGCCGGATGTGCTGGTTAAGGGTGGGGATTATGTGGTGGAGACCGTCGTGGGGCATGAGGATGTGATCGCCGCTGGTGGGCGGGTGGAGATTGTGCCTACGGTGGAAGGGTTTTCTACGACGAATATCGTGAAGAAGATGACGGGTGGGTGTTGAGTTCAACGGGAACATCTACAAGGATGGAGACGGCAAGTGCTGCTTTATCCAAACACCCAATATAGGTACTTTGAGCACCTCGTCACCACCAGATGTAAGCACGCTGCCAAGCGGCTCCACTCGTGTTGCAACTTTCCACACGCATGGTGCTGACTCGCATGGTGCTTATGATGATGAGCATTTTTCCCCTGCTGACATAAGAAACGCAGGGACGCGCGGAGTTCCAATCTTTGTAGGTACTCCACAAAACGCTATCAAGTTGTACGACCCTACCATCAGGGTATTCGTTACCTTCAAGGAGACTGCACCATGATGACGATCAAAAGAGTTGGACTTGTCGCTTTGCTCCTATGTCCGATGGTGGCAGTGGCCTTGGGTTATGAGGAACACAGTGTGAAACCAGAGGCTGGCTTTATCCCCAATCAGGCAACAGCTACGCGCGTTGCTGAAGCCATTTTGATTCCGATTTATGGTCAAGAGCAAATTGAATCGGAACGTCCTTTTTCAGCTCAACTGAACGAAAATACTTGGAAGGTTGAGGGACATCTTGCACCTGGTGTAGACGGAGGAGTCGCCGAAGTCTGGCTCGATAAGCGTGATGGCAGAATCTTGCGCGTATCACATGGAAAATGACCAATACAATCTCCATCGCGTGTGTAGGCCGCAACAGTCTCGTTGCAGCACTTTTTGCAATCTGTTGCGCGGTCGCTGCTAAAGCCGGTTCGTCGAAGCCCTCAAGCGCGGAACTATCTGCGATCACAGCGCGGGGCCGAATGCTTGCCGAGTACGACACGGCTGCATGGCAAGCCACGGATGCGGTCTTGGCTACTCATCCAAAGTCGGAGCCGTCAGGCCGCTATATCGGACACAAAACGGACGCCGGTTGGGTGGTGGACTTCGGCTACCTGAACGAAGCTGGAGACAGGTTCGTTGTGAACTACGAAGTGGCGCAGGCAGGAGCAAAGCTCGAGGTAAAGAGCTTCAATCCAGAACGTCAGGACACAGGATGGAATCTCTCCGCAGCGAGAGGTATGAAGATAGCGCTCGCTGACTTCAGCGGAGTCGATCATCCCTACAACATCGCTGCGCTTCCCGCAGAGGGCGGAAGCCTGTACGTGTATATCTATCCGGCCCAGGTCAAAACAGGCGTTTACCCGCTGGGAGCGGATGCGCGTTACCGCCTGTCACCGGACGGGATGAAGATCGTGGACAAGCGACAGATGCATAAGAGCATCATCGAGTCCGTCTCCACCGACCCAAAGGTGAAGGTGGAGAGCGGTTACCACACGCATGTCCTAAGTGACGTTCCCGAGGATACGGACGTGCTGCTGGTTCTGACGCGACAGCCCAAGGTGCCGGAGATGGTAGTCACCCAGACGTTCATGTACACCATCGCTACGGACGGCACGATCACGGTGGCTGATCGACCAAAGTAGAACGTCTCCCAAAAGCGCGCTGCCTACGGCATCGGGTTAAGGGTGACACGTCACCCCAGAATGGGTGCTGCGGAGATACTGCCCGGATCGTCTCTTCTTCCGTACATCCCTGACAGAATCACCCAATACTCACAGTAGTCCTAGAGGGCCACTGGTCTCCTACGATTGAGCGCCTTCATTGAATCTGACAGATGTTCCTTATTCAAGTGGCTATGGAGCCATATAGGGAAGTGACGAGCCAATTGCTAGTCGGTGCAGCCTGGTTCACCACGGAAAAGTATCACCAAAGTATCACCAGACTTCGCACTGATGACGAAATGCTCCTAGTGCGGAACGCTAGAAGCGTTATGGATATTAGTGTTTTGTGATGTGGGAGGGCGATTTCTTTGATTTCTCGGGGCTGTCGACCACGATATCCCTGTAAGCATTGAGGAAAGTGGTGAGCGGGCTGGGGCTCGAACCCAGGACCAACGCCTTAAAAGGGCGATGCTCTACCAACTGAGCTACCCGCTCGGCCCATAGTTAAGGTAGCACGACGAGGTGTGGGTTTCTAACTTTGGGACTTGAGAACGAGATGCGCATGGCGAAGTTTGGGGTGGGATGAACCTAGCTTGGTACGAAATGTGCGAGATCGCGGATTTGTACCAAAGAGGTGACTATTGGTGACTGTAGTTGCATTGACTTGCGGGTGTAGGCCAAGTAGCCTCTGCGTAAGACATACAGTTGGCAGATTTAGGTTTTTCAGGTACTTGCGGCGGATATCGCCGGGGGTTACCGCGAATTGAGGCAAGGATGGACACTCCAAATCCGGAATCTCTAGACGAACAGATCCTGGCGGAGACGCCTGAGGATGTGGCCGTCCTCTACTCCTGGGCGAATTTGCAGGGCGCGAAGTATCGCGATTTTTCGGCGTCGCGGCGAGAGTATCGCGCTCAGATGCGGCATCGCGCTGCCGAACAGCAGCGCGAAGAAGAGATGCATGCCAAGGGCGAAGCCGAGGTTGCGGTTGCGACGGCGGAGAAGGAAGCTCGCGAAGCGGAAGAAGCAGCGCGGTTCCATGAGTCGGCGGCCAGGAAAGCTTCGGAAGAGCGTCATGGCGCTGAGTCTCAGATGGAAGAAGAGGCCAGCGCGCGCGCGATGCGACATGCGGCGGAGCTAAATCGCCGGGCGGCTTCAGAGCGGGTGGAAGTGGCTCGCCGGGCGGAAGCGGTGGCTGCGGCCGAGGCTGCGGCACGGCGTGAAGCGAGAGAGATGGCCGAGGCTCAGGCTTCGGCGGCGCGACAGGCGGCGCGGTATGCGGAGTCTGAGTTTGTGAGGCGGTCGCTGGCTGGACCGCAGCCTACGGCGGTTGTTCCGGGGCAGATTTCCGATCCTTATACAAATGATGAGCCGGCGGTGTTGCCGGGACGGTTGTTCCATCAGCCGATTGTGAATGACGACGATATGCAGCCGACGAGGCTGCCGCGTGCACGTGAGGCAAGGCTGCTGGTGCCGCAACCTGATCCACGGGACCCGGCGCATATACGGGATGGCAAAGAATATTGGGTGACGGGCTCGATGGAAGAGGAAGCCCGGATTGCCGCGTCTGGGACGGCGGCGATTGAAGAGGCTGCGGCTAAGCCGAAGGGGCCGGTGAGCTATTACTACGAGCCAGATTCGCACGAGAAAGTGGCGGCTGTAGAGCACTATGCACATGTGGCACCCTATACGGCGCCGCGGCATCAGGACGAGGACTTCTTTGATGATCCAGCGCCGCCGCAGCCGCGTGTGACTGCGTATACGCCGGTGCCGCCGCCAGCGCCGATTTCGCGGGGATCGATTTTTGATTTAGGGTCGGCGGCTCCTTTGTCGCATGGGCCGAGTTCTGATCCGGTGCCGTCGCGTGGACCTTCGCGGAGTTCGGTGTATCAAGCGGTGAAGGCTGCGGAACCGGCGCCGGTGGCGAAGCCTCGGCGGTCGCGTGGGTATCGTCCGGATGAGGCGAGTGGAGTTCACCAGGCGTTTAGTGGGAATCCGTTTGGGGTGGAGTCGGCTGAGTCTGAGGGAGTTGTTCCGGCATGGATTCATCCGCCGGCGCAGGAGCCGCAGAGGCCCGTGGAAGAATCTCGCATGACGCGGAAGATGCCTGCGGTTGCGAGTGGAGCTTCTCCGGTTGCGGACACGCTGCAGCACTCGCGGGAGCGGGTGGCGGCGCGGTGGTTTGCGCTGAAGGGAATCTTCGATCATGCAGGCCAGGAGCAGCAGCCTGAAGTTGCGCCGGTGCGGCAGAAGGATACGCGGGTTCCGATGTTGAGCGTGTTCTCGCTGGCGGGTGGCGTCGGCAAGACGAGCCTGGTGGCGACGCTGGGACGAGCGTTGTCTTCGACCGGTGAGAAGGTTTTGCTGACCGATACGACGTCGCATGGTTTGCTGCCTTATTACTTTGGCGCAAGCGAGTTGAGGCCGGGATCGGTGAGAACGTTCTCGCCGCCGTCGGGTTCTAATGATGCGCCGATTGCGCTGGTTAGCTATGACGTCGCGCAGAAGAATGGCGATGTGGCCGCGCAGGAGTGGTTGGCGGAAGAGTTGACGAAGAACAGCCGCGGGATACAGCGGGTGGTTCTGGATTTGTCGGCGATGTCGCCGTGGGTTGTGCGGCGGTTGGTGCGGATGGATTCGGTGGTGGTGGTGCCTGTTTCGCCGGATATGAACTCGGTGATCAGCCTGGCGCATGTGGAGAAGTTTTTTGCAGGTATGATCGATGGCGACGGGCGTCCCGTTCAACCTCATTATCTTTTGAACCAATTTGATGCGTCACTCCCGCTGCATCTTGATGTGCGTGAAGTGATGCGGCAGCAGCTTGGAGATCGTCTGTTGCCCTTTGTGATCCGGAGATCGCCTGTGGTTTCCGAGGCCCTCGCAGAAGGTATGACGGTAATGGATTACGCCCCGGATGCACCGGTGGCAGGGGACTATATGAACTTCGCATCGTGGCTGCGGATGCAGTCGGCCCCGGCTGCATCCGGATTCAAGACTGCCCGATGGAGTGAACGATGACCAGGTCTCCGCTATGGAGAGAGTTTGAGTCCGGCGATAATTTTGTACTTCGCCTCATACGCTTCGTGATCCTTGGCGGCGGCGTTGTGTTTCTTGTGTTTGCCGGGATTCTGCAACTGACGTGGCCGCAACAAGCGATCATGGGGTTGTTGCTGATCCTGCTGGCGATCTGGATTGATCGCAGCTCGACGTCGTACCTGGTAACGCTGACGTTGATGCTGCTGTCGTGCTTTTGCACGTTTCGATACGGGTACTGGCGTATCTCGACGGTGGTTAAGTTCTTTATCGACCCTGGCTCGGTGTGGACGCCGCTGGATGCGTTCTTTATCTGGCTGCTAGTGTTTGCCGAGACGTACTCGTTTGGCATTTTGTTCCTTGGGTTTATGCAGACGATCTGGCCGCTGCGCCGTACGCCGGTGCCGCTGCCGGAAGACACCGATCTGTGGCCGGAAGTTGATTTGCTGATTCCTACGTATAACGAGCCGTTGAACGTGGTGCGTTATACAGCGTTGGCGGCGATGAATATCGATTGGCCTGCCGACAAGCTGAATGTGTACATCCTGGATGACGGCAAGCGCGAGGAGTTTCGTGCGTTCGCCGAAGAGGCAGGTATCGGCTACATGACGCGTGACGACAACGCTCATGCGAAGGCTGGAAATATCAATCGCGCGTTGAAGCGTCTGGATGCGCCGTTTGTGGCGATCTTTGATTCGGATCACGTGCCGACGCGAAGCTTTTTGCAGTTGACGATGGGCTGGTTTGGCCGCGATGCCAAGCTTGGTATGTTGCAGACGCCGCATCATTTTTATTCGCCTGATCCGTTTGAGCGCAACCTTGGACAGTTCCGCGTGATTCCGAATGAAGGCGAGCTTTTCTACGGCGTGGTGCAGGACGGTAACGACTTCTGGAACGCGACGTTCTTCTGCGGATCTTGCGCGGTGATGCGGCGGTCGGCACTGGATGAAGTGGGCGGTATTGCGGTCGAGACAGTGACAGAGGATGCGCATACTTCTCTACGCATGCAGATGTGCGGATGGAATACGGCTTACATCAATATTCCGCAGGCTGCTGGACTCGCGACCGAGCGTCTGAGTGGGCATGTGAAGCAGCGTATTCGCTGGGCTCGCGGGATGGTCCAGATCATGCGTACGGACAATCCGCTGTTCGCCAAGGGGCTTGCTCCGGCGCAGAGGCTTTGCTACTTCAATGCGATGACGCACTTCTTGTATGCGCTGCCGCGGCTGATCTTTTTGACGGCTCCGCTGATTTATCTAGTGCTTGGGCATACGAACGTACCCGGTTATTGGGCAGCGATTCTTGCGTTTGCGTTTCCGCATCTGGTGCTTTCGAATATTACGAACTCGAGAGTGCAGGGGCAGCATCGGCACTCGTTCTGGAATGAGATTTACGAGACCGTGTTGGCGCCTTACATTTTTCTGCCGACCATGCTGGCGTTGGTGAATCCGAAGTTCGGTAGCTTCAACGTGACGGCGAAGGGCGGCGTTGTTAGCCGGAGCTTCTTCGACACGCGCATTGCACAGCCGTTTCTGGTGATGCTGTTTTTGAACTTCCTTGGAATGCTGTGTGCGATTCCGCGGTACTTCCAGTTTCCCGGAGCTTCGATGCCGTGGCCGCTGAGTCTGCTTGCGAATATGTATGACGGAACGCATCCTGGCACGATCTTTATGAACTTGTTGTGGACGATCTTCAACATGATCATCCTGGGTGTGGCGACGGCTGTCGCGTGGGAGAGCCAGCAGCGGCGGCAGACTGTCCGCGTGATGATGGCGGTGCCTGCGAGCGTGGTGCTCTCCGATGGCGTGGTGATCCAAGGTGTGACGACGGACCTTTCGAGCGGCGGTGTGATGATGCAACTCGATGAGGCGTTTGAGATTCCAGGCGGCGAGTCGGTGAAGCTGGTCTTCCCAGTGCTGGATGGCGATGCGTCGCTGCCGGCTACGGTGGTGGATGTACGCGGATCGACGCTGCGGGCTTACTTCGATCCACTGAGTATGCAAGAAGAAGAGGCGCTGACGATGGTGCTTTATTCGCGCGCGGATACGTGGCTTGGATGGGGTGAGTCGCGTGAAGTGGATCGCCCCTTGCTGAGTATGTGGCGTATTTTGCAGCTTTCCATTCATGGCTTGAAACAGACTGCACGAGGCTTGATGAACCAGGGTAAGACGACTCCGAAGGGCAAGCTGGCTACCAGCATTCTGCCTCTATTGCTAGTACTGGCGATGTTGCCTGGGATGATGATGGGTCGCGAGGCGAAGGCGCAGGTGCGGCCTAACGGTGCAGCCCTGACGCCAGCGCCGGGTGCGCAGATCGGTGCGGATGGCAGCGTACTGCAAGCTGGAATTCCGGCTTCGTCGGTTGGTGTGGATGGCGGGCAGCAGGCTCGTCCGGTTGCGCCGGGTAACTTCGACAACGTGTTTACGCTGGCGGACGTTGGTGTGCCGGATACGGTCGTGCTGCGCGGCGTGGATACGTACCACTCGATTTATTTTTCGGTGCCGCAGACGCAGAACGTGAAGACCGCGACGATGAAGATTTACTACCACTTCTCGCCGGGCTTGCTGCCGATGATCAGCCACTTGAAGGTGAGCGTGAACGGCACATTGTTTGCGACGCTGCCGGTGCAGAATCAGCCGAGTTCTGTGGGCACGATGCAGAACGATCTCTCGCCTGACCAGAAGCTGCAGGAAGCGCAGAGCGGAGCGATGCTGCATGTTGAAAACAGCGCGCTGCTTTCGGCGACGCTGACGCTCCCGGCGGAGATGCTGGTGCATGACAACGAGCTGACGTTTGAGTTCATTGGCCACTACACGATGCAGTGCGAAGATCCTTCGCACTCGACGCTGTGGGCGCATGTGGACAGCAACTCCTCGATTGAACTGGCGGGGAACCTGCTGCCGTTGCAGAACGATTTGAAGCTGTTGCCGCTGCCTTTCTATGATGCCGCGGTGAACCTGCATCCTTCGGTGCCGATTGTGTTTCTGTCACAGCCTTCGGCGAAGGCATTGCAGGCTGCTGGTGTGGTTGCCTCGTGGTTCGGCATCTTGACGGATTACAAGCCTGTACGCTTCCCGGTGAGCTTTGGGTCGATTCCTACGGGCAACGCGATTTTGATTAGTGAGAATACGTCGGAGTTGCCGCCTGCGCTGAACGTTACGGGGGCGAGCGGGCCGACGATTGCGATGGTGACGAATCCATCGGACCCTTATTCAAAGCTGCTTATATTGAGTGGCGACAACGCGGATGATCTGCTGACGGCGGCTAAGGTTTTGACGCTGCAGATGAACCAACTTGCGGGGCCGATACAGCGCGTGTCGTTGACGCTGACGCCGAAGCAGCGTGAGCCGGATGATGCTCCGCGGTGGATGAGCACGGACAAGCTGACGCGCATTGGAGACATCTCGCAGCAGGGTGATCTGCAGGGCGATGGCAGCGTCCCGGTGGGGATTTATTCGCGCATCCCGCCTGATCTTTATTATGGCGCGCAGCAGAACCTGGCGTTCCAGTTGAACTATCGCTACAACGGTATTCCGCTGGCGAACGAGAGCACGCTGCAGGTTTATATGAACGGCGCGTATGTGAGTTCGACGCCGATGCCGCATACAGATAAGGCTTCGGCGAACCTGTCGACGATTGTGCCTGTGCCTGTAGTAGATATGCGTCCCTTTTCGAACTCGATGATGATGAAGTTCATCTTCCAGATCGCGAAGAAGGGGCGTTGTCAGGACACGGCACCGATGAATTTGCAGGGCGCGGTGTTGAAGGATTCGTATCTCGACATTCGGAATATTCCGCACTGGGCCCCGATGCCGAACCTCGAGATCTTTGCGAATGCAGGTTATCCGTTTACGCGGCGTGCTGACCTTTCAGACACGTCTGTCGTGTTGCCGGATACACCGCAGCCGGAAGAGATTGAGATGTATCTCACGATGATGGGACACTTTGGCGCGCAGACCGGGTATCCGGTGCTGGACGTAACGGTGACCAATGCGAGTGGGATGACGGGCGGCGATAAGGACTACCTGGTGATGGGAACCGTTGACGATTCGCCTGCCATTGCGAAGATGAACCAGTATCTTCCGGTGAAGATCGAGGATGCGGGGTTGCATATTCAGGACACGCAGGGCTTCTTCAATCCGCTGGATCATGCGTGGTGGAAGGTGCGCAGCTCGGACCATATTGAGAGCGGCAAGCTTGAGACCTCTGGTGCGCTGCCGGATGCGATGATCGAAAGCGCGGAGTGGCCGAGCCACTCCAGCCATACGGTCGTGGTGATTGCGCTGCGGGATAAGTCGATTGTGAGCAACTTCCTGAAGGTGTTTCTGAAGACTTCGCAGTCGTCGGATATATCGCAGTCAGTGAGTGTGCTAACGGGGACGAAGTTTGCCAGCTACCGGATTGGCGACGACGTGTATCACGTAGGGTCGCTGAGCTGGTGGATCCAGATCAACATGCTGTTCTCAGAGTTCCCATGGCTGGTTGTGGGAGCGGCAGCGGTGATCTGTTTCCTGATGGCTGCGCTATTGCGTGCGCTACTGCGGCGTCATGCTCGCCGGCGGTTGCAGGGTAACGACTAATGCGTTGTCAGGCTAACGACTAAACGAGGCGGCGGAGGTTTGTACATCCGCCGCTGACAGCGCGCTCGTATGTAGAGCGAGGTGTGGGGAACGTGATGACGTGGTTGGCAAGCGCCGTAGATACGAGCGCCGAAGGTAGCAGGTACGGAAGTGGCCGGGCCGGAAGTACATTTTCCGGAGTGAAGAGACTGGCGCGGCAGAGCCTTGCCGGGCTTCTGTTGCTGAGCCTGGGGATCAGTACGGGATGCCGGGCGCAGGAGCCGTGGCCGCTTTGGGAGAGCTATGCGGCGAGGTATCTCGACGGCCAGGGGCGGGTGATCGACCATGGTGCGGGCGACCGTACGACGACCGAGGGCCAGGCCTATGCGATGTTCTTCGCGCTGGTGGCGAATGACCCCGCGCGTTTCAGCAAGCTGGTGGAGTGGACCGAGACAAATCTGGCGCAGGGCGACCTGACGCTGCATCTTCCGGCGTGGAGCTGGGGGAAGGCTCCGGATGGGAGCTGGCGGGTGCTGGATTCGAATCCTGCAGCGGATGCTGACCTGTGGATGGCGTATGCGCTGGAGGAAGCAGGCAGGCTGTGGCACAACGAGCGCTACGAGAAGCTGGGCAAGGTGATGGCCGATCGCGTGGCGCAGCAGGAGATTGTGCTGGTGCCGGGTCTGGGGACTAGTTTGATTCCCGGAGCGCAGGGGTTTCATCCTGACCCGCAGACCTGGTATTTGAACCCCAGCTACATGCCACCGATGTTGCTGGCGTATTTTGCGCACGAGAACCCGCAGTCGCCGTGGAGTGAAGTGGCGGCTAGTTTGCCGACGCTGGTGATCTCCAACGGTGGGTTTGTGATGGATTGGCTGAATGCGGGGCCGACCGGGTTGCATCCGATGCCGCCGCCTTCGACGGTTGGGGACGGGAAGCCCGTGCCGACGCCAGTGGGCAGCTATGACGCGATTCGGGTTTATTTGTGGGCTGGGCTGGCTGATCCGAAGACGCCGGGAGTGGCCGATGAGCTGGCTGGAATGCACGGGATGGCAGTGTATCTGAAGAAGAATGTGACCCCGCCATTGCAGGTGGATGCGTCCGGCAAAGTGTTGAATGCAGATGCACCTACAGGTTTTTCGGCGGCGGTGATACCCTATCTTCACGCACTAAGACTCAAGCAAGAAGAAACCACGCAAATGGATCGGTTGGCGGCGACCAAAAATCCGAAAACTGGTTTGTATGGTCATGACGGAAGTTACTACGACCAGAACCTCGCCCTGTTTGCAACCGGGTGGGCGGACGGACGTTACAAGTTTGATGTTGACGGCAGGCTGCATGTGAAGTGGAAATAAGGGTAATTTGTGTGGGAAACGGGTTAGGAAACACCGTAGATTGCTGAAAAATATACATTTCGCCACGAAAGCCCTAAAAAG
>Ga0302305_1001054_pt1 | contig 16083 bp, 13 predicted proteins | sample III_Palsa_E2_3_FD_198764 | JGI IMG/M metagenome (GOLD analysis project Ga0302305, IMG submission 198764) | Peat permafrost microbial communities from Stordalen Mire near Abisko, Sweden - III_Palsa_E2_3 | ecosystem: Environmental > Terrestrial > Soil > Palsa > Peat permafrost | place: Sweden... | reverse complement strand
TGTTGTTGATCGACGAGCGTCCGGAAGAAGTCACCGAGATCGCCCGTACGGTGCGCGCCGAAGTCATCAGCTCGACCTTCGACGAACCGGCCGTGCGCCACGTGCAGGTCGCCGAGATGGTGATCGAGCGGGCCAAGCGCCTGGTCGAGCACAAGAAGGACGTGATCATCCTGCTCGACTCGATCACCCGACTGGCGCGCGCCTACAACACCGTGATCCCCAGCTCCGGCAAGGTGCTCACCGGTGGTGTCGACGCCAACGCTTTGCAGCGGCCCAAGCGGTTCTTCGGCGCCGCGCGTAACGTCGAGGAAGGCGGCAGCCTCACCATCATCGCCACCGCGCTGACCGAAACCGGCAGCAAGATGGACGAGGTGATCTACGAGGAGTTCAAGGGCACCGGCAACATGGAAGTGCACCTGAGCCGCCGCATTTCCGAGAAGCGCGTCTACCCGGCCATCGACATCAACCGCTCCGGCACCCGCCGCGAAGATCTGCTGATCGAGCCGGACCTGCTCTCGAAAATCTGGATCCTGCGCAAGCTGCTGCACCCGATGGACGAACTCAGCGCCATCGAGTTCATGCTCGACAAGATGAAAAACACCAAGTCCAACGACGAGTTTTTCAATTCAATGAAGCGCTGACAGCAACACAGATTGCAGCTACTGTCCAAGGCGTACCCAAAGCGCACGACCCGTGGTCGTGCGCTTTTTTATGTGCTTGGCATTGGGTCCACTCAGCGCCTCGGTAACGAGCCGATTCGCGCCCAACCAGAACGTAAGGCGATAATCGCGCCTTTGCCGAAAAGCAGCAGGGATATTTGCTATGGGTACGACCAGCCGGTTACCGACCCTCGATCACGGCAATAATTTTGATGGACTGAGGTTGATCGCCTCGCTGATGGTGCTGATCTCCCACCAATTCGCGCTCCTGGGCACACGAGAGCCCACACTGGCACAGGGCATGACATTGGGCTCGATCGCCGTAGCGATGTTTTTCGTCATGAGCGGCTATCTGGTTACCGAAAGCTGGTATAAGGACCCGCATATCACTCGCTTCGCCATGCGCCGGCTCCTGCGCATCTGGCCCGCACTGATGGTGGCCACCATCGTACTGGCGCTCGCCGGCGCTGCGATCACGTCACTGCCTTTGCATGAATACTTCGGCAGGGAAACACGCCACTTCATCACCTTCAATGCGCAATTGCGCCCAATGTACACATTGCCTGGCGTGTTCGTAACGACACCGGCCAATGCCGTCATGTCCGCCGTCAATGGCAGTTGGTGGACCATTCCACTCGAGGCAAAATGCTACGTATACCTCGTCGCACTTGGGGCTATCGGCCTGAGGCGAAGGGCATTTTCAATGCTTGCCCTGCTCGCCTGAGGCAATCGCGCATCGATCGACGACCGCACGCAGACATCATTCGTGGAGGATGCCAATGGCGACTGACCGCCTTCAACCCGCTCGCACCATGCACTTCAACATGCGCCAGCCATCTGTACCGAAACATACAATTATTTCCCGCTACCTCCTTTTCGTTGTCATGTGGCACCCCCATGGCCCTCATCCAAATGAGGCGTGGCCCGCGTCCATACCGAGTGCCGTAAAGAGCACCTCGATCCGGGATCGCCAGCAACTGACCGATGAGCTTGCCGCCGGCGAGAACTCCGGTACGCGCCGCGAGGACCTGCTGATCGAACCGGACCTGCTCACGAGGATCTGGATCCTGCGCAAGCTGCTCCATCCGATGGACGAACTTAGCGCCATCGAGTTCATGCTCGACAAGATGAAGAACACCAAGTCGAACGACGAGTTCTTCAATTCGATGAAGCGCTGACTGTAGTCGTGTCGCGGAAGAAAAAGGCCAGCGAGACGCTGGCCTTTTTTCTCTACGAAAGCCGATACGTTGAGACGTATAGGAAGTTTTCGTGTCACCGTAATTTTGCGCGCGATTGATCAGCTTGCTAAAACGTTTTAGGAACGAATGAAATTTTATTTACATTCCGACCAGAGGCTGCGCATTTGAGTCTATGCTCCCGTTACCAATGCTCGCCAACTAATGAACGGGTGGAACGGTGCGAGATTGTTTGGTGAATTGGGTCGTCATGACAAACAAAGGAGATGAATTTCATGCGTATCAACATCAGTCTCAATATAGCTTTAGCGTGTTTGCTGCTCGTGCCATTAGCCGTGTCTGCGCAGATGGATGACACCTCAACAAGCAATGGACCATCACAGGTCACTCGCTACCGTGTCGGTCAGACCGCAACCAGTGAAATGCTCGCACCGGACAACGCGGTCAAAAACTATCACCACTATCACCTTAGCAAGCCGAACGACGGTTATGAGTGGGTCCACGGTAACAATGGTGATTGTCTGCTGATTTCATCGACGTCCCACCGCATCACCAACATTGTTAACCGCCCGAACATCTCGCCCGAACCCAAGTCCTAACAAGGGGCAGCGCTGGAGGAACGCGCCGGCTAAACGTGCTTCCTCCAGCATTCGGAAAATTGAAAAGTCTTTTATTTCCTGCATTTATGTTCGCCGCACATAGACGGAATGGGAACTGCCCGGCAGAAATTCTGAAAAACCTGAGCCTGACATCGCTGTGACCCTATCCAGCGCCCGCGTGACCCGGACGAATACGCAAGCACCCCATCGAACTAGAGCTTGAGCAACACGATCTGTACCGTGGCGTACAATTATTTGCCGCGGCCCCTTTTCGTTGTCACGCGGCACCCCCATAGTTCCCGCACATCTCAGTGAGGCTTTGCCCGTGTCCATACCCAGTGCCGTCAAGAGCACCCCGATCCGGGATCGCCAGCAACTAACCGATTACCTTGCCGCCGGCGAAAAGCCGATCGAGGCGTGGCGCATCGGTACCGAGCACGAAAAGTTCGGCTTTCGCACCGACGACCTGTGCGCACCGACCTTCGAGGGCGAGCGCGGTATCAAGCATCTGCTGGAAACGATTGCCACCCGCTACGGCTGGGACGTGACGCGCGAGGGAGAGAACCCGGTAGCGCTGTCGCGCGACATGGCCTCGATCACGCTGGAGCCGGCAGGTCAGCTGGAGCTTTCCGGCGCGCCGCTGAAAACCATCCACCAGACCTGCACCGAAGTGAACACGCACCTGGAAGAAGTGCGCTCGATCGCCGACGGCATGGGACTGGGCTTTCTCGGCATGGGCTTCCAGCCGAAGTGGAAGCGCGACGAGATGCCGTGGATGCCGAAAGGCCGCTACAAGATCATGCGCGAGTACATGCCCAAGGTCGGCTCGCTCGGTCTGGACATGATGACGCGCACCTGCACCGTGCAGGTGAACCTGGATTTCTCCAGCCAGGCGGACATGATCAAGAAGTTTCGCGTGAGCCTGGCGCTGCAGCCGATTGCCACGGCGCTGTTCGCCGACTCGCCGTTTACGGAAGGACGTCCAAACGGCTATCTGTCGTATCGTTCGCACATCTGGACCGATACCGACAAGGATCGCACCGGTATGCTCGACTTCGTCTTCGACGATAGCTTCGGCTACGAGCGCTACGTCGACTACATCCTCGACGTGCCGATGTATTTCAGTTTTCAGGACGGCAAGTACATCGACCTGGCCGGGCAGGACTTCAAGAAATTCATGGCTGGTGAACTGGCGCAGCTGCCCGGCACGAAGGCGACCATGAAGGACTTCGCCGACCACCTCACTACCGCGTTTCCGGAAGTGCGCCTCAAGCAGTACCTGGAAATGCGCGGCGCCGATGGCGGCCCGTGGAACCGGCTGTGCGCCCTGCCCGCGCTGTGGGTTGGGCTGCTGTACGACGACGAGGCGCTGGACGCCGCGTGGGACTTGGTGAAGGACTTTACCCTCACCGAACGCCACGCGCTGCGCGACGGCGTGCCGAAGCATGGACTCAAGCTGCCGTTTCGCAACGGCACCGTGCGCGACCTTTCGGAAGAAGCACTGAAGATCGCCAGCCACGGGCTCAAGCGCCGCGCGAAACTCAACCAGCACGGCGCCGACGAAAGCATTTTCCTCGAGCCGATGATCGAAATCGTACAGGCCAATCAGACTCCCGCCGAGCGCAAGCTTGAACTCTTTCACGGCCCCTGGAACGGAAGCGTCGATCCGGTGTTCCGCGAGTTCGCATATTGAGCGACAGTGCTAACCCGTAGGTTGGGGTGAGCGCAGCGTGCCCAAAATTCCCGCGACGTTGGGGTTCGCTGCGCTCACCCCAACCTACGTCGCGATAGACCAGGCGACTGACTCACCAGCGCGCATCGGCTTGCACGTCGATCCCGCCAACGGATATTCGCCCGGCACAATCCACGGCATGCGCTCGAGCGTGATGCGATCCTGGTTGCGCGGCAAGCGATAAAAGTCCGGGCCATGGAAGCTGGCAAAGGCTTCGAGCCGATCCAGCTGGCCCACCTGCTCGAACGCTTCGGCATAGAACTCCAGTGCGGCATGTGCCGTATAGAGCCCGGCGCAACCGCAGTCTGTTTCCTTTGCTTCGCGCGGATGCGGCGCGCTGTCAGTGCCGAGAAAAAAATGCGTGTCGCCGCTGGTCGCGGCTTGCAGCAAAGCCGTGCGATGGGTCTCACGCTTGAGGATTGGCGCGCAGTAGTTGTGCGGACGCATGCCGCCTTCGAACAGCGCGTTGCGATTGAGCAGCAGATGATGCGCGGTGATCGTGGCTGCCACGTTCGCCAGCGCGCCGCTGACGAACTCGACCGCGTCGCGCGTCGTGATGTGTTCGAGCACCATGCGCAGCGCAGGAAACCTGGCCTGCAGCGGCAACAGGTGGCGCTCGATGAAAACGCGTTCGCGATCGAAGATGTCGATGTCCGGATCGGTGACCTCGCCATGTAGCAGCAAGGGCAGATCGTGGCGCTCCATGGCTTCAAGCACGGGATAGACGCGCGACAGATCGCGCACACCGGACTGCGAATTGGTAGTGGCGCCCGCCGGGTAATACTTCACCGCAAAAACGCTGTCGCTGTCCTTAGCCCGTACGATCTCTTCGGCCAAGGTGTCCTCAGTGAGGTACAGCGTCATCAGCGGCTCGAAGCGCATGCCGGCAGGCAGGCTCGCAAGAATCCGTCGACGATAGTCCTCGGCCTGGGCCACCGTCGTCACCGGCGGCTTCAGGTTCGGCATCACGATGGCGCGCGCAAACCGCTGCGCGGTGTGTCCGATAACTGATGCCAGCGCATCGCCATCGCGAAGATGCAGATGCCAGTCATCGGGCCGGGTGATTTCAAGACGCGTGGGTGTCATGGCAAGCAAACTCGGGTGTGGATCGCGAAATGGAGGCCGTAGGTTGGGCTGAGCAAAGCGATGCCCAACGTCAGGCTGCGAACATGCTGAGTTGATGACTCGCCTCAGCGAGCAGCCCTTTGGGCCATTCGCTGCACGAATGTTCGTTTCGGCATCCTGCCTCCACGGTCGCAAGCTCAACCCAACCTACGCGTTGCACATGGTATCGCGCGGCACCGGGTTTGTTTCGTCAAGCCACCACTTGTCGGTCCGTCGCGGCAATCGCTTCTTTTGGATGCTGTGCGATTTCAACCAATCGCTCCCGTGTAGGCTGGGGAGAGCGAAGCGATGCCCAACATCCAGCTGCAATCAACGTTGGGTTGACGACTCGCCGCAGCGAACCGCCCTTCGAGCCATTCGCTGCGCGAATGTTCGTTTCGGCATCCTGCCTCCACGGTCGCGGACTCAACCCAACCTACGCGCTATATCCGATTACATCGCAGGTGGAAACCAGACGTTGATAATCTTTCCGTTGCGTACTTCATAAATCGCGATCAGGTCCGGCTTGCCGGTCATACCAACCGGTCGTTCCTGATCGATGACCATGGGGCCATTAACGATACGTCGTACGATTTGGACGCCACGGCCGTTAGGCGGATTTGCGAGATAAGAAAACGCTTTCCGTAACTCGATATTACCTTTGATTACCGGGCGCTTTCCCGAAAGATCAATCATCGTCACGTCATCTGCGTAGCAGGACGCAAACGAGTTGAGATCATGAGCGTTGTAGGCTGCAAACTGCGCATCAACGACTTGTGCCGGCATGCTTGCCTGGTTCGTAGAGCCGCAAGCGGCGAAAACCGGCACCGGCAAGAAGAGCGGCACGCATGCCAAAAAGACGATGTGGCGCAGGTCAGTCATAGAAGGTTCCAAGCAGGATACGGCTGCAGCGTTTAGTGCATCAGGCCGGGCACAAGTCTCACAGAAAAGAGCATCGCGCTAATCTTCCAGCCGCTCTCCGAATTGACCAGCTGCCAAGTCTCCACGCCGTCGTTTGTAAGCGCTCCGCCGTTATAGAAGCCGTAGTTGAACTGCACTGTTGCGACCGTTCCATCGGTATCAATACGAATGTTGGTGAACCTCTCTTCAAGCGGCTTTGGGCTAGTGCTGACAAAGTCAGTGAACTTCTTTGAGTCCGTCACGAGTACCTTGGAGGCACTGGGGCGTTTCGCCTTAAGCGAGCGAAATGTTTCGTCGTCATAGACGGAGACGAACCGAGTCTCCGGAAGAAACATGCTTGCCAGCTTTGCGCCGTTCTTGCTGCTGATCGACGCCCGAAAGGAGTCCACGAAGCTCTGAAGCTGAGAGCGAGCCGCGGCATGCTCCGCATGAGTGGAACCATTATCCGCGCGAGCCGAGCCCATCGCGGCGCCAAGCAAAAGAACACCCAACCAAATCCCTTTCATCAATTTCTCCCGAACGACAAATTTGCCGGAAGCGAGTATGCCGACACAAGCATTAAAACGATACAGATGTTCGACAGCCGAGACCCCATCGCGGGAGGTCCCATAGTTGGGGCGATAGTCGGGCGGCGAACATGTTGGGTTGACGACTCGCGTCAGCGAGCCGCCCTTCGGGCCATTCGCTACGCGAATGTTCGTTTCGGCATCCTGCCTCCACGATCGCGAGCTCAACCCAACCTACGCGCCACAAGCACTCAGTTGGCGACTTCCCGCGCAATGACCTCAACCAGTTCAAAATGCAGTGTCACCAGCTCGAAGCGGTCATGCAGATCCACATGCGGCATGCAGCGAACATGACACTCGCGAAACTCCTCGGCACTGGAAAACGTTTCGCCACGCCAGACTTCTTCCGGAACGTTGCCGAACTCGATCGTGTAGACCTTGGTTGCCTTGATGATGCAACGAAGCCGATGCTTCAAATCGTAAACTTCGATGATGTCGCCAGCAACATAACTGCCGTCGCCGTATTCGCCATACGGTTGGTAGTAGTCCGCGACCGTCTCGGCGGTGACTGTCTTACGACCATCCATAACGCTGCGCGGAAGACTGTCATCGTTCTCGTCGGCTCCCCAGAAGGTCAGCCGCTTTCTCTTGGTCATAATCTTCAGCCTTAGCGCGGTGCCGTTTCCTGATACAACATAGCCGGCACGATATGGACAGCGGCGACCTCAATCTTTTCGATACCAACTCCGTTCATTGGTGGCCGCTAAGCATGGCGAACATGACGAAACAGATTAAGCCTTACTCCCCGCGAATCCACTTTGCCGCATCGATTGCAAAATACGTAAGAATCGCGTCCGCCCCCGCCCGCTTCATCGCCGTCAGCGATTCCAGCACCACGGCCTTCTCATCCAGCCATCCATTCTGCGTGGCGGCCTTCAGCATCGCGTACTCGCCGCTGACCTGATACACAAACGTCGGCACCCCGAACGTGTCTTTTACACGGCGCACGATGTCGAGATACGGCAGACCGGGCTTGACCATCACCGCGTCGGCACCCTCCTGGATATCCAGCTCGACTTCGCGCAGGGCTTCGTCGCTGTTGGCGACATCCATCTGATACGTGTGCTTGTTGCCCTTGCCGAGATTGGCGGACGAGCCGACGGCGTCGCGGAACGGGCCGTAGAACGCCGAGGCGTATTTCGCCGAGTAAGCGAGGATGCGCGTGTGGATATAACCGGCTTCTTCCAACGCGTCGCGGATGGAGCCGATGCGGCCGTCCATCATGTCCGACGGCGCGACGAAATCCATCCCGGCTTCGGCTTGCGCCAGCGACATCTTGATCAGGGCTTCGACGGTGGCTTCATTGACCACGTAGCCGCTTTCGTCGATCAGGCCGTCCTGGCCGTGCGAGGTGTAGGGATCGAGCGCGACGTCTCCGATCAGGCCCAATTCGGGATATTTCGCCTTCAGCGCGCGGGTGGCACGCTGCATCAGGCCTTGCGGATTCCACGCTTCGGCGGCGTCTTCGGTTTTCGGCGCATCGGTGATCGGAAACAATGCCAACGCCGGAATGCCCAGCTGCACGCATTCGCCGGCCAGCTCCAGCAGCAGATCGATCGACAGGCGCTCGACGCCGGGCATCGATGGCACCGCCACACGACGGTTTTCGCCCTCGATGACGAAAGCCACCATGATCAGGTCGCTGCTATGCAGCGTATGTTCGCGCATCAGTGCGCGGGAGAACGCATCGTGACGCATGCGGCGCATGCGGATGGCGGGAAAGCTCATCGCTGATCCTGACTTTGAATACGGTCTTCATTTTAGGCCAGATCGTGGCAGGACATGCCGCGACGGCTGGTCGCAGCTTTTTTTGAAGCATACGCGCCGTGCACGGACCTCACCCCGCGCTGAACGCCGGTTCGCGAACGTGTCGTGCATCTCGCCACATGAGCGCAGTCTTGCGCATGCTCGACGCGTCCATCCATCGACCGCAACTGCTCCGAGGTAAGTCTCATGAACGCTTCCACCCGTTCCACCCTGCCAGCCAGCGTCCGCTACATTGGGCCGCACGACCCCAACGCCACAGTCGACGTGACGCTGGTATTGCGCCACCGCACCGCGCCGCCGGCCGCGGCATGGCCGCAGGCCGCCATACCCCGCGCAACCTATGCGGATCAGCACGGCGCCGACCCGGCAGATGTCGAGCGCGTGCGCGCCTTCAGCAAAAAACACGGCATGCGCGAACTGGATTGCCACATGGACCGCCGCACCCTGCACCTGAGCGGCACGGCGCAGAACATGAAGGATGCTTTTGGCGTGGATTTGGGCCAGTACGCGATGGGCGCTGCTGGTGCCCACTTCATTGGCTGCGCGCAGGAGCCGAAACTGCCTGACCCCGCCATCATCGCGGTACTCGGCCTGGACAAGCGCCCGGTCGCCACCGCGCACTTTCGCAAACCGCTCACCCAGCCGACCAGCAGCTTTACACCACTGCAGCTGGGCGAGCTTTATCAGTTTCCCGCCAATACCGATGGCACCGGTCAGACCATTGCCATCATCGAACTGGGTGGCGGCTACCAGCAGGCCGATCTGGACACCTATTTCTCTGGGTTAGGCATCAAAGGGCCGACGGTGACCAGCGTTTCCGTCGATGGCGGCAGCAATACGCCAGGCGGCGATGCGGATGGCGAAGTGATGCTGGATATCGAAGTTGCCGGTGCCTTGGCGCCCGGCGCGAAATTCGTCGTCTACTTCACCACCAATACCGACCAGGGTTTCTACAACGCCATTGCGCAGGCCGCGCATGACACCAGCAACAAACCCACGGTGATCTCGATCAGCTGGGGTGGCCCGGAGGACAGCTGGGCGCCACAGAGTCGCGATGCGCTGGAGTCGGCATTGCAGGATGCCGTTGCTCTCGGCTTAACGGTCACCGTGGCCGCCGGCGACGCAGGCTCCACCGATGGCGAGAGCGACGGCAAACCGCACGTGGACTTCCCCTCGTCCAGCCCCAGCGTATTGGCCTGCGGCGGCACCAAACTCACCGCCAGCGGCACCAGCATAAGCAGCGAGGTCGTATGGGATGAAACCGCCAGCGGCAACGGCGCCACCGGCGGCGGTGTAAGCACCGTCTATGCGTTGCCCACGTGGCAGGCCTCGTCCAACGTGCCAGCCGGCGCGGCGGGCTTCAAGGGACGCGGCGTTCCGGATGTATCGGGCGATGCCGATCCACTGACCGGCTACCAGATCCGCGTGGACGGCAAAGATGCGGTCTACGGCGGCACGAGCGCCGTCGCACCGTTGTGGGCGGCGCTGGTTGCGCGGCTCAACCAGTCGCTCGGTAGAACGCTGGGCGATGGTCATGTGGCGCTTTACGAAGCCGGCAAGGCCGCTTTCCGTGACATTACCCAAGGCAACAACGGCGATTACAAGGCGGCCGTGGGCTGGGACGCCTGCACTGGGCTGGGCAGCCCGAACGGCGAGGCCCTGCTGGCGGCGCTGCGCAGCTCATCGGGTGGCGACGCTACATCGGGTTCGAAGCCGCCAGCGAAGCACCAACCGGCACATTCCGACGGCAAGCACAAATAGGCCGATCAGAGCGGGGCGGCACAAGCTTTAGACACCGTTAGCCTGTGGCGCAAATTACCGCAACGCTGGACGGTGACGAGCATTCCCGGCAGGCTTGGCGTTTTCCGCTTCAGCCGATGGAGTTCCGATGAGTGTTTCCGCCCCGACCCTGCTTGCCGATCTCGGCGGCACCAATGTGCGATTTGCACTATCCAACCCCAATGCGGATACGCCGCTGCAAATGGATTCCGTGCGGCGTTATCACGTCAACGATTTTGCTTCGCTGGCGGACGCCATTCGCCAGTACTTCACCGATAGCGGGTTGAAAGCCAACCGCGCATTGATCGCCGCGGCAGGCCGCATCAGCGAAGGCGAAACGGTGCAGATCACCAACAATCCGTGGGCCATCTCCGCACCCAGGTTGCAAGCGGAACTGGGCATGGAGTCCGTGCATCTGGTCAACGATTTCGCCGCGCAAAGCATGGCGGTGATGCTGCTGCAGCCGAAAGATCTGGTGCCGGTCGGCGCGTTGCCACTGCCCAAGCCAGGCACGCGGGACGAGCAGACGTTCGTGATTGTTGGCCCCGGTACCGGGCTCGGCGTCGGCGGCCTGCTGATTCGTCAGGGCAAGTGCAGCGTGCTGCAGACCGAGGGCGGTCACGCCGGCTTTGCCGCGCACTCGCCGGAAGACATCGAGATTCTCAAGCGCCTCAACCAGCGCTACGGCCGCGTCTCGAATGAGCGGCTGATCTGCGGCAATGGCCTGGTCAACCTTTATGACGTGCTGTGCGAAATCGCTGGCAAAACGCCCGAACCGCTCAAGCCCGAAGACATCAGCGAACGCGCGAACAACAACACCGATCCGCTGTGCGTGCAGGTGGTGGAAACCTTTGCCGGCATCTTCGGCAGCGTGGCCGGCGATCTGGTGATGACGATCGGCGCATGGGATGGCGTCTACCTCACCGGTGGCCTGGTACCGATCCTGCTGCCGTGGATGGAGCGCGGCCGCTTCCGCGAGCGCTTCGAGGCCAAGGGCCGTTTCCGCGACACGATGGAGCAGGTGCCGACACAGGCGATCATGAATCCCGAGCCAGGTCTGGTCGGCGCAGCGGCGTTGGCGATAGCGGAATCCGGCGGCTCGCTGCTCAATCGGCACGACTAGGTTCTTGTGCGCTCACGACGCCAAGCGCCATGAGCGCAGCATGTTCATCACACCCGGCCTGACATAATCAGATACTGATAATCAGATCCTGATTTCGTGTTACCGGAGTTCACATGTCGCTCGATAAAACCGCCTTCCTGTTCGATCTCGATGGCACGCTGGTCGACAGCGTCTACCAGCATGTGCTGGCGTGGAAAGAATCCCTTGATGCCGAAGGTGTAGAAGTGTCGGTGTGGCGAATCCATCGCCGCATCGGCATGAGCGGCGGCCTGTTCCTCAACATGCTGCTGCGCGAGACCGGCGTCTCGATGAGCGAAGAAACGTTGCTTCGCCTGCGCCACAACCATGCCGCTGCCTACGGTCGGCTGGCGGCCGCCGATGCGGTGCGACCGCTACCCGGCGCGCGCGAACTGCTGGATTTCCTCACCGCCAATAAATTTCCCTGGGCGATCGCCACCAGCGGCCGGATGGAAACCGCGCGCCACAACCTGACGGCGCTTGGCGTCGACCCCTCACAGGTACCGGTCGTGACGCGCGATCAGGTACGCCACGCCAAACCCGACCCCGATCTTTTCATCGCCGCCGCCGATCGCCTGGGTGTGGACATCCGCAATGCTCTGGTCATCGGCGACAGTATCTGGGACATGCTCGCCGCGCAGCGTGCCCGCGCACTGGGCGTTGGCCTGCTCTCTGGCGGCTATGGCGTCGCCGAACTACAGCAGGCCGGCGCGTTCCGCGTCTACGAAGACCCCGCCGACATGCTGCGCAATATCGACGAGATTGCGTCGCGGGATTGAGTCTGCCCGAGTCGACTGGAGTAGTGCGGCTACTTCAAAAATCTGAATTCAAATAATTTAATCTGGCGCCAGCAGCGCATCCAAGTCGCCTTGATCAAAGCTGAGCTTCTCGCGGCTGCCACCACCTTCGAGCACCGCCGCGGCGAGTTCGGCCTTGCGTGCCTTGAGTTCCTCGATGCGCTCTTCGACGGTGCCGCTGGTGATCAAGCGGAACACGAACACCGGCTTGTCCTGGCCGATGCGATGGGCGCGGTCGCTGGCTTGCGCTTCGGCAGCGGGGTTCCACCACGGGTCGTAATGGATCACGGTGTCAGCGGCGGTGAGGTTGAGGCCGACGCCGCCGGCTTTCAGCGACAGTAGGAACAGCGGCACTTCGCCGTTCTGGAAACGCTGCACCGGCTCGGCGCGATCGCGCGTTTCGCCGGTGAGTGTGACGTAGCGGATGCGTCGGCGATCGAGCTCGGCCGCGATCAGTTTCAGCATGCCGGTGAACTGTGAGAACAGCAGCACCTTGCGACCTTCGTCGAGCAGCGCAGGCAGCATCTCCATCAGCATTTCGAACTTGGCCGACTCGTGCACGCCGCGCGCGACCTCAAGTTTCACCAGGCGCGGATCACAGCAGACCTGGCGCAGCTTGAGCAACGCATCCAGTACCACGATGCCGGAGTGCGCGATGCCGCGCTGGGCGATCACCTCGCGCAGCTCTTCGGCCAGCGACAGGCGCAGGCCTTCGTACAGATCGCGCTGGCGGCCTTCGAGCACCACACGACGAGTGATCTCGGTTTTTGGCGGCAGCTCCTGCGCCACCTGCGCCTTGGTGCGCCGGAGAATGAACGGCGCGAGCCGCAGATTCAGCCGCTGCTGGCATTCTTCGTCGTGCTGTTTTTCGATCGGCACGCGATAGAAGCGCCGGAAAGCACTCTCGTCACCCAACAGACCGGGCACGGCCAGATCGACCTGCGACCAGAGTTCGCCGAGATGATTTTCCAACGGCGTACCGGTGAGGCAGACGTAGCGTGAGGTGCGCAGGCTGAGCAGCGCGCGGCGCGCCTGCGTGCGCGGATTTTTTACCTGCTGCGCCTCGTCCAGCACAATCAGTGCGAACGGTTGTTTGCGCAGCGGAATCACGTCGCGCGGCAGCAGCGCGTAGCTGGTCAATACGATGTCCTGCGCACCGAGCTGGGCGAATTCCTCGGCACGTTGCGGACCGTGCAGAGTCAGCACTTTCAGCATCGGCGCGAAGCGCGCGATTTCCGATTGCCAGTTCGGGATCAGGCTGGTCGGCACCACGATCAGCGCTGGCTGGCTGAGCGCGCCACCTTGTTTCAGCGAAAGCAGATGCGTGATCAGCTGCAGCGTCTTGCCCAGGCCCATGTCATCCGCCAGCACGCCGCCGACGCCGGCCTCGGCCAGCGCGTTCAACCAGCGCAGGCCTTCGCGCTGATACGGACGCAGCTCGACCGTAAGGCCCTCAGGCACCACATCGCTGGCACGATCGGCCGCGTGACGCAGGCGTGCAGCAAAGCCACGCAGCGACTCGGAAGCTTCCAGTGCGCTGCCACCGGGCATTGCCGCGACAAGCTCTTCCAGACGTCCCGCCTGCACGCGCGGCAGGTGAAGTTTCTTGCGCGGCTTTTCCAGGTATTCGGCCAACGGTGCCAGCAGGCCACGCAGTTCCTTCAAGCGCACCGGCACGCGGCGGCGTGCGTCGACCGGCGCGTACCAGACGGCGTCTTCGGGTTCGTTCGGCGCGGGGCGCAGGCTCAACTGGTTCTCGGTCAGCGCCTGCGCCACGGCGGGCAACAGGTTGTGCCGCTCACCGTCCAGCTCGATGCCGATTTCCAGATCGAAGGCATGGTCGTCGGTGTCCTCGACCGCGTGACCGTACCAACGAACCGGGCCTTCCAGCACTTCGAACGGAAAGCTCGGTGCGTATTCGACCTGGAAGTTTTCCTGCTCGAGCTTGGGTCGCAAAGCCAGCCAGCGCGCCGGTGTATTGACCTCCAGCGCGCCAGCGTAACCGGTGCCGGGGAACAGCCATGCGTCATCGGGCAAGGTATCGGCCACGTCCCAGGGCAGGCCTTCGGTGTCCACGCCGGGCGTGAGGCCGGCATGTTCGAGCTGTTCCATCGCGGAAAGCTCGTCGGCGCGGCGACGCGTGATCTCGACCAGCTGGCCGTTGCGCACGCGGCGCACCAGCGGTTCACCACCACGGCCCGGCAGCCGTTCGCCGGCGTAATCGAAAGCGAGGCGCGCGTACCCCAGCGGTGGCGTGCCCGCACCGAGGCGCGCGTGGCGGGTAAGCGCATGCAAGGTCAATACCGGCTTGGGTGCCAATTGCGAACGACGCAACTCGCCGAATACCTGCGGCAGCGGCACGCGCGTGGCCAGCCGGCTGTTGGGCAGGCGGTTGCGCAGACGCTTGCCGTGTTCATGCTTCAGTGGCGGCAGCTCGAGCCAGTGCGTTTCTTCGGCAGCCGCGTCGAGCATCCCTAGCGTTGCGCGCTCGACATCGAGGTACCAGAGGCTATCGATGCGCAACAGGCGCTGACTGTTCGACAGCTGCGGCAGCAAACGCTGACTGCCGTCGGACTCCATCACCCAGTGCCAGTTGAGCGGATGCGATTTGCCACGCGACAGCCGCAATCCGGCCAGACCGCCAAGAAAACATGGTGCCGTGTCGAGTACTTCGGCCAGCAGGGTGTCACCGACGTGACCGTTGAGCCGCGCGTAGCTGCGGCTTTTGCGCAGACTCTGTGGCAGCCCGAGCACCGTGGCAGCGAGCCGCTGCTCGTGCGGCTGCAGCGGCAACTGCGCGAGATGTTTGCTGTCCAGCGGCACCGGTCGTGCGTAACGCCCATGCTCGACCTGCGACAGCAGGACCGGCGCCACATCGATGCGGGTGTAGACCGCACCCTCTTCGGGCATCACTTCCAGGAAGAAACCGAGCACGCCGTGATCTTCAGTCGTCGCTGACTTGGGTGCGGCAAGCAGCCGTCGCCACGCCAGCGGCAGCGTTTCCTCATCGCCCACAGCAAGTGCGGCGGCCTGCTCTTTCTCGTCCGGTTGCTGCATGCGCATGCGGTCCGTGGCGATGACCAAAACACTGAGCTTAGCAGTGCAGGCACGCTTGCAACCGTTGTTCTGCAGAGGTCTTTGTAAACCCGCGTTGTGAAGCGTATGGACGCTAAAGTCCGCCGGCTCAGTCCGTGCCAAACAAGCCGCGCGGATATTCCGGTTTCTGTTCGCGCGCCATTAACGTCCGCAGCCCGTTAACCGGCGTCACTTCGCCGTGCAGCACGGCGCGCACGCCTGCACTGATCGGCAGATCGAGTCCATGCTTGTCAGCCAGCCGTGCGACTTCGTCGGCGGTCAGCACGCTTTCCACTACCTGACCGATCTGCCGCACCGCTTCATCGATGGCGATGCCGCGGCCGAGCGCCAGACCGAGACGGCGATTGCGCGACAGATCACCCGTGCAGGTAAGCACCAGATCGCCGAGGCCGGACAGGCCGATCAGGGTTTCCGGCCGTGCGCCCAAGGCCACGCCGAGGCGCAGCATCTCGTTCATGCCGCGGGTGATCAGGCCGGCGCGTGCGTTCAAACCCAGCTCCATGCCATCGGCAATGCCGGTAGCGACCGCCAATACGTTTTTCATGGCGCCGCCCAGTTCGGCGCCGAGCAAATCGCCGCCAGAGTAAGCACGCAGATTGGGCGCGTGCAGCAGGCTGGCCAGCTGTTTGGCGAATGCCGCGTTCTCCGAATGCACGGTGACCGCGCTGGGCAAACCCACCGCCACTTCGCGCGCGAACGAAGGACCGGTAATCACGGCCGCGGGCC
>Ga0302305_1001052_pt1 | contig 16090 bp, 14 predicted proteins | sample III_Palsa_E2_3_FD_198764 | JGI IMG/M metagenome (GOLD analysis project Ga0302305, IMG submission 198764) | Peat permafrost microbial communities from Stordalen Mire near Abisko, Sweden - III_Palsa_E2_3 | ecosystem: Environmental > Terrestrial > Soil > Palsa > Peat permafrost | place: Sweden... | reverse complement strand
CCTGGTGGCGATCTCCGGGTTGCACATCGGTTTCGTTGCGGGCCTCGCCGGATGGCTGGCCGGCGCGCTGTGGCGGCGTTCGGGCCTGGTCGGGCGCAACTGGCCGCTGCGGATTCCGGCGCAACTCGTCGCGGTGACTGCGGGGACGATGTTCGCGGCGCTGCATGCTGCGCTTGCCGGGTTTAATGTGCCGGCGCAGCGGGCATTGTGGATGGCGGGTGTGGTGGCGTTGGCGTTTGTCAGCGGACGCAGTGTCGCGCCGTCGTGGGTGTTGGCCTGGGCGCTTGGTCTCGTGCTGCTGCTTGATCCGTGGGCGCCGGTGTCCGCAGGGTTCTGGCTGTCGTTCTGCGCGGTGGGGGCGATCCTGTATGCGATGTCGGGGCGACCGCGTGTGCGTGCCGATGAGCGAGCCGATGGGGCGGACGCTGGGCCTGACGTTGATCCTGATGCCGACGGTGGCAGTGGCGCCCGAGGTGCTGACGTCGGTGCGGCGGGCGGCCAGGCGGCGACGCGTTTCTCCGCTCGCATGCTCCGCGTCTTGCACGCCCGTGGCCGGGCGTTCGTCGAGCGTATGCGTAGCGCCGCACACGTCCAGTTCGCGGTGACGATTGCACTTGCCCCACTGACCATCTACTGGTTCTCGCAGATTCCATTGATTGGGCCACTCGCCAACGCGTTTGCGATTCCCTGGGTCAGCCTGTTCGTCACCCCCGCAGTATTGGCCGGTGTCGTGTTGCCGATGCCGATCGACGCTTATGCGTTTCGTGCTGCCCACGCGTTGCTCGAACTGCTTATCGTGGGACTGCAGATGTTGTCCGGCCCGGGCTGGGCGCTCTGGCGCCTGCCGCAGCCGGACGGCTGGGTGCTGGCCGTCGCGGCGGTGGGCGTTCTCTGGTGTCTCGCTCCGCGCGGCTGGCCGTTGCGCTGGGCAGCGCCGCTCACCTGGCTGCCGCTCCTGTTGCCTCCTCCTCCGGGGCCGCCGTCGGGCTCGTTCAGATTGACCGCGCTCGACATCGGCCAAGGTTCGTCGATCCTCGTTGAAACGACCCATCACGCGTTGCTGTTCGACGCTGGGCCCGGACCGGAGTCGACCCACGCCGGAGAACGCGTGGTGGTGCCGTATCTGCAGGCCAACGGCGTGTACACGCTCGATACGATGGTGATCAGCCATGAGGACTCCGATCACTCGGGCGGCGCGCCGGCCGTATTGCAAGGTGTCGAGGTGCGCCAGTTGCTGGGCGGCCTCGTGCCGTCGAATGCGCTTTGGGACAAAGCCCGTGCCGTCGGTGCCGACACGGTGCGCTGTGCGGCGGGGCAGCACTGGCAATGGGACGGCGTCGATTTCAGCATTCTCTGGCCCGACCCCGGGCCGTTGTCAGGCAATCCGAATGCGCATTGCTGCGTGCTACGTGTCAGCATGGCGGGCGCCGGCGAGTCTCCTGGTCATGCAGCCGGCAGTCCCGCCGCACCCACCGTTAGCGCGCTGCTGGCAGCGGATATCGAGGCGCCCGTAGAGCGCATCCTGCTCGCGCGGGATCGTTCAGCGCTGCCCGCGCAGATCGTTGTCGTCCCGCATCACGGCAGCAAGACCTCGTCGACCGAGCCGTTCCTCGACTCTATCGAGCCGCTTGTCGCGGTATTTCAGGTAGGCTATCGCAACCGTTTTCATCATCCGAATCCGGGTGTCTTCGAACGCTATCTGGGACGGCATATCGAACTCACACGCAGCGACGTCGACGGCGCGGTGCAAATCATGGCGGCGGGCGTCCGTGCGCAGGGCACCCTGGCGGCGGGCAACCCAGCACAGGGCAACCTGGCGCAGGACACGCCACCACCGCCCGCCACGCTCACGCTGGAACGGTATCGCACCGCGCATCACCGGTACTGGATGGATCGATGAAGGACGCTCGCGCCATACCCGGCGGGACGCCTCGCGCAACATAATCAGGAACGGAGACAGCAGCACTTGAAAAACATCATTCACTTCTCGCACGCCAACGGTTTTCCGGCGTCGACCTACCGGACCATCTTTGCCGAGCTCGCCGATGACTACGACGTCCGCTTTATCGAGCGCATCGGCCACGACACCCGCTTTCCTGTGACGCAGGACTGGCCGCATCTGGTGGAGCAGTTGCTGGACGACATCAGCCGGTCATACGAGCAACCGGTCTGGCTGGTCGGTCATTCGCTCGGCGGCTATCTGTCGCTAATGGCGGCGTTGAAGAAGCCGCAGTGGGTGAGGGGCGTCGTGATGCTCGATTCCCCGGTGATTGCGGGCTGGCGCAGCAGCATGCTGCGCGTGTCGCAATGGACCGGGCTCGACGAACGCCTCTCGCCTGCCGCCGCGACCCGCGCGCGCCGCACGCAGTGGGCGAGCCGCGATGAAGCGTGGCGCCACTTTCACTCGAAGCCCGCCTTCGCGCGCTGGGACGAGAGGATGCTGTCCGACTATATCGACTTCGGCATTCCACAAGCCTCGGCTGACGGCAGTCGCGCGCTCGCCTTTGACCGGCGCACCGAATACAGGATCTACAAGACCTTGCCGCATACGCTGGGCTCCCGGCTGGCGCGTGGTGCGCCGGTGCCGGTCGGTTTCATCGCCGGGACGCATTCGAAGGAAATCCGCCAGGCCGGGCTGGAGGCCACACGCCGTGCGACCGGAGGCCACCTTGAATGGATCGACGGCAGTCACCTGTATCCGATGGAAAAACCGATCGAAACCGCGCGGGCCGTGCAGCGGATGCTGCGCGAACTGGAACGGCCCACCTGATTCGCGGTGGCGCAGACCACGGAGGGTGCGGCGCGCGTCGCGTGGTTCCGTTTGGCCACTCCTCCAGGTGCGCTTAACTTCGATTAACAATTGAACCTGCACAACGAACAGCGCAAGCGTTAACATGCAGGCATGTATGTATGACACGTCCGCAGTCTGGGCAGCAGGGCAGTTGCAGGAAAGAGGACAGCAGCAAGGCAACAAGGTAGCAACCGCTTGACAACAACAACGTCGCTACGGCAACTTCACGCAGTAGCAACAGGCGGCGCAGAAAACGGTGCAGGATCGGCGCGGATGCCGCGCATTTTGCTGGGTTGAGACCCTGCTTTACGGTATAATCCGTTTTTCCCGCGAGCATCCAGCGATGACCAAATATGTTTTCGTCACCGGCGGCGTAGTTTCTTCCCTCGGCAAGGGTATTGCCGCCGCTTCCCTCGCCGCGATCCTCGAATCGCGCGGTCTGAAAGTCACCCTCCTCAAACTCGATCCCTACATCAATGTCGACCCCGGCACGATGAGTCCGTTTCAACACGGCGAAGTGTTCGTGACGGAAGACGGAGCGGAGACCGACCTCGACCTCGGCCACTACGAGCGCTTCATCAGTACGAAGATGCGCAAGGCCAACAACTTCACCACGGGCCAGATTTACGAGTCGGTCATCCGCAAGGAGCGACGCGGCGACTATCTGGGCAAAACCGTGCAGGTGATCCCGCACATCACGAACGAAATCCAGGCCTTCGTCGAGCGCGGCGCAGCATCTGCGACGTGCGGTGAGCCGGATGTCGCGATCGTCGAAGTCGGCGGCACGGTGGGCGATATCGAATCGCTGCCGTTCCTCGAAGCCGCTCGTCAGATGAGCCTGCGTCTGGGCCGCAACAGCGCGTGCTTCGTGCACCTGACGCTGGTGCCCTGGGTCGCGACCGCTGGCGAACTGAAAACCAAGCCTACCCAGCATAGCGTGCAGAAACTGCGCGAAATCGGTATCTCGCCGCACGTGCTGCTGTGCCGTGCCGACCGTCCGATCCCGGACGACGAGCGCGCGAAGATCTCGATGTTCTCCAATGTGCCGGAAGACGCGGTGATCTCGGTGTGGGACGCGGATAGCATCTACAAGATTCCGCAGATGCTGCACGACCAGGGCATGGACGCGATCGTCTGCGAAGAACTCAGACTCACGCCTAAGCCCGCTGACCTCTCCCTGTGGGCGGCAATGGTCGGCAAGCTCGAACATCCACAGCACCAGGTCACGATCGGCATGGTCGGCAAGTATGTCGACCTGACGGAGTCGTACAAGTCGTTGATCGAAGCGCTGCGCCATGCGTCGATTCATACGTCGACCAAGGTCAACATCGAATACATCGACTCGGAAGAGATCGAAACCCACGGCGTCGAGAGCCTCAAGCATCTCGACGCGGTGCTGGTGCCGGGTGGCTTCGGCCGGCGCGGGACCGAAGGCAAGATTGCGGCCATTCGTTATGCGCGTGAAGCGAAAGTGCCTTACCTCGGCATCTGTCTCGGCATGCAACTCGCGGTGATCGAATTCGCTCGCGACGTGGTCGGCCTGAAGGATGCGAACAGCACCGAGTTCGATCCGGGCACGCCGAACCGCGTGGTCGCGTTGATCACCGAGTGGTACGACCGTGACGGTCGCGTGGAAAAGCGCACCGAAGAGTCGGACCTCGGCGGCACGATGCGTCTCGGTTCGCAGCGTTGCCCGATCAAGCCCGGCACGATGGCCGAAGAGATCTATGGCAAGGACGTGAACGAGCGTCACCGTCACCGTTATGAAGTCAATAACCGTTTCGTGCCCCAGCTCGAAGCCGGCGGCCTTATCATCAGCGCCCGTACCCCGAGCGAAGATCTGCCGGAAATGATGGAATTGCCGCGTGACATGCACCCGTGGTTCGTCGGCGTGCAGTTTCACCCGGAATTCACGTCCACACCGCGTGACGGTCATCCGTTGTTCAAGTCGTTCGTCGAAGCGGCGCTGGCGCATCAGCAGCACCTGCAGCCGGTCGTCGAGGAGAAAGCATGAAACTAGGCGATTTCGAAATCGGCCTGAACAAGCCGTTTTTCCTGATCGCGGGCACCTGTGTCGTCGAATCCGAACAGATGACGATCGACGTCGCCGGCAAGCTCAAGGAAATTTGCGCGAAGCTGAAGATCCCGTTCATTTACAAATCGTCGTACGACAAGGCCAATCGAAGCAGCGGCAAGACGTTCCGCGGTCTGGGCATGGATGAAGGCTTGCGCATCCTGTCGGAAGTGAAGCGTCAGCTTGGTGTGCCGGTGTTGACCGACGTGCATGCGGAACACGAGATCGAGCAGGTGGCGTCAGTCGTCGACGTGCTGCAGACGCCGGCGTTCCTGTGCCGTCAGACCGATTTCATTCATGCGTGTGCTCGTTCGGGCAAACCGGTCAACATCAAGAAGGGCCAGTTTCTCGCTCCGCACGACATGAAGAACGTGATCGACAAGGCGCGCGACGCCGCGCGTGAAGCAGGTTTGTCGGAAGACCGCTTTATGGCTTGCGAGCGTGGTGTGTCGTTCGGCTATAACAACCTGGTCTCGGACATGCGCTCGATCGCGATCATGCGCGAAACCGGCGCACCGGTCGTGTTCGACGCTACCCACTCGGTGCAGTTGCCGGGCGGGCAGGGCACCAGCTCGGGCGGTCAGCGCGAATTCGTGCCTGTGCTCGCGCGTGCCGCCGTAGCGACCGGTGTGGCTGGGCTCTTCATGGAGACTCATCCGAAGCCTGCGGAAGCAAAGTCCGACGGTCCGAACGCTGTGCCGCTGCATCGTATGGCCGACCTGCTCGAGACGTTGGTGACGCTCGATCAGGTCGTGAAGCGTACGCCGTTCCTCGAAAGCGATTTCAACTGATGCTGACCCGTGCATTGTGTCGACCCGCTAGCCGGCGCAGTGCGTCTGAATCTGCTTTGAACCCCGATCTGAACCCAATGGTCGCCCAAAGTGTCTGGTTAGAGGCTGTGCCTTGTACGCCGGACGCCGTTTCACCGTAAGAATCCAACGTCATTTCTTGAGGAAACCATGAGTGCTATCGTAGATATCATCGGTCGAGAGATTCTCGATTCGCGAGGCAACCCCACCGTCGAATGCGACGTGCTGCTCGAGTCGGGCACGATGGGCCGCGCTGCGGTGCCGTCGGGTGCATCGACGGGCTCGCGCGAAGCGATCGAACTGCGCGACGGTGAAACCGGCCGTTACGGCGGCAAGGGCGTGCTGAAGGCTGTCGAGCACATCAACACCGAAATCTCCGAGGCGATCATGGGCCTCGACGCTTCCGAGCAAGCTTTCCTCGACAAGACCCTGCTCGAACTCGACGGCACCGAGAACAAGTCGCGTCTCGGCGCGAACGCCATGCTGGCTGTTTCCATGGCGGTGGCCAAGGCTGCCGCTGAAGAAGCCGGCCTGCCGCTGTACCGCTACTTCGGCGGCTCGGGCGCAATGCAACTGCCGGTGCCGATGATGAACATCGTCAACGGCGGCGCGCATGCCAACAACAGCCTGGACATCCAGGAATTCATGATTGTGCCGGTCAGCCAGCCGACCTTCCGCGAAGCGCTGCGCTGCGGCGCCGAGGTGTTCCACGCGCTGAAGAAGATTCTGAGCGACCGCGGCATGAGCACGGCCGTGGGCGACGAAGGCGGCTTCGCGCCGAACTTCGGCAGCAACGACGAATGCCTGTCGACTATTCTGCAAGCCATCGAGAAAGCCGGCTATCGCGCGGGTGAAGACGTGCTGCTGGCGCTCGACTGCGCTGCGAGCGAGTTCTACCACGACGGCAAGTACCAGTTGGCGGGCGAAGGCCTGCAACTGTCGTCGACGGAATTCGCGGACTACCTGGCGAATCTGGCCGACAAGTTCCCGATCGTCTCGATCGAAGACGGCATGCACGAAAGTGACTGGGCCGGCTGGAAGATCCTGACCGACAAGCTCGGCAAGAAGATCCAGCTGGTGGGCGACGACCTGTTCGTCACCAACACACGCATCCTGAAGGAAGGCATTGAGAAGGGCATCGCCAACTCGATCCTGATCAAGATCAACCAGATCGGTACGCTGACGGAAACCTTCGCCGCGATCGAAATGGCCAAGCGCGCCGGCTACACCGCAGTGATCTCGCATCGCTCGGGCGAAACGGAAGATTCGACGATTGCCGATATCGCCGTTGGCCTGAACGCCGGCCAGATCAAGACGGGTTCGCTCTCGCGCAGCGACCGTATCTCGAAGTACAACCAGTTGCTGCGTATTGAAGAGGATCTCGGCGACATCGCCAGCTACCCGGGCAAGTCGGCGTTTTACAATCTGCGTTGATCGCTAGCCTTGATCGTGAGGTTGAATGCAGGTTTTGACCGTTGAGCCGGTTCCCCTTCGTTTCTGATTCAGCACGCCGCCCTGCGTATAGCGCAGGGCGGCGTGTATTTATTGTGCTTACTTCATGCGGCTTGTCACTGCTGTCCTGATCGTACTGCTGGCCCTGATCCAGTACCCACTGTGGTGGGGGCATGGGGGCTGGTTGCGCGTGCATGAACTGCAAGGCGAACTGGCGCAGCAGATGCAGAAGAACGCGGACGAGAAGCTGCGCAACGAACGCATTGCGGGTGAAGTGCAGGATCTGCAAAGCGGTACGGCCGCGGTGGAAGAGCGAGCGCGTTACGAGATGGGTATGGTGAAGGACGGCGAAGTGTTCGTGCAGTTTGTCGCGCCTAACGCGCCGTTGCCTACGCCGAATAACGCATCGGTCACTACGTCGACTCGCGGCGAGGTGTCCGCGGCACCGGTGCGCGTAGTGCCGAATCCGGAATCGCGCGCGAAGCCGGATCGCAAGCACGCTGGAAAGGACGCGAAGGACAAGGGTTCGAAAGAGAAAAAACCGGCGCAATAAGCCGGTTTATAGCCTGCCGCGTGTACGAGCAGGCGTGTGCGATTAATGCCGCTGATCCGCAGCGGGAGAGACGCCTTGCGACAGCTCGTTGGCAACAAACAGTTGCGCCACATCGACCGGATCGAACTCGTAACGCTGATTGCAGAACTCGCAGTGAATCTCGACATGACCGCGTTCTTCGATCACGCTATCCACTTCTTCGCGGCCCAGCATTTTCAGCATCGCGCCAACTTTCTCGCGCGAGCAGCTACATTCGAAACGCGCCGGCGCGGGTTCGAAATGCTGGACATTTTCCTGCCAGAATAGGCGGCGGAATACGGTCTCCGGCTCTTCCTTGAGCAGTTCCTCCTGCGACAGCGTGCCACCGAGCGTACAGACGCGTTCCCACGTATCCACGTCGAGATCGCCGGGGTGCGGGACGATGCCACCGTCGCCGGGCAGCTTCTGCAGCAGCATGCCGACCGCGCGCTCGGTGTTGGCCGCAAGCCAAAGGCGTGTATCGAGCTGCTCGGAGTGGTGCATGTAATGCTCGAGCACTTCGGCCATTGACTTGAGCGGGCCGTCGAGACCCGACAGCGGCACGATCCCTTGGTAGGGTTGCTGGCCCGGTTGCTTGACGCGCGGGTCGAGCGTAATCACACAGCGGCCGTGGCCGCTGGCGTTGACGAGCTCGATCAGCGTCGTGTCGTCGCCGATAGTGGTGTCCGCTTCACCGGAAAACTTGGCGGTGGCGCGCATCGAGAGATCCGAGCTGCACTGCACCACCAGCATCTTGACCGGACCGTCGCCGAAAATCTGCATGATGAGCGTGCCGTCGAACTTCAGGTTCGCCGACAACAGCGCGCAGGCGGCCATCATTTCGCCGAGTATGGTGCGCACCGGCGCCGGGTAGTCGCGGCGGGTCAGCACTTCTTGCCACGTATTGCGCAGCGAAACGATTTCGCCGCGCACGGGCGCCGCGCTGAACATGAATTTTTGCAACTGGTCGTTCACAACTTTTCCTCGGTCGATTGGCGCAGCTTGATGCGATGCTGCACGTGCGCACTGTGCGCGAGCGGTTTGGTTAGCCGATACGCACGAGTTGCGCCTTGAAATAGGCTCGCCTCTCGGCGTAATTGGCCGCGTTACGGCGCAGGCCGGCGATGTCGGCCTCCGTCAGTTCGCGCACGACCTTGGCCGGCGCGCCCAGAATCAGCGAATTGTCAGGAAATACCTTGCCCTCGGTGACGACGGCGCCTGCTCCGACCAGACAGTTGCGGCCAATTACCGCTCCATTCAAGACCACCGCCTGAATTCCGACGAGTGCGCCTTCCTTGATGGTGCAGCCGTGCAGCATGGCTTGATGGCCGATCGTCACGTTGGCTTCGATGGTCAGCGGATAGCCCGGATCGGTGTGCAGAACGGCGTTTTCCTGGATGTTGCTGCCCGGGCCCACCGAGATCAGTTCGTTGTCACCGCGAATTGCCGCGCCAAACCAGACGCTCGAATTTTCTTCGAGCGCGACTTTGCCGATGATGGTCGCGGTATCCGCGACGAACACGCTTTCGTGGATAGTCGGGGCTGCGTCGCCAAGCTTGTAAATTGCCACAATGTCTCCGGTCCCATGCTTCTGCAACCATGCAAGATGGTTGCGGTTGATCGGTCGTCGCACCGCCGTCGGCGGGCGTAGGGGTAGTGCAGACGGCGGCGCGAACGGCGCGCGCTGTATGGTCGAATGGCGTATTGTAAACGGTTGTGTGAAGAGGCCGCTCGGCGGGGCCGCTAGCTTTACGGCGTGCGTTCCGCCGTGGGCGACAGGCTCCACGCATGCATTGCGGCCAGTGTGTCGCCAGTTTCGCGTTGCTCGATGAACGTAGTATCCAAAGCACAAACCGAATATTCTCCGTCCCGGCTTTGATCCTTTCCCAGCCGCTTTCCTGTCCCGCCACGACCGCCACGATGAATTCCGCCGTTCCCGCCGTTGTGTCCGACCCGCTGCGCTGCGCCCGCGCCGACGCACTCGAAGCATTGCGCCAGTCCGATCCGCGGGCGAAGGCCGCCGCAACGCAAGCCCTGTACGCTGACGTGCTGGCCAACGCTGCAGTCTGCTCGCCGTCCCTGCTGATCGACGAACCGTCCGGTTTGCCAGGGCGGCCGGGCCGCCCGGAGTTGGTGGAGCCGCGCAAACTGGGTCGCCGCAGCATGCAGTCCCCTGAAGGACGCGCCGTGCTGTTGCACGCGCTCGCCCATATCGAGTTCAACGCGATCAACCTGGCCCTCGACGCGGTCTGGCGCTTTAGTGGCATGCCTCCCGCGTTCTACACCGACTGGCTCAAGGTGGCCGCAGAAGAGGCCCATCACTTCTCGCTACTGGTCGCACGGCTTGCCGAGTTAGGTCACGCTTACGGCGATTTTGCCGCCCACGATGGCCTGTGGGATATGTGCGAACGCACGCGCGGCGACGTATTGGCGCGCATGGCGCTGGTGCCGCGCACGCTGGAAGCGCGTGGCCTCGACGCCTCGCCGCCAATCCGCGCGAGGCTCCAGCAGGCGGGTGACCACACCTCGGCGGCAATTCTCGACGTCATCCTGCGCGACGAGATTGGCCACGTGCTGATCGGCAACCGCTGGTTTCGCCACCTGTGCGACGAGGGCGGTCTCGACCCGCACAGCACCTACGCGCAACTCGCCGACCAGTATCACGCGCCGAAATTACGTGGCCCGTTCAATTTCGAGGCCCGGCGCGACGCCGGTTTCGACGAAGCCGAACTGGCCGCACTGGCCGGCCTCGAGGCGACTCCGCCGGCCGCAGATTGAGCCGGCTCTCGATGCGCCGCATCTTCCGCTAGCCGCCTATCTCGTTATAATCGAACGATCATTCTTTTTTAGGCCCGATGCGCTCATGAATATTCCAGAGTCCGACTTCATCACCGTGCGCGGCGTGCGTCTGCATGCGAGGCGCTGGGGCAATCCGGACGCCCCGACGCTGTTCATGCTGCACGGCTGGATGGACGTGGCGGCATCGTTCCAGTTTGTGGTGGATGCGCTGGGCGGCGACTGGCAGGTGATCGCGCCCGATGCGCGCGGTTTCGGCCTGTCGGATTGGCCGGCGGCCGAGCGGGGCGGCGGCAGTTACTGGTTTCAGGAGTACGTGTCGGACCTTGACGCGCTGCTCGACCACTATGCGCCAACAGGCGAGGTGAATCTGGTGGGGCACAGCATGGGCGCGAACGTGGTCTGCCTGTATGCCGGCGCGCGTCCGGAGCGGGTTCGCCGGGTAGTGGACCTGGAAGGCTTCGGCCTTGCTGCCGCGAAACCCAGCCAGTCGCCAAAGCGTTTGCGCGGTTGGCTCGATGAACTACGCGAGCCGCCGCAGTTGAGGCGCTACGCCTCTCTCGACGAAGTCGCCGCGCGCCTGACGAAGACCAACCCGCGTCTCGCGCCGCAACGCGCACGCTTTCTCGCCGAGCACTGGTCGAAGCCCGACGGCGAGGGCCGCTACATGCTGCTCGCCGACCCTGCGCATAAGTTGCGCAGCCCGCTGCTCTACCGTCTCGACGAAATCATGGCGGTCTGGGCCAATGTGCGCGCGAAGGTGCTGCACGTCGAGGCAGCGGGCTCACCGACCCTCGCACAGATTGCCGGCGAGGTGCCGCTCGATGAATTCAAGGCGCGTTTCAGCGCGTTTCCCGACTGGCGCGAGAAAATCATCGAGGACGCGGGCCATATGGTCCATCACGATCAGCCGGAGCAGATTGCAGCATTGATCGAAGCGTTCTGCGCATAAGATTTTCGACAGACAGGACTTTCCGCAATGTCCTGGGCGTCGTCGAATCGTCTGCTCGGGTTACTGCGTTGCAGTAAAATGAGTGCAGAACCTTTTTAAGACACCGATGAACGCCGATCTCCACTGTCACTCCACCGTTTCCGATGGCCAGCTTGCGCCCGCCGGCGTCGCGCGTCGCGCGCAGGCTAACGGCGTCACGTTGTGGGCGCTGACCGACCACGACGAGCTGGGCGGTCAGGCCGAAGCGCGCCAGACGGCCGAGGAACTCGGCATGCGCTACCTGAGTGGGGTGGAAATTTCGGTCACGTGGGCATCGCGCACGGTCCACATCGTCGGTCTGAACGTCGATCCGACCTGCCAGGCGCTGATAGAGGGCCTCGCGCGCACCCGTGACGGCCGCGCGGCGCGTGCCGAAGCGATCGGCGAGCTGCTTGCCACCCTTGGCGTGCCGGACGCCTATGAAGGGGCGCTGAAGTACGTGTCCAACCCCGACATGATTTCGCGCACTCACTTTGCGCGCTTTATGGTGGAGAGTGGCTACGCCGCCTCGACCCAGGACGTGTTCACCCGCTATCTGGGCGACGGCAAGCCGGCCTACATCGCCCATCGCTGGTCGAAACTGGCTGATGCGGTCCGCTGGATCCAGGTGGCCGGCGGCGAAGCGGTGATTGCGCATCCGGGGCGCTATGAATACACCCAGTTAGAATTCGACGCGTTGTTCGGCGAGTTCATCGATCTTGGCGGCAAGGCGATCGAAGTCGTGACCGGTAGCCATACGCCGGACCAGTATCGCGAGTATGCGGACGTGGCGCGCCGCTTCGGTTTCGAGGCCTCGCGCGGCTCCGACTTTCATGCGGCAGGCGAGGGCCGGGTCGAGTTGGGCAGCCTTCCGCCGTTGCCGTCCGATCTGACGCCCGTGTGGGAACGCTGGTTGTGACGGTACGCCGAGTGCGCTGTGCCGCGGCGGCAAGCCCGGCGCAGGCGCGGTGTCGGCGATGTTTGCGATGTTCATCGAAGTTACTGCAGTTGTTGCAACAGGCCTCGCGGCCGGTCCGCTTCTGCTTCGCTTTCTCCCGCTCATAATCATGTCCCAATTTTTTCGGCTCCATCCCGATAATCCGCAGCCGCGCCTGATCAAGCAGGCCGCGCAGATCATCAACGACGGTGGCGTGGTCGCCCTGCCGACCGATTCGAGCTATGCGCTCGCCTGCCATCTCGACGACAAGAACGCGGTCGAGCGTCTGCGCCGGATTCGCGGTCTCGACGAGCGTCAATTGCTGTCCTTGCTGGTGCGTGATCTGTCCGAGCTTGCGAACTTCGCGATGGTCGACAACCGTCAGTACCGGTTGATCAAGTCAGTCACGCCGGGGCCGTACGTGTTCGTGCTCGAAGCCACCAAAGAGGTGCCGCGGCGCCTGTCGCATCCGTCGCGCAAGACCATCGGCCTGCGCGTCCCGGATCATGCGATCACGCTGGCGATTCTCGAGGAACTCGGCCAGCCGCTGCTCGGCACGACGCTGATCATGCCGGGCGAAACCCAGCCGCTCAACGACGCCGAAGAAATCCGCGAGCGCCTCGAAAAACAGGTTGATCTCGTGATCGACGGTGGCCCGTGTCCGTGCGAGCCGTCGACCATCGTCGATCTGACGGGCGCAGAACCGGTGCTGGTGCGGGCAGGGCGCGGCAGCCTCGCCCCTTTTGGTCTCGAACAGCCGGCATGAGGGCCCACGTGTTAGCCTGCGTGAGCGACAGCGGACAGACGCACGCAATGGCGTTGTTACAATAGCGGGTTATGGACTCTTCCCTGATACAGACCGTCGCGGTATACGCGTTGCCCGTGATTTTTGCGATCACGCTTCACGAAGCGGCTCACGGTTACGTGGCGCGCCTTCTCGGCGACAATACCGCTTACGCGCTCGGCCGCGTCTCGTTCAATCCGATGCGTCACATCGACCCGCTCGGCACTATCGCGATTCCGCTGCTGCTGTACTTTGCGACTAGCGGTGCGTTCATGTTCGGCTATGCGAAGCCAGTGCCCGTGGCGTTCGGCAATCTGCGCAATCCGCGTTGGGGCAGCCTGTGGGTCGCGCTGGCCGGACCGATGTGCAATTTCATTCAGGCGCTGGTATGGGGCTTGATCGCCGTCGCGCTGGGCGTAGCCGGCGTCGAAGAGCCGTTCTTCACGCGCATGGCCGCGGCCGGAGTCGGCGTCAATCTGGTGCTGGGCGTGATCAATCTGTTTCCTTTGCCGCCGCTCGATGGCGGGCGCGTGCTGACCGCGCTGTTGCCGCCGCGCCAGGCCATTGCGCTGGCGCGTCTCGAGCCGTATGGTTTCTTCATCGTGATGGCGCTGGTGATGACCGGCCTCCTGACCCGCTTCTGGCTGAGCCCGCTCGTTGGTCTCGGCTATGACGCCGTGACCGCCATCCTGACTCCTATTGCTTCGCTCTTTCAATAAAATCATGTTCCCTGACCGTATCTTCTCCGGCATGCGGCCTACCGGCTCCCTGCACCTTGGCCACTATCACGGTGTGCTGAAAAACTGGGTCCGCCTGCAGTCCGAATATCCGTGCTTTTTCTGCGTCGTCGACTGGCACGCGCTCACGACGCACTACGAGACGCCCGAGGTCATCGAAAAGAACGTCTGGGAAGTGCTGATCGACTGGCTCGCCTCAGGGATCGATCCGGCCCAGGCCACGCTGTTCATCCAGAGCAAGGTACCGGAGCATGCGGAGCTGGCGCTGCTGCTCGGCATGAGCACCCCGCTCGGTTGGCTCGAACGCGTGCCGACCTACAAGGAGCAGATGGAGAAGCTGAAGGACAAGGATCTGTCCACGTACGGCTTCCTCGGCTATCCGGTGCTGATGGCGGCGGACATTCTGCTGTATCGCGGCTCGCTCGTGCCGGTCGGCGAAGACCAGGTGCCGCACGTCGAGATGACGCGTGAAATCGCGCGGCGCTTCAACTACCTGTACGGCCGCGAACCGGGCTTCGAAGAGAAGGCGAACGAAGCGGCGAAGAAGCTCGGCGGCAAACGCTCGAAGCTCTATCACGAACTGCGTAACGCCTATCAGCAGGAAGGCGACGACGAAGCGCTCGAACAGGCGCGCGCGATGTTGCAGGAGTCGCAAAGCCTGTCGATGAACGACCGCGAGCGCCTGTTCGGTTACCTCGAAGGGTCGCGCAAGATCATCCTCGTCGAGCCGCAAGCCATGCTGACGGAGGCGTCGCGCATGCCGGGCCTCGACGGTCAGAAGATGTCGAAGTCTTACGGTAATACGATTGGCCTGCGCGAAGACGCGGAGACCATCACGAAGAAAGTTCGCACCATGCCGACCGACCCGGCCCGCGTGCGCCGCACCGATCCGGGCGATCCGGACAAGTGCCCGGTGTGGCAACTGCACCAGGTGTATACGGACGAGACCACCCACGAATGGGCTCAAAAGGGCTGCCGTTCGGCCGGCATTGGCTGTCTCGATTGCAAGCAGCCGGTGATCGAAGGCATCCTGCGCGAACAGCAGCCCATGCTCGAACGCGCGCAAAAGTACATGGACGATCCGTCGCTCCTACGTGCGATCGCGGCCGACGGTTGCGACAAGGCCCGAAAGTTCGCCGTCGAGACGATGCGCGATGTGCGTGAGGCAATGGGACTCTCGTACAATTGACGCCGCTGGCGCAACGGGTGCGTCTGGCACGAACCGCGCACAGCGCTTTTTGCAGGCCATGAACGAATCCGCATCCGCTGCTTCCGGCAATTTCGAGGTTTCTACGGCTTGCGCCGTTGCCCACGCGACGCTCGGCGAGCCGTCGCGCTGGGTGCTGCACTGGGCGCACCTCGTGGCGCCCAGTGGCACAGTGCTCGATGTGGCGTCGGGAGCGGGGCGGCACGCGCGCTGGTTTGCCGGGCACGGCCATCCGGTGAGCGCGCTCGATCGCGATGCGGCGGCACTCGCCGCCATGCGAGACGAGCCCCAAATTACGACGCTCGTGGCCGATCTCGAAGGCGCGCCCTGGCCGCTGTCCGACGATGCGAAATTTGCCGCGGTGGTGGTGACGAATTACCTGCATCGCCCGTTGTTCCCGCATCTGCTGGTGGCGCTCGCGCCGGGCGGGGTGCTGATTTACGAGACTTTCGCACACGGCAACCAGAGCGTCGGCAAGCCGTCCAACCCGGCGTTCCTGCTTGCGCCGGGTGAGCTGCTCGACCTCGTGCGGCCGCGTCTGCGGGTGGTTGCGTTTCAGGATGGTTTTCTTGCGCAGCCGCGTCCGGCCTACGTCCAGCGGATCTGCGCAATTCTGGAGGCGCAGCCAGCTTCCGGTGACACTCAGGCATTACCCCAGCCTTGTTACGAACTGGCTGGCTAATCCGCTACAATCGCGGTTTACTGATTAAATTCATGGCGTTTCATGACCAACGGCATTCAAAGCGGCCCTCACAGCAGCACCGGTAACGGCCCTCAGATTCGCGGCAGCATTCCCGCCATCATCACCCCGATGCTCGAAGACGGTAGCCTCGACTTGCCGGCGTTCCGCAAACTGATTGACTGGCATATCGAAGAGGGTACGAACGCGCTCGTCGTGGTCGGCACGAGTGGCGAATCGGCTACCTTGTCGGTCGAAGAGCACGTGCTGATGGTCAAGACCG
>Ga0302305_1001051_pt1 | contig 16094 bp, 7 predicted proteins | sample III_Palsa_E2_3_FD_198764 | JGI IMG/M metagenome (GOLD analysis project Ga0302305, IMG submission 198764) | Peat permafrost microbial communities from Stordalen Mire near Abisko, Sweden - III_Palsa_E2_3 | ecosystem: Environmental > Terrestrial > Soil > Palsa > Peat permafrost | place: Sweden... | reverse complement strand
GCCTTCCTCTTCGATCTCGACGGCACACTCGCCGACTCCATGCCCCTGCACTTCGTCGTCTGGACCAAAGCCGTCACTGAAGCCGGCGGCCAGTTCCCCGAAGACCTCTTCTACGCCCTCGGCGGCGTTCCTCCGCTCCGCATAGTCGAGCTGCTCAACGAGAAATTCGGCACGGCCATGGACCCTGAAACCGTCGTAGCTCGCAAAGAAGCTCTCTACCTCGACATGCTCGACCAGGTTCAGCCCACGCTTTCCGTCCTCGCGCACGTCCACGCCGGGCGTGGACGCCTGAAGTTGGCCGTCGTCTCCGGTTCGCCTCGCCACTCCATTGAGCGCACACTCGCCGCACTCGGCATTACCGACGCTTTCGAAACCATCGTCGGCGCCGAAGACTACACCCACGGCAAACCCGACCCCGAACCCTTCCTCACCGCCGCCAAACGCCTCAACGTGGCTCCCGCCGACTGCCTCGTCTTTGAAGACGCCGAGGCCGGCATCGCCAGCGCCAAAGCCGCTGGGATGGCATGGGTCCGCGTCCCCCAGCAATACGTGTCCGCCGCAGCTACGCTAACCGCGTAGTCCGGCCACCCAAAAACTCGCAAGCCGAGCATTCTTTTGCGCAGCGCGTACGCACGTACTAAACTTCAAACAGGAAGAGTGGCCGAGTGGTTGATGGCTCCAGTCTTGAAAACTGGCGTACCTGAAAGGGTATCGGGGGTTCGAATCCCTCCTCTTCCGCCACACACAAACACAAAGCCAGAGGTTCGCAGATAACTGCGGGACCTCTGGCTTTTACAGCTCACGTCGCCATACATGACGCTCTTCTTAGTGCTGGATGGTCAACGCATAGAAGTGAACGTCTGACGCGTTGCTGCCCTGGTTGTAGTTACCGGCCTTGAAGTAGCTCAACGGAGAATCGAGCGAGTACGTACTGAGCGTCGTGAAGTTGCCATTGATCGCAACCTTCAGCACACCGCCATAGTACTCGATTTCATAACTGAACTGTGTGCCAACGGGTACGTTACCAAGTGGGGTATAGGCTTCATCGTCACCTGCGCGGGTTCTCTCGACGCCCATGGTAATGTTCCCGTTCTGGTCGTAGTAAAGCTCGCAAACAGGCTTCGTAGAAACGCTGGCGTCCATGTGGATTTGCCCAATTACTGTGCCGTATTGACTGTTGTCAGGCACGGTTACAGCAAGCGTCGCCTTCAAACGGTTGGTGGCATTGTTGGGACTCCAACTGGACGTTTCTGCGAGCTCCGTGCGGCAATGTGTGGAGTTGGCCGTGGTCACACAACCGGTGTCCGCGGGATCGCCAGGGACCTTCATGACCATAGCGCCGTCACCACTCTCGGTGAAGAAGTAGGAGTAGTTCTGGTAGCCGCTCGACCCCTGCAACTGTGAGCTTGGAATCTGCGTCGGGTCGCCGGCGGAGCCGATCGGCAGCTGAAGATTCCAGTACTCCATATCGAAGTTGCCGCCCGGGGCGTAGCTGGGGTTGAGAGCGTAGATCGCGAGTGGGGTGAGGATCAGGATGGTACAAGTAGCTACCAACCAACGATAGGAGCGCTTCTGTCCTGCTTGTTTTACGAAACGGGCCGAGTTTCTGAAGAGCTGTGACATATTATCTCCATGCGAGAGCGTGAATGACTGCGTTTTCTGCGGCCTGGAATCACTTCCATGGCCAGGAATACCGGGACAGATTTCCCTGAGGGCAATCCTCGGAAAATCCGAAACATGACAGCACTGCCTGTCTGAAGCGGCACCACAGTACGCGCAGCCGCTCGCCCCTTGCAAGAGTTCAAGCGCTTTTATAAATGTTTTTAAAGCTTGTCCCGGAGTCCGAGACAAACGCTTGTCTCAAAAAGACACAGTTCCCCAGCACTCAAGAGACAAGGAGGCTACAGGACAAGGCCGCCCTGAGATCGAACCGACACAAGCCTTTCCATGAGTAAGAGTCGAAGCTATCCCTTGAGGTAGTTCCAAGCGAACACGACAAGAGGCACGGCCAGAGCAACCCACGATAAAGCGTTCCACACGCCATCGCCGAGCAACGCCGAAAGCAGACCAAACAACGTAATGCCTGCGAGGATAATCGCCGGTCCATAAACTTTGCGAAACGGAAGGGGTTGAGTCATCGCGTCAGAGCTACTCCCTGTCTTTCTTCCAGGCTCACAAGACGGTCAAGCTCCTTTTCAACCGGCGTTCTACGATGCGAAAGCCACAGGTATAGACCGCTCATAAGCACAACGATTAAAGCCACATCAAACAACGCCCAAAGAATCTTCAGCGGCAAACCGCCATAGTCTCCGAAGTGCAAAGGCCGCGAAACCTCCAGCGCACGCAGATACCAGGGCAACCCATTTGAGATTGTCATGGCTCCAGTCTCCACATCCACGAGCACCGGTGTAAAGAGTCGCGACGTTACAGGCGTCTTACCCTTGTTCCAGACAATGTAATGCCGCGGACTACCCACAACTTTATTGGGAAAGAGCACAGAGCCGTGCTCGGTAGCCGGCAACGCAGCAGCCACCTGTTTCATCGCTGCATCCAGCGATCCAAAGTGTGTAGGCTCTGGCTTACCGCGATACGGTTCCAGAATCTTCGGCAACGTCTGCATACGCCACAGCCCAAAGAGAGGCGTCGCAACCGCGTTCATCACGCCAGTCGCACCAACAACTAGCGCCCACGTCAGGGTGACGATTCCAAGAAGGTTGTGCAGATCAAACCAGCGCGTTCTCGACGTACTCTTGCTCCGATACGTACCGAAGCGCAGCCGCCTCATGAATGGGCCATAAACCAGTACTCCCGACAGCAGCGAGATAACAAACGATAAGGCCATCACCCCCATCACCAACTCGCCCGGCAGTCCAAGAAACATTTCGCTATGAAGTCGAAAAAGAAATTCGATGAGGTCAAAGCGGTCCTTCGGAACTTCAAGCAATCGTCCCGTATGAGCATCGAAGATAACCTGCCGGATCTCGCCAGCCTTTGGCGTATCAGATGGACTCATGTTGACGAAGACGCGTGGTTCATCCTCGTCCCAGAAAAGCCCATAGGGATGCAGCGATGGAAACTCCTGTTGCGCCTCCGTGACCATCCGATCAAGGCTCGCATTCGGAGCACCAACCTTCGCCACAGCTGGCGCAACGTGTGGCGCAACAATCGCTTCTAACTCATCCGTGAAGATAAGCGGCAACCCCGTAAGACAAGCCATCAGAAGAAATGCAGTACAGATAAGGCTTGTCCATTTATGAATGCGGTACCACGTACGCACCTTTTGAGCTGTCAGCATCTCTCTCCCCTGCTATTTAAAGTCCGGCATTCTCTAATGCTTCTGGAGCACGGACGCACTTTCGCGCCCGTGCTCCAACCCACTTACCACGTAAAACGAACGCTTCCGTTCACCGCGCGACGATAGCCGTAGTAGCAATCGGTAATGCTGCTGCAGGAGGGAACGTATCGCTTGTCAGCAAGGTTGTTGCTATTGGCAGCGATGCGCCATCGCGCCACGTCGTAATGCACTGCTGCATCGAACAGGGTGTAGGAAGGCACTGTGATGGTGGGATGGGTGCTATCCCCAAGCCCTCCATAGGTGCTGCTCGTCGTGCGAACACCCGCACCAAAACCAAGCCCTTTGACCATAGGGTTCCGCAGCACATAGTCGCCCCAAACAGAAGCCAGGTAACGAGGAGTTGCGGTCGGGCTTGTACCAAGTTGGCTCGCCACAGTAGTGCGTGTAATTTTGACGGGATCATAGGTATAAGAAGCGGTCACGTTGAGATCGCGAATGGGATTCGCTTTAGCCTCTGCTTCAATTCCGCGCGAACGCTCCTGCCCCGTTTGAATTGTATTCAGAGGATTCGCCGGATCAGGTGTTTGCACATTGGACTCGTCAATATTGAAGCCCGACAAGGTAAACAGATAACGCTCGTTATGCGGCTGATACTTGATCCCGGCTTCATACTGCCCCGCAGTCGTAGGCTTGTACGGTTGCCCGTAGAAGTTCGTACCAACGTTCGGCACAAACGACTGCGAATAACTAAAGTACGGAGCCAACCCCGAGCTACTGACATACAGCAAGCCGGCTCGCCCAGAGAGATGATGATCCGGCTGCTTGGTGGCCGGCGTAGAGGTGTAGTAGTCCGTCGTATTCTCCACCCAGTCGTTGCGGCCACTGAGCAGCACGACCCAGTGCGTATCGAACTTGATCTGGTCTTGCAGATAAACGCCGCTCTGCCGCAGGTAATTTAGCTCCTGCGAATATTCCGTAGGAAGAACTACGGGCCCATACACCGGATGGTAGATGTTCAACAAAACACCGTTGCCACCATTGGCGTCGCTACCGGTATAAGTGATTGGCGAGTTATAGCGAATGAAGTCGTACCCCGCCAACACGGTCTGCTGTAAACGTCCGTGACCAAACTTGCCTTCGACCTGGTTGTCGACCGTAAAAGTATTGTTGCGGGGATAGTACTCCCACGGATAACGAACGATAGTGGTCATAGCAGCATCCACAAAACCCGTGCCACCACCACCGTAATACGTGAAGCGGGTATCGCTCTTCGCCAGCTGCTCCCGCAGATTTTGGCGCACCGCCCAATGCTTTCCAAGCAACTGCGAAAGCTCATACCCCACCGAAAACTGACGACGTATCGTCTTATCCCAATCCGGCTGCCCAAGGTCGAGGCTTGTTGGTATGCGCCCATTCGGATTCGCGAGTAACGTTCCGTAGCCCGGCATAAACTGAATCCAACCCGTATGGTCGTACTGATAGTCAGTCAGCAGCGTAAGCATCGTGCTGCTGTTCGGAGTCCAACGTAGCGACGGCGCGACCAAAAAGCGGTTATCTGGAATGTGATCGATCTGCGTTCCGCTGTGACGATAGAGCACAGGAGCACGGTAAGACCAGTGCCTGCCCTGCCCGAGCGGCCCCCCGAAATCTCCCGTAAGCTGCGTGCGGTTGTAGCTTCCATACTCCAGTTGTAGCCGGTCCAGCGGGCTCGACACTGGTTTCTTCGTCACCATGTTGATGAGACCGCCAGGTGTGTTCTCTCCATAGAGAACAGAGCTTGGCCCCTTCAGAATCTCTACCTGCTCCAACTCAAAGCTATCGGTCTGCGCATAGGGGTCCCAGAAGAGTCCATTGTGGAAGAGCCCATAGGTCGTAGCATCAAATCCACGCAGGCTAATGCTCCAGTCACGCGAAGGCTCATACCCCTGTGTCTGCGCAGCAACGCCTGATGTGTAAAGCAAAGCGCTACTCAATCCAGTAGCACCCTGATCGTCCATCTGCTCACGCGTAATCGTGGAGATGGACTGCGGCGTTTCAAGCAGCGGAGTATCCGTCTTCGTTCCCGTAGTGCTATCCGGCGCGATATACCCATCGTCGGCAGTAACAGTAACACTGCTACCCTGCTGACCAACTTTGAGCATGACATTCAGCGCAGGAACTTCACCCACAGCAGTAACGGCCACCTCTTGCGTGAAGAGAGCAAAACCCGGTGCACTAACGATGAGGTGGTACATTGCCGGGTGCAACCTCAGTTGATACGAACCATCAGCACCGCTCTGAACCTGCACATGGAACGTCCCACATGCGACCTCGACCTTGGCCGACGCAATCCTTGCACCGGAGGAGTCCGCAATCGTGCCTGAGACGGTTTTGCTCGCTCCCGAAAGAGCAGCACTGCAACCATCCGCTGCAATCTCTTCTGCCATGCCAAGGGGTTGAAAGACCAGGAACGCCAGCATCACGCAGAAGCCTCGGGAAGCGAGCTTGAGCCAACGGGAAGAAATAAGACCTGCCATGAAATCACCTTTCGTGTTTCCGTGGCTGGTCGTATCTGCCTGAAGTGATAGACATTCGCCAGCCTTCGGGTTGTCGATCTCGAGAGCCCCGCAGCGCTTCGCCAAAAGACAGCCGCAAGGTTCCTTGCCTTGATTTTTCTATATACGACCACTTTGGTCTTGATTAGAATAGCGAGTAACAGGAAGGCGTGCTCCGCGTAACGCGCCACCCTCTACTGCAAACCGGCCATGACACAGCGATCCACCGATCACGCACATTTACAAGGGGTTCCGAGACCCGTCGCCGCCATGGCGAAGAGCTATCCTGCGAACTACGCGGGGTACCTCCATACCCATGCGCGTGCCCAGTTCCTCTACGCCGCATCAGGAACGATGAAGGTTTTTTCCGCGCTCGGCTGCTGGATCATCCCTCCCCAGCGCGCCGTCTGGTTGCCCGCAAACTTCCCTCACCAAACAAGTACCATCGGCGCCCTGGAGATGCGCACACTCTACATCCGCGACGATGCCTGCCCACCCACAGCCGCCAAAGAGCCACGCATGATTGCCGTCTCTACATTGCTTCGCGAACTCATCCTGCGAGCGACAGAGATGCCCATCGAGTACGACGAGCAGGGTCACGATGCAACCATCATCACCGCATTGTTAGGCGAAATCGATTGGACACCGCTCCATCCCGTCTCTCTACCGCCGCTGCATGATCCTCGCCTGCAAACGCTGGAGAAAGCTCTGCTCCGCAACCCAGGAGACACCAGCACGCTCGAACAGTGGGCGCAGCGAATGCACAGCTCCGCTCGCACCCTCACAAGACTCTTTCAAAAAGAGGCTGGCCTTTCCTTCCAGGCATGGCGCGATCAAGTCCGAACGTTCGCAGCACTTCCTCTTCTGGCTGAAGGCAGACCCCTCGTAGAGATCGCCGTTGAACTCGGATACGAAACGGCATGGAGCTTCACAATCATGTTCAAGCGCGTCACCGGCCAACTCCCGAGCCGCTACTTTCCATAAACCGCCTCTCGCAACTACGGCTTCATCCCAAGCCCTTGCGACACACTCTTCATCGCAGAAGCGATTGGGGTAATCACAGGAACAGCCGCACCCACCAGGATGAAAACCTCTTTTCCGCCAGAGGAGTTATTGACGTCCCAGACATTGCCAGACAGATCCACCGCCAATCCTCTACGACTCTCGCTGAGCCTCTGTGTTGAGGTTCCCGTGTTGCCTCCAAACCAGCCCGCGGCCGTTCTTGACGAAGTAATCGCTGTCGCCGTCGTGGGCGAAAGCGGCGTCCCATTCACATTGAACTCCGCAAAGCTTGAAAGCGGACTAGGAGAGCTCACAGCCTGCGTTGTTGCCCAAACGTTGTTCGCTCCATCGATCGCGAGGAACTGCGGCGTTGCAAAAGTCGGCAAGCCACCGCCGGTATAAACAGCAGGCGTATAGCTGGAAGTCAGCGCGCCCGTCGCCGCGTTCGTGCTGTAACTCGGCACCAGCTTCGTCAGTGTGATAGCCGGATAACCGGTGGTCGTAGAGGCAGCCGCAGTATTGAGAACCCAGATATCATCAAGCCCATCGACCGCTGCACCCAACGGTGTGTAGACAGCAGGCACATTGTTATACATCGTTCCCGCATAGGTCACCGAAACCGGACTCAGACTCGTACTGGCTCCGGAGCAGGCTTCCCCACTATCCGCAATAATGTTCGCTGGTGTCGTCTCACCAAGGGTCGTCGTCGTGTTGCTCCCTGTGCCTGTCACGGTTTTACCCGCACCTGCAAAGAAGTTGTTGATGCTGCCAACTGGCAGACTGGTACACGTAATGCCTTTATTGACGGCATAGACAAACGGAGCCGCACCATAAGTAGATGCTGGCGTAGCATCTACAACCAGCGAATACGCATCGTTTGTGCCCGAGCCGCCCGGCTTGCCCGCTACAAACCCTCCCGTCAGCGGCCCACCAGTTGGAAGCGCTGGAACAATACCAACCAGCCCTTGGCTGCTTGCAGTGCCAAACGTCGAACTGAACGTCGATCCATCGAGCGTCGCCCAAACGGTGCTGTTGTAGTCCACGGCCACCGCTGTCGGCAAGCTGCTTGTTCCCGTGCTCACACCGTAAGCAGCCGCACCACCGCCACCATTCGCGCCAGCCGCAGAGCCGGAACCTGCGATACGGAAGACCGCACCACCCGCATGATCGCCCACCCATACATTGTTAGAAGGATCAATCGCCAACTCGAACGGCGTGGTTTCAACTCCCATAGTGACAAGGTTGGTTGCAGTCGAAGAGCCAAGATTGTAGCTGGTGATCTTGCTGCCGATCGGGTTACCCTGCGGATCCAACTCCGTGATAAATCCCGAATACGAATTGGCGCTGCTGCCTTGATTTGTGATCCACGCATTGCCATAGGAATCGAACGCTATCCAATAGGGCGAGACAAGATACGAGGTGCCGTACGCACCCGGCGCGGAAACAGCAAAGCCTATAGTCCAATCATTCGCGAAATCATCTGAGGGTTGGAAGGGAGCAGTTGGACTCGACAGGGCCAGAAGCGTCTGCACGTTATTGCCGGGATTCTGGGCTATAGAATACGCAACCTGCAATGTATCGGCGGGAACAGTAGAACCCGCAGTAGCCGCCGTAAACAGCGAACCACAGTTTGAACTCACAGACGGATCACTGTTGATGCACGAAGCAAGAATGTTCGCGATGGTATTCACGTGAAAGTTCTCAACGTTCGTCTGCGTATTGCTCGTATTCGCGCCTGGAGACGATCCCGTTGTCGTACTCGCCAGCACATTGGCGATACCAAACGCATTGATAAGACCTTGCAGATTCGTCGAGCTAGTGCCAACCGTAAACGCAGGATTGCTCCCCGGCGTCGACGACAGCGGAGTTCCAGACGTAATGCCGATGAACTGCTGCAGCGCCCATACCGCAGCCACCGTCGTCACTTCATCAATAAACACGGTCGTCGTCGCGGCGTTAGCCTTTAGAGTCGCGCATGATCCCAGCGCCGCCATCAGTCCAATGTCAGCATTGGAAGAGCCACCAACCTGCGGGTTTCCACCAGTCGCCGTAACGTAAACGTACGAGTTCGACGGACACGTATAGGTCGGCAACTCAAAGTTTCCATTCTGATCGCTCGTCACGGTAGCCAATATCAACGGCGTCGCTGCTGATCCATAACCCGTCATACCGGCAGCATAGAGCTGAATCACGGACCCCGTAACCGGCTGCTGTCCACCATGCACAATGCCCTGAATAGACATGGCCTGCAAAGAACTGCCGGGTGTCGCGCCAGTCTCCTGCACCTGCACCGCAGCGCATCCCACAAAACCGAGCGAGGCTATCGCCAATCCTGCTACGCCCAGTACCGCTCCAACCATCCGTTGCTTCATGCTATTCATCTCTATCTCCTGCTCGTCAACACTCAAATCGCTGGCGTTCATTGCCCATCAAGACCAAGGCCCATGGGTTTGCCATTCAAATTGAAAACATAAGTCTGTACCGCACGATCATTCACGGTTGCGTTGGCAGTGCGTCTCGTTTGCGGATCTTCCTGAAGTTCCAGCTTCAGCGAGCCAACCTGTGCCACACCCTGCCAGGCTCCATCTTTCTCCGAGCTCTCTACCTTCGCATCACGGAGACGCTGCATAGCAGCCGCAAGATCGGCGTCGTCCCTGCAATCCGTGGCCTGCACAAGCAGAGCAACATGCAGATGTGTAGCGTCCACCGTAGAGAAATGCGATGACGCATGATAGATAGCCAACCGCAACGTCTTCTCTTCAAGTCCTGCGCTATCTGCCTTCAGCTCCATCACGGGAGCAACGCCATTGAGCTTGTCTACAGAAACAACTCGTGCAACAAAGCAGGAGTGCACCGAACGAATACCAAGTACCGAGTGCTCTCCAAAGCTTTCCTTAAGCGAGGACGAAATCTTGACCGACTCTTTGTCGAGCAGTATCCGACTCGCAGTCGAAGGAAGAAGCAGGTTCGTAGCGAACGAAGAACCACCCACAACACTCGTCGGGTCGAGATCGGCAACCAGCAACGCTGTTCCCTTCTCCTGCACACCCGACAGATTCAGCGGCAGATGGACTGGCTTGATATGCCCCGACCCGTCACGTGCCTTCTCACCGCCATACGGCGAATCCTGTCCATCAGGCACAAGCGTGATAGACGTAAGCGGAGCTTCCCCCGTCAGGTCGGCAGCAAACATCTTGTCCTGCTGCCCAACACTCCCAGTCGCAAAACCGATGGCAAAATCCTGCGTGAGATAGGTGTAGCGAGTAAGAGAAGGGTCTTGATCCCAACGCTGCTGCACCACACGCTCAGGCAACTTTGCAATGTCGAGAATGTCTTGCGAAACACGATACCCTCCAGCCCTTTCGCTCTCAAGAAGATCCACTTTCTCCAGAAAGACATCCACAAACTTACCCTTCTCAGGCTGCTTCAGAAGCCCTTCAAGATAGAGGTAGTATTCGATTCCACCCCGTCCCGTAAGCGGGTTGTAATCTCGACTATGCGCACCGGCCATATGTCCGGCAGCCACAAGATAGTTGCTGGCAATATCACGCCAAAACATGTCCAACGCCTCTTTGATCTGCTGATGCACCACCGGGTCCTTGACGTACAGAAACCCCAGCACTAAATCACCAAGATCGACGGCGTAGTACGTAGGGCTATCGAACTCATGCACGCCATTTACGCGTGTATAGGCCAGCCACTCCTGCCACTGCTTATTTCCACGCTGCAACGCATCCGCATCGCCCAGATACTCGGCAAGCTCAAGAGTATCCATCGTGTTCATCAAAAAGATGTTCGTATAAGAGACCTTTACATGATGATTGGCAAGCGCCACCAGCGCGGCCTTCAGATGATCCTGCGCATCCTTCTTGAAGTCTGCCGAAAGACGATCTCCATAGCCAAAAAAACCAGCCCCAAGCGCTTGCATGGAAAACTCAATTGAGTTTCCATCTTTGACAGTTGGATCGTCGATCTTCCACGGAACCGTACCAAACCCACGCGAGGAGCGATCCATATCCTGCGCTGCAAAGGCGCGACGCAGATAAGCCTCAGCAGACGCCGGTGATCCATTGGTACGCAGTATCAGAAGCGAAGCGTTGGTGAGGTCTCTTATCGTGACGTTCTTCGGATCATGCTCAAGCTGCTTATTAAGCTTGTCCAGTTGATCGAGCATGGACCGCTCAATCACGAGTACCCGTTGGCCCCTGTCACCAACAGCCACCGCAGAAGTTGGAGAACCTTGTGCCTGCACGAGTGCAGCAGGCAACGCCAACAGTATGCACAAACTCATACAACGAATTGCAATCATCTACATCTCCAAACGTTATTGAACAGTCAGCAAGTAGTTGCCGCTCTGCGTGACTGTTCCATCTGTTGCCGTGATCGTGAACGTCGAGCCACCCGCAGGAGTACTCAGCGGAGCTTCATTCGGGTTCCCTTGCGATCCGCATCCTGAAATCGCGCAAAGGCCCACCGCCAACAGAACTCCACCCAGCCAGACCTGGCTATGCTTATTCCACTTCTTACGTTTCGCCAGGAAGCCCGCAAAGAAGAGTCCTGCAGGTAGCAACAAGTAAGCCAGGCTGGGCGCATTGGTCTGGATCACCACAAAGACAGATGCCGCGGAGTTAGCCGTAAGCGATACAGGGTTCGGCAAGAAGATGCAGCTCGTATACACAGGAAGTTTTGAGCAGCTAAAACTGACCGTGCCCACATACCCTCCCACAGAAGTCAGAGACACTGTTGTGCTCACACTTTGACCACTCGCAACCGTGAAGGAAGAAGACGGAAGCGTGAAGGTAAAAGTCGGCGTGGCAATCGCGATGGTTTGCGCCGCAGAGGTACTCGTCAGAAAGTTGCTGTCGCCTACGTATTGAGCCGTAATAGAGTCCTGACCGCTAGGCAGCGCCGTCGTTTTGTATATCGCTACGCCCGCGCTATTGACAGCTCCCAGACCCAGCAGCGTTGTACCCGAGTAGAACGCCACCGTTTGGGTCGGCCCGGCAAGGCCACCAGTCGTATTGACGTTACTGCTCACAGTCGCCGTAAGCGTAATGCTGGTCCCCGCGTTCGCACTGGTAGTGCTGACAGCAAGAGCCGTCTGCGTCGCCGCTTTCGCAACAACGATAGTCTGTTGCACCGGAGTCGCTGCCGAGTAGGTGCTGTTCCCCACCTGATCCGCCTCAACGACAATACTGCCTGCACCTGCGATGGCTAGAGTATTGCTACTGAGTACTCCTGACCCTGAATCAAGCTTGAAGGTCACAGGAAGATTAGAAGACGCCGTAGCAGAGAGCGTAATAGCCGAGTTCCCATAGGTCTGGCTCGCAACAGCAGGAAACGTGATCGTCTGTGTTTGAAAGATGATGCTAAGTGGGATGTTGAGGCTGGTCGCCTGATAGTTATCGTCGCCCGCATAAAGAACAGAAACGGTATACGTACCACCCGCCTGAGTGTTGGGGATACTGAGCGTAGCATTGCCCAACGCAATCGGTGCAGCGACGGGTGTTCCCGTTGTGCCTATCTGATAGGTCAACGAGCCAGTAGGTGGAACAATGTTCGTTCCGTTGAACTCACCGGCAACAGCCACACTGATCTGCCCAGCCTGGCCTACGTTGATCGTGACCGGAGTCTGGCTCGGCCCCGTCAGAGTTGCAGTGGCAGGGTTGATAGTCAGCGGAATTGCTGTAGTCGTCGTGTTCGCAGCAAAGTTACTATCTCCACCGTAGCTCGCCGTAAAGCTATGGACGCAGGTGGACGGCACTGAATCCGTATAGCTCGCAACGCCAGATTTAATACTCCCGGTACCGATTGCAAGAGGCCCCTGCGTCGAGCAGTTGTCATAGAAAGTAACAGTCCCTGTTGCAGCAATGCCGTTCACCGTGGAGGGATTGATCGTCGCGGTGAGCACAACACTTTGGCCGTAGTACAAACTCGACACAGTCGGACTCATCGCAAGCGTGACCGTAGGGACAACACTGCCCGAGTTGATCAGGCTAAAGCTCACCGCAATCAGGCTCGTAGCACTTGCGGTCACAGCATAGCTTCCACTCGCCGTGTTTGCCGTAAAGACTGGTGACACTGCATCACCGCTGGCATTGGTCGTCACCTGCGCCGTAACCGCACCACCCGCAAAGGTTCCGCTAGCTCCCGTCGACGGAGCCGAGAAGGTTACAGTGACGCCCGAGACCGGATTCCCATACGCATCAAGAACCTGTGCCGTAAGCGGAAGCGCAAAGGCACCATCTAATTGAACCGTCTGGTTGTTGCCACTCACAGTACTGAGTAAGCTGGCAGCTGCCGCCGTAACCGAAGTTGACTCAGCCCCAGTGATATTCGCATTCGATGTATCAACTACAGTAACGCTCTGCGCGCCCGCAGTTTCAAGCGTGATGGGGAAAACATGCGTGCCTGCATCCGTAGACGTATAGGTGTAATTCGCCGGCAGAACTGCTTTCGGATCGGTACTGGAGAACGTCACCGTACCCGTGTACGAGGTAACAATGGCAGACCCATGAACTGGCGAAACCGTAACGCTCTGCGCCTTCCCGGCAACGACTGCTGCAGGCAGGTTCGCTACCGTCAAACCTGTTGGTGTCACTGCAGAGCTTCCGCTCAACTGGATAGTCTGAGTACCCGCCGTTTGATGGAGCGAGTTGTCAGTAAACGTAATCGCCCCGGTAAAGCTACCCGTAGTCTGCGGATCGAAGACCAACTCAACGTTGCAACTCTGCCCCGGGCTCAACGTAGTGGTCGCGGTGCAATCCGTTCCACCCGAAGCCTGCTGCGTAAAGTTAGCCGTGATGCTTAGGCTCGACAACATAAGCGCCTGGTTGCCGATGTTGATTGCAGTCGCAGTAAGAGGAAGACTCGACGTCCCAGGATTGACGGTACCGAACGAAAGCGATGAGGTCGTTGTATCGACGAAGCGAATGCGATTGTTGAGTGTATCCGCAAGGTAGAGTCTTCCTACAGAATCAAGCGCTACGCCCTTAGGCTGATCAAGAGAGGCTATGAGCGACTCGTCACCGTCTCCTGCATAAGCAGCCGTTCCATTACCAACAATGGTCGTGATCGTACCGCCAGAAGACAGAACCAACCGAACACGATTGTTGCCCGTATCCGCAATATAAAGATTCGAAGCAGCATCCAACGCAATCCCCGAAGGCGATGACAGAGTCGCACTCGTGGCAGCTCCACCATCTCCGCTATAGCCTGCCGTTCCGTTACCCGCAAGGGTGGTAATCGTAGCGGCAGACAAGGCCAGCTTTCTCACTGCCGCATTCAACGTGTCCGCAATGTAAAGATTGCCAGCTTGATCGAGTGTCAATGCGGTAGGTCCATACAACTCAGCGGTAGTTGCATTGGTGCCATTCGCAAAGCCTGCTGTACCGTTGCCGGCAATCGTAACAATATTCCCCGTAGCTGCCGTCACCATCCGCACACGGTTATTGCCAGTATCGGCGATGTAGACGTTGCCGGCAGTATCAACAGCCAAGCCTGCAGGACCCATCAGATTTGCAGCGGTCGCCAGAGCTCCGTCTCCGGCAAAGCCCGCAGTTCCACTTCCAGCAACAGTGTAGATATCACCCGCTACTGGAGTAGACGTCGCACCAGCACACGAGGTAGCACCAGCACTCAACCCGAACAGCGTTGAATTTTCCAATTCGATCAAGCAGCCGAGCGCAGCATTCGACTCATACACCACGCGAATACGATTGTTGCCCGTATCGACGATGAAGATATCACCAGCCGCATCCAGTGCAAGGGCCGTGGGATTCGAAAGCCTCGCACCGGAAGCTACGCTACCATCGCCACCAAAACCTGCGCTTCCCGTACCTGCAATCGTAGTGATCACGCCGGCCTTAATCTTTCGCACAGCATTGTTCGCGGCGTCGGCAATATAGACCGTGCCAGAACCATCGACTACAGAAGCAGAAGGATGATCTAGTTCGGCCGTAAGCGACGAACTCCCGCCCGGATATCCCACGGTCCCATTGCCAATCACCGTACTTATATTTCCAGGGGCAATCGAGATCTGCGGAGCATTGCCCGTACCAACAAGACCGATCGCGTAGCTCGCACTATTTCCATCCGTCACAGTCAGCGGCGCCGTACGAAGACCGGGGCCAAGTGGAGCGAAGGTAACAGGCGCTCCACAGATAACCCCCGCAGCGCTGGAAGAACCGAGCGTACAACCACTCACTGTCCCTGTCGTGAAGTCGGTGAAACCGGTGGGTGTCTGGAAACTCTGTATCGTGTCTGCCTGATTCAAAAGCGCATAGAACGATTGCGACACACCCGTTGCCCCTACATTGATCGCGGCAAAAGCCGGATCTACCGAAGCATTTACCTTGCGAATGACATTGTTGTTTGCGTCGGCAATATAGAGGTTGTTAGAAAGATCAGCAGCAACTCCCAAAGGCCCACTAATCTGACTGGCAAGCGCTGCTCCCGCGACATTGCCCGCTGTCCCCGTACCTGCCACTGTCGTAATCAACTTCGTCGTGGGATTGTACGAACGCACCTGCGCCCCGTTCGTATCGGAGATCAGCACGTTACCATTCCGGTCCACTCCGAGCCGCTGCACGTAGTCAAACTCAGCACTCAGCCCAGAAACGGCACTGCTGTTGGCTGTCCCGTTCGCGGCCTCCATGCCAACACCCGTCGAAGTATTAACCGTCCCCGCAACGACACAGATATCCTGCGCAACAGTGACCGCAGACCCATACGCGCACGTATACGGAATAGCCGCATTCACATACTCAATGAGGTAGTTCTTAGTATCCGCGACATACAAGCCACCCGCAGCATCCATTGCGATGCCATAGGGATTATTCATCTTGGCCTGACTCGCTAGTCCGCCCTCATAGGCTGTTGCACCACCACCGCCTGTTCCTGCATACCGCGTCGCAGCTCCCGTCGCAAGGGTTAGCTTGGCAATCAAGCTGGTGTGCGCGTTGGAGACGTACAAATTGTTTGCGCTATCAATAGCCAGCGCAGAGGGAAAGTCCATATAGCAAGGACTTGCACTACCGTTCACACACCCACTAGTAAACGGTGTGCCCCCTGGACCGAGCACGGTGTAGATATCACCGGCCACAGGAGCCGATGTCGCACCCGTGCATGAAGTCGCACCAACACTCAAGCCAAACTCCACCGGGTTTTCTATTTCGATCATGCACGCCGTGGCAGCATTGCCTTCATACACCACTCGCACTTTGTTGTTTCCATTGTCGGAGATATAAACATTCCCATTGCTA
>Ga0302305_1001049_pt1 | contig 16126 bp, 16 predicted proteins | sample III_Palsa_E2_3_FD_198764 | JGI IMG/M metagenome (GOLD analysis project Ga0302305, IMG submission 198764) | Peat permafrost microbial communities from Stordalen Mire near Abisko, Sweden - III_Palsa_E2_3 | ecosystem: Environmental > Terrestrial > Soil > Palsa > Peat permafrost | place: Sweden... | reverse complement strand
GAATGGATGGATTGGATTGCGGTGGTTGTGCAGGGCGTGGTGGCGCTGCTTACGCTTTGTGGGGTGGCGTATGGGCTGATTGCGCTTTGGAGTGCACGGGACTTTGAGCGGGGTTCGCGGGGTGCGGATGGGAGTGTGGGATTTGCGCCGGGGGTTTCGATTCTGAAGCCGGTGAAGGGTGTGGATGCGCACATGTATGCGGGGTTGGTGAGCCATTGCGTGCAGGAGTATGCGGGGGAGTTTGAGTTGGTGTTTGGGGTTAGCTCGCTGGAGGATGCGGCGGTGCGCGAGGTGGCGCGGCTGCGGGTGGAATTTCCCGAGGTGAGCATTCGGCTGGTGGAGTGTAAGGAGCGGCTGGGTGCGAGCGGGAAGATGTCCAACCTGGTGCAGATGCTGCCGGAGGCGCGGTTCGAGCATGTAATTGTGAATGACAGCGACATACGCGTGTCGCCGAAGTATTTAGAGCGGGTGATGGCGGGGTTTGCGGATCAGAACGTGGGATTGGTTACGGTGCCGTATGTAGGGCGGGCGGAAGGGGGGCTTTGGTCGCGGCTGGAGGCGCTTGGAATTTCGACGGATTTTATGCCGGGGGTGCTGGTGGCGCGGAAGCTGGAGGGCGGGATTCGGTTTGGGTTGGGGTCGACGCTGGCTACGACGAAGACGGCGCTCAAGAAGATTGGTGGGTTTGAAGGGATGGTGGATCAGCTTGCGGATGACTATGAGTTGGGCGCTCGATTGAGTGCGGCGGGGTACAAGGTGGCGCTGGTGCGCGAGGTCGTGGAGACGACGGTGCCGGCGTATTCGCTGCGCGGATTTTGTGAGCATCAGTTGAGGTGGGCACGGAGTACTCGGGATTCGCGGCGGTGGGGATATTTGGGGCTGGGGGTGACGTATGTTCTGCCATGGTCGATGGCGGCGATGGTGGCGAGTGGGTTTGCGTTGTGGTCGTTTTCGCTGTTCAGTATGGCGCTGCTGGTGCGGGTGAGTGTGGCGCTGGTGGTGGGCGTGGGGATTCTGCGCGATGGGCAGGTGCTGCGCGATATTGTATGGCTGCCGCTGCGGGATTGCTTTGGGCTGTTCTTCTGGGCGTGGAGTTATGCGGGCGATACGATTGTGTGGCGGGGGGAGCGGTTTCGGTTGAAGCGGGGAGCGCTGGAAAAGCAGGGGATAGGGGATAGAGGGTAGAGGATAGAGAGAACGGAGGGTGAGATGGGGCGGGGACCGGAGGCTGCGTCGGGGGAGCTGGTGGAGGCGGCGTTTGGGGTTCTTGGTGCGGCGGTGTGCGAGGGATTGGTTCGGCAGCTGCGGGATGGGGATAAGGCGGTGGTGGAGCGGGCGGCGCGGACGCTGAAGAAGATTTCGGAGAGGGATGCGGGGCCGCTGTATGCGTGGCGGAAGACACTGCTGAAGGAGGCGTTTCGCGCGGTGGATGTGCGGGTGCAGTGGAATCTTTCGATTGTGCTGGGAAGGCTTCCACTGAAGGGTGCGGATAAGGCGCTGGCGGTGGAGTTGATGTTTGAGCGCCTGCGGGATGGGAGCGGGTTGAATCGGACGATGGCGATGCAGGCGTTGATGGATTTGTCGGAGGGGGATGCGGGGCTGCGGGCGCGGGTGTTGCCGTTGGTGCGGGAGTCGTTGGAGGGTGGGACGCCGGCGATGCGGGCTCGGGCGCGGAAGTTGCTGGGGGCGAAACGGGGGTAGTGGTCAACCTCAGACAGATATGGCGTGGAATTTTCCGACGACATGTTGGCTTGCGTCGAACCAAATAATCCAATATTGAGGCAACACCGGAGCTCCCGGATCGCTGTAAACCAGTTCTTCCGCACAGCTGACAGGCGCGTCGACCATCGTTCCGCACCTTTCTGCGCCTCCGTCTCTACCCATGAACTTTTGTACTGTTCGGATGGAATCCCCGTTTTGGATTCGGCTCAAACCTTCGTCGTAGCGCTTGGGCCAGTAGATGAACCAAGCTATTACGGCGAGGACTGTCGCTGTTATGACCATTGCGGAAAGCTTGAGGATGCGGCGGTTCAGATTAACTCTCCTAGCTTCGCGATGTGCTGTTGATGGGCGGATCGGTGGGGGTGTGGACGTGTTCGTGGATGTCGCCGACGATGTCGGTTAGGTAGTGGAGCTTGCGGCTTAGGGCCTGGATTTCGGCTTCGGCGCGGCGGTTTACTTCGAAGTCTAGTTCACTGCGGACACGGTCTTTGTGGTCCTGGCGGTTCTGGCTCATCATGATGACCGGCGCCTGGATGGCCGCGAGCATGGAGAGGAAGAGGTTGAGCAGGATGAAGGGGTAGGGGTCCCAGGACTTGCCGCGCATTGCGACGAGAGTGATGCTGAGGATGACGTAGCAGGTCATCGTGGTGAGGAAAGTGATGATGAAGGTCCAGGAGCCGCCGAAGCTGGCGACGTGATCGGCGATGCGCTCGCCGAAGGTTTCCTGCTCGTCGATGAGCTCGTTGGGATTGTGCAGGGCGCGGCCGCGGATGACGCGTTGGGCGTTGTGGATCTCGGTGGACATGACGGTGAGCATGTCGAGGCCGGCCTGGGGTTTCTTTTCGAGCAGGGTGGAGATGTCGTTGCGATCGACCTCGATGCAGGTGGTGGGTTCGAGGGCGATGGCAGTGGTGAGGTGAGGTACGCCTTCGAGCATGGAGGCAAAGCCGAAGACGTCGCCGTGGTGGGGTTGGGAGAAGATGACTTCCTGGCCGTCTTCGTCGATGAGGGTGACGGTGACGGCGCCGGAGAGCATGACGTAAGCGGGACCGTGGGGATCGCCGGCCTTGTAGATGCGCTGGTTGGCGGCGAAATCGCGGAGCTCGACTTGCTGGGCGAGGATGGCTAGCTCGTCGTCATCGAGGAGACTGAAGAGGGGGACTTGGCGGAGTTCGTCGGTTTTGCCGGGCATAGGAAAGACAGGGGATAGGGGATAGAGTGTAGAGCGTAGAGAAGACAAAGAGCAAAGGCGAAGTCGTACATACAGCTTAGCGGTTGGGCTGGTTGCTGACGATCTCTTTGCCACCGGATTTTACGAGAATGTAAACCGGGCCGGGAAGAGGGGGGAGTTGGCTGGGTGGTGCGTCTGAGTTTGTGAGGGATTGCCAGAGGAAGATGCGTTGGGGGCCTTGCCATTTGGCTGCGAGAGAGGCGCGGGTTTCGAAGATGTTGGGGGCGTCGGGGAAGAAGCTGCCGTACCAGAGGTTGGAGCTGCGGCCTTCGAGGATGTGGAGGAAGTTGGTGGCGTTGGGCGTGGGCGCGTAAGTGTTGGGGCGCTGGAGGTAGAAGGCTAGCGTGCTGCCGGCTTCGAACTCGCCGTGGATGCAGATGAGGTCGCCGGGGTGGACTTGAGGGGCGATGGCTTCGGCTAGCTGGGCGGAGGAGAGGACAGGGGCGAAGGTCTGGAGGCCGAGGTGGGCGGCTAGTAGGAAGCCGAAAGCTCCGGCGGCTAAGGCGAGGTTGGCGGCGTGAGAACGACCTTTCCTGCGGAACTCGAACGCGGCTAGCGCGCTTAGGAATAGGGTTGCTGCAGTAATTATGAGCGGTGTACGGAACAACGTGATTGCAGGGCCAGTCAGATCGAGGAAATGGCCCATGCTCAACGCATAATCGGACGGATTTTGCGTTAGAAGCATTGCCAAATCGGTTTCCGGGGCCGGTGCTGACGTGTTCAGCACGAATATCAGACAAGCTGCTGAGAGCGTCACATAGACAAAACTAATCACGGCTGTGATTCGAAAATTTGATAGCGCTTCGGGCACTTCAAACGTGTGGATGGGAAAGGGCGACGCTTTCTTTATGTGCACACGACGACCGTCGATGGCCTCATTGGCCAGCCATCCGGCGATGAGGAGAATGAGTGCCGGTAGTGCGGGGAGGACGTAGTACTCCTGCCTTGTGGAGAGGGAGAAGAAGAGTAGCGGGAAGGCGGCCCAGATCAGCAGGAATGTCTGGGCGCGGTCGGGCTGTGGGGTTTGGAGCGCAAGGATGCGGCTGGGGGTGGTAAGGCGGATGCGGATGGCGTGTGTCCATTGACTGATGGGGTCGGCGAGAGCTTTGAACAGGAAGGCGGACCAGGGCATGAGCCAGATGAGGCAGAGGCCCCAGAAGAGCCAGAGAGGCGAGGTGTCGTAGTCGTGGGGGACGCGGAGGTTGAGGTAGCGGAGGAGGTGCTCGTTCATGAAGTAGAACCAGAACCAGCCGTGGACGTTGCCGTCGGTGGGGAGGGGGACTTGCCAGTGCCCGTGGAGGAAATGGAAGGGGGCGGGGGTGCCTTGCGTGGGATTGGCGAGGCCCGCCAGGATGTGCCAGGGGGCAGCGATCGCGAGGAAGACGAGGGTCGATGTGATGGGGTGGAGTTGGCGAAGGCGCGCAATGCCGGGGGTTAGGCCGCGCGTGAGGATGAGGTAGACGACGGCGATGGCGATGGGGAAGACCAATCCGATTAGGCCCTTGGAGAGGACGTTGAGGGCGCAGGCGGCGGCGAAGGCGTAGCAGTAGAGGCGGAGGCGGTTGTGGCGAAGAGCAAATACAGGGGTCTCTCCACTGCGCTGCGCTCCGGTCGAGATGACGGGGTCTGCGTGGGGCTCGGTCGAGATGGCGGATTCTGCTTGTGGCGCGGTGAGTTCTTCGGTGCGCCAAAAGAAATAGAGGGCGAGGGTGGTCCAGAGGCAGACGTCGGCGTCGGGGATGTTGATGCGGGTGAAGATGAAGATGCCGAAGCTGGAGAAGGAGATGAGCGCGGCGTAGAGGCCGGCTCGGGCGGATTGGAAGAGGCGGCGGGCGAAGGCTTCGATGAGGAGAGCGAGGGCGAGGACGGTGAGGGAGAGAGGGATGCGCGCGGCTATGGTGAGGGCTCGGGGCGAGGTGGCGCCGAGAAATTGGGAGACGCGCATCGAGGCGGCCATGGACCAGTAGAGGAGAGGTGCCTTCTCGAGGTAGCGGATGCCGTTGGCGTAGAGGGTGACGTAGTCATGCCGGAGGAGCATCTCGCGGGCGACTTCGGCGTGGACGCTGTCGGCGTCGTCGAGGAGCGGGGGGCTCATGAGGGTGAAGGAGGCGTAGAAGGCGATCCAGAGGAAAAGGATGGTGAGGAGGGTGGGGCGAGGTCGAGGTGGTGTTGCGGGTGGCATTGGGATAAGTGTATGCGCGGGATGTTGAGGCTGGGACAGGAGAGCGATGACGCAAAGGTCGCGAAGAATGGCGCTACGTTTCGCCACGGCTGCTGTCACGTACACTGGCTGCGATGGCAAAGATGAAGCCCATGAAGGCGGCAGTCGCGCAGAGCCTGGTGCAGTTGGCTGGTGGCGGGCCGCCCGCGGAGATGGTGTTTGGGGATTGGTATCCGGCGTTGCGTGCGGGGCAGTTGAAGAGCGGCGATACGGCGGTGACGATGCTGCTGGGAATTCCGATGCTGGTGGGCCGGAAGAGCGACGGGGCGCTTTTTGCGATGCGGGATTTGTGTCCACATCGGGGGATTCCGCTGTCGGCGGGGTGGTTCGATGGAGAGACGGTGCAGTGCAAGTATCACGGTTGGCGGTTTGAGCCGTGCACGGGGCGGTGCGAGGAGATTCCTTCGCTGACATCGTTTGATCATCTGGTGCCTACCAAGATTTATGCGAATGCGTTTCCGGTGGTCGAGCGCGATGGATATGCGTGGGTGTATGTTCCGGCCGCTGGTGCTGGGAGGGTGGAGGATTTGAGTGGGCTGCCGCCGGTTCCGGAGCTGCCGAAGTTTGGGAAGCGGTATCGGAGCGCGCACCTAACGGCGGAGCTGCCTTGCAATGTGGACCACGGGATCATCGGGTTGATGGATCCGGCGCATGGGCCGTTTGTGCATCGAGCATGGTGGTGGCGGAGCGCGGCGAGCATTCATGAGAAGAAGAAGAAGTTTGAGCCGCTGGAGGATAGCGAGCATGGCGGGCGGAATGCCGGGTTCCGGATGTCAGCGCATGCGCCTTCGACGAACAGCGCGCCGTACAAGCTGCTGGGCAAACCGGTGACGACGATTGATTTTGTGCTGCCGAATCGGCGGCATGAGACGATTCGGGCGGTGAATGCGAAGGGGCGGGAGCGGTGGTTTGCTTCGCTGACGACGGTGACTCCGGTGACGGCGACGTCTTGCCGGATTGATGTGATTGCGGCGTGGGACATTGCTTACTATGTGCCCTTCGTGACGCCGATTGCGACTTACTTCGGGGCGAAGTTCGTGGCGCAGGATCAGCAGACGATGGTGGAGCAGGCGCGCGGGTTGCGGTCGAATCCCGGGTTGATGTTGATCGACGATGCGGACCTGCCGGCGAAGTGGTATTTCGCGCTGAAGCAGCGGCGGCTGACGGGCGAAGGGGAGCATCCGCTGAAGGGGCCGGTGGAGTTGCACTGGAGAAGCTGAATGGAAGAACTAAGCGGGGCGGGTGTGGATGGTCTCGAAGCGTTCTTTGAACTTGAGGATGGGACGTTCGAAGAAGTGGTATGAGAGAGCGGCGGTGGCGACGGTTAGACCGAAGGCCAGCGGGATGCCAATGAGCTTGTGATTCTGGAAGAACAGCATGCGTGGAAAGCGATCGGATGTATCGAAGATCAGCCAGAGAAAGAACAGGAAGAACAAGTAAAGGCCGTAGGAGATTTTGCCGAGGTAGACGAGCGGACGTGGTATCCCGATTTGGATATCAAGGATGGAGATGAAGATCAGGAAGGTGCCAAGGAGGATGAAGACGTAAGCGATGACAAGCGGCAGAGGGCGGGCTGCGGCGAGCGTTTGCAGAGGAAAGAGTTGACCGCCCTCGAACCAGAAGGCGAGGCCGGCGACGGCGATGGCGGCTCTCTGCAGGAGCGATAGGAGCACGGTTCGGCGATAGAGCCAGAGGGCCATGAGGCCGCCGGCGGCGAAGAACTGGAATTGGACGAAGCTGTTGACCCAGATAACGCGGCTGGGGGCGCCGTGGAACCCGAGACGAAGGAGGACGATGTAAGCGAACGAGATGGCGACGATCCCGATGATGATGATGCCGCGGCGGCCGCCGAGTCGCACGATGGCCGGGACGGCGAGATAAAACTGTTCTTCGACGGAAAGGCTCCAGAGCGAGCCGACGGGACCGAGCCAGCCGTTGTGAAGGATGTAGAGGTTCCCGAGCAGAAAAGAGAAGGCGAGGACGGCGCGTCCAGGGACGGTGGCACTCCCGTGATAGAAGTGACCGAGGAGATAGCCTCCGAAGAGAACGAGGAAGTAGAGAGGCCATATCCGCAAGATGCGGCGGATCGCGAATGCGCGTAGGTTCACGGTCCCGGCGGTTTCTTTTTCGCGCAGGAGGATGGTGATGATGAGGTAGGCGCTGAGCATGAAGAACATGCACATACCGAAGGCGCCCGCTTCGATGATTGGCTGGAACCAACGAGCCTTGACGAAGGTCAAGTGATCACAGAAGACAGACGCGAAGGCGAAAAAGCGAAGAGCATCCAGTTCTGGCCGGTAGTAGCGCTTCGCCATAGGTCGATTTAGTTTACCGTGGTACGGAATGACACGCGGAACGGTGGCTGGAAGCACCGGCGTTCTACACTATAAGAGATGCCTGGAACGACCAAGTCGAAGATGCGGATGCAGACGATCCTGAAGGGGTCGCTGGGGCTGACGGCGCTGTATATCGCGGCGACACTTTTCTTTGGGTTGCGGGCACATTCGTTGGCGCTGATCTCCGAGGCTGGGCACAATGTGTCGGATTTTCTGGCGCTGGGGTTGAGCTTTGTAGCGGTGTGGCTGCAGGCGCGACCGGCGACGGACGAGAGGACGTTTGGGTATCAGCGGGCAGGTGTGCTGGCGGGGTTTGTGAACGCGCTGAGCTTGATGGTGCTGGCGGGATGGATCGCGGTGGCGGCCGTGGGGAGATTCTTTCATCCGGTGACGGTCGAGCCCCACTTGATGATGTATGTGGCGGCGGCTGGCGTGGTGATGAACGGGCTGATTGCGGGGTTGCTGTGGAAGTTCTCCGGGGACGTAAATATTCGCAGCGTGTTTCTGCATATGCTGGGCGATACGGTGTCGACTGCTGCGGTGATTGTGGGCGGGCTGGTGATTGCGGTGACGGGGCAGCAGTGGATAGATCCGCTGCTGAGCTTAATTATTGCGGCGATGATCCTGGCGAGTTCGTGGAGCATTGTGCGGGAGACACTGCATATTCTGCTGGAGGGGACGCCGCGGAGCGTGGACCTTGCTGAGATTCGCGGGGCGATGCAGAGCATCGAGGGTGTGGTGAATGTGCATGATCTGCATGTGTGGAGCTTGACGTCGCAGAGCCATGCGATGGCGTGCCATGTGCAGGTGGTGGAGATGCAGCTGGCGGAGTGCGAGGATGTACTGGCGCGGATCAATCATCAGCTGAAGGACCACTTCGGGATCAAGCATGCGACGATTCAGATCGAAGTGACGGATTGCGCGACGGTGGATGGATGCGTGTCGCCGCCGGAGGTTGCGGAGGTGGATGGGCATTCGCACCATCATCATGGGCCGGGTGGGCACGATCATGCGCACGCGCACTAAAGCAGGGATAGAGTGTAGAGCGTAGAGAGAGCAAGGCCCGCGTGGATGCGGGCTTTGACGTTGTTGAGGGGAAGATTATTTTGGGTGGGTGAAGTTGTAGACGACGCTGAAGGTGGGTTCGCTGGTGACGGTGAGGTAGCGTGGGAGGGCGTTGCCGTAGTCGGCGAATTTGTAGAGCTGGCCGCGGTATTCGACGCGGAGGGAGAGGTGCGGGGTGAGGAGGTAGTCGATGCCGACGCCGCCGACGCCGAGGGGGCGGAAGTTCACGGGAGGAGAGAAGACGCCGTAGTAGAGCAGGTTCGTGGCGGGGGCGTCGCGGTGTTCGGGGAGAAAGGCGAGCATGCCGGCACCAATGTCGACGAAACCGGAGAGGCGGGGGGTGACGTGCTTTTCGGCGAGGTAGGAGAGGCTGAGCTCGTAGATGTTGGCGGGGATCGATAGGTTGTTGACCGCGTAAGGGGAGCCAAGGCTGGCGTTGTCGGTGGCGCGTTCGGTGGCACGGGTGTAACCCATGTTGAGGGAGTAGCCGAGCCAGGGACTGAAGCTCTGGCGAACGGTGCCGAGGACTCCGGCGGACGGGGACATGCTTGCCGTGGTGAAGTTGTAAGGGGCGTCGACGATGCGGGTGGCGGTGAGTTGCGCGAAGGCGCCGAGGGAGATGGAGGTTTCGGGGTGAAGTCGGATGTGGCAGGGAGCAGGCTTGTGCGTGGGCAGCGGGTTTGGTTTCGCGGTGAGGGCCTGGCACGGAGGTGAGGGGTGGGTGGAGGTTTGGGCGAGGGTGAGAACGGTGAGGAGGATGGCGCCCACGGTGAGAGCTGCGATGCGCAGGGATTTTGAGACGAGCGGGGTCATTGGAAGCTCCGGGGTTGAGTTGTTCGAGGAAGGCGGGAGGGCGGGTTACTCGGCGCGGGGTGGGTGGAAGCGGTAGGTGAGGCCGATGACGGGCTCGTTGCTGAGGGTGAGGTTGTTGGGAGCGGGGGGGACGATAGAGCCGAAGGTTGAGTAGGCAGATGGCGCTTTATAGAGCAGAAGGCGATAGGCGGCGGTCAGAGCCAGGTGTTTGGTCAGCGCGTATTCGGCAGCGATGCCGAGGACTGCAGTAGGACGGACCGCGTTGCTGACAAGAGGGCTGTCGAGGTTGGAGCTTGGCGGACGGAACGCGAGGACGCCGGCGCCGGCTTCGGCCGAGGTGGAGATGCGGCGATGGTGTGGGCCCTGCACGACATACGTTCCGGAGAACTCGTAGACATGTTCATAGACGACATTTCCCAGGGATGAAGTCTGCCCGCCGGATGAGGTTTGGTAGGTGTATTCGAACGTGGGCTCGGAGTGAGTTGCGGTGATGCGATAGCCGAGCCAGGGACGAAATTGCTGGTGGAAGGATGCGAGGGCGCCGACGGCAGGCGTTGTTGACTGCATGTAGGAGGCAGTGACGGCGGAGTCTCCGGTTCCGGTGGTGGAAGTAAAGGATCTGGCGGGAGTGAAGTTGCCGAGCGCGGCGAGGGTGATGTCGGTGGTGCGGTCGTAATGGGGGCGGGAGGTAGGACGCGTGCGGCTGACCGCGGTGGGAGCTGCGGAGAGGGAGGTGGGCTGCTGGCTTGTGGCGATGTTGCTGGTGGTTGGCGAGACGGCTGCCGGGGACGTTGCGATGACGGGTTGAGTCGAGGCGGGCAGTGTCGGGGATGGATTTACTGGAACGGACGCGTAGGTTTGAGGTGTTGGGTGGGTGAACAACGAAGCGACGTGGCTTGGAACGGATGGTATAGACACCTTAGGCGGTACAGAGTGAATGGAGGGTACAGCGTTCGAGGAAGGTATAGCACTGGAAACGGTTGGGAGTGGGGGAGGTGGTGTCGTGGTTGCGATGGTTGGGGGATTTGTGTGGGGGGTGTGGTGGAGCGCGAAGAAGGCGGCAAGCCCCACGAGGGCGGCGGCGGCGAAGGTGGGGAGTGCCCAGCGGGTGAAGAGAGCGTGACGGAACAGGCTGCGGGGGGCAGCGGTTAGGGGAACGTGGGCGGGAAGGGAACTGCGGAGGGTTTGCCACTGGCGATCGAGGGCGGCAGCGTCGAGGGGAAGTGCTGGTTCGTGTTTGGGAAAGGCGTGCAGGGTGGCGGCGATGGCGATGGATTCGGATTGCAGGCGGCGGTTTGATTGAAGCACGCGATGCAGGGCGCGCTCCTGCTGCGGCGACAGCTCGTGGAGGTGGAAGGCGATGAGATCATCCTGGTCGATGGTGTGACCGGCGTCGTTTTCGAGGTCTGGGTGGAAGGGGGTCATTGGGAGTCCTTGGTGCTTCCGGTGGAGGCGAGGGGGACGGGGGGTGCGAGAGGCTTGGGAGCGAGTTCGCGGCGAAGTTTGGCGACGGCGCGGAAGATGGCCTGCTTGGCGGAGTTTGCGTGGACGCCGAGGGCGTCGGCGATGACCTGGATGGGTTGATCTTCCATGTGGCGGAGGATGAAGGCGGTGCGTTCCATGGGAGTGAGGGTGAGCATGGCACGCTCGCGGCGGCGAAGGGCTTCAGTGTTGAGGAGTTCGGCTTCCGGGGTGAGGCCGCGGGAGACGGCAAGGTTTTCGGTGGTGGAACCGGGCTCGATGGTTACAGCGTCCCAGCCGAGATCGCGGGAGCGGCGTTCGACGAGATTGAGGGAGCAGTTCATGGCGATGCGATAGACCCAGGTACCGAAGGATGAATGTTCGCGGAAGCTGGAGAGCTTTTTGTAGGCGAGGAGGAAGGCTTCCTGTGCTGCCTCCTCGGCGTCGACGGCGTTGCCGGTGACGCGATAGGTCATGCGAAGAACGGTGGGGAGGTGACGATCCATGAGCACGCGAAAGGCGTCTCGATCGCCGGCGAGGACACGCCGGATCGCGTCTTGCTCCAAATTTCCCATTCGCGAGGTTAGACAAGGGGATGTTGGAACGGTTAGGTTGCGGAAAGAAAAAAGGGGATAGAGGGCAGAGGATAGAGTGTAGAGAAAGCGAAAGCCCGCCATGGTGGCGGGCTTTGTGGTGTTGGGAGAGAGTAGGGGTTAGGTGAGGGTGGCGTCGAGGGTGATCTCGGCGGATTTGAGGAGGCGGGAGATGGGGCACCCGTCCTTGGCTTTCTTGGCTAGCTCGTCGAAGGTGCTCTTCTCGATGCCGGGGATGGTGGCGTGGGTGCTTAGGTGGATCTTGGTGATCGTGGGGCCGTCGTCTGTGGTTTCCATGGTGACGGTGGCAGTGGTTTCGATGGTGCTGGGCGGGTGCTCGGCGCTGGTGAGTTGGGAGCTGAGAGCCATGGTGAAGCAGCCGGCATGGGCGGCGGCGATGAGCTCTTCGGGGTTGGTGCCGGCGCCGTCCTCGAAGCGGGTGTGGAAGCTGTACGGGGTGTCGTTGAGGACGTGGCTTTGGGTAGTGAGGGCGCCGGTGCCCTTTTTCAGGTCGCCATGCCAAATTGCCGATGCGCTGCGTTCCATCGTGAATCTCCTTGGGGCGAGCTTGCCGCCTGAAGGTACGATGCGGTTCGAAGGATGGAGGGTTGGGGGAAGGGTAAAGGCCTGCCGGGTGGCAGGCCTTCGTGATGACTTCACGTTGCAGAGAAAGGGGTTTGCTTAGAGGAGTGGGAAGGTAACAAATTCGCACCGGACCAACGTCACTCTTGCTTAATTCTTTGTCTCCAAATCAAGAATCCGAGACCGAGAACGACAAACGCAACTCGGGCGACCCGATTCAGCGTAGATAGCATCGCTGCACTGAGGAACCAGAGGGCGAAGACAAATAGCCAGAGTCGCACGCCCAATGCTACCGCACTGACCGTTGCACGAGGAAACGACCTAGCGAAGGGAGGCTTCGATAGCAATGAAGTTAAGCTAAGGTGGCGTCGAGGGTAATCTCTGCGGCGGCGAGGAGGCGGGAGATGGGGCAGTTGGCCTTGGCGCCGGCGGCGACCTCGTCGAACTTTGCTTTGTCGATGCCGGGGACTTCGGACTTGTTGACGAGGTGGATCTTGGTGACGGTGGGGCCGGTGGGAAGCATCTCGAGGGTGACGATGGCGTCGGTCGCGACAGAGGTGGCGGTGTGGCCCGCCTTGGAAAGCTCGTTGGCGAAGGCCATGGTGAAGCAGCCGGCGTGGGCGGCGGCGATGAGCTCTTCGGGGTTGGTGCCGGTGCCTTCTTCGAAGCGGGAATGGAAGCTGTACTGCGCGTTGTTTAGGGTTTTGCTTTGGGTGCTGATGGTGCCCTTGCCGGTCTTGAGGTCGCCGTTCCAGAGGGCGGATGCTTTGCGGTCCATGATGTTTCTCCTTGGGTGGTAGATGTGGGTGTGGGACGAGAGGGTGCAGAAAAGAGCGAAGGCCTTGACGCAACGTTCGCAAAGAGAGGCGCAACGTTTCGCGACGGAAGGCTTGCGAGGATGATGTTATATCAGCTGGCGCGGAGGTAGATGAAACGGGCGAGAAAGAGGAGGGCGAGGAGGTAGAGCATCCAGTGTTGGCGGCGGGCGCGGCCGGTTGCGATTTCCAGAATCGCAAAGCTGATGAGGCCGAAGGAGAGGCCGGTGGCGATGGAGTAGGTGAGGGGGATGGTGATGAGGGTGAGGAAGGCAGGGATCGCTATGCGGGGTTCGATCCAATCGATGGAGGAGACGCCGGCTAGCATGAGGGCGCCGACGAGGATGAGGGCGGGGGCGGTGGCGAAGTCGGGGATGGCGCCGACGATGGGGGCGATGAAGATGGCGGCCAGGAAGAGGATGCCGGTGGTGATGGCGGTGACGCCGGTGCGGCCTCCGGCGGCGACGCCTGCGGAGGACTCGATATAGCTAGTTACGGTGCTGGTGCCGGCGAGGGCTCCGACGACGGTGGAGGTGGCGTCGGCGAAGAAGATCTTGTCGAGGCGGGGGATGGTGTGGTCGGCGGCGATGAGGCCGGCGCGTTCGGTAACGGCTACGAGGGTGCCGATGTTGTCGAAGAGGTCGACGAAGAGGAAGACGAAGATGATCTCGAAGGCGTTGAGGTGGAGGGCGCCGCGGATGTCGAGATGGAAGGCGGTGGCGCGGATCGCGAGGGGATTGAAGGTGGAGGGTTGGTATTTGACTTGGTGGAGAAGGATGCCCAGGGCGAGGGTGCCGAGGACTCCGATGAGCATGGAGGCTTTGATCTTGTAGGCCTGAAGAATGGCTATGAGGAGTATGCCGAAGATGGCTAGCTGGGTGGCGTGATTGTGGAGGTCGCCGAGGGTTACGGTGGTGGCGTTGCTGCGGACGATGATTCCGGAGTTGACGAGGCCGATGAAGGCGATGAAGAGGCCGATGCCTCCGGCGACTGCGGCGTGGAGCTCGTGGGGGATGGCGGCGACTAAGCGTTGGCGGATGCCTCCTACGGTGAGGAGGAGAAAGATGATGCCCGAGATAAAGACGGCGCCGAGAGCGGTTTGCCAGGGGACGCCCATGCCTTTGACGACGGTGTAGGTGAAGTAGGCGTTGAGGCCCATGCCGGGGGCGAGGGCTAGAGGGTAGTTGGCTAGGGCTCCCATCATGATGGAGCCGAAGGCGGCGCAGAGGCAGGTGCTGGTGGTGACGGCGGCGAGTGGCATGCCGGTTTGGGAGAGGATCGCGGGGTTCACGAAGATGATGTAGGCCATCGTGATGAAGGTGGTGAGGCCGGCGAGGAGCTCGGTGCGCCAGGTGGTCTGGTGCTCGGCGAATTTGAAGTAGGCTTCCGTGCGTTCAACAAAGCTTGAGGGGGAGCTCATGCGCGGAGGAGGTCCTTCGAGGGAAGAAGATTTGTGCGGCTGTGGGAACAGGATACCTGAGAGGAATTTGCTATTCGGAACCGGCAGGGTGGGCAAGGTCTTTGTAGGTGGATCCGGGTTGGCCTCCGTAAAAAGCTCCGAGACGGCTGTTGAAGTTGAGCCTCGCAAGGGCGGCGCTTTGATAGGGATACATCCCCTCGAGGGAGAGGACTCCGGCTACGACGGACTCGTCCGCGCCTTCCATGAGGCTGAGGCGCATGGCGTAGTTCTCGATGGCGGTCTAGACCCGGCTGAGTTGGAAGAGCAGGTTGTCACGGTGTGCAACGGTGAGAGTGGAGATAGCTGGTGCGGCGTAGTCGAAGTTCGCACGGCTGCACTCCGCGAGGAATAAGCGGAGGTTCTCGTACATCTCATCTTCGTCGTGAATGGCTTCTTCGGCGTTGAAGTCGATGCGGGCGTAGAGACCGGCTTGATTCGACGGCAGAAGTGCGACGAGGCCGGCGGCCTGAGCGGAAATCCAGGTGCTGCGCGAGACCGAGACAAAGATGGCAGAGCCGCCGCGAAGCGTAACCCCTGGGAGAGAGACGTTGGTGCCGGACACCTTCGCGGACGAGAGCTCAGCCTGCAGCGATTGGATGTATGCGCGTTGGGTCTGCAAGCGGACCAGTGACTCGCGGATGACGGGCAGATTGCGGTCAGCCTCCGCGCTCGTCGCTGGCGGCTGCGTCGGTGGCGTCCTTCAGGATTTGGCGATGCTCTGCGTCGAGTTGTTCGAGGAGTTCCTGGCGTTGATGATGCCGGTGGATGGCTTCGACGGTCTATTCGAGATCGACGGCGATGAGCAGGCCGATGCAGATGGTGGCGATGTGGATGAAGAAGTCGCGCCAGGTGTGGGTGGAGGCGTGGGGCGGGTGGACGTCGAGCATGGGGTCTCCTGGGAAGGAGGTGCAGGTGATCAGGGCTGAGGGGCGGAGTTGCTGACGTCGCGGGCTGAACTGGCGGCTGCGTTCGCGCCCTCGCGAGCGATGGCGCGGATCTGGTAGGGGTACATCTGCTGAAGGGAGTCGACGTTGGCGACTACGGCTTCGAGGGCGCCTTCGAGGACGACGAGGCGGAAGTGGAAGTCGGTAGCGGCTTCGCGTGCGGTGCCGAAGGCGTGGAGCAGGTCGTCGGCCTGAACCTGGGTGAGGCGAATCGGATGGCCGTCGGGAGTGGCGGCGTGGTCCTGAAGACGGGCGGTCGCAAGGAGGGCGGCGGTGTGGCTTATTTCCATCTCGGCCTGGCGCTCGAAGTCGGCGGTGAGGTCCAGACGGGCATAGACTTTGGCCTTTTCCGCAGGAAGGAGCGCGACGGTGCCAGCGGCCTGGGCGATGGTCCATGTGCCGCGTGAAGGAGAGACGAGCAGGCCTTGCGATCGGGTAGGAAAGGCGACGTTGTTGACGGGAAGCGTGACGACGAGCTGGTTGCCGGACGGGGTGGCAGCCTGAAGCGCGTGGACGCAGGCGTTGAGGTAGTCGCGGCGTTGCGCGGCGAAGCGAATCTGCGCGCCGACCAGGTCGAGGTTCTGCTCGGACTCGACGTGCATCTGGCGTTCGAGATCCTCGCGTTGGTGACGGTGGTGGAGGGCTTCGACGCATTGCTCGAGGCCGATGGCGATGAGCAGGCCAATGCAGATGGTGGCGATGTGGACGAAGAAGTCGCGCCAGGTGTGAGCTGCGTGGTGGGGAGGGTGGACGTCGAGCATTGCGAAGACACCTGCGTTGCTGGGAGTGACCTACAGGGCCCGAATTAGGGAGAAGCGGTTAGAGCGGAGGGTCGGTGTTGGATGGAGGTGTGGTGGTGTCGTCGAGTGACTTGCGTGCCTGTT
>Ga0302305_1001048_pt1 | contig 16134 bp, 9 predicted proteins | sample III_Palsa_E2_3_FD_198764 | JGI IMG/M metagenome (GOLD analysis project Ga0302305, IMG submission 198764) | Peat permafrost microbial communities from Stordalen Mire near Abisko, Sweden - III_Palsa_E2_3 | ecosystem: Environmental > Terrestrial > Soil > Palsa > Peat permafrost | place: Sweden... | reverse complement strand
TACGGATGGTGACGGGTTTCAGGGGTTTGTTGTGTTGGTCGCGGGGGACGCGGGCTATGGATTCGACTAGTTTTACGGAGGCGTCGTCGCATTGGCCGAAGATGGTGTAGTTGGTGTCGAGACGGCGGACGGGGTGTTCGGTGATGAAGAACTCGCTCTGGTTGGTGTTGGGGCCGGCGTTGGCATAGGCGAGCCGGCCGGGGCGGTCGAAGGTTAGGCCGGGGATGGGCTCTACGGGGAAGACGTAGCCGATGTCGCCGTCGCCGCCGGGGTCGGAGGGCAGGTCGGCGTTCTGGATCATGAAGTCGGGGATGACGCGCCCGAAGGAGAGGCCGTCGTAGAAGCGGCGGTTGTGCTGGAGGGCTTTGGTGCTGGGGAGGTGCCAGTCCTTGGTGCCGTTGACGAGGCCGATGAAGTTGGCGGTGGCGATGGGGGTCTCGTTGAAGAGCTTGCAGGTGAGGGTACCCATGGTGGTGTCGATTGTGGCGGTTGGGCCGGTGGGCTGGGGTGCGGGGATGGGATCGACGGGCATGGGCGAGGGTTGCGGGGTGACGGAGGCGGGATCCACGTTGGCGGAGAGGGTCGGGGTGGTATCGCCGGGCTTGAGGACGAAGATGTGGTTGATGGCGATGGGAGCGGCGGGGTGGTTATCGACTGTGAGCAGCGTGTGTGAGAGGGCGGTGATGGTGGGGATGGAGGCTTCGTCGCACTGGCCGAAGATGGTGCCGCTCTCTTCGTGCTCGGCGTCGGAGTGGGCGAAGAGGTAGAAGATGGAGCTGCTGGTGAGGGCGGTCTTGTCGTTGGGGTCGTCGGGGGTGGATTTTTTCATGACAAGGAGGCCGGAGTGGTCGAAGCTGATGGGGCTTTTTTCGGCGGGGAAGGGTGGGCCGGCGAGGCCGATGCCGCCGCCGAAACGGGCTCCGGCGACGACGCCGTTGCTGACGCCGCCGAACTCGAGGGCGTCGTAGAAGGGTTTGTTGTGGACGGGCTTGGCGAAGGCGTCGGGCCAGTCTTTTGTGCCGTTGGCGAGGGCGATGAAGTTGGCGGTGGTGTTAGGGGTTTCGTTGAAGAGCTTGCAGGTGAGGCGGCCGAGGGTGGTGTCGATGAGGACGGTTGGACCGGTCGGGGTGGGGTCTGGGTGGTGGTGCGGGGATTGGGCGACGGTTAGGGGGATGGTGAGGGTTAAGGCGAGGAGGAGGGTTTTCATGGAGTTCTATTGTTACTGATTTTTTGTGGTGGGGGAAACAAGCAAGTGCAAGTGCCAATACAGAGGTCCTTCACTGCGTTCAGGATGAAGGCGAAAAAGACAACAGCAAGTGCAAGTGCCAATACGGGGGTCTCTCCACTTCGCTGCGCTCCGGTCGAGATGACAGCATCCGAGGTGGGTTGGAGGAGAGCATACCTCAGGGCTAAAGCCCGGGTATGTGGCGAGGTATGAGACCCGAGGCTGAAGCCTCGTGGTACCTGATTGTGCGTGGGTTGAAGAGTGCCAATACAGAGGTCCTTCACTGCGTTCAGGATGACGAGTGTATGGGGGATGCGGACTTCTGTAAGAACAAGCGACGGCAAGTACAGTGGATAGCTCAAGAGCAGTCCAGTGGTAGCTTTATGCGCGGATTTTGCGGGTGGTGAAGGAGAGGGCCTGGCGGAGGGCGTGGATGTTCTGGTCGAAGCTCCAGGTGGAGATGCGGCGGCGGGCGGCGGCGCCCATTGCGGGGGCGGTTTCGGGGTTGGTGAGGACGTTTGTTAGAGCGGTGGTGAGGGCGGGGATGTCGCCTACGGAGTAGATGAAACCTTCGATACCGTTGGTGATGAGGTCGGGACCGGCGCCTACGTCGGTAGAGAGGATGACGGGGCAGCCGGCTGCCATGGACTCATTGACGATGAGGCCCCAGGGTTCGTGGCGGGAGGGTAGGACGAAGACGTTGGAGAGGTGGAAGTAGGCGGGCAGGACGGACTGGTTCTGGAAGCCGGCGAAGCGGACGCCTTCGAGGCCGGCGCATTGCTTCTCGAGGTTGGCGCGCTCTTCGCCGTCGCCGACGATGATGAGGTAGGGGTCGGTAGGGAGCTTGCCGAGGAGGGCTTTGTAGGCCTCGACTAGATGGTCGCAGTGCTTGCGGGTCTGGAGCTTGGAGGCGAAGAGGATGATGGGGCGGCCGGGTTCGAGGCGGAGCTGGGTGCGGAGGGTAGGCTCGGTGGCGGCGGAGGCTTCGGCGCGCTGGGCGAACCAGGTGTTATCGACCGCGTAGGGCATGAGGAACTGTGGGAAGGTGGGACCGAAGTAGTGGGTCCAGTAGGCGGCGTTGGCGGAGCCGATGGGAAGCGTGGCGGCGATGAAGGGTTGGAGAGCTTTGAAGAAGAGCTGCTTGGCGAAGAGCTTGAGTGGGCTGCGAGGGCGGTCGGCGAGCCAGATATCGGCGCGGAGGAGGACGGGGATGCCGAGGGCTTTGGCGGCGAGGATGGCCTGCAGCGAGTTGATGCTGGCGTAGCCGTGTACCCAGAGAGCGTCGAAGGCGGGAGAGCCGTCGGGGTTGCGAAGGTGGCGGAAGATGCCGTGGCTGATGGGAGCGAGGGGTGAGACGCCGCCGGTGTCGCGGAGGTTGGGGAGGAACTGGGAGCGGTAGCCTTCGAGCAGGGGGATGTCCCAGGCGACTTCTACTCCGAAGCCCTCGTCCTTGTAGCTGCGGAGGGAGAAGTCGGAGCCGAAGAAGACGGTGAGGTCGATGTCTGGTTCCTGCGCGATACGGCGGAGGAGCGGGGCCTGGTACTGGATGGGATGGCTGACGATGTAGGCGAGGCGGACCTTGCGCAAGGGGGAAGCGACAGGGAGAGGTTGGCTCATCGTCGTTGGCTCCTTGGGTTTGGTTGCGTCGATCGCAGGAGAGAAAGTGGCCGCGCTGAGGACGTTTGGTCGAGGCTAAACCTTACCCAGACGGAGGTGGAGATATCTCGTGTGAAGTCGTTCTAGTCGTGCGTCAGTGAGAATGCGGAGAAGGCGATGCTGACGAGGCTCAGAATGGTATTGAGGCTGCCATTGGTGAGGGTGGATTTGATGAAGCTGTTGGGCATGAAGAGGATGTCGTTGGCCTGAAGGACGGGGTCGGGAACCTTTCCATGCATGACATCCATAGCGTTCAGCTTGAGGACCGTGCGCTGGTCGCCGATGGTGCGGATGATGCGAAGATCGGAGTACTTGGCGTCAAAGGCTATGCCGCCGCCGAGGGCTGTGGCCTCCATCAGGGTGAGGGGGGTGTTGGTGTTAAGCGGCACGGCTCCCTGGGTTTTGAAGGAGCCGAGGAGATAGACGACACCGATGCGTGAGACGACGATGGTGTCTCCGGGAAAGACCGGGACATCGGCAAAGGCGCTTTGGGCGGGATTTGTGCCGAGGTCGACGACGAGCGGCTGAAGCTCACCGGGGCGATTGATGGTGATGACGTGGCTGGCGGTTACGGGTATGCCGCCGGCGGCCGCGATGACGTCGAGCAAGCGCCGGGAACCGACGACAGGGAGGACGCCGTGGGCTTCTCCGACTACGGTGACCGTGGCGTTGGGGCCGTCGGTGACCTGGATGGTCACTTGCGGGTCCTGGTACATACCGGCCGCGCTTAGCTTTGCGGCGATTAATTTTTCGGCGGCCGTGATGGTGAGGTGATTGAGCGAGACGACGCCGATGAGAGGCAGCAGCACGGTGCCGTCTGCGCCGATGCGAACAGGCGGGGCGAATTCGGGCTGCCCGAAGATTTTGATCTCAATCAGGTCGCCGTGGGTGAGCTGGAGATCGCGCGCCACGGGGTTGAGCACACCCTGATCGCTGGTGATGGCGGACGGCTGATTGAGCTGGCCGGTGGTGGTTGGCCCGGGCCCATTGAACTGACCGAAGGCGGGCAGAGCCAGAGCGCAGAGGATGACGGTCAGCGTGTGGCGGCGGAGAGTCAAAGAGGTCATGACCGGTCTTCCTTTCCAGATTTTTCCGAGTCGGATTTGGAGGCCCAGGCCGATGAACCTGAGTTGGCGGCCCCATAGCCGGCATAGGCAGCGTAGCCATGGTAGCCGTAGTACTCGGGCGAGCTGAGATCGACCGCGTTGATGGCGACGCCTGTGATGGGCGCACTGGAACGAACGAGGAGATCGCGAGCGCGGCGAACGGTGTGTTTGGTGGACCTGCCGTGGCGGACGATAAGAACGACGGCATCGGCGTCGCGCGCGAGAAGAACGCCGTCGGTGACGGAGAGCAGCGGTGGCGAATCAATGACGATATGGGTGTAGATTTCGCGGCATTGCTGGAGGAGGTTCTTCATGGCCTCAGAACCAAGCATCTCGGTAGGGAAGGGAGGGACTGGGCCGCTGACGAGGACGTCAAGATTGGGAATATCTTTCAGGGTCTGAACGGCCTGCTCGAGAGTGGACGAGCCGGTGAGCACGGAGGTGAGCCCGATCTTGCCATTGAGGCCGAGGCGATGATGGATGGTAGGGCGGCGGAGATCGCCGTCAATCATGAGGACGCGCACGTTGCGGTTCTGAGCCATGACGCAGGCGAGGTTGGTGCATACGGTGGTCTTGCCTTCAGAGGGTGTGGCGCTGGTGAGCAGAATGACCCTGGGCGGGCCGCCGGCTGAGGAGAGCAAGAGAGACGTTCGCAGTGCCCGGAAGGCTTCGGTGAACTGCGACTTGGGATTAGAGAGGACGCCGATATTTCGTTCAGCGATATCGAGAGCGGAGACATCGACACCTGCCCTGCGTGTGCGCGGGATGAGGGCAAGCGAATGCAGGCCGGAGACGGCTTCGATATCGGCTACGCTGCGGAGACCGCTGTCGAGACTTTCCAGGATGAAGGCGAGGATGACGCCTAGAAGCGCAGCGACGGCGGTGTTGATCAGGAGGATCGAGGAGCGTGAGCTGAGGGAAGGTTGGGAGGTTGGCATCGCGGGATCGACGACGTCGATCTCGGTGGATTCCAGGCCGGCCTGAACGCTGGCGGTACGGAGGCGTTCGAGAAGGCCTTCATAGAGAGTGCGTTCTGAATCGAACTCGCGCTGGTGGATGTTGTATTCGACGAGAGGGTCGCGGAGTTTGTCGGCTTCGGTCTTTTCGGCTTCGAGGGCACCGCGGGTCTGATTTTCGTCGGCGAGAGCTGCGAGGTATGTCTCTTTGGCGTCGTCGATAACGCGGTTCTGCGCTGTCTTAATCTCTTTTGTGAGCTGGTCGATCTGTGCTCTATCGGCCTTCGCCTGAGGATGGTTGGGGCCCAGACCGCCGGGGGCGGTGATCCTGGCGAGGTCGGCCATGGTGGTAGAGCGGGTGGCGCGGAGGTTGCCGAGCTCGCTTGTGCCCAGCGACGCGGCGCCGTTCGGGATGCCATTCGGGACGATCGTGGTGGTGCCGTTCGCGATGGACTCATCTACCGCATTGGTATCCATGTTGGAGAGGACGCGATAGCGGCTCTCGGCGAGAATACGTGCAATCTCGGCCTGTCCAGCGGCTTGTGTGAGTGCTTCCAGACTGGCAGTGATCTGACTGTGGGTGGGATCGAGAGCGTTTACGCCGAGGCGCTTGCCGAGGTCGATGACTTGTTCCTGCGAGGTTTCCACCTGCTGCTTGAGGTCGTCCAGCTGCTTGGTAAGGAAATCTGAGACGCGCTGGGTGGATTGAACACGGGTGATGAAGCTGCGGTTGATGTAATCGTCTATGAGCTTGTTGACGATGTCTGCCGAGAGCTTCGGGTTGAGGGTACTGCAGGAGATGGCGATGAGGTCGGTTTTGGGGACACCGGCGACGGTGATTGCACCTCTCACTTGGCCGATGATGCCTTCGCGGACTGCGGGATCTTCGAGGTTGGCCTGACGCGGACGCTGTTTGAGGCCGAGAAAATCCGGGTTGTCGGCAAGGTCAAGATCCTGCGCGACCTTGAAGAGCAGGGTATCGCTCTGGAGAATGGCGACTTCTGTCGGAATACGGCCGTTGCCTTCGCTCTCGCCGATCCCTGAACCCAGCCGATATTGATTCGCGGAACCGCTGCGAATCTCTATGCGGCCATGAGCCTCATAGAGGCGCGGCTGGACGCTGCCCTTATAGAAGCCGTAAATCATGCCGAGCAGCGCGAGGGTTATGACTACATATTTCCGCTTACGGATTGTAGTGAGCGCATCGGACAGAGTCGCATCTGTACCGGCTGACTCTGCTGTTAAAGGCGTGAGGTAGCTATGTTCAGAAGACTTATTTGCAGAGGTGGGAGGGGCCATCTTTTTCTATTCTACCCGAAGGTTAATGCGGCAGTCATCGGTGTTCGAAGCCCAAGAGCAGGAGGGTGATGATGAAGTGTGCGATGGCGGAAGCAGTATAATGAGGCCAATGTCGCCGGAAAATCGAAAGTTCAAGGTAAAGCAGTGCTATGAGTAAAACTGTTTCCATAGCGGTTGTCGGTTCTGGATATGTTGGGCTGGTGGCGGCGGTGTGTTTCGCTGAGATGGGCCACCCGGTGCTGTGCGTGGACAACGACGAAACCAAGGTCGCTGCGCTACAGGGTGGGGACACGCTGATCCATGAGAACCATCTGCCGGCGCTGCTGGAGCGTTACCGGAATACGCGGGTGCGGTTTACTACCGATCTGGCCGAAGCTACACGGGAATGCGACGCAATTTTTATCGCGGTGGGAACACCGCAGTCCGATACGGGCGATGCCGACCTTTCGTATGTGGAGGCGGTGGCCAGCGAGATTGCACGGCACATTACAAGCTATAAGGTGATCGTGGAGAAGAGCACGGTGCCGGTATATACGAACGAGTGGATTCGGCGGGTGATCGAACGTAATGGGGTGAGCCGCGAGATGTTCGATGTGGTTTCGAACCCGGAGTTCCTGCGCGAAGGCTCGGCGGTGGCGGACTTTCTGCATCCGGACCGGATCGTTGTGGGTGCGGATAGCGAGCGGGCGGCGGAGCTATTGAGTGCGATCTATGCGCCGTTGACCGATGGGGACTACTACAAGAGCAAGGATGCGATTGCTGGTTGCTGCTCGAATGAGGCGCGGCCGGCGCTGTTGCTGACGTCCACCAAGAGCGCAGAGATTATCAAGCATGCGTCGAATGCGTTCCTGGCGCTGAAGATATCGTTTATCAATGCGGTTTCAAACTTATGCGAGGCAGCGGACGCCAATGTGGAGCAGGTGGCGCGGGGGATTGGGCTGGACTCACGGATTGGGCCGAAGTTCCTGCGGCCGGGGATTGGGTACGGCGGATCGTGCTTTCCGAAGGACGTGGCGGCGTTCCGGTCTGTGGCCGAACAGATGGGCGTGGACTTCAACCTGCTGAGCGAGGTAGAGAAGATCAACGTTGGGCAGAAGAAACGGTTTCTGAGCAAAGTGAGAGCAGCGCTATGGACGCTGCGCGGCAAGAAGCTTGCAGTGCTGGGCCTGGCGTTCAAAGGCGAGACCGACGACATACGCGAATCCCCTGCGATCGACCTGGTGGAGATGCTGCTTGCGGAGGGATGCTCCGTTGTGGCGTATGACCCGGCGGCGATGGCTCGGGCGCAGGTGGAGCTGCCGGCATCGGCGCAGATGCGGTATGCCGATAGCGCGTATGAAGCTGCGAAGGATGCGGACGCGCTGTTGATCCTGACGGACTGGGCGGAGTTTGTGGAGCTTGACCTTGTGAAGCTGCATGAGACCCTGCGCTATCCGATCGTTGTGGATGGGCGCAATCTTTACGATCCGAAGGTGATGCAGGAGCACGGGTTTACTTACATGAGCGTCGGGCGACCGGCGGCGATGCCTGTGCGTGAGCCGATGACAGCGGACGTTTAGAGCGGCAGAGAGGAATTGGATGAAGATTCTTGTAACGGGGGCCGCTGGGTTTCTTGGGTCGCATCTGTGCGATGCGTTGCTGGGTGAGGGCCATGATGTGGTGGGTGTCGATAACCTATGCACCGGGAGCCTGGCGAACCTGGCTCATTTGAAGACCGAGCCAAAGTTTGCGTTTGAGCGACTGGATATAAGCACTCCGTTTGATGTGGGGCGGGTGGACTATGTGTACAACTTCGCTTCGCCGGCGAGCCCGGTGGATTACATGCGGCTGGGTGTGGAGACGCTGCTGGTGGGGTCGGCGGGTACGCTGAACTCGTTGGAGGTGGCGAAGAAGTATGGGGCGGGGTATCTGCATGCGTCGACTTCGGAGTGCTATGGCGATCCGGAGGTGCATCCGCAGGTGGAGACCTATTGGGGGAATGTGAACCCTATCGGGCCGCGCTCGGTGTATGACGAGGCCAAGCGGTTTTCTGAGGCTGCGGTGATGGCTTACAACCGCTATCACGGCGTGAATACGCACCTGGTGAGGATCTTTAATACATATGGGCCGCGGCTGCAGGCCAACGATGGGCGCGTAATCTCAAACCTGATGATGCAGGCGCTGCGCGATGAGCCGCTTACGATCTATGGCGATGGGTCGCAGACGCGGAGCTTCTGCTATGTGTCCGATTTGATCGAGGGGATTGTGCGGTTGTCGAAGTCGGAGGAACATCTGCCGACCAATATCGGCAACCCGGTGGAGTGGACGATTCTGGAGTGCGCGAAAGAGGTGCAGGCTTTGTTCGGATCGAAGAGCGAGATTACCTTCAAGCCGCTGCCACAGGACGATCCGAAGCAACGCAAGCCGGATATCACCAAGGCCAGGACGCTGCTGGGATGGGAGCCGAAGGTGATGCTGCGCGAAGGTTTGGGGAAGTCGCTGGAGTACTTCGAGGCTTGCGTGATAGCGAGTGCTTGAGAGATTAGAGATCAGAGATTAAAAAACAAAGACCATGTGGCTTTTTATCTCTAATATCTGATCTCTAATCTCTCCTTTACTTTCCGTTGAGGGAACGGATGGTGTGGAGCTTGGGATACCAGGTGATCTGGGCGGCGATGGTGGCGTTGTGCTGGGCGTTTGGATAATAGAGCGGGCCGCCGATCACAGCGAGTGGATCGCCTGCAGCGGCCGACGGAACCGGAGCTTTCCATCGTTCCAACTGCACCCAGGCGTTGAGTTCGATATCGCGATGCAGGCGCTTGACGGCCTGGAACTTGAGGTCGCTTTGGGTTACGCCGCCAGCGATGAAGTCTTTTGCGGTTTCTTTGGTTAGATATTCGGCCTGGATGAACTGGTCGGGGGAGAAGTGCCAGGTGAGCCAGGCCTGGCCGCCCTTGGCTTCGCGGCCCATCCAGTCGCCCATGATGAAGCCCTTATTGGTGTAGCCCTGTTTTTGAATTTGTTCCGCGTAGATAAATGCGCCGTACAAGCTTCGCAGTGTCGAGGTATCGGTACTCGCGCCTTCGATACGGAAGTCCATTTTGGGGAGGCCAGGGAGGTGAGAAAGATAAACACCTGGCCTGTACGCGGCGCGGCGCGGCGCGCTGGGGGGAGAGACGTCGTCGTGGACGATGGAGTCGAGATAGAGCGTGGCGAAGTCTCTCAGGAATGGGAGACGGTAAGAGAAGGTGAAGTCACTGAGACGATCTCCTGGATCGCTGGCGGTGAACTTAGATGCGATGTTGTCTTCTGTGTCATCAATGCTGAAGAAGCTGCGAAGGAAGGTATGAAGAGTGATCGGTTCGTGACCTTCGCCACCCCAGATGACGGAACGCTCGAAGGCAAATTCAAAGTTTTTCGTGGGACGCATGCTGATGAGTTCGGTATGCATCCATGGGGAGTTTGGGTACGTGTGGCCCTTCAGAGATCCGACCAGGAAGTTGTAGCGCACGTCGCCAAAGATGGCTGAGAAGTAAGGGATGTGGAGCGGCTCGATGCGATCGATACGGAACGTGTACATGTTTTCGGCGTTGTTGCTCCAAAGCATGCCGCCGCCAAAAGCGGGGCCATCCCAGCTGTCGGTTTTGCCGCCGGAGATTTCGTGGCCGAGGAGGTGGAAGGAGAGTGTTGCCTCTTGCAGACGAAATGGATTCTGCACGGCAACGTACTTGCCGTAGGGAATGGTCGCCTGCGGGTCGTTGGGCGGAGCGAACGGGCAGATATCATCGGCGCAGGAGAGCTGGTTGGCCATGGCCAGCGAATAGCCGGGCGCGGAGGGAGCGTGCTGGTACTCGCCGCGAATGTAGAGGGAGAAGCGTCCCATCTCGTTGACGGTAGAGAAGCCGGCGAGAGCGTTGAAGCCGGGTTCGTAGGGTCGGCCGTAGTCGTTGACAATGGTCTGGCCGAGGTGGAAGCTATCACGGAGAGACTGACCACTAATGCCCATTAGGCGCGTATAGAGGGTGTCGACACCGTAGACGCTGCCGCGTTTGAAGTGGGTTGGGGGCGTCTCGGCGGCGAGGTAGTCCTGCAGCCAGGCGAGGATCTCCATGGCCTGCTGGTTGTCGTCGTTGACGATGTCGTCGGAGGACTTCTGCAGCATGTGGAGCAGGCTCTGGCGGGTCCAGGGGCGCACCCCGATGAAGGCGCTATCGAGATAGCCGAGCGAGTAGAGACGCAGGACCATCGGGTAGATGGGACTATCGACCGGGATGTAGGTGGAACCGAGATTGTCGGGTTGGGTGTCCGAATCGTCGTCGGGATTGTAAGGGGGCGTCGAACGGGTCGCAGGGACGGGCGCGGATACCGAGGGTGCCGGCTGCGATGGAGCTTGCGCAACGGAGAGGGCAACAACCGACAGAAAGAGGCATGCGATGCCCGCGATTCGGTTTCTGGAGCGTGTGAAACTCATGTTGCTAAGTCTATCTGCAATGGAATGATGCACGCTTGTGTGATTCCGAGGTGGGGTTACCGGGTTGTTTTAGGAGCTAACAGGCCGCGGGCGGAGAGATAGCCTTCCATGCGGGCGATGGGCTGTGCGGAACGGCTCAGCTTGCCGCCGCTCTTGCCTAAAGGGGTGAGAATTCCCCAGATAACGGCAGGGCCTTCGCCAAGGCGGGCGCGGAGGGTGCATTCCTGCATGACACGATAGATTGCGACGGCATCTTCGCCGTCGACGGGAAGAACGGGGAACTGGAGCTTTTTCGCGACGGCGGAGACGGAGGCGAGTGTGAGGGCGCTGGCGGCACGGCTGGAGCGGCCTGTATCGGTGACGGCGAGGATCAAGGGGACGCGTGCGTGCTGCGCGTAGATGAGAGCGTCGGCCCAGCCGGCTTCCGGTGATGTGGTGTCTGCGAACGTAAGGATGATTCCGCCGGTACCGGAGGCGCGCAGTCCCTGGGCCATGGCTGCGTTGAGAGCGAGGCGCGAGACTTTGGGTAGGGCGATTTCTTTGTCCGGTTCGACGACGGCGTCCCAGGTGACGAGGGGATTGTCTTTTTGCGTCGGCGCGATGGCTGCGGCGGTGGTATCGGAGGCGATGCTGGACAGCAGGTCGCCGGCCTGGAGATGGATGGCCGTGGCGGCGAGCAGGGCTTCGCGTGCCGGTCGTTTGGAGCGGCGATCGAGCGCGTTGCAACGGCGCATCAGTTCCAGAAGCTCTTTGAGACGTCGATTGGGCAGCAGCGGATTTTCAGGCAAACAGGCAGACCTCTAAGAGCAGGAATTAGGGATTAGGGTACAGGGATTAGGGAAAGTGTTGAGGAGACCTGTCCCTTTTTTGTGACCCTGAGTTTGATTATGCCTTGGCTGCGCCTGCGCCGTCGGTTGTTAGGCCAAGTTCGGCGAAGGCTTTTTCGGCGACCTTGGGCTTGATGACGCCTTCGCGGGCGAGCTTGGAGAGAGCGGCGGCGGTGATGGATTCGGCGTCGACCTCGAAGTGGCGACGTAGATGTTCGCGATTGTCGGAGCGACCGAAGCCGTCAGTTCCGAGCGAGACCAGGCGCGAGCCGAGCCATGGAGAGAGCGCGTCGGGCAGGGACTTCATGTAGTCGCTGGCGGCGATGATGGGGCCGGCGGCTTTGCCGAGAGCTTGCACGATGTACGGCGTGCGCTCTTTTTCGGCAGGGTGAAGGCGGTTGTAGCGCTCGGTGTCGAGGCAGTCGCGGCGGAGTTCCACGTAGCTGGTGACGGACCAGACATCGGCGGCGATGTTGTATTTCTCGGCGAGGATCTGCTGTGCGCGAACCGCTTCGTTGAGGATGGGGCCGGAGCCGAAGAGCTGGATCTGTGACGGCTTTGCGGATGACTTGAACTTGTAGATGCCGCGGAGGATACCTTCGTGGATGCCTTCGCCTTCCGGCATGGCGGGGTTCAGGTAGTCCTCGTTGTACATGGTGATGTAGTAGAAGCAGTTTTCGCTGTTCTCATACATGCGGCGGAGGCCGTCCTGCACGATCACAGCCATCTCGTAGACGTAGGCGGGATCGTAGGTGATGCAGGTGGGGATGGTGCCGGAGAGGACAGGCGAGTGGCCGTCCTGATGCTGGAGACCTTCGCCGAGCATGGTGGTGCGGCCAGCGGTGCCTCCCATGAGGAAGCCCTTGCCGCGGCTGTCGGCGAAGGCCCATGCCATATCGCCGATGCGTTGGAAGCCGAACATGGAGTAGTAGAGGTAGAAGGGAACCATTGGGACTTTGTAGTTTGCGTAGGCGGTGCCGGCAGCGGTGAAGCTGGCCATGGAGCCGGCTTCGGTGATGCCTTCTTCGAGGATCTGACCGTCCTTCTTTTCGTTGTAGCCGAGGAGCATGTCGGCGTCGTGGGGGACGTACTTCTGGCCTTCGGGGGCGTAGATGCCGACGGCCTTCATGACGGACTCGAAGCCGAAGGTGCGGCCTTCGTCGGGGATGATGGGGACGATGAGCTTGCCGATCTCGGGGTTTTTGAGCATGCCGTTGAGCATGTTGACGAAGCCCATGGTGGTGGAGATGGCGCGGTCTTTGGAGCCGGCGAGCCAGGTCTTGAAGAAGTCGAGCTTGGGAGCGACGAAGGTCGAGGGTGGAACCGAGCGGGTGGGTATGTAGCCGCCGAGTTCGGTGCGACGCGCCTGAAGGTACTGGATGGCGGGGTCGGAGGCGTCAGGCTTGTAGAAGTCGGCGTCCTTGGCCGCGCCTTCGGGCAGCGGGATGTCGAAGCGCTTGACGAAGGCGGCGAGGCCGTCGTCGGTGAGCTTCTTCTCGGAGTGGGTGGGGTTGCGCGACTGGGCGCTGGCGATGCCGTAGCCCTTGACGGTCTTGGCGAGAATGACGGTGGGGCCACCCTTGTGCTCGAGCGCACGCTTGTAGGCGTTGTAGATTTTAGCGGCGTCGTGGCCGCCACGATGCAGGCGGCCTAGCTCTTCGTCGGTCTTGTCTTCGACGATCTTGAGCAGTTCGGGGTATTTGCCGAAGAAGTTGGCGCGGAGGTAGGCGCCGTCCTTGGCCTTGTAACGCTGGAAGTCGCCATCGACGCACTCTTCCATGCGCTTGAGCAGTAGACCCTGGTGGTCGCGGGCGAAAAGCTCATCCCAGTCCGAGCCCCAGACGACCTTGATGACGTTCCAGCCGGCGCCGCGGAAGGTGCCTTCGAGCTCGTCGATGATGCGGGCGTTGCCGCGGACGGGGCCGTCCAGCCGCTGGAGGTTGCAGTTGATGACGAAGATGAGGTTGTCGAGCTTTTCGCGGCTGCCGAGGCCGATGGCGCCGAGGGTGTCGACCTCGTCGGTTTCGCCGTCGCCGACGAAGGCCCAGACCTTGCGGTCGGTCTTCGGGATCAGATTGCGGTTCTCGAGGTACTTCATGAAGCGCGCCTGATAGATAGCGTTCAGCGGGCCGATGCCCATGGAGACCGTGGGGAACTGCCAGAAGTCCTGCATGAGCCACGGATGCGGATAGCTGGAGAGTCCGGGGGTGTCGCGGAGTTCGTGGCGGAAGTTTTTGAGGCGGCCTTCGTCGAAGCGTCCTTCGAGGAAGGCGCGGGCGTAGACGCCGGGGGAGGCGTGGCCCTGGAAGTAGATGAAGTCGCCGGGCTGCTCGCCTTTTTCGCTGTCGTACTTCGCGTGGAAGAAGTGGTTGAAGCCGACTTCGAGCAGCGTGGCCTGCGAGGAGTAGGTGGAGATGTGGCCGCCGATGCCGGCGTCATACTTGTTCTGCTTGTGGACCATCGCCATGGCGTTCCAGCGAAGGAGCGCTTCAATACGGCGTTCGAGAGGACGGTCGCCGGGGTAGGGAACTTCGTCGTGCCGGGGGATGGTGTTCTGGTAAGGGGTGACGACCTCGCCGACGGCAGGGACGCCGGCTTCGCGGGCCCGGGTGCGAAGCGCGGAGAGCAGAGCGGCGCCGTGTTCCCAGTCCTGGGCGACGACTTCGTCGAAGGCCTCAATCCACTCTGCGACCTCGGCGGTCATGTCCTTTGCTACGGCTTCATCGACTTTGGTCGGCATCTTGCGAATCCCCTTAATATGCAAACTTTCCACTATCAGGATAAATGCGGCTTATGGGGATGCGCTAGCGGGAGACGGCGATGATCGGTCGATTTAGGTGGAGTAGTCTGCGTTGATGCTGACGTACTCGTGCGTGAGATCGCAGGTGATGAAGCGGCTGTGGCCTTCGCCCTGGCCGAGGTCGATGGCGATGGTGTACTCGCGGGCGGAGCTGGCTTCGTGGGTTGCGGCTTCGTCGAACTCGGGTGAGCGGACGCCATGGGCGAAGACTGGAAGGCCGCCGATGGTGATCGTGACTGTGGCGGGATCGAAGGCTACGCCCGCGCGGCCGGCAGCGGCGAGTAGGCGGCCCCAGTTGGGGTCGGCGGAGGACCAAGCGGTCTTGCAGAGGGGAGAGGTGGCGATGGTGCGGGCGATGGCCTTGGCGTCGGCGTCTGATTTTGCGCCGGTGATTTCGAGCGTGACGACGTGGGTGACGCCTTCGCCGTCGTCGACGATGGCGTGGGCGAGCTTGTTGCAGACGCGCTGCAGTGCGGCCTCGAACAAGGGAACATGCGGACCCTGAGCACTGACTTCGCTCTTGCCGCTGGCGAGGAGCAGGACGGTGTCGTTGGTGGACATGTCGCCGTCGATGGAGATGCTGTTGAAGCTGGATTCGATAGCGGTGTTGAGCATGGCCTGCAGGTGCTCGGAGCAGGCGGCGAGGTCGGTGAAGAGGTAGACCAGCATGGTGGCATGCGGAACGAGCTGTGGGCCGATCATGCCGGCGCCTTTGCAGCAGCCGAAGAGATTGACCTGCCTATTGCCGATGATGATGGTCTCGTAGGCAACTTTGAGCTTGGTGTCGGTGGTGAGGATGGCGGTGGCAAAAGCTTCGGCAGCGGTCTGGTCGCTGCCGAGCGCGGCTTTGGCGGCGGGGATGGCGGCGATGAGCTTTTCGACGGGCAGCGGGACGCCGATGATGCCGGTGGAGGATGGGAAGACCTCGTCGAAGACGCAGCCGAAGGCGTCGGCGACGGCGATGCAGGAGTTGCGGCAGGCATCGATGCCGGGCTGGCCGGTGGCGGCATTGGCGTTGCCGGCGTTGACGAGGACGGCTGTGACGCGGCCTCCTGTGGCCTGCATGTGGCGGCGTCCGATTGTGATGGGGGCGGCGACTACCTGGTTGGAGGTGAAGCTGGCTGCGGCGGTGGCGCCTGAGTCGCAAAGGGCGAGGGCTACGTCGGGATTGCCGCTGGCCTTGATGCCGGCTTTGACCGCGGACCAGCGGAAGCCGCGGGGGAGGGTGGGAACTATGCTCATCGAGGTTAAGAGTATCAATTGCGTGGAGGAAAACAGGCAAACAGCAAAGGTTTGAACGCACAGGGCGCTAAGGGAGCCGTGTTTCCCAAAGCAGGGTGAGATGCGATGCGGCGTATACTTTTTCGATAACAGAGGAAACGCGGGGTGGATGAATTTCGCGGCTGGCCTCGTGGGAGATTTGATACATGAGCACTAATGGAAACGGCCACAGTAACGGCAACGGGCACTCTAACGGCGACTATGCGGTGCCGATGCCCCGTAAAGATTGGATCGTAAACCGCAAGGCGGAGGCTGCGCGGACAGGCGACTGGAATATGAGCCAGATGCACTTTGCACGTCTGGGCAAGATCACTGAAGAGATGGCCTATGTTGCGCATAAAGAGAAGATTTCGGCGGAGCTGGTGCGGAGCGAGATTGCCAACGGAACGATGATTATTCCCGCAAATATCAACCATCCGGAGCTGGAGCCGATGGCGATTGGGGTGAAATCGCTGTGCAAGATCAATGCGAATATTGGGAACTCGGCGTTGAGCTCGAATGTGGATGAAGAGCTGCGGAAGCTGCATACGGCGG
>Ga0302305_1001045_pt1 | contig 16161 bp, 24 predicted proteins | sample III_Palsa_E2_3_FD_198764 | JGI IMG/M metagenome (GOLD analysis project Ga0302305, IMG submission 198764) | Peat permafrost microbial communities from Stordalen Mire near Abisko, Sweden - III_Palsa_E2_3 | ecosystem: Environmental > Terrestrial > Soil > Palsa > Peat permafrost | place: Sweden... | reverse complement strand
AATTGAGGACAATGCCGTCGGCCAAGTTGATTTCTGCGGTTTCCAGGCTGCTTGGATTTAAGTCCCTGCGTAGGCCGCATCCTTCCGCCCACTTACGCCAATCGAGAGGGGGAGAGAAACGTTCGACGCAATTCTCGGGAAACAAAAGCCGCAACGTGCCAGGGCTTGCCATACACCAATCGCCGGTGTCCTTGCGCGTCACTTTGCCGATCCGAACGCGGAACGGTGCATCGGGGCGTCGATAAGCATTGAGAAAGTGTGGGCCTCCCCACCCTGATAATTCAGCCTGCTCCGCGCCCCGACCATCCTCTCTCGCGCGCTCGGAGAGGGGCATATTCCGCAATTCTGCTGCCAGTTCAGTCATGCTGCATCATCTCCATCTGGCCAGGTCGCCAATTCGGCGGCGAGCTGCTTCTCACCGGCGCCCCGTCCGCCGAAAATGTCCAGCAGGACGCTGTCGCGAAAGGGGGGAGTGGTGGGCACCCGGACCACCATCGGAATGCCGCTCTCGGTGAATGCAACCACCCGGCCCCGCCGGCACTCTAAGCCGGTCACCTGCCCCATTGCGGCGGGAAGCGTGATGATGCGCGTGGCCTTGTATATAATTCTCTTGGTTTCATCCGAATAGCCGTTCATTCACCCCTCCTTGGGCTCACGCTCTAGCCCAGCGCCGCCAGGCCGATCACCTGCCTCGCATCGCCACCGTGGCGCAAAGCCTTCTTGCCCGCGCCGCAGTGCCCGGCGGCACTGGACCGCCAGGCGGCTTACTTCCGCTTGGTCTCGGGTTTCTTCATCACCTTGGCCTCGGCCGCCGCATGGGACGTGCCGGCGGGATGATGGTGGTGGTGATGAATGACACGCTCGGCGGCTTTGCCGGCCTTCACGTGTTCCTTGTGGCTTTCAGCCCGGCCGCCCTTGGCGCCCGCGCGTGACCTTTCGGTCTTCGATTCGACCATAGCCCAATTCCTTTCCCAAAAGGATGCCAGCTCGCAATGAGCCGGCGCCGGAAGTGCGGAGAGACGATCTCCCCGCTGACGCACGATAGTCCCAGCGCCGCACAAAATGCAACGCTGGTGACAAAAAACGCCGCATTGCTGCGGCGTTCTTTGGTTCGAAGAGGATTGGAAAGATTTTTGGTGCCTATACTCCGGGCGACCCGAACCCGCCCCGCCAGTCGGCCCAGTTCCCCGAATAGCGTTCGTAGCAAGCTGCCTTCGCATTCTTCGTATCGAAATCGTTGTCACGATCGAACGAAATCTTATCCCGCTCGAAATACTGCAAACTCCGCGGCACATTGGTGCGGATGAACCAAGCCGTCGCCGAGCTGAAGTAATGGTTGATCTTGATGCCCTTCGGGAACACCCCGGTCGCGCGCAGCACGTTGATCGCGTTGTTCGAGGTGTCGTTCTGCAGCACCGATTTGTAGATCCGGTTGGCCTCGAACCAAAGCTGCGGCGGCACGTGCAGGCTTTGGGGAATGCCGCTGATCTTCATCCCGCGGTTGTTGGTCATCTGCATGATCTGGATGCAGAGGTCTTCCACCGCGACTTCGGACAGATCGGCCGCCGTGGTCAGCAGGTTCGACTGGTTGCCCGACAGCGTCGGATGAGCATTCGAGAACAGCGATACACCGTCGGCGCCGGGGTAGGACGAATTGAAGGCCTGGTTGTAGACCGACGCCAGCACGTTCTCCTTGGTTTGCCGCATCGAGAACGCCAGTTGCTGGGCGCGCCGCTTGGAGACCACCTCGTAGAGATCGTCGCGCAGCTCCTCGAAGGTCACGATGTAGCCGAGCGCGTACGCCACATGGGTGAAGCGGCTGACCGGCCCCTGCACTTCAGTGTCGTAATAGATCTGCTGACCCTGCGGCTTTACGGGCGCAAGACCAAAGCCGGTGATTTCCGGCTCTTCTTCGTAAGCCTTGTCGGACACCTCGGTTTCGAACAAATCCGGATATTCCGGGACGTGTTCGTCGTAGGAACGCCCCCACCAAGCCACTATTCCAGGCCACACGTCCTATTCGAAGCCGCTCGCTACGCGACCCCCGCCTCTCGGCAGCTACGGCTTTCACCGCAGACTAGACTATATTTTCACCCCGAAGGGTGTCCGCTCTTTCGCCCCGCTTGGGGCTACGGGCTCACGCCCTAGTCGTTGAAGGTTCCCAGCCTGCTCGGCTAGGCTTCCCTGCTGATTGCCCAATCCCATGATTTTCGAACCGTCACGCTCACCATTTCCGGTCACGTTGTGGTCCATGGGCTCTAAGGGGTTCCCAGCAATTTAGCGGATTATCTATCTGAGGTTTCCTTCAGAAGGCCCTATTTTCAAAGGCTTTTGGATGAGAGCCCGTCGAGATTTCGGCCATTTTGATAACTCCTTCAAAACCGATCGAGAGCCGAGGCTACCCGCCGGACGTTGCGAGGTGGCGCCGCTTAGGTGCCGAGCACTTCGGTGAACTGGTTGAGGTTGATCCGCACCAGCCACTTCGCGTTGGTGCCGACCGCGTTGCCCGTTTCCTGGAGCAGCTTGACGATGCGCATCTGCAGCGTGTTGGTGGTGGCCAGCGTCGAGCTGTTAAGTTGCCAGCCGGACAGACTGTCGTAGTTGCTCCCGGTGCCCGCCACGAGATCGGCGTTGCGGCCGGACGCGCCCGAGACCATCGCGCCATTTTCTTGGATCGCGTAGAGCAAGTCCGGGTCGGTGCAGATGTTGACGTAGGCCGCGGTCGACGCCGGCAAGTACGGCGTTTGGCTTTGCAGCAGCGGAATGGTCGCCAGCCCGGCGTTATTGCTGATGCCCCGGAAGACGCCCAGGATGTAAGTGCCCCCGCCCGCAGTCGCGATGCCAACGGACTGGATACCGTTACCGTCGCTGCTGTTGGTAATGAGCACCACAGGATCACCGATGTAGAGCGCCGTGGGGTTCCCGACCGGGACGTAATAGGTGGAGACGGCCCCGTTGTAGGGCTCGCCTGAACTGCGGGAATATGGGGTGAGCCCGCTTGGCGCGTTGGTATTCGCCATGACACCCTCTGAAAACAGTGAAGCCGCAGCCAGGATTGACAGCGGCGAAATGCCTAAGTGCGCATGACTGTTTGAGGGCGGTTGACTGGCCGGCTCGGACGTGGCCGGCCGTTGCTAGGCCGGGACCAGCGCGGAGGTTACTGAGATCAGCGGCGATTTACAAGATGCGTGCGTGATTTGTCCACGTAGAAGTGCTGCTGATCAGCGGGCAGGTCCTTGAGGTTGGAGCCTTCCTGGATGTTGCGGATTTTCTCGGCCTCGTATTGCTCGTTGGCGGCTTTATCTTCCTGGTACCACTCGGTCGGGATCTTCATGAGGTAGGCACGCAAGCCAGTGCCTTGGACCGACTTATCGACGATCATGGACACCGGCTCGCCGTTCTTCTCGACATGCTCGTAGCCGGCCAGCTTGGCGCGCTCGATCCGGCCCGGCATATCGTTGAACCAATAGAGTCGGAACCCTGGAATGGCTGGCCACGAAAGCGCCTGCTCATGGGTTCCGAAGGGCACGCGATCGCGCGGCGGCCGCTGGCCGGCAGGCATCGCCTGTTCTTGCTGGGCGACTTTGGCGGCGTGTGCCCGGCTGGCCGCCTGGGTAAGCGGTTCGCGGGTGCGCGTGGCCGCCGCTTCCGCGATTTCGGCGTCGATGAGGTCTTTGATGGGCATGTCACTCGTCCTGGTAATAAGTGGCGCAGTACTCTTCCTTGGTGAGCGGGCGCTTGTTGGCCCGAACCATTTCCGCCGCGTATTTCTCGAAGGCTCGCTTGGCGTCCGCCGGCAGGTTTTCGAAGGTCTTGGCATCGCGGGAGCGCGGCGATGGGCTGGCGGTGCTGCTGCTCACGGGGGCGGCCTCCTGGCGGCGGGGATTGCTGTCATCAACCGTTCGGGGTTGCGGTTCCGCGGCGCGCCGAACGCGCCCTGGGAACATGACATCGACGGCTCGGGTGGTGCGTTCCAGCAGATCGGTAATCGGTGCGCCAGGATTTGCCTTCTCCAGGCGGTCCATGATCTGGACAGCAGCTTGGGAAAGCGTGGGGTCTTCGCGGAACCAGGGATTTCGATCTCCCCATGCTTGCACCTCCGGCGATACCGGCGCGCTGGCGGGAGCAGCAGCCGAAGCAATCGGTTTCGCCGCCGGCAGCGGGATATCTTCCGCCACCTTGGAAAGCCTCTGGTCCGCCGCCTTGAAGCCATCAACGTCGCCGGTTTCTACGGCCTTGAGACGTTCGGCCTCGATCTCGGCGCGGGCGCGCTTGAGAGCGGTCTCATTGGCGCGCCGCACCGTCTCCGTGAGAGTTTCGAGCGTCTTGGCTGTGTCGCGCTGGTACGTGGCGAAGCGGTTTTCCAGCGTCTTATATCGCTCGCGGATAACCGGGAGGTCTTCCTCGCCGTGCTTGAGGAAGGTCTCGGCATCGCGCCACTGCTCCGGCGGTCCCTTGAATTCTTCCTTAGGCTTCCAGCCGGCGAGGCGGGCGCGCTCTTCGACCGTCGGCGCCTCGGCTTGACCCTCCATATTTTGAGCCGCAGACATTTCAGTCCCTACCTTCCATCACGCCGGCGATGCTGCGATCCTGCATTACCCGGTAGAGTTCGCCGTCCAACCCGGTGTACTCCTGACCAGAATATTTCTGAAAGCACACGCGAACCCCTGGCTCAGGTTTGAGGCCCTCCCATTTGACGGTCCGGTCAGTGTCCCAACCGAAGGCCTGCGGCCCGACGGCGACCATGATGCCGGTGGTGCTCGCGAGCGACATCCGGTCCTGCTGATCGTCGGGAAGGAGGATGCCCCCCTTGGTGGTACTCATCGAGGCATCGACTTTCACCACCACCTTGTCGCACAGCGGCACAATGCCGGACTGGTTGGTGCCGTCCCATTCGGACAGGATGTACTGGCCGTGCTGGGTCTTGAGAACGCGCGGCGTCAACTCGCGCGGGGCTGTTTGGCTCAAGTGCTCACTCCTTGGCGATAACGAGGCGACTGTAGACATAGAAGAGTCGGAGCGCCACGTTGGCGCGCTGCTCCGGGTCGTTCATCATGCCGATCTGATCGACCGGAATGAACTCGGCCTGCCGCATCTCCGGTTTGTTGCGCCAATATACGATATTGGCCCCTGGGACGGTTTCGGCGTAGTCCCAGGCCGAATGGAGCCACGATGCTACGGCGTCTTCCTCGGCGGTGAAAAAGGCCTTCATGGGCGTCCCGGCGGGACCAGGCTCGCGGTTACCGCCGCTCACCAGGCACACGAACGGCACGCCGTTGGGCGCCCGCGCGGCCGGGTCGCACAGTACCACGGTCATCTGGTGCTCGATCGCCTTGGTGGCTTCTTCTAGCGTCACGCGTCAATGCCTTCCGTTTCGCGTTCAAGGAAATCCACAACGAATCGCAGGTAAACCGTTGTTTCTACTGTTCCCTTCCTCGCCTTGGCTTCGAGCGTCATTTGAGTGCCTCATCAATCATTGCACGCCAAATGTCCCTGCTTGATCGGTCGGCCAGATCTCCCGCGTCAATCATGGCTTGGGTCGGCTCGCGCACGGCCGCGAGGGCTGACCGAGATGCGTCTTTCAATCTTTTCTGCGCATCTTCCACGGCGATCATTTCGTACGGACCCCCGACGGCGCGAGCCCTAGCCACCAATCCTGCGGCGCGTTCGATCGCCTCCACCATCCGTTCAATCCGTTCAATCATGCCGCTCATCGGCGCGCCATCTTCTCGCAAAGCCACCAGGCGCAGTAGATCGTCATCAGGAATGCGTTGAGCGGACTCCAGGGACCGACGCACAGCGCCGCCACGACGAAGAGGGCGGCGAGGATCATGGCCACACCACGCGGTAAGCCACAATGTCGTACTTACAGGGCGGAATTCCATCGCTGCGTTGTCGATGCTGCCAAATTAAGCTCTCAGAAAACTCAGGTTGTCCCACGGGCCCAACTCGGAAAAGCACATCCACGACCGCGCCCGGCACCGGATTTTCTCCCCCATACCAAGCCGTCCAACAATCCCCGACGGAGACTTGAGGAAGGCGATTCGGACTCTCATCCGATGCTTGGGCCTCTTTATAGGCCGGATCCGTCTCCAGCCGCTGCGCGTCGGTGAGGACTGAACCTGGGAATGGAACTGGGTTGGGGAAAAGGCGCTTCCGCACCTGGAGGCCAGCGAATGGGTTGCCGCGTTCTGGCTCAAGGCCATCCAGCATCCGGATTGTCGCTTCGTCGGTTCTCATGCTGGGGCTCCGTAGAAGCGCTGGATTGACCCGAGCGACAGTTCTTGGACCTCATCACAGACCATCATGCGGCCGCGATAGTGCTGGGCCGCGAGTTCGGTGAGGTTGCCGGCGAGGCAATCGAAAACGAGCTTTTGCTCAAGCTGCACCCGGTAGTCCCGGAGAAACTGGAACGCCAGGCGGGTGACCGGATGGTGCCGCCACGCCTGGAACTGCTCCGGGGTCAGCTCCCTGAGCAGGGGCGGCAGTAAGTCCGGCGACGCTGGCGGGGCTACTTCCGCCTGTGCTGGGTTGGGCATTCAACAACTCCATCTGGAAGCGTAAGCTTTCTATCTGCGCCCCATACCAATTTTGGTTGACTTCCTCATCGGCCTTCCGAGCCTGAGCCAGATTGAGGATCGAGCGGCTCAAGCTCTCGATCTCGGAAGCTTTGTCCTTGCCGCGGCGGAGGTCCAAATCACCCTGCTCATGCGCGGCGCGAATTTGAACTTCCTGCTGCCGAATTTGCAACTCAGCTGCCTTCGCGGTGACTTCCGGATTGGCCGGCGGCTGCTGCACCAGCAACTCTTCCGGATTCGGGAACTGCGCCGCATCAAGCATTTGCAGGCGAATAGTCCGAGGGTTAAACCACGGATCATCCTTGAACTGCAACAGAAACTGCGCGCGTCCCAGCTTCTGCATATCCGTGATCATCCGAGGATCGGAAACAGGCTCAACGCCGGCGCCCTCCTCGTAGTCGGCGCGGGTAATCTGCTTCCACTCAGTCCCAAGCATGTAGCCAGTCTCGATCGGGAGATAGAGCCGATTGAGTCGGAATAGCTTTTTGAATTCCTGTTTCAAGGACCGATAGATGCGCTTGTAGATCGCGCTGAAGACGGCCAGGCCCTGCTCGATCATCGCAAGCGTGGCCACCCCGCTGGTGTTGTCGCCAGGCAGATCGCCCACCATTACGTCTTTGACGGCAGCCACTTCCTTCCCGGCCTCGATCAGGAATTGCAGCAAAGAGAACAGCACCGGGTTGGGGCCTGGAAAAGGCAGCGGGAGTACATTGTCCCGAATCGTGCCGTTGCTCACGTTGACGGGTTTGTACTCGCCGACCTGGAACCGGACCGCGCCGGTATTCATCGACAGGCCAGACCCAATGAAGCCCCCGCCAGCATTCGCGAGGTGCCCAGCGTCGAAGAGTTGGTTCAACGTCGAGTTCACCGCCTCATTGATCGGGAACAGCAGGTGGCCAAAGCCGATGTCGTACACGCCGCCGTCCGGATTCGGAATGAACCCATATTTCGTGTAGTAGGGCACCGGCTTGATCTTGCGAATGCGATGGTCCTTCGAACTGAAGAAGACCCCGTCCATGTCGTAGGCAGCCTTGATGCGTGCGAGTTTTCCGCTCTCTTTCGAGACGGTGACGATGTAGGGCTCCGGGTAGCCGTCATCGTCGAGATCCCACCGGCGATGCTGTTCCAGGAACGTCATCTTGGCGTCTTCGTCCTGGCCGGCGTCCTGGTCTTGGCCGTAATCCTCTTCCAGGTAGAGCCCCGACCGAATGCGCTCTTCCACCTCGTGCGGGTAGAGTTCCAGAATCTCGGTGACACGCGGCGCGGTATCGAAGCTCTTGGCCTTGTAGTTCACGCACACCTGAAGCGCGGTGACTGTCTCGCTGACGTTGCGCTGTATGCTCGGGTCGAAGTAGGACTTGCGGAACATCGTGCCGACAATCGGAAGCGTCACGAGCAGCGCATCCGTCTGCGGTTCCCACTCTTCCTGTTCGTCGAGCAGTTGCCAGGACATGTGCTGGCCGATCTTGTCGGCGCGCTGTTTTTTGATGCCAGGCGGAATCTGCCAGACCGGTCCCTGCGGCCCGGCGGCGGGTTGCTTGGTGCGCGGGTCGATCACCGGCACGCCGTCGTCAGGGCCAATGACCGAGCCCTTGACGACATTCCGGTCTTTGATGATGGCGGGATAGGCCCGCGCGGCGAACTGGATGGCGGCCGTTGTGATCATCGGGTAGATGACGTTGGAGGCGGAGGGCCAAGGATAGGTCTTCGCTTCAGTCACTTGAAGCGCAAACTTCAGCCACTTCTCGTATTTCTCCTTCCAGTCGGCACGGCTTTCCTCGTCGATATCGTAATCCCGCAGCACCGCGTTGGCGATGCGCTGCCCCTCGGCTTCGTCGATGTCGAGCGCGATATTGTCGGACTCAATCCAGCGCTTGAGCTGGTCGGCGAGCGCCATGTTGGGCTTGGCCTCGATATCGTCCACGGCCTCGCGCGCCTCGGCATTCTCCGGCAGCTTCAGGGCAGCGAGGGCGGCGGCAGCGGTCAAGGCCGGTCCTTTCGTGGATAGGCGTTCATACGCGCGCCGAGGCTTTGTTTCAATATCCGGTCACCGAAGAGCGCGTGCGGTCATCGATCAGGCGGCCCGCGCGGTTGTAGGTCTCGTAGATCGCGTCCATGTCCCGGCCGCGCAGAGCATCGCCGAACAACCAAGCCCCGGTGTAGCCCAGGCAGTCAGCGATATGGGAGTTGCCCGTGACGAAGGTCTGTCCATTTTGTCGGCAAATCCAATTCCCAGTTCCTGTAGTAGGGCACCACACACCCGCCGCAGTTCCTACTTTGCGCGCTTTGCGGTCGATGTTCATATCAGGGCGCCGCGCAAGAAGCGTGAGAATGTAACCGTGCGGCGCCTTCCGAGTGTGGGTTCTTAATCCTGAAAGGACTGCCATCATTTGGAGGGCGTCGATTGCTTGGGCTGATTTCTGGAAAGCTCGGGGAGTAATACCTTTGGGGGCAAAGTCCCGAGCGCGAGACAGATTGTTCGGGGGAGGCAAATCACCTCCAGCATGTCCGTCGCCGCGAATGAATTCATAAATGAAACGGCGCCTGTTTATATTGCTCATTTTCACGACAAAGTCACAGGAAGGAATTTTGTTGGGCATCCAATGGCGGATAGCCCATGCTGTTTCCTTGGTGATTCTCCACGTCTTCATGTGAGAAGAGCCTGATTTATAAGGCGAATGCTCAATTGTCCCAGCAAATTTCGCCAAAAGAGCGTCCAGATACGCGACATAGTTCGGGTTGTGCTTGATACTCTGGCAGAGAAGAATGGCTTCATCCTGCCGCCGGTAGCTTCCTTCGGCCATCACCCATGCGCACAACGATATGAAGTCATGGGAGAAAGGCTGTTGTTTCCGGGGACGCTGTTCGCTCGCGGCGCACACGAACGATTGGCCCATCTTGAGATCGGCGGTCGCCACCATCTTTAGGGCGCCGAGTTTTGTTCTTATGACATTTTGATGCTGGGCTGTGGAAACGAATGAAGAATGAATTCCCCCTACGGTGACAACTGGCGCCGTCTCAGGAAACAGATTTACGGCGTTCACAGTGGTATGGATGATCCGGTCCGCGGAAAGATCGTAGCCGTACACCCTTTCCCCAACGCGGGTTTGATGATGAAATTTCCATCCTTCAAGGGTCAGAATCTCTGAGTCCAACGGAACGCAAAATCGGTTTTTGGCGGGGAGATCCGAATATCGCTCCTCCGCTGTCCTCATGCGCTGGAAGTGATACCCGCCCAGCAGTGCCCGCCGGAGCGTTTTGCAGCGGGGATGAAGGACAAACTGGGGTTTACCCCCGATCAAGGTGTTGAGCGGCTTCCTGGTGCCTTCCAGCCTCAGCGCAAGCGACTGCGGCGCCGCTTTGATGTCGATTTCCTTGGCTCGCATGATCTCGAAACAGGTACGCTCATCGGTCTGTGCGCGCTGATTGCCCGCGGGATCGCCGATATCGACGAAATCAGACGCGGGATAATTGATCGCCGAGTGCTCGAGTACCTCATCGCTAAACCGGTCAATCCCCATGCTGGTGGAAGTCATCTCATCGACGATGATCCAGCGGCCGGCCGGCGTCATCTGGGAGAAAAGGCACGCCGGCGTGAGCCCGAAGTCGTATGCCCGATAAATCGGCACGCCGGCGAGCGTCCGCGGTTGGAGCTTCGGGTCGGAGGGACAGTGCATTTCGTCAGAATACTCCGGGAAAACCGCTTTCCCCTCGACCGCGAATCCATACTCGCCCTTGATGTTGACCTTGATCCAATCCTCGGACTTCCCCACCCGGAGCTTTTGATAATAGCCAACTGGCAGGTTTGGCAGGTTTTCAGCGGCCGGTGATAGGCCGGAGGGTTGCTTGAAGACGGCGCTGTAGTGGTCCAGCGTCATGCCGGGGATCACCGCGGCCAAGTCCTCAACCGCTTCAGCGTGCCCTTCTCGCTCTTCGAAGAACCGATACCAATCCGAATCCGTGTCGGGTGGGTTTGTGTCGGAGATGATGCCATACCAGGATGCCCCGCCGTCCTTCTTGGCCGGATAGCGACCCACGCGGCCGGTGAGGGTGTTGAAGATCACCCATGGCACGTCGCGCCCTTCGTTGATCCAGCCGCCGGTGTATTCGGTCGAGAGCAGGTTGCCGAGCTGGTCAGGCCGATCGAGCGCGCGGAAGTTGAGTTCGATTTCCGCGTTGCGATCATCGCCGGCCTGCTTCAGCGACTTCAGGACGAAATCATGGCTCGACGCCTTCCACGTGCCGTGGATATGCGGCGGAAACCACTGGAAGAACGTCTTGATCGTACTGTCCTCCAGCATCCGGAAGGTATTGCGGATCACCACCCAGCGCGAGCGCCGCACGCCGTCCGGGCTGGGCCGCTGCGCTACGCCGCGCTGGGCGATTTCCCACACGCACGCCGATGATTTGCCGCCGCCGACCGGTCCTACAATGCCGCGAATGAATGCGTCCGAATCCATGAACCGGGCGATAGTGGGGCAGTCCCGGACTGAATAGGCGGCGCCCACGCTATCTGTGCGCCGTGGCGCACTCCCCATGGGCACAATCGCCTTCGGGATGCGCCATGCCGGGGTATTTCTTGGCGACCTTGGTACGAACGGCCTTCTTCTCGGCTGGCGTTCCGTTCGCGCTGACGCGGGAAAGGGCGTTCCGAGCGTGTGACCGGTCCGGGATGGGATAGCTGCCGGAGCCCTTCCCTTCCGGGCCTTTGCCCTTTCCGGGCAGCGCGAAGTCCGACTTCGGGAGCTTCTTCCGGTCAGCCGCTGTCAATTTCGCCATCTTCCCCGCTCCTTGCAAAGCCGCCGGCGCGTTGCCGGTGCTGATCGGCATCAGGTCTGCTCAGCGCCGTGCCGCGGAAACTGCCGGAATCCGCGATTGACGGCCGCCTGTTCCTGCTCCATCGCCGCGCGGACCTCGGGCGACACGACGGACATCGACGTCGCGCAGCGCTCCGCAATCGACGGTTTGGTCTCTGCCCGCACAAACACCCCTTTGTCACCGGGATGGTGCGGCATGATGTCTTTCGGCATTCGGTTCGCCATCACTTCTTCCCCTTGATCGGCTTCTCGATTGACGCGGTGAGCACTGGCTTTTCCGGGGAGTATTCCTCGGCCGAGAAGTACTTCCCCTTCTTCACGCCCTCACGAGCGATGATGTAGCCGTTGGAGATGGACCGGATGCGCAGCGATTCGCGATCTTCTTCCCCGAGACCGGGCATTGCGACCGATTTGGTCCGCGTGTCGCCACGGCCGCTCCCGGTGGGCTTCTTCGTCGGCGGCCGGCCGGGCGCGTGGTGCTTAGGCGTCGGTCCCGGCACTGGTGTGCGCATCGTGGCCCTCTCCCAATTTGGCGGCATGTTCGGCCAAGGCGTTCTGGATGGCGGATTTCGCTTCCTTGGCGCCGGTGACATCGGTATCCGCGCCGATTTGGCGTTCGGCCTCGGGCTTATGGGCGGCCGCGGGGTATTGCTTTGCCCACGCCTCACTCGCCCAGTCACGGGCCGCCCCTACGTCCGTGGTCCCCGCCGGCGGCATGAATGTATGGAACCGCTCACCGTCGAACATCTCGACGATGAAACCGTGCGCGGCATTCCCGGATACGGCGATTGTGGGCTCGGTCACTGGCGGGCGCCTTACGGTTCGTAGTGCTTGTGCGGGCCGTGGTCGCTGTCGGCGGTGGCGTGCATCTTTCCGGCACCACGCGGAATGCCCGGCGGGCAGCCCCGCTCTTTGTCGGAGAGCGTCTTACTCATCGTCTCCATCGACGTCATCGGTTTGGCGCCGGTGCCGGGGATCGGACCAACGCCGAAATTGCCGGCCTCGCCGGGCACGGGCGAACCCTGGCCCATGCGCTCGCGCTGGCGCACCCCGCCGACACGATCGCTGATTTCGGAGCCGGGAGCATGGGCGGCGGATTCGCGGGACATGGGAGAGCCTCCAATGGGGCGGGACACGTGTGCGCGCACTGTAGGGTAGCCGTAGCCAGATTTCAAGGATGGCGCGTGTTCGTTCACTCAGTCGGCTTCGGTCAGGATGGGCGCCTTTACTCGCGCGCCGATAGGCTTGGTGGATCTCAGCCGGAGTGGCGTCCGGAGCTATGCCAAGTACGGCGTAAAGCGCTCGCTGGCTCACATCAGCCCCTCAGCGCTATCAGCACAAGCCCCAGCAGCGATACGCCACACGCAACGGCGGCCAGGGTATAAACGATCTCAGCCATTTTGTTTTTCCTTCGCGATTTGGTCAGAAATATGGGCTACCCAGGATATCGCGCCTTCCCATAGGCCGTTGACTTCCGGAAGCGCCTCTACCCGCGCGATCGTCCATGTACTTGTGTCCAGGATGCGCCCAAGGGCCTGGCGGGTAAGCCGCAGGCGTTTGCGGGTCGAACGAAACTCGGCACCAGTCATTCTCCCGGCCAGATCGCAACGATGTCTCGGGCAAGCAAGAAGCTTATACCACACCCGCGCCCGGTAATGGCGGATTCTACCGACCCTTCCCGCTCAATAATCGCATCTACCCGACATTGCATTCTGATCGCTAATTGCTGACACAAGAAAGCGATGAGAATGCTTTCGTCGTGGCCGTCGATCGGCGTAACGGCAAGATCGGCTTCATCAACGCGTGGGTCCTGCTCGGTGGCGGGGTTGGTCATGACTTCGGTTCCCACCATCTGCCGATCTTTCCGCAATATCCGAAACTCCACCACCACGAAGCCTCGCGCTGCAATTGGCATCGGGAAGGGGCTTCGTCGCGGCTCCCCGTAACCCGGTCGTATTCGTTATTCTTTGCGTGATGACAGTGGCCTTTGAATTCCCATTTGCAGTTGATGCAAAGTCGAGGGAGATCGGCAGACTGAGGGGGAGAACTAAGGGATGGGCATCGCTTTTCGATCACCCTCCGCAAGGTCGCCTCGAAAAATCCGTCTTCCAAAGCAGCGTCCGATAGCACTTCTGCTAATGTGGTGGGGTTGGTCATGTGGCGTTCCTCTCGAATGTGATCGCGGCCACCCACGGGTTTGCATCCCAGGAACCGAAGCCGTTGATGTGGCCCCAAATACCGGCAAACCCACAGAGAAAGGTTCCCCTGTCACTTTCATAAAATTTTTCATCATCTCGAACCATGCGGATAGCACCTTCGGCGAGCGCATCCTCTTCGCTGATATCCTGCAACCGCTGCACGCGGATATCCGTCACGGTCAGGCTGATCCGGCTGGCCCAGCGGGGCATGTGGATTGCTGGTCGACGCCGTGACACCCATCCATCGTAAGTCGCGGGGTATTGGACATCCGAACCGACTGGGATATCGCTTGGCTTCAGATGGTCATAACACACGAGAGATTGCCACGTCTCGCGCACCCAAAGACGGTCGCCGACGATCCATCGCGACTTGAAATGATGGCCGCCAGGACCTCCCAAATATTCGGGGTAGATTACCGCCAGCCCGTTGCTGAGGACGCCCCCAGCAATGCCACCAGCGAAGATCGGTTGAGGCTTCAGAATCCGCCGCGTCTGTGTTTTGCTCCCGTCCAAGGTCGCCCTCATCATCGGGGCGCTGAACAGAATCGGTTTCTCATTCATGTCTCGTCCTTTCGCTCGGCAGCCGTCCCGGCCAGCCTTTGGAGATCGCGCACGGATCGATCCGGCAGAAGGTGTGCTCGCTCGCGCCGTTATCTGTGCGTTGCGATACGAAAACGGTGCATCCGACCGTCCAGCACGCCTCACAAACGAGGTCGGCGAGGCACGGGTCCTGGAACAATTCCAGCAGTGGCTGGCGGAAGGCGGTAGTGCGTCTCATTCTGCCGCGCTCCTTACCTCGGCGAACATGCCTGCGTCTACTTCAGCTCGAGCCAGCGCGAGGTCAGCGAAGCCTTTATCAATTTCGATGCCAATCCCGTGGCGCTGCATCCTATCGGCCGCGAGGGGAATTGTGCCGCTGCCGCAGAAAGGATCGAGCACCGACTCGCCAGGTTCTGACCACCAGTTCACCAACCATTCCATGTGAACCATCGCACGGCTGCAGGGATGGCCATTCTTCGGGCGCGACCGCGGTTGGGCCTTCGGTCCCCACATTGGGATCACCCTCCGGCCGTCGCGGCTTGGGACGGGCTCACCGAAGCAGTAGGCCAACTCAGTGCCTCCAAGCACGCGGCCGAGATACATCGGCACGGCATAGGACAAAGCCTGGACGCAAACGAACTTCCAGCGCGCCGGCACCGCCGCGAGAAACCGCGGATCGCTGTCGGACCGCAGTACGATCACCAGTCGGCGAACACTATCTGGCAGCAGCTCGAGCGTCTCGGCCAGAAGCTCCCGCGGACGCTGCCAACCATCAAGCAGTCCTTCCGGGCAATTGGGCCAAACCGGGTCAGTCAGCACCAAGTCTGGCATCATTTCGGTCCGATGCTGCTGCAGGAACTCTCGCGCATCCGCTTGGTAAATCTGCACGCTCATACCTCGAACCTCTCTTGCGCCAGGTCGCTGAAGCGGGTGAAGGCGCCGTCGAACGCGACCGTGACCATCCCGACCGCGCCAGCCCGAAACTTGCCGATAATGATCTCGGCCTTTCCCCGGCCGGCATCCATCTTGCGCTGCCACTCGCCGACAGCGGCGCTGAAGGCCTCCATCGTCCTGAAGCTCTCCCGCTGCGGCCGCTCGTTGGCGCGGTAGTATTCGTCCCGGTAGAGCAGCAGCACGAGGTCGGCCGCCTGTTCCAGTCCTCCCGACTCGCGCAGATCGGCGAGCGTCGGGCGCTTGTCGTCCCGATCTTCGACCCGCCGGGAAAGCTGCGACAGCGCCACCACCGGAACGTCAAGCTCTTTGGCCAGCGCCTTTAGGCCGTTCACCACGGCATCGACCTCGCCGACCCGGCCGAACGTTTTCTGGTTTGTCGGCGCGGTCACAAGCTGGAGATAATCCACGATCACCAGCGACAGCCCCTGCGTGCGCTTGATCTTCCGGCAGCGCATTCGCATCGTCGAGATCGTCATCACCGCCGAATCGTCGATTATCAGCGGCAGACGGGCGATCTCGCGGCGCGCCTCGATGGCCTGGCCGAGATCGTGGTTGCTGATCCGGCCCGATACGATCCGATCCACCGGAATAGAGATGCGGTCTGAGATCAGGCGCTGCGCCAGTTCCTCGGCGGACATCTCCAGGCTGAAAAACAGCACGCCGCCTTTGTGCTTCGAATCGGCCTCTTTCATATCCCCCTCATATCGGGCCGTGGACATGGCAAATTTGGCCGCCAGAGCCGTCTTGCCCATTCCGGGCCTAGCACCCAGCAGGATCAAGTTGGAGGGCTTCAGGCCCCCGATTTTGCGGTCCAGATCGGTCAATCCGGTGCGCGCTCCGGCGATGCTGCCAGGCGCCTGCATGGCGGCCGCCATCGTGTCGAGCACGCCCGCCAGCACCTCGCCGGCGGTCCTGCCACGGTTCTGCTCGGCGCCGCTGTCGGCCAACGCAAACAGGCCATCCATCGCCGCCTCGATCTGCGCCGACGCGTCCTCGCCGGCGAATGCGCGCTGCTGCTCGGCTTCGGCGTGCTCGATCATCTGCCGGCTGACCCAGGCGTTGTAGATCGAGCGG